>Ga0256914_1004635_pt1 | contig 10211 bp, 11 predicted proteins | sample HulkmetaG_FD_191571 | JGI IMG/M metagenome (GOLD analysis project Ga0256914, IMG submission 191571) | Hydrothermal chimney microbial communities from Main Endeavour vent field at the Juan de Fuca Ridge, Pacific Ocean - Hulk | ecosystem: Environmental > Aquatic > Marine > Hydrothermal vents ...
TGAGGATTCCCTGGCCCTTTTCGTAGAGAAAGGCGCCGTTGACCCCCGGAATGGTGCCGGCAAGATCCGGAATACTGTGGCTATCCTTCATTGCTTTCCCCTGCTGAGATCCCTGTCGATCAGGTGAGGACCGGTTGGCTTCCCGCCTTTTCAGGCCATATACAATTCCATCATCAACAAAACAGCCGCTCCGACGCCCTTCCAGCCGTTATTCTTGCCGACTGTCCGGCAGTGGCGGGAAAAAAGCGGAGTAGCGCTTCAGGTTCTACTGACCACGCAGGTAATAACGATATTTCTCTTGTTGGTACGGCTGAGCTCGTTGCTCTGCAGACAGATCGGTTGAAAATAGCTCCAGTTCGACGAAATTTCCTCCGTGGGCCAGAGGGTGAAGGAAATTTTCCTCTTTTCACCGGGATCAATGAACAGGGAAGAGGGGCTGTCGACCGTGAACTGGGTGGCGATGGAATAATAGTTGGGATCCGGCATGACCTGCAGGTGCAGCATCTCGTTACCGCCATTTTTCACCACAACAAAATCCTCATGGATCTTCCCGGCCGGAATCCTGCCCAAATTCACCTGCGAACGATCAATCTCCAGTTTCGGGCTGGTGCGCTCGAAGGTGACGGTAATCTCCACCTTCCTGCCCGTGCGGCGATCCCGCACCGTGAGGCCGGGTCCGTGATAGTCCACCAGGGCTCCCTCGCTTTGCCGCACCGGCAGGACCGTGACAAGATAGACCTGGGATTCCAGTTCGGAAACCGATAGCGTCTCCCTGAGCCGGGCAACGGGTTCCACCTCCAGGTCGAACCGTTCGCCCTCAGCCTCGGGATAAACGATGAAGCGCTTGCTGGCCCCGGCTCTGCTGCTCACCTCGCCAAAGGCGATGGTCTGCGGCTGCCAGCCGATAAAAGGTCCTTGCGGCGAGGATTTCTCCTTGACCATGCGCAGGGCGGATGAGGCATAGAGGGGAGTAAAAAAATCGCAGAAAGCACAGGTGTACCCTCCATTGCTTTCAATCTCGCCTGCATCGTCATAGCTGTTGCGCCGGCCGCACTCTTCACAGAAAAGAACCACGCCTCCGGCGGCAGCCGATTTTTCACCTTGCATACATTCGCATGTTTCCCGGTTTTGTCGTTTTCCAGCCTCTGACCGTCCGTGTATCAAAATTATAGCACAGGAAACTTCAGATCATGAAATTATCTTGTCTTTTTAGGCATTAGGTTTCTCCTGCGCACCAATTTCTTCTCGGTCAAAACGCTGCTGTTCTTTAGCTCCGCGAAGAAGCCTGAACAGCTCCCGGGCATGCTTCCGCCGTCGGGACCGGGCAAACAGCCAGGTTAATTTTTTTACATTTTCCAGATCCACCTTCGGCAAAAGGCGACGCGTCTCCTCAAGGGAGTCACCGGACCAGTCCGCCTCCCAGTCGATTCCCCGCCGGGCACACTCTTCGTGGCGCTTGACCGCCTCGTCAAGCAGGCGGTTTCGCAGGTATTCGAGCTCATGAAACTCCCTTTTGGCCCGATGGGCGGTTCCACGGACCGTATCCACATGGTGGAGAAGTTTACCGATCTCCTCTTCGTCAAGGAGCTTGACCACATATTTAATCTGCCGCTGCCGCGCCCCGCCCTTGAGAGATCGGCCGGCGAGCAATTCCCGGCGGATTGAATCGCTCACCGGCAGGGCTGCGATCTCGGCTCCGGAAAACAGAAGCAAATCAGCCACCATTTTCCGCAATCTCTTGAGGCGACGCTTTTTCTCCGACCTGCTGATCGTGTTTTTCATAAAAAGAACAACTCCACTATTTTTCTTTGACTTTCAACCGGGCGAGCAGCTATATAATCCCCCAGGACAGAAGAAGAAACGTCAACCCCGGAGAAAACATGCAGACCATTATCCCCTTTTCCATCAATCAGCCCACCCGGATCCATTTCGGCATCGACAGCATCAACCGACTCGGTGAACTGGTGCGGGAGTTCGGCTGTAACAAACCGCTCCTGGTCATGGACCCCGGCCTTGTGCAGGCGGGCCTGGACAAATTCCTGACCGCCCCCCTGAACGAAAAATCCATCGATCATGTCATCTATGACGAAATCGATCCGGAACCCGGCCTGCGCCTTGCGGACCGGGGCACCGAAATCGCCCGCGAACAGGGCTGCGATCTGGTCATCGGGGCCGGCGGCGGATCGGCCATGGATGTCGCCAAGGCCATCGCCATATTGCTGACCAACGGCGGAAAGGCCGTTGATTATCTCGGGCTGGGAAAAATCGGCAAACCAGGGGTGCCGAAGATCATGATCCCCACCTCGGCGGGTACCGGTGCGGAGGTTACCTTCACTGCAGTCTTTCTCAACGAGGAGACCGGTTCCAAGGGCGGCATGAACGGCGATCCGCTCTATCCCGAAGCCGCGATTCTTGATCCATCCCTCACCGTCAGTCTGCCGCCGCCGGTGACGGCCGCCACCGGCATCGACGCGCTCACCCATGCCCTTGAGGCATACACCTCGATCCAGGCCCATCCGATATCGGAGATCTATTCGCTCAAGGCGATCGAGCTCATCAACACCCACCTGCCCCGCGCCTACGCGGACGGCAGAAACCTCGAAGCCAGGAGCAACATGTTGCTGGCAAGCCTGCTGGCTGGAAAGGCTCTTGCCATGGCCGGCGTCGGCCTGGTCCATGCCATGGCCTATCCCCTGGGGGGGATGTTCGGCATCGGTCACGGCCTGGCCAACGCGGTACTGCTGCCCTATGTGATCGAATTCAACCTGATCGGCAACCTGGAAAAGCACGCCGTTCTGGCCCGGATCCTCGGCTGCGACACCGGCGGCCTGGCCCCTCTGGACGCGGCCTGGTTGACGGTTGAGGCCTTACACGGCCTTAACCGCTGTCTCAATATCCCCGCCACTCTGGCGGAGCTGGATATCCCGCAAGAAAAAATTCCGGAAATGGCCGACATTGCCCTCACCGTGGCCCGGCCGGTGGAAAACAATCCACGAATTCCCAGCCGCGGGGACATTATCGAAATCTACAACCACGCCATGAAGGGTCTGCCGGGATAACCGCCGGGCAGAAAAAAAGATAAGCGCTTTTCAGCTACGAGCTTCATTATACACCGGGTGGCGGGGGCTGCGAGTGGTTGCCAATAAAGATAAAGCTCAACGCCGCTGCATCATGGCGATGACATGGTCCCAGATGGCGTCGGCTGTCTCCTCCTTGCTCATCAGCTCAAGCTCCGTTGTCCCGTTTTCATCCAGCAGGAAAACCTTGTTGGTGTCCACGTCAAAACCGGTATCCCTGCCGGCGATATCGTTGACGCAGATGAGGTCGGCATGTTTTTCCCTGAGCTTGCGCGCCCCTTCCTCCAGGTGACAACAGCTTTCGGCGGCAAAACCGACGAGAAACACGGCGTCATCCGATAGCCGCTGCGCCCATTCGCCCAATTCGGCAAGGATATCACGGGTGGGACTGAGGGCAAGTTCCATGGCGGCGGCGGCTTTTTTCATCTTTTCATCCCGGTATTCCGCCGGCCGGAAGTCGGCAACCGCGGCTGCCTTGACAATGATGGTCGCCCCTGAGCGGGCCGCCATGACCGCATCATACATCTCTTCTGCCGTCTCCACCGAAACCAGGGACACTCCCGGCGGCGGAGCCAGGGTTGTGGGCCCTGAGATCAGCGTCACCCGGGCACCGCGGCGTCCGGCCGTGGCCGCCAGGGCATATCCCATCTTGCCGCTTGAGCGGTTGCTGAGATAGCGGGCCGGATCCAGTGGCTCCCGCGTGGGGCCGGCGGTTATCACAATGCGCTGGCCGCGGAGATCATCGCCTGCAAGGGCGGTGAGGATGGCTTCGCGTACCTCCGCATAGGGAGCCAACCTGCCCGGACCCCGCCGGCCACAGGCGAGTGCGCCTTCGGCGGGTTCGACGATACGGTATCCCAGTTCCCGAACCAGACGGAGATTCCGATGGGTGGCGCCATGGGAGAGCATCTTGCTGTTCATGGCCGGACAGAGAACGACCGGTGCCGTTGTTGCCAGGGCTGTTGCGGTCAACAGGTCGTCGGCCAGGCCGTGGGCCAGCCGAGCCAGGGTATGGGCGGTGAGCGGGGCAATGAGAAAGAGATCGATATCCTCGGCCAGGCTGATGTGGCTCATGGGATCGTCTTCGGGGTCGAAAAGATCGGTATGAACCCGATGACCCGACAGGGCGGCGAAGGTGACCGGACCGACGAACCTGGTTGCCGATCCGGTCATGATCACCTTCACCCGGGCCTTTTCCTGCACCAGGCTGCTGACCCAACCCGCCACCTTATAGGCGGCGATCCCCCCGGTGATCCCCATAAGAATGGTCCGCCCCGCCAGACAGGAGCGGCTCACTGAATTTTTCATGGCACAAGGACCCTGAAAAGAGCGATCTCCGGCTCGATTCAGGGTCGAAATCTGCTGGGCAATAACGGGCGGAGAACCCCCGCCCGGCATTGCTATTTGTTCACGGCTTCACCAAAGGGATTCAGGGCCGTGGCAGCGGTTTTATCCACGGTCACGTAAAGGGTCACCGTGGTCTTGCCCACCTTGCCGTAAGGATCGGACAGCACCATGAGGCAGGTTTTCGACGGCTTGGTAAAGGCGAGCACCATATTCTCAGAGGTTGCCTCACCCACCAGTTTCCACTTGTTATTCTGCATGGAGCTGATCAAAAAATCCTTGAGCGAAAGAATATCCACCCGGCCGGCGTATTTGAGAATCCCGCCGTTGAAGGACTCGGTTTTGATCGACATGCTGGCATCCCGGTCCCATTCGAGCTCCGCCGGGATCTCGATATCCCCCATGTCATCGGCCAGGTTGGAAACCGGCGGCAAGCCTGCTTCACCCGGGCCCACAGCCTGCTGGGAGACAAAGGGCCTGTTCGTTGCACATCCCGTCAGCATCATAAGGGAAAAAACTACCGCCACAAGGAATTTCATCATCTTCTCTCCTTTCCATGTTCCTGTCATTGGGTCCCTCCAAATTCTTTAAGAATAAACTCCGGCAGTGATTTGCGATGTGACTGCTGGTTCCGGTGCGCCGGATGACCGATGGCGACCACCGCCACCAGTTCGTACCGTTCGGATATATCGAGAATACGGTTGACGTTTTCCCGGTTGTTCCTGATCTGCCCCAGCCAGACTCCACCCAGGCCCAAACTTTCTGCGGCAAGCAGCATGTTTTCAATGCAGGCGCCCGCCGACTGATGATCCTTGGCCGTATCATACATGGCATCGCTGTCCAGATAAACGGCGATCAGGACCGGAGCGGCGATAACAATGTGTTTGTACAGGGTTTGCCCGGCAAGCCGATTTTTGATATCTTTATCATAAACGATCACAAAACGCCACGGCTGATTGTTCTTGCCCGACGGTGCCCGGATACCGGCGGTGATAATGGCGTAAAGCGCATCGCGGTCAACGGATTCCGGTGTAAATTCCCGTATACTGCGGCGTTTTTTTATCGCTTCCAGAATGATGTTCTGCATTGTATAGTATCCCCGTCAAAAATCACCAGCAATTTTCAGGGAGAAAAACAGGCACCCTGCCGCAACCGGTTTCAGGTCGCCGCATTCCACCCCTGGCTCCATTTCCATTACCCCTCAACATAGCATGAATACAGAGAAAAAAAAGCTGCCGGTACTCAAAAAATCGGTTACCGCCATCGATTCCCACTGTCATCTTGATATGTCGGCCTTTGAGACGGACCTGCAGGAGGTTCTCCTTCGTGCCCGCAACTGCGGGGTTGCCCTGGTCATCACCATCGGTATCGATGCGCAGAGCTCTAAACGCGCTGTGGAACTTGCCCGTGATCACGACATGGTGAGGGCCACCATCGGTATCCACCCCCATCATGCACTCTCCTGCAACCGGGCCGCCTGCGACCTTCTTTCCCGTCTCTTTGAAGACAACCGCGACCTGGTCGTCGGCTACGGTGAAATCGGTCTCGACTATGCCAAGATGTATGCGCCCCGGCAGGTGCAGAAAGAGAGTTTCGCCCTGCAGCTTGGGGTGGCCAGGGAGCTGGAACTGCCGATCATCGTCCATGACCGGGATGCCCATGACGATACCCTGACCCTGCTCCGGGAAAACGGTCCCTATCCGGCCGGCGGGGTGATGCACTGCTTCTCCGGAGACCTTGAGCTGGCGGAGGCGGTCATGGATCTGGGCTTTTTTGTCTCCATTCCCGGAATCGTCACCTTTGCCAAGGCATCCATGCTCCAGGAGGTTGCCAGAAAAATCCCGCTGCAGCGCATGCTGCTTGAAACGGACGGCCCTTTTCTGGCCCCCGTGCCGCAACGCGGAAAACGTAACGAACCGGCCTTTCTTCTCTATACGGCCAGGGAGATCGCCCGGTTGCGATCGATCTCCCTGGAGGAAGTGGTGTCGGCAACCAGCGCCAATGCCCGTAGCCTCTTTCACTTGAAAAATCAACCATGATCTGCGACAATCTTCAATATATCCGTGATCGGATAAACCGCACAGCCCGCCGCTGCGGCAGAGACCCGGATACCATCCGGCTTGTTGCCGTCTCCAAACGCATGGAGGTGGAAAAAATCCTTCAGGCCGCCGATTGCGGCCAGCTCCTCTTTGGTGAGAACTACCTGCAGGAGGCACGGGAAAAAATCGCCGCCGTGGACGGAAAGCTGTTGTGGCATTTCATCGGACACCTGCAAAGCAACAAGGCCCGGCAGGCCGCCGGGCTCTTCGATATGGTCGAAACCGTCGACCGGTTCAAGATCGCCGCCGCCCTCAGCCGGTACAGTCTGGAACTGGGCAAACGGCTGGACATCCTGATCCAGGTGAACATCGGACGGGAACGAAGCAAGTCGGGCGTTTCGCCGGAAAAGACCGCTGATCTGCTTGCCCAAGTCAACCCCCTTGCCGGTATCAGGGTGCGGGGGCTGATGACCATGCCGCCCTATACTTCCGATCCGGAGGACTCCAGAAAATTCTTTGCCCGGCTGCGGCGCCTGGCTGAGGAGTTAAGCGCCCGGGGACTGCTGGGAAGGGAAACCGGGGTCGAGCTGTCCATGGGCATGTCCAGGGACTTTGTCATCGCCATTGAAGAGGGGGCCACCCTGGTGCGGGTGGGCACCGCGATTTTCGGAGAACGGTCCTGATCCCGCCTCGATCCGCCCTCCGGAAAGGGAGGCCCGATCCATCCAATATTCCTGAAAGGGAGACGAAATGAACATCACCATGATCGGAACCGGTTACGTGGGTCTGGTAACCGGCACCTGCTTTGCTGAATTCGGCCACCAGGTGACCTGCGTGGACAAGATCGAGGAAAAAATCACCCGGCTGAAAAACGGAGAAATTCCCATCTACGAACCGGGCCTCAAGGCCCTGGTGAGAAAAAACACCCATGAGGGCCGCCTCTCCTTTACCACCTCGCTGGCCCGGGCCGTTCCCCAAGCGGACGCCGTCTTTATCGCCGTGGGCACCCCCACCAGCCGTCGCGGCGACGGCTATGCGGATCTGGGGTATATCTATGCCGCCTCCAAGGAGATCGCCCCGCACCTGGACGGCTATACCGTTATTGTCGACAAGAGCACGGTTCCGGTGGGCACAGCCCGCCAGGTGGAACGAATCATCAGGGAACAGAATCCTGCCGCTGATTTCGATGTGGCCTCAAACCCCGAATTTCTGCGCGAAGGGGCGGCAATCGCGGATTTCATGAGACCCGACAGGGTGGTGATCGGGGTGGAGTCCGGGACGGCGGAAAAGATCCTCAAGGAGATCTACAAACCTCTTTACCTGGTGGAGACCCCCATTGTCTGCACAACCATCGAAACCGCCGAACTCACCAAATATGCCGCCAATGCCTTTTTGGCGGTGAAGATAAGCTTCATCAATGAAATCGCCAATGTCTGCGAAGCGGCCGGCGCCGATGTCACCGCTCTGGCCAAAGCCATAGGCATGGACGGCCGCATCGGCTCCAAGTTTCTGCATCCGGGACCGGGATACGGCGGCTCCTGTTTCCCCAAGGACACCCTGGCCCTGATGCGCATTGTTCAGGAATATGGGGAAAGCGTGCGGATCGTGGAGGCGGCGGTGGAGGCCAATGCCGCCCAAAAGGCAAGAATGGTGAAGAAGATCAGAGATATGCTGGGAGGCTCGGAAGCCGGGACCACCATTGCCGTGCTGGGTCTTACCTTTAAACCGGAAACGGATGATATGCGTGAAGCCCCCGCCGCCACCATCCTGCCGGCCTTAACCGAGAAAGGGGCGAAGATCAAGGCCCATGATCCCAAGGGCATTGAAGAGGCCAAAAAATATCTTCCCCCCGAAATCGAATACGTGGGTAACGCCTATGAGGCCTGCCGGGACGCCGATGCCGTGGTGCTGCTCACCGAATGGAACCAGTACCGGGCCCTGGATCTTGTGCGGATCAGGGAGAGTATGAAGCAGCCGATTTTTGTGGACCTGCGCAATGTCTATGATCCCAAGGCAATGAAAAACCTGGGATTTCATTACACAAGCGTGGGGCAAAAATAGGATGCCCCTGTTCGGGGCTTAAAAAAAGAAGACGGCCCCGGGGCCGTCTTCTTTTCACACTCTTTGCAGAGAGGGGATCTAGCGTCGGGAGGCCCGTTTGGAGGCCTTGAGCGGGTTGATCCGTACCTTGACCACCTTGATTTCCGGTTTCTTGTGGGTGGCGAAGTTACAGATTCCCAGCCGCCACTTGGCAGCAGGGTTCAAATAGGTCCTGCAATATTTCGCGCTGTCCTCCTCGACAATGCGATCGCACCCATCGCACTCATCGATGACCGGCTGAAAAGAACGTGCGGCGTATCCGCTTTCCGTTGTCGCTTGCATCAGGCCAACCTCCCGAAAAAATATCATATTTTCCTTGAATGAGACAAGAATCTCCCCTACAATACTTCTATCCGATCAACGAATTCCATCAGGAAAGAGCAGGGTTCCACTCAGATAAAAGCAAACCTTAATTTATAACAGGATTGACGCCTGCTGTCAATATAATACTACAACCACCTGATTCCACACCATATACCTTGTATCCGGACAACAGGTTCCCGCAACTGGACGGTTTATTTTCCCCCGGCAGCCATCCCGTACCGGGAAATACATAACGCTACCCCATGGCTATCTATATCTGGAAAGGCAAGAATATCTACGGCGAGAAGCGCAAGGGCGAAATGGAGGCTCCTGACGAGGCTGTAGTCGCCGCTCACCTGAAAAGGTTGAAGATCGAGAACCCGAAAATCAGGGAAAAGCCGAAGGATCTCTTTGAAAACATCTCTTTCCTGCAGCCCAAGGTAACCGGCAAGGACGTGGTTGTCTTCACCCGACAGCTCTCCACCATGATCGACGCCGGTCTGCCGCTGGTCCAGTGCCTGGAGATTCTCAGCAAGCAGCAGAGCAACACCACCTTCAAAAAGGTCCTGGAAACCATCAAAAACGATGTTGAAACCGGAACCACCCTGGCCGATGCCATGAAAAAGCATCCCAAGGTCTTCGACAACCTCTACTCCAATATGATCGAGGCCGGGGAAATCGGCGGTATCCTCGATACGATCCTGTCGCGGCTGGCCGTTTTCAAGGAAAAATCCATGGCCCTGCAGAAAAAAATCAAAGGCGCCATGACCTATCCCTCCATCTGCCTGGGAATCTCCTTGCTCATTCTCGCCGTGATCCTGCTCTTCGTTATTCCGGTCTTTGAAAAGATGTTCAAGGATTTCGGCTCGGCGCTGCCGGCACCCACCCAGATGGTCATCAGCATGAGCAACGTGGTGAAGAGCAACTTCATCTTTATCCTGCTGACCATGATCCTCGCGGTCTTTTTCGTCAAGAAACTGTACAACACGGAAAAGGGCAGACTGAAGATCGACGGCCTGCTTCTCAAGGCCCCGATCTTCGGACCGCTGATCCGCAAGGTGGCGGTGGCCAAATTCACCCGGACCCTGAGCACCATGCTGCAAAGCGGCGTTCCCGTTCTCGACGCCCTCCAGGTTGTGGCCAAGACCGCCGGCAACAAGGTTATCGAACGCTCGGTTTTCCGGGTTGCCAGCGCCATCAGCGAGGGACGCCCCATTGCCGATCCCCTCGAGGAGTCCGGAGTGTTTCCCAACATGGTCGTGCAGATGATCCACGTGGGTGAATCGGTGGGCGCCCTGGATACCATGTTGGCGAAAATCGCAGACTTTTACGACGAGGAGGTTGATCA
>Ga0256914_1004636_pt1 | contig 10206 bp, 10 predicted proteins | sample HulkmetaG_FD_191571 | JGI IMG/M metagenome (GOLD analysis project Ga0256914, IMG submission 191571) | Hydrothermal chimney microbial communities from Main Endeavour vent field at the Juan de Fuca Ridge, Pacific Ocean - Hulk | ecosystem: Environmental > Aquatic > Marine > Hydrothermal vents ...
AAACTTTAAGTTTAGCGCTTCAGAGTACTTAGTGCCAAGTTTAAATATATTTCCCGCCTCTACGGCTTTTTTCTCAACCAGTTTATTTTTATCTATATTTAGCATTTCAAAAACTTCATCAGTATATACTTCTTTATTTATTGCAATTCTTTTTTCTTCATCAACATAAATTGTATCTTCCCCTACTTCACTAATTGTTTGAAATTCATGGCTAAATTTACTAAAAGACCCACCACTTGCAAAAGTTATATAAGTGATTTCCCCTAAACCTAATCGGCTATAAACTTTCATATACGCATCTTTAACTTTTTCATAATAATCATCTAATTCTTCGGTAGTTCTAGAAAAAGAATATAAATCTTTCATTAAGAATTCACGCCCTCGCATTAACCCACTTTTTGACCTTATTTCATTTCTAAATTTTGTTTGAAACTGATATACATATTTCGGCAAATCTTTATAAGAATGTATGTGCTTTCTCATTATTAAAGTTAAAGGTTCTTCGTGTGTAGGTGCTAGACCTAATTCAACTTCGTTTTTTAATTTTGTTTTAAACCAAATATCCATTACATCATCGTTCCACCTGTTTGTTGCTTGCCAATGTTCTTTTGATTGAAGGGTTGTTAATAAAACTTCTTGTCCGTCTATTGCGTTCATTTCTTCACGAATGATTTGTTCTATTTTTCTAAGTACTCTTAACCCTAGTGGTAAATAGCTATAAACACCTGCCATTTCTTTGTCTATAAAACCTGCACGAATTAAAAGTTGGGCGTTTAAACTTACTTCTTCTTTTGAGACATCTTTTAGTGTCTTCGTGAATAGTTGCGATTGTTTCATGTTCTTACTTTAACAAGTAACCATAATGCGAGCAAGTATTTATAAGTATTTATGGGGAATTCTATCGTAATTTTTGTTAAAACCACATAAAGATAATATCCTTAAATGTGATTATTAAAAGTAAGCCAATTAAAAAGATAAAACCAATTTGGTGCATTCTTTCTTCTAATTTTGGCGATGGTCTTTTTTTTGTAATCCATTCGTATAAAACAAATACTTCTCTGCCACCGTCTAACGCTGGAATTGGTAAAAGATTCATAATTGCAAGCGACAGTGATAGTAATGCAGTTAAATCTAATAAAACAAGCCATGTCTTACTGCCACCATTATCCATGATTGATTTTACAGCCCCAAATATTCCAATTGGACCTGCTACACCACTTGCAACTGCTGAAACATCTTTTTCTTGTACACTTTGTTTAACAAGTTGTCCTAGTGCGTGAAATGAGTATCCCATTATGTTTGCAGAATGTAATGGCCCCGCAAGAACTTTTTCGGCAGGGGTTTGATATGCTAGTTGAACTGCATCACCAAGCCCTATACCTAAAACAACCATTCCGAGTTCCTCATTATAAGTAGGAGTCACTTTGTATACCGCGGTTTCGTCTGTGTTAATGTTTTTTGTATAAACTGTAATTTCTTTACCTTCTTTATCTTTTAAGAAGTTATGAATATCATCTATGGTTTTAGGCTCAACTACTTCACCATTGTATTCTAGTTTAGTAATTCTATCGGCGAATTGTATACCGGCGTTACTTGCAGGTGAATCATCTTTTATAAAAGTAACAACATTGGGTAACTCGACTGTTTTAGCAAACGGGAATTTATAATTATCTAACAATAGTATCGGTGAGGATTTGAAATCATTTATCCCAAGGGTAAAGTAAAATATAACAAACGCAACCATTAAATTCATAAAAATTCCTGCTAGTAGTACAACGGATTTTTGCCATGGTTTTTTGTTTATAAAATTGGTTTTATCTTTTGGGTCGTAATCTTCGTAATCTTCTCCTTTTATTCTTACAAATCCGCCAAAAGGTAACCAATTTATTGAATAAAGTGTTTCACCAAATTTTTTGCCCCAGATTCGCGGTGGAATTCCCATACCAAATTCAGGAACACCTATTTTAAATTTTTTAGCAGTTAGAAAATGGCCTAGTTCGTGTATGAATACTAAAAATGATAGTATTATTGCAAAAACTAGAAAAGGTATTAAGGATATCATAATGTATATGGTAACAAATTTAAGAAGTAATCTCTACTCTTACAATACTAATTGAGCAATCATTTATAAAATATTTGAATTATATTTGCATTATTTCGTCTTTCTTTTTCTTGCCCATTTCTTCTAATTCTTTGTTTGTGTTTGAAATTTTTTCTTCTATTGCTTTCTTTTCTCTATACATATCTTCTTCAGATATTACACCGCTATCTTGCATTTCTTCTATTGCTTTCATCGCATCTTGTCTTATTGTTCTTACTCTAATTTTTGCATTTTCAACAAGTTTTGATACTTCTTTTGCAATCTCTTTTCTTCTTTCTTCTGTAAGTGGTGGAATCGGAACACGAATGACTTCCCCATCATTTACTGGATTTAATCCATTATTTTCTTTGATAATTGCTTCTTCTATCTTTTTTAAAATGCTTTTATCCCAAGGTGAGATTGTAATTGTTTGAGCGTCTGGCGTTGAAACTGTTGCAAGTTCTTTTATTGGTAATGGATCTGAACCTTCGTATGCTTCAACTTTTATGTCCTCTACTATTGAAGCAGTGGCTCGCCCTGTTCGTATCTTTGATAATTCACTAGTTAAATATTCTTTTACTGAGGTTAAGTGTTCTTCTAGTTTATCTTGTTTCATAGTTTAGTTTTAGCATAAATAAATTATGGTTGCAAATGTGTGTAGGAACAAAGAAACCCGCTTAAAAAGCGGGTTTCTTGTTTGCGTAATTACTACTAAATTAGTGATTTATATTGAAAACACTGCAATTTCGTCTATTGTTATATTTTCACCTGTTTTTGCGATTGTTTCTGTTACTAAATCTTTTATTTTTTTACCTGAGTCTTTTATATAATCTTGTTCAAGTAAATCATCAACTGATTCAGGTTGCATTGCTGCTACTTGCATCGCAATTTCTTTACCAAGGTTTTCGAATTCTTCGTTTTTTGCTACAAAATCTGTTTCACAACCAATTTTTACAAGCGACCCTACTCTACCACCACCGTGTATGTAAGAAAACACTCTTCCTGCTTTTATTTCTCTTTCTGATTTCTTTTCGGCTTTTTCTATACCTTTTTTTATTAATATTTCTTTTGCTTTTTCTAAGTCACCGTTTGCTTCTTCTAATGCTTTTTTAGCATCCATAACTCCTGCACCTGTTTCTTCTCGTAGTTGTTTGATTGTTTCTATATCCATTTTTTATGTTTTTATATCGATAAACTTAATAACAGTTTAGCGATATTTAACAAAGGGTTGGGCGAGGCCTACGGCCTCGCCCAACTGATTAACTACTTTTTACTCGTTTTTGTTTCTTTTTCTGTTTTACTGCTCTTTTTTGTGTCTTTAGCTTTGGTTACTTTTTCCTTTTTAACAGTTTTTTTACTTACTTTTTTATCTTTAATCTCTTTTTTAACTTCTTTCTTTTCTACAGGTTTTGATGCCTTAGATTTAATAGGATCATCTACAGATCTAATAATCTTTTTAGCTTCTGGTTTGTAATCGGCGTAACCTGCTTTAATTGCCTCTGCAATTTTTGACAAAATTAAATCAATTGATTTTATTGCATCATCGTTTGCTGGAATTACATAATCAACATTATCAGGGTCAGTATTTGTATCAACCATAGCAACGACTGGAACATTTACTGCATTTGCCTCTTTTACTGCTGTTTTTTCTCTCTTAGCATCAACAACAACTATTGCACCTGGATATTTTTTCATGCCTTGAATTCCACCTACAAATAATTCTAATTTGTCTATTTTTCTATCAATTAACAATCTTTCTTTTTTAGTTAAATGTGAAAATTCGTTTTTATCTCTCTTTTCTTTTAATTCTTGAAGTTGTTTCCATTTACCTTCTACCGACTTGTAATTTGTAAAGGTACCCCCAAGCCATCTTTGATTAACATACAAAGCGCCACATTCTTTTGCTTTAACCTCAACAATATCTGAAGCCTGTCTTTTTGTACCAACTAAAATGATTTGTTGCCCTGTTTTAGCAACTTCATATAAAAACTCACATGCTTTTTCAAGCATTTCTTGGGTTTGATATACATCTATAATGTGTGTTTTGTTATCAACATCATAAATATACTTTTCCATCTTTGGATTCCACCTGCGAACTTGATGCCCAAAATGAACACCTGCTTCAAGCATTTCTTCTACAGATGGCGATTTGCATTTATATGCCATATTATTATACGTACGCCTTTAACCAATAAAAATTTTTATTGGCAGACATACAAATCTTAACTAATTATTATGTGGAATTCTTATGGTTTTATTACCACAACAAATTACTCGTTAGTTAAACGAATAAATTCCACATAAACTTATTTACTTTTATTATTTTTGTAAATCTTAGCCCCTTTACCCTCTGACTAGGTATCGTAAGATCAGGAGCTACCCTAGTCATGATGTTATGTTGAAATGATAGCATAAAGAGGAGTTTGTGCAATAGGCTCACACACCTTTAATATTGCATTATTCTTTCACATGAATACCCTTCATTTGAACCGAATGGTATTAGTTTATATACTGCGTAATCTGTTTTTATATAAACATTTGAATCTGGACCTTGTGAGATTTTTACTTTTTCATTAATAAGACCTGATAATTCTCCGTTGCAATCATCGTAATATCCTGATTCTGCAGGATAAAAAACATAAGTTTTATGTTTATCTTGTTCTTTTATAACCAGTTTAACAATAGAATTTTTCTGATTTACGTCAAATTTATAAACTTGTCCTTTTATTCCTTCAATTTTATTTGTCGCACCTATAACATGGTAAAAATTGCCGTCATCGGTATCCTTAAATAATATATTATCAAAATAAGTAGTCCCGCCATTTAACGGATTATATCTTGGATATTTATGGTTATATAGTTTAATTAAGTAGTAAAAACGTGTCATTGGGCTACCACCTCTATACGATAGAGCCATATATCTTGAGTATGCATCATCAAAAGTTATCTCAACAGTATATTCCTCATTAATTTTATCAACATATTTTCTTTCATTTCTTTCTAAAAATAACTGTTTTTCAATTTCATATAACCTACTATTCGCTTGAGATATATCTTTAAAACTACTGTTATATTCATTAGAATTACCTACTTTACAACTTGTTGTTAAAATATCAAAAAAATCTGGCCCATATGTTTTAATAAAAAACCCTGATATGTATATAAAAACTATTAGAACAATACCAAAGCTTACCGCTAATAATACCGAGTAAAAAAAGCATGAGGAAAAGAAAGTAACCATTCTATCATAAGGATATTTAATTCTTGACCTAAATTTTAAATTAGCTTCGTTTTTTACACTATTTGATCTATGAATTAATGTAACTAACTCATAAATAACAAAACTAGTATATAATATTATATTTAGAAAAATCAGGATTATTACAACATTAAACGAGATAAGGTCATTAACTGAAAGAATCGCACCTATTCCAAAGGATACTGTTAAAATAAAAAACAAATAGGTAAATATACGGTAAATCATTTACATCAATAATAAAACAGTTTGAACAAAATGTAAATTTATAAACTTATGAAATCACCAACATGCACAGCCTATAGTGGTTGGCATTTATTATAAATGTGTTATAAATAATGCCATTATGGATTTCTCACAACTGAAAACAAATTTAGATGAACTTTACAATACTCTCAATCCTTATGAACCTGAACTGGTATTCGAAATGCCTAATCCCACGGGAAATCAATCACTCATTGATTATATGAAGCAGTTAATACCAACTGATATTTGTGGATATGAATATGCTATTAAGGCAATGGAATTCTACAGTAACATAAATCAGGCATGGAAACTGCCAAAAACGGGACCTGCGAAATTACATACAGGCAAAACACTTTTTAAACATTTTCAAGAAAATAATAAAGCAGAATACGCAAAACTCACAGCAATATTCGTTGCTACTAATTTATTGGAAACCTATACAGAAAAAACGGCCGAAAGACTAAAATTACAAAGTGCTAAATCAATGATAAAACCCAAATTAGAGAAAACACTCTATGGTCTAGGTTTAATGCGGTATAGACTAGACGAATATCTAAGATTTGAATTATCAAAAATTTTAGGCATAGATATCGATTCCCAAGAACTAGAAGATGTATACGAATTATTAAAAGGAATCGTATTTACAAGAAGTATATCAAAGAACAATAGTAATAATAGCGATAAGATTAAAAAATCTCTAAGTTATATTAAGTTTTTTAAAAGAGTGTCCATTTTTGAAAAAACACTAGTTTTAGGTAAAACAGAAAACGGACTACAACAAATTTTAACTGCATATAAGGATTCACTCAAATACTTACCCAATGAAACAATAGAATATTTAAGAAACCGTGGCTATAGTATGCCAGAAGATACCAAATAAGATTTACTTGCCACCACCATTTGTACTTTTTATACTTTGGAAATGGATTTCTCCCAATATTCATCAAACATAGTTTTCATAAATTTGGCGAAGTTTTTGTTTTGAATTTCTACTGCAAAAACCTCGTTATCACGCCAATCGTATAAAACAACAATATCATTGTATATATCAACAGCTAGATAAAAGTCTTTATATTTTTTAGGTAAGTATCTAATAATATCCGCTTTAAATTTAAGTGGTTTAAACTTTTTTGTTTTGTCGTATTTATCAAACTCATGAGTTCTAAGATCTTTTAAAATAATTCCCAATGCATCAACTTCTTTTGCCCATTTTTTAAACCATTGTCTACTAACTACATCTTGCAAGTTTCGATATGTAAAACTTCTTATTTCTTTGTCTGCTTGTAGTTCGTTCCATAAAATCTGTTTTATTCCTTCTCTACCCTTGTAATATCTAACATCTGTTGTTTGTGTAGCGTTTTTTTGAGTTAATTGCGAAACAAATTTAGCCCAATTATTTTCTAGGACTTTTGCCTCCTCATGTTTTTTCTCTTTTAAATCCCAAAATCTAGATGGCGACGCTACAGAATAATAATTGCTTTTATAATCTTTTGATTGAACAATGAAACCATTTTTTAGTAAATTATCTATAACTCTATAAATCTTGGTTCTTTCTATTGCTGTTCCTCTGGAAATTTGCAGTATTGACTGTCTTTTATGTTTAGTTAGATAGTTTAAAATTTCACTTTCTTCTTGTGTAAACCCTAGATTTTTAAAATATTGTTTGGAATTCATATGTTTTTTAGTGGTGTGCGGGTGGTGTTTATCACCACCCGCACATATTTAAAACCAATTGTTCTGTTGTGCATATTATACACAGATATACAAAATATAGCTACCGTTTTATAATCTTCGCATGTTTAATTATTACACAACGCCAAGCGAATATTTATGGGTATTTTTTGCCGTATTGTCAGTGATTTTACTTGTTGGATTTTATTTATCGTACAGAGTTACTTTGTTAAAGACGAAATATGATTTTGTTCCCCCTATCATATTTCAAGCTATGGGTGCCCTCTTAGTGCTACCATTAGCATACTTTTCTACTGAACCGTTACCGTTTGTAACTAAAAATTCAGCAGGGAATTCCACATTAAACTACATACCTTTAGCATTATTTTTACTTGCAGGATTGTTTTACGCACTACACGACAGAACGCAAGCAACAGTAAGAAAAAATGTAGATGTTGCCGTGTCTGGTGTTATTGATTTGTCTGTTCATGTATTTTTAATATTATTTGGAATTCTAATATTAGACGAGTATTTAACATTTCAAACTGTACTAGGAATTATACTTATCTTAGTAGCAAATTTTACGATTGCTTATGATTTTAAATCAAGAAAATTAAACAAATATTGGTCATTGGGAATTCTTGCCAATTTTGCTTATGCAATTGGCATTATTTTTGATATAAACCTAAGCGATGGCAAAAACCTACCCTTTTATGTAGCATTAAGTTACACAATGGGCGCAATATACATATCAATATTTACAGTATTTGATGAAAAAATAAATTTCAAACAGCTATTACAAGCGATAAAGTGCGATGTAAACAGAAAAACAATTTTATCGCACATATCAACAAGTTTCTTTTCTGTATTTTATACCTTTGTGATGTTAACAACTTACAGGTACGGCCCTGTATCTATAGCAACTGCTGTGATATCAACTACTGTAATTTTTAATACAATTCTTTCTGCAGCTTTTTTGGGCGAAAGAAAAATGTTTTTGTTAAAGATTATATCTGCAATTGTAGGGGTTATTGGGCTTGCTCTTGTTGTGGTTGATGTGTAAAATCCGTCTATGAACCTAATTCTTGGCGGTGGCGGTGCTATGCCACAAACTAAAAAAGTAAATGATTTGTTTTTAAGTTTGCTTAAAAATAAACAAATACTATATATTCCTGTCGCAATAGACACGATCAAACACCCTTATGATTCTTGTTTGGCATGGCTTAAACAAGAATTGAATTCCACAAAAAATAACCTATCAATAGAAATGTGGGTTGAAAAAGATATTTATGAAAAAGGTTATAGCGATTTATTAAAATTTGGGGGAATTTATATAGGTGGTGGCAACACATTCTACTTACTAGATGAATTCAGAAAATCTGAGTTTGATAAGAAACTAGTTAAATTATTAAGCGAAACAGATATTCCAGTTTTTGGTGGAAGTGCAGGCGCATTAATTTTTACAAAAGGCATTGACACTGCGATTCCTTATGACCCTAATGATGTTGGACTAAAAGATTTAAGTGGGCTTGGTGTTTTTAATCACTATATTTGGGTTCATTATGAAGATAGTATGAAAGGTTTGGTTAATGAATATAGTAAGAAGCTTGGTGAAAAGATTTATACTGTTAGAGAAGATGAGTGGATTTGGGTTGAAGGTGATAAAACAAATAAAAATTAAAATAATGAATCTAATTTCTCAACATTTTTATGTTAGGAAATCCTCATACATTATTATACATCGCTTTTGATTCATAAAGGGTTATATTTAATATCACGTAAACTCGCACGCCGATTTAACACTATGTTGTATTCATTAATATGAAATTTAAGGATATGTTTTATTCCACCTTTTAATACTTCAATAATTTGGATATTACTTAAAGCGTCTTTCGCATATACTCCGCCACTACCAAATTTAATATCATATCTTTGGAGAGTTACTTCATCAATATCACGCACATGCAAATTAAATATTACAGAATATTCCACTTGCTTATTACCATCTGTACATTCAACTTCAAACTTTCTAATCAAATCTTTTAGCATATTACTCGCTTGTATTCTTGTTCTATCCTCTTGGATTTCACGTTTTACCATATCATTGATTGTATACAACAATGGCCCTATATTAGGGTCAACTGCAGTAAGATTCTCATTATCAATATAGTCACTTAAGTATGCAACAACTTCTGTTACTAATACTAACCTCATATTAAGTAAAACATTTAATACAAAAGCATCTGGAAGTCGTTCACTTGAACTAGAAACAAAACCCCCTTCACCTTGATCAAACATAAACCCATCACCACTAACTTCGATAACAACTCCACCTTGATTATCAATAGCAATATTGATAACATCTTCCGGGTTCACAAAAGTAGGAATGCTTAATTCTAAACTAAAAGAATCAGATTCTTCATTTATATTTACCCTTATGTCATCTTGACTTAAATTATTCACAAATTCTTCAATACTATCAATTTCTATAGACAAAATTTTTTCATATAAATCAGGGGCCTTAAATTCATTAGTTTCTTCTATGCGTGGAAATGGCACAGTCATATATTATGATAAATCGGGTAGGTAAGAAAAATAAATAATATTATAAGCAAGCTGCTAATTATAACTTAATTAAAATATTCTTGTACTTTAAATTAAATACAGAAACTGTAGTAAATTGTATATTTTTATAAATCCATAGCTAATATGCAATCAATGCCGGTAAAGTTTACTATAAGTTAACAATTTACGCGAGTACCTATTTTTTTTTATTTCGGCTTCTTCCAACTCGCCCATTTGCAATCAGGGTATCTTGAACATCCGTAAAATACTCTACCCTTTTTAGTTCTTTTTATTACCACTTCACCGCCTTCGGTTTCGCCACATTCTGGGCATTTCATATTTAATTTTTGTTGCACGCTTTTTGTATATTTGCATTTTGGATAGTTTT
>Ga0256914_1004637_pt1 | contig 10206 bp, 6 predicted proteins | sample HulkmetaG_FD_191571 | JGI IMG/M metagenome (GOLD analysis project Ga0256914, IMG submission 191571) | Hydrothermal chimney microbial communities from Main Endeavour vent field at the Juan de Fuca Ridge, Pacific Ocean - Hulk | ecosystem: Environmental > Aquatic > Marine > Hydrothermal vents ...
ACCCCAAGGCCCCCTTTCCACCAGGAAACCGGGGGAATCACTTCAGCCGGATCCACTTGCCTTTTTCCAGGTCGAACTTCGCCGAGAATTCCCTTCCGAATTCCTCGCTCACCCGGATCCGGCCCCTTCTCCCGAAGACTCCCTCGATCTCCAAGTCTCCCGAAAACGTTCGAAGGAACTCGAAGGCTCCCTCTCCCATGAAATGCGGCCAGTCCACGCCCCCGGAGGACTCCAGGATCAGAAGGGTTCCCTTCGTCCATTTCCCGGAAGGAGAAGACACAATGAGAGAGTAAGGACCGATTCCACGGGAGACCTGGACCTCGACAACCCCATCCCCGTCGATCTTCACGGGGAGGCAGGAGAAGACGACCCTCTTCTCCCGCCGGAAGAGGCAGGAGGCCTGAAGAAGGTACTCGCCCGGGAAAAGGCGCTGGATCTCCAAGGTCTTCTTCGGTTTTCCCCCGAAATCGAAGACATTGTGCCAGCCGAAAATCCCGCTTTTCTCCCGCCGCTGTGCCATGGAAAGGGTCAGGGACACCTCCGAGCCGTCCCTGAAGGCGTCACAATAGACGAAGAGGGTGGCCCAGCGGCGGAAGGAGGCCTTTGCGGAGGATGTCTTTCCCGGCTCCACCGTAAAAGACTTGGAGATCGGGCAGGGAGGCTTGAACCCCGCTTGGGGAAGGAGAAAGGCCTTTCCTTTCTTCCCTTCGACGGAGACGTCGAAGACGACCCCCTCCCACTTCGGGCACGGCGGGGACACCTTGTAGATCTCGGGATGAGAGACGACGAGGACGTATTTCCGGCCGGCCGGGAGCTGATCCCAGGTCAGGTTTTCCGTTCCGGGGTAGAAGGGCTTCCTTTCTTTTTCCCAGGCATCCTTCAGCTCCCGGGAAAAAGCAGGAGAGGACGGGGAGAAAGACTCGAGGATTGGGATATGATCCCGCTTTTCCAGGAGTTCCTCCAGGAATGCGGAGGGGAGAATGGAGGCCGCTCCTTCCCCCGGATGATTCCCTTTCAGGGAAATCGTGACCCTGCCAAGCCCTTCCACCCGGATCTCTTTCGAATCGGGGTCGATCCTCTTTCGAGCCGGACGGAATCCCCAATCCTTTGGCGAAAGGATGTATTCCCCGGCCGGAGGCCTGGGGAAAGACCCGTCCCTCCCGGTCTCCAATTCGGTCTCTCCGCCATCCACGCTCCGAAGGACGATCCGCAACCCTCCCAGGGGCTTCCCTGTAGCTTTTTCCACCAGCCGGACGAGCCCCAGGCTCCTCCTGGCACCCTCTTTTCCCGCCCGCCCCCGAGGGTCCCCCATACTGATGAGAGGAACGGTTCCTTTCCGGTTCGAGAAAGAAGGTCCGTGTTCTCCTCCAGGGAGGGCATCTTTCTTCAGGACTTCACCCCTGGGCCAGAGCAACCCGGCCATGGCAAGGGCCAGGACGACTCCTGAAAAACCGATCAGGAAACCTTTTCCCATGGCCATCTTTCAACAACTCCCCTGGTCCCCTGGGAAGGGAATGAAACGACAGGATCATCCGGTGGAAGTATCACCCTCGAATTCCCCCGTTTTCAAGGGGTAAATGGGTTCGCCGGGGGGGACCCCGGCCTCATCTCGGTTCCGAAGTCCCCCTTGGAGCCGAAACCTTGCCTCTAAGATGGACACAGAGCAGGCAGGCGGAATATGCCTCGAAGCTCGAATATCCCACTGCGTGGCCCATGAGGGTGAGGGTCGCCGTTCCCGCCGTTCCCATGCCGACGACGGCTGAATCGGTCTCCTCTTCCCCGGCAGAGTCGAAATCATCGAAGAGAGCCTTCCTGGCCTGAGGAAGGTCCGACACCCAGGATGTCTGGAAGGAACCCCCGCTCCCAAGGACGGATACTCCTCCTCCGACACTCTTGGGCGTCCCCACGGTCGTCACCGCCAGGGCGGCCTTCCCCTCGGCGGTCACCTCTTTGTTTCCGTAGACCGCCTTCGATTTACCCCAGGCGAATGAGGTCCCGAACCCTAGACCCTTCAGAATATCCACCCTGCAAACCCCTTCGGAGGCCACCTTTCCTTTCACGAAGATCGACTCATTCTCATCGGGACTGATGAACTTGAAATCGAACTGGACGAAAGATTTCTCGCTCTTCGGGAAGTAGACCTTTGCGCCGGATGAGGGGTTGGCCCCGTAGATCCGCGCTCCTGACCGAGACCTCCTGCAATGGCCTTTTCGATAGTAAGCAGTCCATTCGATTTTCGGATAACGGCCTTTCTTGTCGGGAAACCTCACCACGACACACCCGTTCTTCGGGATCTCATAGAGAGACCTGGGGGAAGCGGAGCCTGCTTTCGCTTGGGTGACACCCGGAACTGCCGTCCCGAAGAGAAGAAAGGGAAAAAACAAGAGAGACTTTCCGGTCGCCATAACTGCCTCCTTCCAATTGTTCGAGCCTTGCGGGCCGCCCGCATCTACCCTCCTTTCACTTTAGAAATATCAATAGGAGACACCGGTGTAACAGGAATTTATTAATTTTTTTAAACGGATTTCCGCAGGCGGGACAGGACCGGTAAACCGTTTTCCGAACGATTTTCGGACAGCCCTGAACTCTTGCCCCTCCACCCAGGGAAACATCCTCCCGGGCCGAGCTCCTTCAGTCTTCCGGGTCCTCTCCAAAGAACATGGGAAACCACCCCCGACTGCGCCGAAAAACCCAGGATTCCGGTTCCAACCCAAAATAAGTTTCCGTCAAGTCGGTGTCACAGGGGGCGGCGCCCAGGATTCCCCAAGCTCTCTCCCGGCCCGCCCAGCCTGCACCGGCCCGGGGGCCCCACCAGGAAAGAAAAGGGGGCCGAAAGGAGGGTTCCGGCCCCCCGGCCTCCCGGCCTCCCGGTCCGTGGCGATCCCCCGCAGGCCCTCCACCGCCCGGGCGGGGCGGAAAACGAGAAAAGAAAAAAAATAGACCTTCTTTTCCCCAGGAAATAGATGGGGAAGTCTGCCGAAAAGAGAAGGAAGATCCGACCCATTCCGCCGCGGAGGCCCCCATGCTCGATCCATCCCGCCTTCTCATCCTCCTTTTCCTTTCTTCTCTTCCCACATCCCTCCTGGAAGGCCAGGTCCAGGTCCGCACCATTCCCCCGGTGGGACTCCCGGGAGGTTTTTCCGGCCCTCACCTCCTCAGCCTCCGGGGGCTTCCCCCGGGCTCCGGGGGCACTCCCATCAGCACGGAAGAACCCTTCCTTTCCCGGGACGGACGTTTCCTGTTCTTCAACTCCGGGAAGGAGGAAGGCCGCAAGGACATCTACTTCGCCGAGAAGGTGGGGGAGACCTGGGTCTTCCGGGGCGCCCTGGGCCCGGGCCTGAACGACGCCAAGAGCGTCCAGGCCACGCCCACCATGGACCGCACCGGGAGGTTCTACTACCTGGACAGCCGCTCCCCGACGATGGTCCGGACGGCCACATTTCTTCCCGCCAAGGGGGAGGTCCGCTCCATCGGCGATCTCCAGGGGATTCCTGGGAAGAAGATCGGTTTCCTCCCTCCCACCTTCACGGGGAACATGGGGGTCGAGGTCTCGGCCGACGGGAGGACCCTCCTCCTTTCCCGGGCCCGCTGGGCCCGAAAGGGCACGGCCCTGGGCTCCATCCTGGAAGCGGATATCCTCTTCCTCTCCAGGGGGAAGGACGGCCGCTTCCACTACGATCCGGCCGAGTCCCGGCGAATCATGGCCGGGGTGAACACCCCGGACCTGGAATACGCTCCATCCCTCGCCCCGGGAGGCCTGGAGCTCTTCTTCACCAGGATGTCCGCGGCGGACCTTCGGGCCGGCAAGGTCCGCTCCCGTCTCATGCGCTCTACCAGGTCTTCCCTCAAGGATCCCTTCGGTCCTCCTGTGGAGATCGAAGCGGCGGGCTCCTCCGATTTCGTCGAGGCCCCCACCCTCTCGGGCGACGGGAAGACCCTGGTCTACCACAAGAAGGAGGGAAAGAAGTTCCGCCTCTACATGCTTTCCCGCCGGAAGGGCGGCACCGGCAAGGGCTTTCCCGCTCCAGGCCTCTTCCTCCGTCACCTCCAGGTGGACGGAAGGAGAAGGCGCTACTACTGCTACGTTCCCCCGGGACTGGGCCCTTCCCCCAGGCCCCTTGTCATGGAGCTCCACGGCGGCGGGGTCTACATCGAGGACCTGACCGGACAGCGCCGCCACAAGACGCCCTACAAGCTCTGGATGCGGATCGCCGACAGAGAGAAGTTCCTGGTCCTCTATCCGGAAGGATGGAACGGGCCCAAGGGAAGGCCCACCTGGCACGACGGGCGCTCCAACGCCAAGGTCTACTCCAAGGCGGACGACGTGAAATTCCTCACCCTCCTTGCGGCGAAGGCGGCCTCCCGCTACCCCGTGGACCTTCACAGGATCTACATCTCGGGAACTTCCAACGGGGGCCTCATGGCTCTTCGGATGGCCGTGGAAAAGTGGGACATCCTCGCCGCCGTGGCGGCCGTGGGAGCCGCAATGCCCGACAAACCCTCCTGCGGCCCCCCCAAGCATCCCGTCTCGGTCCTCTTCATGAACGGCACGGCCGACGGGCACATGCCCTACTTGGGAGGATTCGTCTCCAAGCCCCCCAACCCGGACCACGGATCCGTCCTCTCCACCCCCGCCTCGGTGCGGATCTGGAGGACCCTGGACCGGTGCAATCCTGTCCCGGCCGTGGTGAAATTCCCCGACCTGGACAAGAGGGACGGGTCCACGGTGATCCGCTATACCTATGCAGGGGGGATCGGGGGAACCCAGGTGGTGCTCTACAAGGTCCGGGGGGGAGGGCATTCCGCCCCGAGCATCCAGGAGCAGTATTCCCGGCTCTTCGAACTCTTCTTCGGCCGCCAGAACCACGACATCGAGGCCGTGGAGGAGATCTGGAAGTTCTTCAAGGACAAACGCCGTCCCTGACCCGCCGGACGGAACGGGCCCCGCCCTCACGGCGCCCCCCTGTCCGCCGGAAGGCCTTGGAGTCCCGGGGGAGTCCCTGCAAGATGGTCGCCATGGGACCGGGCCGCTACGTGGAACTCCACCGCTCGGGAAGGCTCGCCGCCAGGGCCGAAGAAGCCCTCGCCCTTCTCTCCTCCTGCCGGCTCTGCGGGCGCCGTTGCGGGGTGAACCGCCTGGAGGAGCGGGGCCTGGGGGGATGCCGGACGGGTAGATTCGCCAAGGTGGCCTCCTTCGGGCCCCATCACGGCGAGGAGAGCCCCATCCGGGGCAGGCGCGGCTCGGGGACCCTCTTCTTCGCCGCCTGCAACCTGGCCTGCATCTATTGCCAGAACTGGGAACTCAGCCGCCTCGACAGGGGAGAGGAGACCGGGCCGGAGGAACTGGCGGAAGCGATGCTCTCCCTCCAGGCCATGGGGTGCCACAATCTCAACCTGGTGAGCCCCACCCACGTCCTGCCTCAGGTCCTGGAAGCCCTGGTCGTCGCCGCCGGGCGGGGCCTGGAGATCCCCATCGTCTACAACACCGGGGGTTACGACTCGCCGGAGGCCTTGGCCCTCCTCGAAGGGGTCGTGGACATCTATATGCCCGACATCAAGTATGCATCGGACGAGGCGGGCCTCGAGTTCTCAGGCGTGCCCCGTTACGCCCGAGTGAACAGGGAAGCCGTCCTGGAGATGCACCGCCAGGTCGGGGACCTGGAGCTCGACGGGGAGGGCCTGGCCCGGAGGGGCCTGCTCGTGCGCCACCTGGTTCTCCCGGGAGGACTCGCCGGGAGCAGGGAAGTATTGCGGTTCCTCGCATCCCATGTGTCCCCCCGGACCGCCGTGAACGTGATGGACCAGTACCATCCCGCCTTCCGTGCGTTGCGGAGGCCGCCCCTGGACCGCAGGCCCACCGTCGAAGAGGTGAGGGAGGCCCTGGAGGAGGCACGGCGCCTGGGCCTGAGACTCGTCGATCCCCCTTCCTTTTGGTCCGCCGGTTCCCAGAGTATTCGCTGACCCCCGGGAAGATCTGCTATCCTCCCTTCCACATCCTTCCAGTCCACCGGAGCCGAACCGTGAAGCACATCTCCAGGAACACCCTTGTCCTCCTCCTCCTGCTGTCCCTCCTCTCCCTTCCCGGCCTGAGGGCCTGGGGGTTCCTCCCGGCCCCCCGGGGTCCGGAAGGCCTCCCCCGGGTCCTCCTGATCGGAGACTCCATATGCAACGGATACCGCAAGACCGTGCTCCGTCTCCTGGAAGGAAAGGCCTCCGTGGACGCCTGGATCACCCCCCTCCACCTGGGCTCCAGGGGCCTCCTGAAGGAACTCCGCCGCGTCCTGGACCATGGGCCCTACCAGGTCATCCACTTCAACCTCGGCCTCCACGGGTGGGAGGAGGGTAGAATCCCCAAAGGGAGATACGCCGATCTCCTCGGCCGTTACATCCTCTTCCTCCAGGCCCACGCCCCGGGAGCTTCCCTGGTCTGGGCCTCCACCACCCCCATCACCGTCCGGGGCGAACCCACCCGACCCGACCCGTCCCGGAACCCCGTGATCGTCAGGCGGAACGCCCTGGCCCTCGGGGTGATCCGTGACTTCGGCGTCGCCCTGGACGATCTCTACGCCACGGCATGCCGCCACATGGAGCTGAGATCCAAGGACGGCTTTCATTTCACCTCCAAGGGATCCAGACTCCTTGGAGAGCAAGTGGCCCGGTCCGTCGAGTCGGCACTGGAAGCCCGCCGGAAGAGCCCCCCGGCCGGGCCCATCCTCCTCTACGCCGCCCCTTGGGGCCGCCCGGGAGCATCGGGAACCCTGGAAGATCCTTTCCCCACCCTCCAGGCCGCCAGGGACGCCCTCAGGAAGGCCCGGAAGAAGGCCCCTCTTCCCAGGGGCGGAGCCCGAATCTTCCTGAGGGGGGGAATCTACAGGCTGGACCGGCCCTTGGTCCTGACACCCCGGGACGGAGGGCGGCGGGACGCCCCCGTGATCTACGCCGCCTTTCCCGGGGAGACCCCCGTTCTCACCGGGGGCGTTCCCATCACGGGATGGAAACGCCTGGACCGCCCGCCGGCCGTCCTTCCTGCCGAGGCCCGGGGAAAGGTCTGGTACGCCCCGGTTCCCGGAGGATTCCTTTTCCACTACCTCTTCGTCGACGGGAAGCGGGCCATCCGCTCCCGCTCGGTGAACCACGACGATTGGCGGCGTTGGCCGAAGGATTTCACCTTCGGCCCACCCGATCCCAAGGGACAACTCCTGACCTTCCGGAACAAGAAGATCCTTGCGGGCCTCCCCTCCAACGGCGACGTGGAGATGGTCCTCATCCTGGCCCAGTACGGAAAGATGGCCAACGGAGTCCTCACCGACATCGACCCGGCGAAAGGCACCGCCCGCTGGAACGACACCATGCAGAACGTGGTGCCTTCCCGGAACATCCACGAGCGGGCCTACCGCCTGGAGAACGCCCTGGCCTTCCTGGACGAGCCCGGCGAGTGGGCCGTAGACTCCTCCGCCGGCAGGGTCTACTACTGGCCTCCCGGAGGAAGCATGGAAGGGGCGCTGGTGGAAGCCCCCCGCCTCTACGAGTTGATCCGCCTTGAAGGAAATCCGGGGAGAGGACCCAAGGTGCGATTCGTGGAGATCCGGGGGCTGGAGCTCAAATGCACCGACCGCCTTCCCGAGAACCGGTGGCCCAGGAAGTGGCTCAGGCGCCAGTGGGAGATCCCCGACGGGACGGTCTACATCTCCGACGCCGCAGACTGCGCCGTCACAGGTTGCCGGATCGTGGACGCCGGAGGCTACGGAATCGTTCTCCACCACGAGGCCCGCCGGTGCCGGATCATCCGCAACGAAATCGGAAGGACCGGGGCGGGAGGGGTCTTCCTCGAGGGGTACGGCCCGGGCTTCACCGACGTGAACAAGCACAACCTGGTCTCCTGCAACTGGCTCCACGACCACGGCTTGGGCAACTACTGGCACTCGCCGGGAGTCCAGATCTACCAGAGCGGCTGGAACCTGGTGGAGCTCAACCTCATCCAGCGTTCCGCCTACAACGGGATCTCCACCACCGGAGCGCCCCCGGACAGCCTCTCCCGCATCGAATACGTGGAACCCGGACACTTCCAGGGCCAATGGGAACCCTGGAGCATGTTCGCCCCCAAGACAGAGGACTGGCCGAAAGACCTTCTCGAAAAGATCCGAAAGGGCAAATTCAAATTCGACAGGGAGACGGTAAAGCCCTTCCTGCATTCCAACGGGAACCTCGTCGCCCTGAACGTGATCGTCGAGCCCCACATCCTCCTCAACGAAGGAGGGGCGATCTACGCCTGGTCCATCGGCAAGTGGAACATCTGGAGGGCCAACCTGATCTACAAGTCGCGGGGCATGCCCGCATCTTCGGTGATCGCCCTGGACGACAGGGTGGAATTCACCACGGTGGAAGACAACGTCTTCTGGGTGGAAGGAACGATACTGAACGGCGTGGGAGTCCGGCCGACCGAGAGGGGCAATCTCTTCGACCACAACGTCCGCGCCTGTTACGATCCCCGATTTCCCTCCAGGCGGAACCGCCTCCTCGGAAAATCCTGGGTCGACGATCCCGGAAGGGCACCCCTGGACCGGCTCTTCCGGGTCGTCCTTTCCCGGGTCACCGCCATGGGAGGGTGGCCTTGCCATCCCCGGGTGGGCATTCCGGGGCCGGAAGGAAACCGTTCCGGCCGGAAGCTCCCCCGGGGGCCTTCGGTGAAGCCCGAGGACATGCACGACGTCATCGACAAGTGACCCCCTCCGGCCCCTTGCCTGGCGGAAGGCCCGGGAGAACGTCCTCCCGGCGCCATGCTCCGCCAGGGCCCGGCACTCCCTCCCAAGGTCCGCCCGGTCGCACCGGGACCACCTCTGTCCCGGGAAGGCCACGGAGAGTTTCCAGGCGGCCCCGGCGACTCTCCCTCGTTCTGGTAATCTGACCCCAGAGGCGAACCGCCTCCGCCGAGCCGAAAAGCCTCAAGAAGGAAGGGCGGAGCGGATCTTTCCTCTTCGGAGCTGGGACCCGAACCTCCAGGCGCCCGGCCGGTATCTCCATCGGGACGGAACCGGCCGGGCGTTTTCTTTGGGTCTCCGGGCGCCGGCCGTCCCCCGGCCCCCCTACCCTTCTCCCTTGATCGCCCGGATCATGGCCCAGAAGTTCTCCATGGGCGTATCGAGCTGGACGTGGTGAGTGGGCCCCAGGATGAGCCCTCCTCCCTTGCCCACGGTCCGGATTCTCTCTTCGACTTCCGCCCGGACTTGTTCCGGCGTCCCGTACGGAAGGGTGTACTGCTCGTCGATGGTCCCCCAGAAGCAGAGCCGGTCTCCGTAGAGGCGCTTCAATCTCGCCGGATCCATGGAGCCGGGCTGGACGGGGTTGAGCACGTCCAGGCCGATGTCGATCAGGTCCGGGATGATCGGTTCGATGAAACCATCGGAGTGGTAGGCGATCTTGATCCCGGGATCGATCTCCTTTATGCGCCGGAAGATCTCCGCCATCCGGGGCTTGAAAAACTTCCGCCACAGAGCGGGGGAGATCATCATTCTGTTCTGCTCCCCCATGTCGTCACCCAGCCAGATCATGTCCACGCCCATGGTCGCCAGCCGGACGGCCGTAACCAGATGATACTTGTATGGAATATCCAGGATCTTCTCGGCGAGTTCCGGATTTTCCAGGAGATCCATGAGCATCCGGCTAAGTCCCCTGAGAGCCCAGGCGGTCTCCCAGATCGTGCATACCGCCACGCCCACGATCCAGTAATCCTCCCCGAACTCCCGGATCACCCTGCGGGCTTCCTCGTAGAGCTCCGGCCTGTTGGGATCGGGAGGGACGTATGTCTCGATCGCGTCGTCCTCGGCCAAGGGGTGGCCGTCGATCTCCATGTAGTATCCCTTGCCGAAGGGGGTCTCGTAGGGCGCGGCGATCCAGTGGACTCCCCACTCGTCGGTATACTCCGTCCCGGCGTGGCTGTAGGAGTTCACCCAGCCCACCGATGTGAGCAGCATGTCTTCCCCCAAGGCCCTCTCCAGGGCGTAGGTGTTCCCCCCGCCGTGGGGGTTGTGGGAGGAGATGTCGATCCCCAGGTCCTCGGCCAGCCTCCCGGCGAACTCGGGGGTGAAGCTCACCTGCATGGGAGGCCGATCGGTCTCCTTCATGGAGAGGGCGGCCCGGACACGCTCCTTGGGCTTCATGGGATCCTCCTGGATGCGACAGGGACGGTCTCCCCGGTTCGGGAGGGGG
>Ga0256914_1004638_pt1 | contig 10204 bp, 9 predicted proteins | sample HulkmetaG_FD_191571 | JGI IMG/M metagenome (GOLD analysis project Ga0256914, IMG submission 191571) | Hydrothermal chimney microbial communities from Main Endeavour vent field at the Juan de Fuca Ridge, Pacific Ocean - Hulk | ecosystem: Environmental > Aquatic > Marine > Hydrothermal vents ...
TTTCAACGTATATCACGGCCCTGATCACTACCTTGTCATTGTCCTCCTGCATGTCCTCGACCTTGACTGCGGTGGAATAGGGGACTTCCTGTTCAGCCATGAGAAATATCTTTTCCCTGATGAGTTCCTCAATGATCTTTTCCCGTGACTGGTCAGTGGTGGTCATGGAATCGTAAAACCGCGGGCCCTCCTCCAGGTGTTTCAGGATCTCGTCCAGCAGGACGTCCACACCATCTGCGTACTTGGCAGAAACCGGAACCACCGCCTCGAAGGGATATATCCTGCTCATTTCATTTATCAGGGGCAGGAGATTCTCCTTTGCAACCTTGTCTATCTTGTTCAGGACGAGGATGACCGGCTTTTTCAGTTTTCTAATGAGGTCCAGTACCGCAAACTCCTCTTTTCTGTTCCGGCTTGTGACATCCACCAGGAACAGCAGCAGATCCACGTCCTCCACGGCCCGCTCCGCAGCACGGACAAGTTTCCTGTTTAGAAGCTTCTTGGACAAATGGATGCCCGGGGTATCCACAAAGACTATCTGGAAATTGTCGCCTGTGAGTATGCCCCTTATCTGGCTTCTGGTGGTCTGGGGCTTGGGAGTGGTGATCGCCACCTTCTCTCCAAGGATGGAGTTCAGAAGCGTTGATTTGCCAACATTGGGCGCCCCTATAATACCTATGAAACCCGACCTGAAACCCTTTTTTTCTCCTGCTTTACCGTTATCAGTGTCCATGTCTCGATATGATTTCTTCCAGATTTTCCATGGCGGCCCTGGCAGCCCGCTGCTCTGCCTCTTTCTTCGTGTGTCCGGACCCCCGGGAGATCTCCTTTTCTTCCAGGAAAAGGCCTACCTCGAAATATCGCTTATGATCAGGGCCGGATGAATCAATAAGCCTGTAGGTTGGCAGAAAATGAAAACGTTTCTGTATCAGTTCCTGCAGCCTGCTTTTAAAATCCACGAGAAGCCCCTCCTCGGGGGCGGAAGCGATGAGGGAATCAAACTGTTTTTTGAGAAAGGCAAAGGCCGCATCCATACCCCCATCCAGGAAGATGGCACCGGTTACAGCCTCAAAAACGTCCGACAGTATAGAGGGCCTGCTCCTGCCGCCGCTTTTTTCCTCCCCGGAACTGAGAAACAAGGCATTTCCAAGGTCCAGGGCACGCGCCCTTTCCGCAAGCCTGGGTTCGCTGACAAGATAGGCCCTCATCTTGGTCAGGTCGCCTTCCCTGAACCTGCCGGCAAACCTTCTGTAGAGCATTTCGCTCACCGCCAGCTCCAGGACGGCATCTCCGAGAAATTCCAGGTTCTCGTTGTCCAGCTCTCCTTCATGCTCTGCGGCATGCGACCTGTGGGTAAGGGCCTGTCTCAGGAGGCTCCTGTCGCGGAATCTGTATCCCAGTCTGGATTCAAGGGCTGAAAGATGTTCTTCAATGTCCATAGTTAAGTGGCATGTAACAAAAAATTAACACTACCACAAGCCTTGAAGGGCCTTCCTGGAAAGAAATATCGCAATAATGGCTCCAGATGACAGGAATTACAAGTTTTTTACCAAATTTTCCTGAAGGGCCTGCTTCATGTCATTGGCCCTTTTATCGCTGATGAGCGCCCCCTTCAGCCCGCCAAAGAGGCTGATCTCCGACAAAAAGACCTCTCCCTTTCCCGTCTTCAAAAGATCCATGTGGGCATAGGGGAAATCCCCCCGTTTCATTACCGCCCTGCACATTTCTTCTTCCCCGGGGGCAAGTTCATACCTGCCGGACTGTCCACCGAAATGAAGGTTATTCCTGAAACTTGCAGGGTTTTTCCTCCAGTATGCCTCCCTGTACTCATCACCTATCCAGATAACCCTTATGTCCGTGCAGTCCGCCAAAAATGGCTGCAAGACAAATGGATACGGAGGGTTGGTTGAAAAGACAACCTGGCTGAAAACCGCCTCCACGTCTTTCCAGACACAGATGCCAAGGCCGCAGTCTGACCTGTCCAGCTTGGTGATCACTTCGTGTACACCGGATTTTCCATACCTTTCCACGGCCCGGACCAGGTCGGCCTTCTTCCTTATGACAATTGTCAGGGGATGCATCCACGGGAGGAGCAAAGCCGCCTGGCAGCATTTTGACCTGCTGGCCAGCTGTGAAATTGCAGATGGAACCAGATGGATGCCCCTTTGCACCAGGTCAAGGAGGATGTAATCCTCGCCAGGTGCAAGATTCAGGACGCATGAAACGACATCCCCTTTTTTCAGTTCATGAAATCTTTTTCTGAATGCGCTGTTGGTTTTGAGAATTAGGCGGGAAGGCTGGCCTGTCAAAAAATCATCTCCGCAAAGCGTTGATAATATTGAGAAAGATCCGTATAACACTCACCGCAGAAAAGCTTGATATCCCCGAGGATCGTGGATTCATCACTTTGTGGAGTGAAACTGCCGTCGGGGTTCTGTACGTAACGGGTTGTAATGGTGACTTCCTGGGCCACCTCGAAAAAGTCCTGGTCGTTACCGCATTCCGGACATACGATTCTCATACCAGCCCTGGTAAGTCGCCCTGGAGAAGAAACCAGGACCTTTCTTCTCTTTTCAGTAGTCTTATTATTTTCAGTCATGCGCCAATAAACAGCTACAACCACCTTGATACTGTTATTTACTCTCAATTCCTGTTCTTTGGCAATAGAAAAATCTTTTTCCCTTAATAAAAAATTAACAACTCATCCGGAGGCAGAAAATTTCTGGACGAGGCCATTTGAAAAATATCATTAAAACAGCAGGCGTCGTGCTGTCATTTTGCTGACAAGTGAGACAATTTAGCCACACGACCTGAACGAAATTAACCAGTTTTCACGAAAGCCTACTGTACCGAAATCGGTGGCCACTTCAAAAATTTCAAAAACTTTTCACGTAAAAACAGCATATTATAATAAATTTCGGGCTCAGGCCCAGCTGCGGTACAATTCTTGCTTAGTGATTTATATAAAAACAATTTTTCCTTAAATTACACTGAAACAAATAAAGAGGAAAAAAGATATGTACTGTCTAAAAAACCCCAACAGGCCTACCCAACCCGCCATCTGCAATAATTGCAAGAGAAAGTGCGAAAGGGCTGGCAAGCGCAGGGGAAAGGCAAAGGCAAAATAAAAAAAGCCGGGGACTACGCCTCCTACCCTCCTCCTTTTTTATTTTGGCCTCTTAGGGCGATCAATATCAATTCTGCGCTCTGATTGCCTGAACGGCCTCTTCTCCTCCAGAGAAACTCTCTTCAAGAGAGGGGAAATCCCCGGCTTCCACTTCTTTTTTAAAGCGTTTCATGGCCTCGCTTATCCGTGGTGCAAGATCCAGATATTTCCTGACAAACTTGGGGGTAAACTTGTCATAAAGGCCCAGCATGTCATTGGTGACAAGGACCTGGCCATCGCACTGGGGACCTGCGCCTATCCCGATGGTGGGGATGTCCACTTCCTTTGTAATAAGGGCAGACAGCTCGGAAGGAATACATTCCAGCACCACTGAAAATGCGCCGGCCTCCGCTACTGCCAGGGCATCCCTGTAAATCGCCCTGGCGCGTTCCAGGTCTTTCCCCTGCACCCTGAACCCTCCAAGGCTTGACGCCGTCTGGGGAGTGAGCCCAACGTGCCCCATGACCGGAATTCCCGCCTGCACAAGCCTTTCTATCACAGGCGCCATGTCCACGCCCCCTTCCAGCTTTACGGCATCACAACCGGCCTCCTTCAAGAACCTGGAAGCATTCAAAAGGGCCTCTTCAGGGCTGACCTGGTAGGACATGAAGGGCATATCCCCCACCAGCAAGGCATTTGTTACTCCCCTGGAAACCGCCTTGCAGTGGTGCAGCATATCCTCCATGGTGACGGGAACAGTGGAGTCATATCCCAGCACGACCATGCCCAGGGAATCACCAACCAGGATTATATCTATCCCGGCGGCATCCACCATGCTGGCAAAGCTGTAATCATAGGCCGTAAGCATGGTAATGGGGGGTCCCTGGAGCTTTCTTTCCTTGATATGTACAGGGGTAATATCAGCCATGTCCGCCTACCTTTCAAAGGTTAGGGCATCTCGAAAAATCGCCCTCTGCCCAAATGCCCTTGTTGCATTCCAGAAACAATCCTCGAAATGCCAGCACTATGTCTGCGACTGTTTCTTTCATGCGCCCGGCCATTGGACAAAGTTCCAAATTTCCAAGACACCAGCTAAAAAAGATTTCTTTACACCATCAGGCGACTGTTACAAACAGTAACGGGCATTAAGGCTTTTTCCAAAGCCGCCTTTAAAACAAAGGTGTATCTGCCTGCAGGATGCTGCAGATACCAGGCGGAGGGTTCGCAGTCGTACTACCTGTACGTCAAGTACCCGACAACGCCGTAGATGCAGTATCCTGCAGGCAGATACAAAAAGGGCCCTGAAAGCAGACTATAAGCCGGGTTCTGTATTCCATTTTCATGGAACGATGATCATTCATCTGGGATGCCGGTCACCCGGCACCTCAAGCAACCTACCCGGAGGCTCAGGCGGGCCGCCTTCAAGCGCCTCCCTATTCGGTCTTGCTCCAGGTGGGGTTTACCTAGCCTGCAAGGTCACCCCTGCAGCTGGTGAGCTCTTACCTCACCTTTTCACCCTTACCTCAAGATGAGGCGGTCTGTTTTCTGTGGCACTTTCCCTGGGGTCACCCCCGGTTCGCGTTACGAACCACCTTGCCCTGCGGAGCCCGGACTTTCCTCCCGCGCCAGATAGGCGGGCGATCATCCGCCTGCTTTCAAGGCCTGGTATCATGTTAATTACTGAAATGCCCTGATGCAATCCGCAAAAGCTAAACCTTGAGCGCATAGATGATGCGCTGGCACGAAGGACAAAAGAGCAGTTTTTCATCCCTCAAGAGCTCGTTGTACATCTGTGGAGGAATATTCATGTTGCACACACTGCACACACCTTCATCTACAGCGGCAACCACTATGCCGGCCCTTTTCTCAGCCAGGAACCTGTATCTGGCCATGAGATCCGGTTTTACCTCCTTGGCCACGTTGTCCCTTTCCTTTGTAAGGGCTGCGATCTTTGCATCAATCTCCTTTTCCGCCCTGGCAATATTTTTTTCCTCTGCAGAGGCCTCCTTTTTGAGCTTTTCTACCTCTTTATTCTTTTCCTTGACCTCTTTCTTGAGCTCGTCTATCTCTTCATCAAGCTGGAGGATCTCATCCTCTCTGGCCTTGTTTGACTTTTTTATCTCTTCTATTTCCTTGGACAGGGCCTGATACTCCCTGCTGTTCTTGACAGAACTCATCTTTTGCTGGGACTTTTTCAGCCTTTCGGTTTCCAGTTCCAGCTCATCTTCCACCTCTGTTTTCCTGGTGCGAAGATCGGCGAGCTTGTCCTTGAGTTGTGCTATTTCCGCTTCCTTTTCCTCCATCAATTCCTTTAGGGCATTAAGCCTTTCAGGAAGTCCTGCCTTTTCAAGCCCGAGTTTCCTGATCTCGAGATCTATTCCCTGAAGCCTGATGAGTGTGGAAAGTTCTGGTCTCAATTTTTTTCCCCTTTAAAGTAAAAATATATAGTGGATGATCACAATATCTTGTTTTTTTATGAAAAATGACCTCAAAACCTTAAATTCCTTCTATAAACCCGGAGCAAGAGACTTGCAAGCTTGTCGAACATGCAAGGCATATGATAACGCAACAGATTCGGCACCTTTTGGCTTCAAATGCCCGAGAGATAAAACTGGAAGAGACCCCGCTTTTGAATGAATGAATTTTCCGCATGAATTGAAGTCAACCATTTAATTATTCAACCAAAATCCTCTTCTCAGGCATTTAAGGTGCATAATCCGGGATAAAAAGCGGCAAACAGGACATGCTGTCTACGTAAGCTCATTATAGAATCTGAAAGGAGACCTTTCCGATTCAAAGACCATTAGCTCAAGTTCCCAGCCCATTTCCCTGGACCTGTTACTCAAAAATTCCTCGATGTCGGCAACCACAGGCCGTTCTGTCTCAAAATGACCCGCATCGACTACAAGCACTCCAAGGGCCTCTGCCTCCCTGGCTACGCTATGTTTTATCTCGGCGGAGACATAGGCCTGTGCACCTTTCCTCACGGCCTCTGGAAAAAGGCCTGATCCCGAACCGGAACAAAGGGCCACCCTGGATATCTTGCCCTGCACCGAACCGGCAGCTGCCAGGCAGGCCTTGCCAAGGGCAGAGGAAATGTTGGGCAAAAAATCCTCCTGAAAGACTGGTTCCGGCAGAATGCCTATCCGCCCGAGGCCGGCATCGCTTCCGGGCTCCCTTGGTAACAGGGGTTTGGTGTCCTGAAGTCCGAGCATGGAAGCCAGCCGGTCGTTTACGCCTCCAAGTACCGAGTCAAGATTGGTATGCATGGACACAACGGAAATTTCATGACGCAAAAAACCCGCCAGGAGGCGGGCAGTGGTTTGGTTCAAATCAAGCTTTTTGAGGGGCCTGAATATCAGGGGATGGTGTGAAATTACAATATCCGCCTTGGCCTCAAGGGCAAAAGCAAGTGTTTGTGGTGTAACATCGAGGGCTATCACCGCCTTTTTGACCGGCCAGAATGGGTATCCAACCTGGAGACCGACATTATCCCATTCCTCAGCCAGATCTTCCGGTGCCCAGGAAAAGAGTTCACTGATTATGTCATCTACTGTGGGCAGCATGTCCTTTTTGTGCATTAAAAAAGGTGCAATCTTAAATTGCACCTGTTCTTACAATCATTGGCAAATTCCCCGTAAAATGGCCACATATTATCTTCCGCCTTTGTATGGGTTCAGCACAAGCACGTTCATGGCCCTGCACAAAAGGGCCGAATTGGGCCCACCAGGATTCGAACCTGGGACCAACCGGTTATGAGCCGGTGGCTCTGACCAACTGAGCTATGGGCCCTGAACTGAAGAAATCAATATATACAAGGAGGATGAATTGTCAAGATTGGAGCCATAACAGCACATGCGGCAGGGCTTATACGGGCATCTTGTCAGCCCAGCATGGACGCGGCCAGGGATGCGGCCCTGCGGGCTGCCCCCGGGGACCCTAGCCTGGCGACGGTCTCCTCAAGCCCGTGAATCATCCCGGCCATGGCCCGGCGGTCTGCCAGAAGGTGAAGGGCCGCGCCGGAAAGGTTTTCCGCCGTGGCATCCTTCTGCAGGAACTCGGGCACCACCTGCCTGTCTGCTATGAGATTTACAAGGCTTACATATTTGACCTTTATCAGCCTTCTGCCCAGGAAATATGTGAGCGGTGATATCCTGTAGGTGACAATCGTCGGGGTTTTCAAGATGGCGGCCTCAAGGGTCACTGTACCGGATGCGGCTATGGCCAGGTCCGAACTGGCAATTGCATCATGGGCACTGTTTTCCACCAGGTTAACCCTTATGCCGCATGACGAGGCAAGGGCCGTTGCTTGCTCCTTTATAATCCCGGCCGCTCCTGGCTCAAGCCCAGGAGCAAGAGGCAGGCAGAACGATACGGCCTTTGAGCCGGATGCTATCAGCCGGGCTGCAGACAGAAAAAGCTTCATGTGGCGCCTGATCTCACCTGTCCGGCTGCCGGGGAGAAGGCATATCAGCCTGTTTCCAGAAGGTATTCCGAGTTTTTCAAAAAACTCTTCTTTCCCCAGGGTCGTTCCCACAGAATCCAGAAGGGGATGGCCCACAAACTCCACATCCATCCCGTATTTTTTGTAAAACTCCCTTTCAAATGGCAGTATCACCGCCATCTTGTCCACTACCCGGCGGATCTTTTTCACCCTGCCCTGACGCCAGGCCCAGACCTGGGGGCTGATATAATAAAACACTGGGATACCAAGGGCCTTGGCCTTTTTTGCAACAAGGAGATTGAACTCCGGAAAATCCACCAGGATCAGCAGGGATGGCCTGTTGTGTTCAAGCCACGTCACCACCCTTTTCCACGCACTGAATATGGGCCGGATATGCCTCAGGACCTCGAAGAGCCCCACCACCGACAGTTCCGAGCTGCCAAACAGTATCTCTGCGCCAGCCCCTTTGAGCCTTTCTCCTCCAACGGCGTATACCCCGAGCCCGGGCCTCAGTTCCATGAGGTTTCTTACCAGGTCGGCGGCATGCTGATCTCCAGAGGCCTCCCCGGCAATGACCAGGACCCTTTCAGAGGACATCTGATATTCCGGCAGCCTCCAGCCCCCTTTCGATGGCCTCATTTATGTCGAGTGCAAGGGACAGGGCCCTGAGCCCGGCCCGACCGTCCACCCTGGGCGTAAGTCCATTTCTTACAGAACGGACAAAATCCCTGAGTTCAAGGTCCAGGATGTCCACCTGCTGGTGTGTGAGATATTCCGGCCGGATGGAAGAAGCAGGGTTCGGGGAAGACCTGTCTGCGGTTACAATGAGATTGTTTCTCTGGCTGCAGTCTGCAGAGATATAGCAGCCGGGCTGAAAGATCCTTATTCTCCTCAGATCCGTAAGGGAGATCCTGCTGGCAGTCAGGTTGGCGGTACAGCCGTTTTCAAATATGAGCCGCACGTTTGCAATATCCACGCGGGGTGTCAGCACAGGCACTCCTGCAGCCTTTATCTCCTTGACCTGGGACTTTACCAAGGCCAGGACGATATCAATATCGTGGATCATAAGGTCCAGCACCACGTCAACGTCAATGGCCCTTTCCTTGAAACCGCTCAACCTGTGGGCCTCTATAAAAAGGGGCCTTGTCACCCTCTCCTCCAGGGTAACAATTGCCGGGTTATAACGCTCCAGATGCCCCACCTGAAGGACCAGGCCCTTTTCCTCAGCCAGCCCGATGAGGTCCGAGGCCTCTTCCCTGGTGGTGGTCATGGGCTTTTCCAGAAGGATGTGAACGCCGTTTTCCAGGAGTTTTCTGGCCACCTGGTGATGCAGGGTGGTGGGCACCACAACCGAGGCCACATCTATCTGGCCGAGAAGATGTTCAAAACTGGTATGGCCTTCAGAGCCGACTTCCTCAGCCACCTGCCTGGAACGCTCCTGGTCCGTGTCAACCACGGCAACCAGTTCCACGTCTTCCATGGCCGCATACTTCTGTGCGTGAAACCTGCCAAGATATCCTGCCCCAATGACTGCAGCCTTCATCAATACCTCAACTTTGAACTGTATCCGCGGGATCGACGCCTACTATGGCAATACCATGCCTGTCTGCAAGGCTTACTGCCTGATCCCTGTCGAAGAAAAGGGAACGTCCGGCCTCTGCCGCCAGCACCTTTGCCCCGGATTCTATCATGGTTTCTATGGTTTTGACACCAGTAGCAGGCAGATCGAACCTTATATCCTGGCCCGGCTTGTAAACCTTCACAACCACGGAGCCCTCTCCTCCCAGTCGACCTCCCCGCCTTATTGTCTCATCCGTTCCCTCAATGGCCTCTACCGCAAGGACCGTACCGTCCTTCACCACCAGGCACTGGCCGATATCCAGCTTGCCGATCTGCCTGGCAAGCCCAAGGCCGAACCTGATATCCCGTTCCTCCTGTCCGGAAGGTGCGCGCCTGGTAAGTATACCCCTGGGGAAAAGAAGGTCTGAAAGCAGCCAGGTATATGGAAGGACCTTTAAGCCTTCCTTTTCCAGCTCCCCTGCAACGGCACGAAGTATCCGGTCATCCAGGTGTCCTTCGAGCTGGTTCCAAAGGGCCAGGGCCCTGAAGTCCGGGCGGATATCGAAAAAGATCCTGGTCTTGGTTATGGTGCCGGCAAAGACCACCGATTCAACATCCCTTTTCTTGAAAAAATTTATGAGCTTGTTCAGCTGACCGAGCCGCAGCCACTTGACTTCACTGCAGCATTTGTCGATTTGCCTGTCCGTCTCCCCCTTGTGGGCAACTGCTACCACCCTGTAGCCAAGCTTCCCGGCTGCCTCGGCGATGAGCAGTGGAAGCTGCCCGCCGCCTGCAATGATACCCAGGGAGGAACCGGGTTTTAATTGGAATTGTTCCATGCTGCCGCGGGAACACCCCTTTTGGACTCCCTTATGAAATCGGTGAACTGCCTTACCTCGTCTACATGGGGAAAGGCCCTGTCGGCAATATCAAGTCCCTCTGTAATGGTCTCGGACTTGGAAAACACGATGCGATAGGCTTCCCTCAGTGCCTCTATGGTTTCCTTGGAGAAGCCTGCCCTCTTCAGCCCCAATACGTTGATACCGAAAAGGTGGGCCCTCTGCCCCTGATACTTGACAAAGGGGGGTATGTCC
>Ga0256914_1004639_pt1 | contig 10202 bp, 8 predicted proteins | sample HulkmetaG_FD_191571 | JGI IMG/M metagenome (GOLD analysis project Ga0256914, IMG submission 191571) | Hydrothermal chimney microbial communities from Main Endeavour vent field at the Juan de Fuca Ridge, Pacific Ocean - Hulk | ecosystem: Environmental > Aquatic > Marine > Hydrothermal vents ...
ATCGTCGCCGTGCTTGCGGCGATCGCGGTGGCGCTTCTGGTGGTGATCTACTTCGTGCCCATATGGTGGGTGTCCCTGACGGCACCGCAGTATCCGAAAACGGCCTTTCCCGAGGGCATCCGCATCCACTTCCACATGAACGGCGTCTTCAACGGCTGCCCGAAGGTGAAGAAGGCGGAGATCGAGGAGAAGATCGTTCTGGACTGCGTGCACGAGATGGACGCCATCAACCATTTCGTGGGCATGTATCCGACGGGCGCCGGCGGCGTCGTCGAAAAGGCCTTCTCGCCGTTTCTGCTGACGTTCCTCGCCCTCATGGTGATCGGATTCGCCATTCCCCAACCGAAGGTCCGCTTCGCCGTCATGATGGCGGGCTGGGCCGTCATGGTGGGGTGGATGTATCTGACGATGCTCACGGACGGGGGCATCAAGTACCAGCCCGCCTCCTACATCAAGTCGCTGGTGACCGCCCTCGGCGAGGGCAAGGAGGAGGCCGGCGAGGAGCTCTCTCCGATCATCGCCAAGCTCGAGGAAGAGCTGAAGAAGAGCGGCAGCAAGTTCGTGAAGACGGAGGAGGTCCGCTCGCAGCTCGAAAAGACGGGTCAGAAGGAGCTTTCCGACATTCTCGCCAACCTCAACCGGGGCGGCGAGGGCCTGAAGGTCAAGTCCCTGAAGCAGATCCTGGAGGAGGCGAAGGAGAAGGGTGGCGACATGAAGGCCACCAACATCGAGATCCTTCATCAGGCCTTCCTCACCGACCAGGCCCGTCTGCCGGAGGAGAAGCGCCAGAAGTGGACCGGCAGCGGAATGCAGGTCCTGCTGTGGCACTACCACAAGACGCTGGCGCGGTGGTTCAACAATCCGGCCCGCATCAATCCGCTGGTGGAGAAGGTCACCATCGCCGCCTGGGCCGTGTTCTGGGGGCTCATCGTCATTCCGCCGATCCTGTTCTTCCTGGGATCGTTCGGACCGCGCTTCTTCTACTGGCTGCTGGGGCTCATTCCGGCCATCCTGCCGGTGGCCTTCGTGGTGGAATACGCCGCGTGGCTCTACTGGTTCGGCCACAACATGAGCTCGATGGGCGCGTTCACGCTCAAGCCCTTCATGCCCACGGTGTTCGGACAGGGCAAGGTGGCGCAGTTCTCCACCCACTCCTATCCGCACTACGGCTTCGGCCTGATGCTGATCTTCTCGGTCATCATGCTGCTGATGGTCCTGATCCGTCGCAAGCAGCTGAAGACGGAGGCCGCGCAGGCCTGAGCGTGGCCTGTCGGGAACGATCCGGGAGCACGGGGCACCCCGTGCTCCCACATTGCGGAAAGCCATCCGGCGGAATGGCCGGAAGCATGACTTTGATCAATTTTCAGGAGCCTTGCCGGGACTATACCGGATATCGACCAGGGTTTCGGAATCTCCGGGCAAGTTCTTGTGCGGGCAGGGGATTTCCGGAATCCGCCAATCGCTTCAATCGGGATGGCGGACACGGGATTTCGGCATGACGCACGCCACATGCACATACGACGCGCGGCGGGGTGCCTTCCTCCACGCGGTTCTGCTGTTTCTGTTCGCGGTGCTGGTGTCCGCGCGTTCCGCGGGTGTGCGTGCGGAGGAGCTGAAGCCCCTGCAGCCGCTGATCGACGCGGCCAAGCCGGGCGACATGATCCTGCTGAAGCCTGGCCGCTACAAGGGCAACGTGGTCGTCGACAAGGCGATCTCCCTGATTGGCGACGGTCCGCGGGAGAAGATCGTCATCGACGGTGGCGGCGACGGGACGGTCATCGTCCTGAAGACGGACGGCGCCACGGTCCGCAACCTGACGATCGAGAATTCGGGCGACGACTACAACGAGCTGGATGCCGGCATCCAGGTGCGGGGCAACTTCAACGTCGTGAAGGACAACCGCATCAGGAACGTGCTGTTCGGCATCGACATGCAGCAGTCGAACAACAACATCATCAAGCGCAACGAGATTTCCTCCTTCACGCATCTCGGTCTGGGGCTGCGCGGAGACGGCATCCGGCTCTGGTATTCCAGGAACAACCGTATCAGGAACAACCATCTCCACCACGTGCGCGACTTCGTCATCTGGTATTCCGCCGACAACATCATCGCGGAAAACCGCATGACGGACGGCCGCTACGGGCTGCACTTCATGTATTCGCGCTACAATCTCGTGGAGAACAACAGCTATTTCCGCAACTCCGTCGGCATCTACCTCATGTATTCCGACTCCGTGGTGGTGCGGGGCAATCGCGTCGTGCAGGCGGTGGGCGCCGCCGGCATCGGCATCGGCTTCAAGGAGGCGAGCAACATCGACATTCTCGACAACGAGGTGCTCTACAACTCCGTCGGGATGTACCTGGATTCCTCGCCGTTCCAGCCGGACACCACGGTGCGCATCTACCGCAACACCATCGCCTTCAACGACATGGGCGTGCGCTTCCTGACCAACTGGTCTGGCAACATCTTCAAGGACAACCGGTTCATGAACAACATCCGGCATGTCTCCGTCTCGGCGTTCGAGACGGCGAAGCGCAACATCTGGGAGGCGAACTACTGGGATACCTACGAGGGCTACGACCGCGACGGGGACGGATACGGGGACAAGCCCTACCGCCTGTTCGTCTACGCCGACCGCATCTGGATGGACGTCAAGCCGGCCGCCTTCTTCAAGGGTACGCCGGTACTGACGATGCTCGACTTCCTGGAGCGGCTGGCTCCGTTCACGGATCCCCTGCTGATGCTGGAGGACCGGAAACCGCGGATCAGCCCGGATTTCGAGCCGATCACCAGGGATTACGTCGGCGGTGGCGGCAACAGGGGCAAGCAGACGACCACATTCGGCCTGACGACGGGCGAATCGAAGGCCGGGACGAGTCTGGAGGATTTCGATCCGTTCGGATTGAAGAAGAAGTGAGACGGCCCGTCGGGAGCGGAAGTTGCGGTTTCCGGCGGGGCGAGAGGGAAATGCAGGGGCGGCACTGTCGCGGCGGCGCGGGGAGAACGGCGGCCCGTCCTGCGGAAGGACAGGGACAGGTTGGCTGACCACGGCATGAAACGGGTGCGAACATGAGCGATGAAGCGAACAAGGGCAATGCGCCGGCGAAGAAGCCGAAGAAGCGCATGAGCCGACGGGAGCGCGAGCGCCGCAGGGCGCTGGTGCTGTCGATCCTGACCGGCGGCGCGGTCGTGGGACTGGGGCTGGCGGGCTACTATCCCGTCATGACCTACGCAAGGGCGGAGGACAGGCTCCGTCCGCCCGGCGCCATCGAGGAAAAGGAGTTCCTGGCCGCCTGCATCAAGTGCGGACAGTGCGTGCAGGTCTGCCCGGTGGAGGCGATCGTGCTCGCCGATTTCGAGGATGGCTTCGGCAACGGCGTGCCGCACATCATCGCCCGCGATCAGGCTTGCGACTTCTCCTGCGACGCGGTGCAGTGCATCCTGGCCTGCCCCACGGGCGCGCTGACCCACGAGATCGACAAGAAGGAGCAGGTGCGCATGGGGCTCGCCGTGCTCACCCGGCCCGACACCTGTCTCGCGCGGCAGGGACTGGGATTCAAGGGAACCGCCCGCGGCGACGATTTCCCCGGCCTGCACCGGTACATCGAGGTGGACCGGTGGAACCCGATCCGCATCGCCGACCATCCGTACGATCTGGAGCTGTGCGACCTCTGCGTGCGCGAATGCCCGATCAAGGATGCCATCCGGCTGGAGCCGATGAGCGACGATCCGAACGACAAGCGGAAGACGCCGGTGGTGACGGACAAGTGCGTGGGATGCGGCATGTGCGAGATGATCTGCCCGGTGGATCCGCCGAGCATCGAGATCATTCCGCGCAAGAAGTACGGGGAGGCCTGAGCCATGAACCTCTATGTCGAGAGCCTTCGGCAGATGTTCGGCGCGGAGCCGCGCAAGCCGGGCAAGGAAGACTACACGGAAGAGGCGCGCAAGCTGCACGAATTCAAGAACACGCCGGAGCAGCGCGCCGAACGTCGGCGGATGATCGCCGAGGAGCTGGCGCACAAGAAGGAAAGCTTCGCGTGGCGCAAGTGGCGCTGGCCGACGATCATCTTCGTGAACCTGCTGTTCGTCATTTCCTATCATTTCGACGTCCAGCTCGTGGAAGGCGCTCTGACCGCATCGCGCGTCATCGGCTTCCATTTCGCCGACCTGAATTCCTCCCTGCAGGTGACGCTGGCCTTCAAGGAGATGCTGATCAACCTGGTGATCGGCACGGCGACGGTGGCGGTGCTGTGGTGGCTGGTCGGCGGCCGTTCCTTCTGCGCCTGGACATGCCCCTACCACCTGCTTTCGGAATGGGTGGAGATGCTGCACGTGCGTCTCGCCGAGAAGGGCTGGGCGAAGGACTATCAGCTGCACCGCGGGGTGCGTACGGTGCTCTACGTGGTCTTCGCCGTTCTGGCCTTCGTCACCGGCTACACGGTGTTCGAGTGGATCTCGCCGGTGGGCATCACCTCCCGCGCCCTGATCTACGGGACGCTGGCCGGCATGATCTGGGTCGGCGTGCTGCTTCTCATCGAGCTGTTCTTCATCCGCCGTTTCTGGTGCCGTTACATGTGCCCCATCGGCATGACCTACGCCTTCGTGGGATCGGTGTCTCCGACGACGGTGCACTACGACCTTTCCAAGTGTCTGCACGAGGGCGAATGCCGCAAGGTCTGTCTGGTGCCGCACGTGCTCGAGATCACCAAGAAGGGCCGGGCGACACGTCCGCAGATCGACATCGGCGCCGATTGCACGCGCTGCGCGATGTGCATCGAGGCCTGTCCGACGGGTGCGCTCACATTCCGCGTGAAGGGGCTGGACAAACTGCTCTGAGGCTGCTCTTCAGGGACGGCATTCTTGAGCATGGTCAAGGACGGGCCGACCGGAGCGTGGCTTGCTGCCAGCGGTTCCGGGAGGATCCGGGCCGGGTCCAACGACGCTTGCCGCAGGGAAGCGGTGCGCAACGAGACTTCCCGCGGCGCATGCCGGAACATCGTGCTCCGGCATCATGGGGAACGGAAGGCGGCAGATGATCGAACTGAAAGACGTATCCAAGACGTTCCGGCGCACGCGTGTGCTCGACGGCCTGTCGCTGCGGATCGACGCCGGGGACCGCATCGCGCTGATCGGCTCCAACGGTGCCGGAAAGACCACCATGATCCGCTGCATCCTCGGCGAGTACGTCTATGACGGCGAGGTGCTGGTGGACGGTGTTTCGCCCCGGTCGGCCCGCACGAGCGTGCTGCAGAAGATCGCCTTCGTGCCCCAGATGCCGCCGCCTCTGCGGATGCCGGTGGGCGAGCTGGTGGATTTCGCCTCGCGGCTCTGCCACACCACCGAGGAACGGATCGGCGGCATAGCCGAGCGCATGGGGCTGGATATCGGGGAGGTGCGCAAGCGGCCGTTCATGAAGCTCTCCGGCGGGCAGAAGCAGAAGCTGCTGATCGCCATCGCCATGGGCCGCGACGCGGACGTGCTGATCATGGACGAGCCGACGGCCAACCTCGATCCCGGCGCCAGGCAGATTCTGTTCGACCTGCTGGCCGAGCGGCTGGAGAAGTCGATGATCATCTCCTCCCACCGGCTGGAGGAGGTGGCCATGCTGGTCAACCGCGTGATCGAGATGGACCGCGGAAAGGTGGTTCTCGACGATCGCGTGGAGGACGCCATCGATCCCGGCCTCAGGCAGGAGGTGCGCATCGTGCTGCGCAAGCCGGAGGCCGCCTTCGCGCGGGCCGTCGGCGAATGGGGATTCGAGAGCGAGGACGGCGGCGTCACCTGGACGGGTGTCGTCGCGGGCCCGGACCGGCTGCGTTTCCTCGGCATGCTGGCGCGCTACGTGGGCGTGGTCGCCGATCTGAGCATGCACGACCTGAGCAGGGAGAAGGCGGATGCCTGACCTTTCGCGCAGGCGGCTGATCGTGTTGTCCTGCTGCGTTCTCGCGGCGGGCGGACTTTCCGCGTGCAAGGAGAAGAAGGGGCCGGAGAAGATCCGCTACGACCGGGAGACCTGCGAGATCTGCAACATGATCATTTCCGATCCGCGGTTCGCCTCCGAGATCAGGGATCCGGACGGAAAGATCCACAAGTTCGACGACATAGGCGACGCCATCCACTGGATGATCCGCCAGAAATGGTACAAGGAGGGGCGCAGGGCAAAGGAGTTCTGGGTCGCGGACATGAAGACGGGCCGCAAATGGCTCGACGCCCGCAAGGCCTGGTACATGCCCGGCCAGACCACGCCGATGGACTACGGCTTCGGCGCCATCGAGGAGAAGCGCGAGGGGGCCGTGGACTACGAGGAGATGAAGAAGCAGGTCATCGCCCGCGGACTGAGTTCGCGGTGCGAGAACCACGACCTGCTCGGCCCCGACGATCCAGCGGCACAGAGGTGAGGTAACGGAATGTATTCGTTCTGGCAGACGGCACGGCTCGACATATCCGAGTCCATCCGTTCGAAGTGGTTCGCGCTCTATGCGCTGGTCTTCGGCGGGCTGATCGCCACGCTCTTCGTGTTCGGTCTGACGGAATCCCGCGTCATGGGGTTCACCGGCCTTTCGCGCATGCTGGTGACCTTCATCCAGCTGACCATGGCCATCCTGCCGATCTTCGTGCTGCTGTCCACCGTGCGGTCCCTCGCCGGCGACCGCGAGGCGGGCGTGTACGAATACATGCTGTCGTTTCCGGTCTCGCTCTCCAGCTGGTACTGGGGCCGTTTCATCGGCCGTTTCATCGTGGTGTTCATTCCCGTGTTCGCGGCCATGGGCATCTCCCTCGTCGTCGGGCTGTTCATGGGCGCGGAGGAGATTCCCTGGCGGGACTTCGCCTGGTATTCGGCGCTTCTCGTGTCGCTGGCGTTCTGCTTCCTGGGGATTTCCTTCCTGATCTCCGCCGTGTCGCGCACATCCGACGTGGCGCAGTCGGTGGCCTTCTTCCTGTGGCTGGTGATGCTGATGTTCCTGGATCTGATCCTGATCGGTCTGCTGATCCAGTTCCAGACGCCGGCCGAGGTGGTCGTGGGGCTGGCGCTGGCCAATCCGCTGGAGGTCTTCCGCATCGGCGCGATGATGCTCTTCGATCCGCAGCTCATATTGCTGGGACCGGCCGCCTACATCATTCTCGATTTCTTCGGAAATGCCGGGTTCATGGCCTATGCGCTGCTCTATCCGCTGCTGCTGGGCTTCCTGCTGGCGGGTGTCGGCTTTCTGATCTTCCGCCGCACCGATCTTCCCTGAGGGGGCGGAGGCTCAATGGCGCCCCTCCGGGGAGCGCGGCAGATATGCGTCCACGATGACGGCGACCAGCCACAGCACCAGGCCGCCGGCCACGATCATCCAGACGTAGGCCGCGAACCACGCGGCGAACAGCGCCATCGCCATGAGCGTCAGACCGAGAAGGGCGAAACGCCAGCCCGTGCGGTAGAAGCCGTCCAGCGCGACCGCCTGCCCGAGGAGAAGCATCAGGATCAGGCCCGCGGCCTCGTATGTCAGGCGGCCTCCGAGCAGCATCAGGTGCACGATGAGGACGGCGAGAAGCGCGACGGCCCAGTGTACGGTCTGTTCCAGCGTCACATGGAAAAGGGAGCGATGCTCTTCCCAGGCGCGCAGATTTCCCGTCAGAATGCCGGAGACGGCGAAGAGGGCGACCGTGAAAAGCCAGTAGCGGTAGCTCGCCGACGGGGCGACATTGGTCAACGCCACGCCGATCACGGTCATGACGACCACGGCCAGAAATATCGCCTCCATGAAAATGCGGTGGCGGGTGCGCCACCATCCCCGCAAACCGCCCGTCGTGGCCGCAACCGCCTTTTGTCCGTCGTGGTCCCCGCTCATGCCGCCGTTCTCCCGTGGATGTCGCACTCCCTCCAGATAAGGGGATCCGGCGGAGCCGTTTCAAGATCCGGCTGGAGAGCGGGCGTGGACGCCAGTGGAGGGAAGGCCCCCCGACTTTCGGTGCGGATCCCCGCGCGCTCCGGAGGGCGACATGGCAGTTGCGGCGGGCGTTCCGCTCCTAGCAGCTGGCGTTCTCGTCCTTCAGCATGTCCGGCATGTGGGTTTCGAGGTATTCCCTCTCGATCTCGGAGAGCTCCACCTCCTCCACGCCCGTGATCATGCCCTTGATGTAGTGCAGCGGAGTCTTGCCGGTGGTGGTCATGTAGACATGGATGATCACGAAGGCGACCATGGCGAAGGCGGCGGCCGTGTGGACGAAGACCGTGGCCTGGAACAGCATCTGGGAACCGGCGAAATCGTTCCAGAGATCATAGAGGATGTAGAAGATGCCGGAGATCCACAGGGCCGGGCCGATGACGATCATGAAAGTGAGATAGGCGAGCGCCTGCAGAGGGTTCTGCTTGCGCTGCAGGGTCTTCTTGTGCGGATGCGGTTCGCCACGCAGGATGCCCCAGGCGTAGTAGCGGATCACGGCCCACAGGCGGTTGAGAAAGATCTTCAGGCCGGTGACGAAGCGCCCGTCCTCCGGGTGGACCTGCAGAAATGGGAGGAACTGCCGCCAGTTTCCGGTGGTGAAGTTCCAGAAGGTGGTGAAGATCCACAGCAGGACGAGGAGCGTGGCGGCGATGTCGTGGGTCACGACCGCCGTCTCCATGGACATGACGTGATATGCGCCATGGATGTTCAGGCCGGTGAAGGCGAGCGTGAAGATCAGGGCCGCCTGCGTCCAGTGCCAGAAACGCTCGTAGCGGGTGTAGATCACCACATGGGCGCAGATCTTTCCGTCGTCTTTCCTCTTCTTCCTGAGGGGCATGGGATCACTCCTTCCCTTCGGGCGATGCGCCGTATGCGTTCTTCATGACGATGCGGGCGATGGTGTGGACGACAACCAGAGCGATGGCTCCGAAGATGGCCAGCCACCCGAGAAGATCGAGCCACCACCACCGGTCGCGGCCCGGCATGTAGAAGCCGTCGAGACCTTCCAGCCGTCCGTTCTCGCGGGTGTGGCATTCCTCGCACTGCACGGCCTTCTCTTTGGGAGCGACCATGTGGTTGATGGGCCACCAGGACCAGGTCTCGACGAAACCGTACTGGCCGGAGTAGGGGATGCCGTTGTCCTTCATGCCGCGGGCGATGGCGCGGGCGAAGTCGTAGTTGCCCCAGAAGGCGTCCTTGTCGTCGCCCCACAGGTGCATGTAGACGAGGGTGTTGTATCCCTTGTCGTAGGGCTGGAACGTCCGCATCTTCTTGAAGGGGTAGATGCGCGATTTCGGGTCGTCGTAGGATCCGGAGAAGTAGTTGATCTGCACCGGCTTCGTCGGGTCGATCTTCGTGTCGATCGTGGTGTACCGCATCACTCCGTTGAACCAGCGGTACACGGGACGGATGTTCTCGCCGTACTTGAAGGATCCCTTGATCGACTTGTAGGTATGGCGCGGCTTGCCGTTGCCCTGGATGTAGCCTTCCTCCCGGAAGCCCTTGCCATCCTTCAGGCGGCCCGCCGTGCGCCAGTCCCAGAAGATCTTGGTGGCGACGCCGCCGCGGGCGAAGGCGGGAATGTGGCAGCTCTCGCAGGCCACCTTGTCCACGTGGCCATTGAGCTTGATGCCCGTGATGGAGGTGAGGCTGTGCGGGCTGTCCGTGTGGCAGCTGGCGCATGTGGCCTTCGTACGGGGCGCGCCGGCGGGCCGTTTCCCGGAGTCCCCGACCGTCATGTTGTAGCGGGAGCCGGCCCACTTGTGTCCGGATCCGACGTGGCAGTCGATGCAGACCAGGTTGGCGCCGTCCCTGCTCATGTGCACGTCGACGTCCTTCGGCGGATCGAAGAGCACGGAAGACAGATCGCCGTGCTTCACGTTGTCGCCGCCGCCACCGTAGAAATGGCACATCCCGCAGTTGTTGCGGCCCGGCATGCGGACGCTCTGGGCCACCTTCGCCCACTGGATGGGCTTCTTGCCCTCGAACATGACGGCGCATGCCTCGTTGCCCCGCGTCGGCGGGAGCTTGTAGTAGGTGCCGGTGGATTCGTGGCAGGCCAGGCAGTCGAGGTTCTCCACCTTGTCCAGGTCGTAGTCCGGGGAAGAGCGGCCGAATCCGGCGTGGCACTGGGCACACATACCCTCGTTGCCGCGGGCGTTGGTGCAGAAGTTGTTGATGAGGCGCTCCTTGCCCAGCTTCTGTCCGGTGACGGGGTGGGTGTACTCCCACGTCCAGTGCACGTTGTCCCGGAGCTGCTGTCCGGCC
>Ga0256914_1004640_pt1 | contig 10202 bp, 7 predicted proteins | sample HulkmetaG_FD_191571 | JGI IMG/M metagenome (GOLD analysis project Ga0256914, IMG submission 191571) | Hydrothermal chimney microbial communities from Main Endeavour vent field at the Juan de Fuca Ridge, Pacific Ocean - Hulk | ecosystem: Environmental > Aquatic > Marine > Hydrothermal vents ...
GCCCAGTGCCTCGGGGATGGTGACGACAATGTTGGCGACGATAGCGGGGTCGCGAATGAAGTCCATAACCTTTTGGGAGAGCTCTCTCCAACCCGCGATGATTTGTAGAAGGGTCCTCTTGCCCGTTTGAAATCTGACCGAAGCCTTGAGTTTGTCAAGGGTGCTGTAGAGGTTCATATAGAATTTCGTCGCGGCCTCCAGGTGATCCAGAAAGACGCCGGGGAGTTGAAGGAGACGAAGTGTGTGCCCCGCTGGGGCCGTGTCCCAAACAACACGATCGTAGGCTCCCGATTGAACCAGCTCCATGATGTAGTTGAGCATGTATTCCTCTTCGATGCCGGGGGCCGTTCCTATGTATTCCACGAAATCGTAATCTACTTTCGCGAACGATGAGACGACTTCATAGATCTCTGGCCCGAATCGTTCTTTCCAACGTCTCAAAACTTCATTGGAGCTGATTTCCATGCCGGAAAGGCCCGGGATCTTGGAAATTGGGGTTGGTGTGTCCTTCAAGGGCGTTTCGAAGATGTCGGACAGGGAAGGGGCTGGATCGCTGGATAGAATAAGGACGCGGTGATTTTCTGAAGCGTATCGCAGCGCGATGGCTGCCGCCGAGGTGGTCTTCCCCACTCCTCCTTTACCTCCGATCATGATAAGCCGCTGCTGTTTAAGTGGAAGGGTGGGAGTCATGATTCCTTCCCTTCATGACGAGACGGCGAGGGGGAGATGGGTAAGTTGGAAGATCTGGGAGACAACGGACGGGACTTTCCTTTCAGCCTGTTTATCATTGCCACGGCCCTTGCCGCCGCGCCGCTGGCCTGAGCGACACTTTCCGGAATGTCTTTGGGACCCTGGATTCCGCCGGCCATAAAGATGCCCGGTACCGTCGTTTCAATAGCTCCCCACGTGGGATGGCGGTCTTTCAGAAACCCAAGGGAGTCTTTTTCGATGCCGAGGGCGCGAGTAAGGGTGTCGGTGTGTCGGTCGGGTTCCACGCCACCGGCGAGAATGACGAAATCGACTTCCATCTCCGATTTAGGGGTTCCTTCGATCGTCTCTTCGAACCGTAGGATGAGATCGCGGCTTTCAGGGTTTTCTTCGATACGGGTCGGGAAACCTTTCACGAATCGAATACCGTTTTTTTGGGCTCGAAGATACAATTCCTCGAAACCCTTGCCGGCAGCCCGGATGTCATTGAAGAAGATGGTGATCTCCGCGTCTGGAACGTTCTCACGGATAAGCATGGCTTCTTTGATGCTTGCCATACAGCAGTATCCGGAGCAGTAGCGGTTGTATCGGATGTCCCGGGAGCCAACGCACTGAACGAAGGCCACCCGTTTGATGGGTTTTCCGTCGGGACGGATGAGGTTTCCCCCCGTGGGTCCCGAGGCGCAAACGATCCGTTCGAAATCGATGTTGGTGTAGACGTTTTCGTAACGACCGTACCCGTAGGAGGAACGCCTTTCCGCTTCAAAAGGGTCGAGTCCTGCCGCGACGATGATGGCACCTACTTTTATCTTTTTAGTGCCACCTTCGTCTTCCAGGTTAATGGCGTCTTTTTCGCAAGCCTGAACGCACAACTGGCACTTGATGCAATGGTCCATGTCAATAGTGGCGCGCAAAGGGATGGATTGAGCGAAGAGGATGTGAATGCATTTTCTCGGTTTGAGGTTTAGGTCCCACTCGTTTGGGAGGATGACGGGGCATACCTCACTGCACGAGCCGCATCCCGTACAGCGGCTCATGTCCACGTAGCGGGGATGAAGGGTCAAAGTGACGTCGAAATGACCGGCCTGTCCCTCGATAGATGAAATCTCTGAGAGCGTGAGTAGTTCAATGTCAGGATTTCGCCCCACGTCGGCAAGCTTGGGTCCCAGGATGCAGATGGAGCAATCGAGGGTAGGGAACGTCTTGTCCAACTGGGACATGATGCCGCCAATGGAGACGGAGCGTTCGGCAAGATAGACCTTTTTCCCCGATTCCGCCAAATCCAAAGAGGCTTGGACGCCTGCCACTCCCCCTCCGATGACCAGGACAGCGTCCTCGTAGATCTTTTTTCGGCGGCGCGCGGTTTTTCTGGGGGAGGTTGCATGAAAAAGCACATGGGCCGCAGCCACCGTGGGAGATCTGTAAGGGGAAAGATCCATTATCGAGATCCGGTCTTTGATCGTGTCCGGCAAGTGGGAGAAGAGATCCGGGAGGGTTGGGCAACTCCCTGTGAGGAGGAGAACCCTCCGCTTTTCATCTTTCCGCAGGAATGCGTCCACTTGCCTAAGCCCGCCGACGCTACAGAGGTAAGGGATCACCCGCACCTCGTGCTTTTTTCCCAAAGCGCTTGCCAAGTCTTCGACGGAGAAGGATTCCGATAGACAGGGGGCATCACAGATGGTAATGAGAGGGTCAACCATCCTTTTCTTCCTCCTCCAGCTCTTTCAGACGTTCGTTCATTTCCGTGACAATGCGTTGGAAGATAACCCCTTCCGTGGCGGAGACCCATTCCAATCGCAGCCGGTCGGGATGGATGCCCCGTTTGACGATCATGTTTTTGATGGCTCGCATCCGCTGTTCACATCGAATGTTTCCCGATATGTAGTGGCAGTCACCGGGAGGGCGGCATCCCGAGATGAGGACCATCCCCGCTCCCTTTTCAAAGGCGTGTAGAACGAGTTGCCGGTTGACACGGCCGGAGCACATATACTTGATAATGCGGACGTTGGTGGGATAGGAGAGTCGGGAGACGCCGGCGAAGTCCGCCCCGGCGTACGAGCACCAGTTGCAGCAAAAGGCGAGGATTTTGTGGGCGGGATCGTTTTCCAGGGCCGCGTCGATCTGAGCGAAGAGCTGTTCGGTGGTGAATCCTTTGAGGTCCATGGCGTCGTTTGGACAGGCTCCTGCGCAGGTTCCGCACCCTTTACAGGCTGCTTCGATGATGCGAGGTTTTTTCTTGCCGTCAACGATGATTGGCTCGATGGCGGAAAAGGGACACTGTTTCATGCAAAGGAGACACTCCCCGTGGCATTTGTCCAGATCGACGTGGGCGACTATGGCGTCGAGCTCCAGGAATTCCTTCGTGAGCAGACCTGCCACGCGAGCGGCCGCTCCGCTTCCTTGAACCATACACTCTGCCGCGTTTTTCGGCGCTTGGCATGCCCCAGCCAGGAAGACGCCGTCGATGGCGGTATCGAGGGGTTTCAGCTTGGGATGGGCCTCCAGGAAAAATCCATCATCCGACGTGCTGAGTTTGAGGACACTTTTGATCTTGTCCCGGTCGGCGGGAGGGGTGCTTCCGAGGGAAAGAACCACGAGATCCGCTTTTTCTTCCACCGTCGTATCAAGGGTTTCAATATGCACGTGGAGCGAGGCCGTCTCCCCCTCTCCCGACACGGATTCCACTATTCCCCTCACAAATCGAACTCCTTTGTCTCGCATTTCCCGGTAGAGGTCTTCATCCTGTTTTTTGATGGTGCGGATATCCCGATAGTAGACGGTGATCTCAACGGAAGGGTCCATGTCCAGAAGCTCTTTCGCCTGTTTCAACGCCACCATGCAGCAGATACGGCTGCAATATCGATTCCCTTCGGGATCGCGCGATCCTACGCACTGAACGAAGGCAATACGGTGAATTCTTCTTTCTGTCTCAGGATGACGGATTTCACCTTCGAAAGGGGGGTTTTTCAAAATCGATTCGAGTTCTTCCGAGGTCACGATGGCAGGGGTGGAACCATACCCGTAGCGAGGAAGATCCCGAGGGTGAAAGAGGTCGAATCCGACAGCGGCGATGGCGGCCCCGACGTCGAAGGTCTGAATCGATTCTTGTTCGTCTAACTGAATGGCGTTTTGCGGGCAGGCCTCGATGCAGGCCCCACAGCGGGTACACGCCTCGAAATTGATGACCATTAAAGATGGGTTCACCCCGTATGGTGGGATGCTGATAGCTTTTTTCCCTTCCTTTACGGACACGGGGCAGGCCTCGACGCACCGTCCGCACAGGTCGCACGCGGAGGAAACTCCACGGGGACGCTGAACGACGGTTGCCTTGAAATTGCCAATATAACCAGAAAAGTCGGTTACTTCGCTTTGGGTGAAGGTTGATATGAGGGGATGGCGCAAAACTCGGCTTCCGAGGGGAAGGATGATCGCTTCGCTTCGTTCCATCGAGGGATGGATACGGCTCCAGTGGCGGAGTTTTCCTCCCAGGAAAGGGCTTTTTTCCACAAGAAGGACGGGAATGTCCATGTCGGCCAGATCCAGCGCTGCCTGCATCCCCGCGATTCCTCCGCCGATGACGAGAGCTCGCTTGTGGGTGGAGACCCGACGGGTTTGCAAGGGTTCAAGTAACCGTGCCTTGGCTACACCCATGCGGATGAGATCGAAAACCTTTTCCGTGGCCGCTTCCTTCTCGTGATGATGAACCCAGGAACAGTGTTCCCGGATATTCGCCATTTCCAATAGATAGGGGTTCAAGCCCGCGTTGGCGAGCGTTTTCCGGAAGGTGGGCTCGTGGAGCTTAGGGGAACAGGCGGCGATGACAACCCGATTTAATCGGTGTTCTTTGATATCCGCCATGATCTGTTTTTGGCCTGGTTCGGCGCAGAGATAGGGATCCTCCCGTGCCGTCACCACATCGTCCAACGAGGCAGCGAACTTGACGGCCTGGGCGGTATCGACAACCCCCGCGATGTTTTTCCCGCAATGGCAGACGTACACGCCAATCCGGACTTCGTCATCTTTCACTGGTCATGATCCTTTTCAGGTTTGTCACGCATGTTTCCCAAAGGGCTGCCGGCTCTCCCTCCATGGCGACGATCTCTTTTCGTACCACCTCGATGGCGCCGCGGTCACAGATCTTGGCGCACGCGCCGCACAAGATGCAGTACGCATCACGGACGAAGACGTGGTTTCCTTCTCGGTGAATGGCATCGACGGGACACGCATCCACGCATAGATTGCACGATTCAGGGCACTTCGTGTCGTCCAAATGGATTGTGCCGTGATAGACGGGATGAACCTCCATGGCCCCATGAGGGCAAGCGTCCTCGCAATAGGCGCATCGGAGGCAACGATGCTCGTCTTCGAGCTGAGTAATCTCTTCCTTTTTGACAAGGGCTTCCCGATGGCAGTGATCGACACATTCGGTGCAATGTTTCGGGCACTCCAACGAGGGGTTTTCAATGGTTTTTCGCTCTCTGCGGCACCAACGAACGGATCCCTTTGCGTTGTCCCGACATTTTTCGGGACAGATATTCGTATGGATGGTTAGCTTTTCCGGAAAAGGTAGGAGGGCATGTTGCTGGGAAAGGAGTTGTTTCATATTGCCATCCCATTCAATGTCGATGCAGGGAATGGGGCAGAAATGCATGCAAGCCTCACAGAAAGAACAAAGATCTTCCTGAATGTCGATTTTAAGGGACGTCCCGTCCCGGTAGACGTAGATGGCATTTTCCGGGCAAATCGTTTCGCAGATGGCGCCGTGGATACACGCCTCGGTATCGATCGTTAGCGTGACCCGGTCGGTGTACATACGAAATCCGATTTCAATATGGTGTTGGCTTATCCGTTTCCACCGGTTTGGTTTCATAATAGTTTCGCTGCCTGCGTATTCCTTCTTTTTATGGACGTTTATACAGACAAAATGGAGGGGTTTCAAGCGGATTGTTGGGTGGTTTTCTAACGGAATTTTCCAAATGATTCTACGGGAATGGGACAGAGCACGATTTTCCGAGACCACAGGCAGTCCCCGCAACTCGGCATGTTGGACCAGCAATCCATTTCCGTGCCTTGAACGTAGGCACACGCCTCCATGAAGGTGCAGTCGGTGCAGGATGGATAGAGGGCGTGTTGGACCACATAACGAAACCAGAGATATTCCCGACTTGTCCAAATTCTTTTTAGGGAGGTGTGGGAAAGATTTCCGAAAGAGTGGGCCGTCACCTGCTTTGTACGTCCAAAGATGATTTCGGGGTAGGTGTGAAGGAACCGATAGCAGGGGGCCACCTCCCCGTCCCATCGGACGATGGCTGTTTTTTTCTCCACGAAATCGCAATGACGTTCCGTGCGGAGGGTGAATTCCGGTAACTTGAGGAGAAAACCACGATCCTCGCACGATGTTAAATAGACCTGATGGAGTTGATCCGATAGATCGACTGTGCCGTCATAGGCTATTAAGTCCGAGAAGGCCGCGGTGGAGGGAAGAAGATTGGAAAGAATCAAGGCGTGAATATCGAATTCCGTCAGATAATCGGCGAGGGCACCAATTTGGTGGTAATTTTCTTTTGTTACGACGGATTCCACGCCGAGGTGGGGAAGATCGCTTCCTAGACTGATTTTAAGCTCTTTGAAACGACGAAGCTTTTCCACGGTGTTTGTCGAAATAGCGTGGCCTATTTTTGTCGGCATCATGGGAATGACATCCATGGAGAAATAGATAAGATCGACCTGGAGTTCAATGAACTCCCTCATGATCTCGTCCGTTAAGAGAAAGCCGTTGGTGGAGATTCCGACGCGGATTCCTTGTCGTCGAGCCTCCCGAACCATGTCAAGGAATTGTGGATGAACGAAAGGTTCGCCTATTCCGCCGAAATAGATCATTTTCAAGTGGGGGAATTCTGTCGTGTCCCGTAAGGCTTTCTCGAAGAGGTCCCACGTCATGTCTCCTTCGGTGTCATTCCAGCTTTGTTTGAAACACATATTACAGGCGAGATTGCATCGATTGGTGATTTCGAGATAGAGATAAGCGAGATCTGTTTTTTCTTCAAGGCAGATTTTTCCCTGATCCATGGAAAATTCGTGCATGTCGCGTCTCCCTTTTCTGGCCGAGCAAGTTTGCCAGAAACTTAGTGTTTTATCAAGCCTTGACTTTCCGACGCCATTTGTGAGAAATGAACCGGAAAAAGGGTAGGGTCCTATGACGACAAGAGAACAATCTTCTATCCGGATCGTAGATTTGTCCCGTTTGACAAGAGGGGAACGGAACAAACTCCTTTCCCGTCCCACCACGGACATGACGGCCTACCTTGAAAAGGTAAAGCCGATCATTGAAGAGGTGAGGGAGAAGGGGGATGCCGCGCTTGTTGCCTATACCAAAAAATTTGACGGGGCGGACGTAACCGTCTCCACTTTACAGTGTTCGGAGAAAGAGTTCGAGGAGGCGGAGAAACAAGTTTCCTCCGAAGTCAAGGAAGCCATTCGATTTTCGGCGGACAATATTCGTCGTTTTCATAAGACACAACTTCCCATATCGGAAACGTCGGTGGAAATTCGCCCTGGTGTGATGGCAGGAGAGAAGACGACGCCCATTCCGTCTGTGGCGTGTTACGTGCCGAGGGGGAAAGGTTCATTTCCCAGTGTCGTGTTGATGACGGCGATTCCAGCCGTTGTGGCCGGGGTCGAGACGATTGTAATCCTCACGCCACCCGGCCCGGATGGGATGGTCGATCCCGCCACCCTTTATGCGGCCCGTGTTGCCGGTGTTACAAAGGTTTTCAAATGTGGAGGAGCGCAAGGGATCGCGGCGGTGGCTTATGGAACGGAACGTATCCCCCGCGTCGTCAAGGTCGTGGGCCCGGGAAGTCCCTGGGTCGTGGCGGCAAAACAGATATTGGCGGGCCAAATCGATCCAGGATTGCCCGCGGGTCCGAGTGAATCAATCGTCCTGGCGGATGAGACGGCCAATCCCCGTTTGGCTGCCTTGGATCTTATTGTCGAATCGGAACATGGTCCTGACTCTTCCGCCTACCTGGTTACTCCCAGCAGAAAGGTGGCGGAAGAAGCCTTTAAGGCCATTCCTCGTTTTTTGGAAGGATTGTCGGAAACACGGCGAGACTATGTGACGGCGGTTTTGACGGGGGGCCATGGCGGAATTCTCTTGACTGGGTCGATGGAAGAAGCCATTGCGTTCGTTAACGACTTTGCCCCTGAACACCTGGAGATCCTTAGCGAGAAACCGGATCAATACCTTGAGGCGATCTGGAATGCGGGGGAAATCCTTTTGGGCTCTCATACCCCTTTTCCCCTAGGGAATTATCTCATTGGTCCCAATGCCGTCCTGCCGACGGGAGGATGGGCAAAGACCTTTTCGCCTTTGTCGGTTCACGATTTTCTCAAGCGCAGCTCCATAGCGCGAGTGGATGAAGCCGCCTATCCCCAATTGGCACGAAGGGCATGGAACCTGGCCAAATATGAGGGATTTGATGCCCATGCTCAGGCGGTATCGGAACTTCGCGTTCATCTCTTGAAGGCAGAATGAACCTTATCGACACTCATGCCCACCTATGCAGCGAAGAATTCGAACGCGATCTGGGGGGTGTTTTGGAACGGGCGAGAAGAGAAGGGGTGGCGGCTGTTATAGCCGTTGCCGAAAACGTGCAGGATGCCCACCGTAATCTTGCGATCTCAAAGGAAGTTCCCTTCGTTTTTCCGGCCGCTGGCATTTACCCCACGATTCTCGATATCGCGCAAGCGAGGAAGATGCACGATTTTATTCGTTCCAATCGCCATGCATTGGTGGCCATCGGAGAAGTAGGCCTGGATTATTGGAAAGTAAAAGACGACGAGGAGAGGGAGATACAAAGAGAGATTTTTAAGAGTTTTATCCGGTTGTCCAAAGAGATAGAGCTTCCCCTCAATGTCCATTCCCGGTCGGCGGGCCGCCAAGCCCTGGAGATGCTTTTGAGGGAGGGGGCCGAGAACGTACAGATGCACGCCTTTGATGGAAAGTCTTCCACCGCCATGCTTGGCGTGGAGGCGGGATATTACTTTTCCATTCCTCCTTCGATAGTTCGATCCCGGCAGAAACAGAAACTCGTCCGTCAGCTTCCCGTAACGTCTCTTTTGTCCGAGACGGACAGCCCGGTTCTGGGACCCATTCCTGATAAAAGGAATGAGCCGGCCAATGTAAAGGTTTCCGTCAAGGTCATAGCGGAGATCAAAGGGATGAAGGAGGAAGAGGTAGCCGAGATCCTTTATGAGAATGCCTGCCGCCTGTATAGGGTGGATGTATTGAAAAGTGGAATGATCTGAATCATTTTAAAATCTTCATGCGGAAAAAATGGCAATCCATCCGGTAAATCTCTTACATCTTAGGGGATTTCGTTCCTTTGCGAACACATAGGAACCGGCAGCAAGTGTTTCGATTCTGTGATGCTTTTGCGTGTTGAGTTTCCTGTTTTTATCGAAGATGGGAAATCTATCCCTTTCTTTCTGCCACTCGTGCGGACGGAGGGGTGAAAAGATCACCCCAACACGGTGCTTCCCGCTTTTTTGGGAGGGGAGAAAAATTGTGTTCTCCCCCCCTTAGTCAAAATGACACTGGAAATTTTCTGGAGTCTATAGTCCTGCAATAAAGGAACTGTCGAAGAAATCTTCTGGTTTGGGGTGCCAGGTGAGTTTTTTCAAGGTTTCCCATACATCGATGCGATCTTTTAGAGCCTGATAGACGTCTCCCGGTTTGGAAGGCGTTCCAAAAAATTTCTTGTTGAAAGTGAGATCGTAAAGCCGTACCCCTTTCATGGTAACCGCAAATTCCTTGGGATCCTTCAGCCAGCCGCCGATTCCTTTGGCCATGATACCGTAAGATTGATCGGGATGCTTTTTGTAGAAATCCACGGCCTTCAAAACCCCTTTGATGAATTTTTTGATATCGTCGGGGCGTTTTTTTATGACCTCGTCCCGGAAAAGGACCGTATCCATGATCAGCATGGGAGTTTGGCGACTGTCGATGAGGAGATGGCCGTGGGGCGTATTTTTCCCTTTCGTGAGATAGGGTTCCCACGTTACCGCCGCGTCAACCTTTCCCGCGATAAAGGTGGTGCCGGCGGCACCCGGTTCCATGTTGATACTCTTGATATCCTTGATGCTCAACCCCGCTTTTTTGAGAAGGTGAACCAGAAACCATTCGGAAGCGGATCCGAACTTATAGGCGACTTTTTTCCCCTTAAGATCTTTGAGTGTCTTGATATTCTTCTTGGCGAGGATTCCATCTCCCCCATAAGAATCGTCAAGGGCGATTACCATTTTGCAGGGAACTTGTTTCTTGCTCAAAAGGACAAAGGAGCTGATAACGGTAGAGACACCATCGAGTTTTTTGGAATACAGAGCCGCAAATCGCATGGTGATGTCGTCCATGATCTTGAGATCGACCTTCAAGTCCCCAAAATAACCCTTATCCCGAGCAAGGTAAAGTGGCCCGTTTCCTACCCACGTCG
>Ga0256914_1004641_pt1 | contig 10200 bp, 7 predicted proteins | sample HulkmetaG_FD_191571 | JGI IMG/M metagenome (GOLD analysis project Ga0256914, IMG submission 191571) | Hydrothermal chimney microbial communities from Main Endeavour vent field at the Juan de Fuca Ridge, Pacific Ocean - Hulk | ecosystem: Environmental > Aquatic > Marine > Hydrothermal vents ...
CCTCCGCGTTTAGCGCGGCAAACGGGCGAACTGGCCCTGTCGGTCGAAGAGATCGAAGAACTCTTGGGCAGCGTCGACGAAGGGGAGCCGCCGCCGCCTCCAGAAGATCTCTTGGTCGAGCCTGAGACCACGGCCGAAGAAGAGCCCGCGCCTGAGTTGGATCGGGCCCAAGTGCCCGAGTGGTTGCGGCAGGCTGCCCCTGTGACCGCGGAGCCCAGCGCGCCCTCGGTGGTGGAAGAGATCTTGGAAGGCCCAGCCGGCACCGGGGAGGACACCGCGCCCGAGGCTTTGGTCGGCATTCCCGACGTATTGCCCGCGGTGCCCGATGTGGCCCGCCCGCGAGTGCGCAGCCGCGCGCCGCTGACCTTGCGCCTCACCCGCCGCCAGGAACAGCGGGCCCAATGGCTGCAAGAGTTGCTGCAAGCCGAAAAACAACCGCGCACCATGGGCGCGCCGTGGTCGACGTTGCGCTTTGGTTGGCTACGCGCCTTGGTTGGTGTGCTGCTGATGCTGGTTGTGGCCTTGTGGGCCGCGGCGCCCTGGCCTTTGCAGGCCGCGCCCGCGCCGCATCCCGCGTGGCAGGGGGTGTACGCGGCCATTGAGGCTTTGCCGCCGCAAGCGCCGGTGTTGTTGGTGGTGGATGGATCGTGGGCGACCGCGCCCGAGGTGCGCCCGATCGCACAGCCGGTGTTGACCCATTTGGCCCGCAAGCAGGCCCAAGTGCTCCAGGTGAGCACCGTGCCTTGGGGCGTGGGGGTGCTCACGCCTCCTGCCGAGGGCGGCGAGGGATGGCAGGACTTGGGCTACATGCCCGGCGGGGCGGTGTGGATGGCCCAACTGGTCCAGGCCTTGCCTTACGCGTTGACCGGCGGCGCGAACACCTGGCCGCCCGCGGGCACAACCGCATGGCAAGGGGTGCAGCAAGCACGCCAGACCGCGTTGATCGTCGTGGTTACCGACGCGCCCGAACAAGCGCGTTTGTGGGCCGAACAAGTCGCGCCCGCATTGGAACCGTCATCCGGCCTGGCGTTCGTGTTGAGCGCGCAAGCCGGTCCGTGGACCGAGCCGTACTTGGCTGCTGCCGGGGTGCGCGGGGCCGTCATTGGCGTGGAGGGTGGCTTGGCTTACGGCCAGGTGCTGGGCCTTGACATGGGGCCTACCCAAGACTTATGGTCGCGCTATCAGGCCGCGTGGCTGTTAGCCACCCTGCTCCTGGTGGTCGCTGGCATCGCGGCTGGCTTGCTGCAGCGGGTGGCGCGACGCGAGCGGCGCAAATCCCAGGCCGGCTAAGAAGAGGTTGCCATGAGCATTCCCTTGTCGTTGCAGGAGTGGCTGGGAGAAGGCTTGGCCTTTCTGATAACCGTGGGCCTGCTGAGTTATATCCTTTTCGGCGGGCACGACCTCTTTCGCCTGATGGTCTATGGTTTCATTGGCGCCGCGGCGGGTTACTTGGCCGCGGTGGTCGTGCGGGATGTGTTCTTGCAGCGCCTGGGGTTGGCCGCGTTGCAAGGTTTGTGGCCCGCGTGGTTGGCCTTGGCGTTGGCCCTGTTGTTGTGGATGCAACCTTTTGGCCGTGCTGGGCGGAGGCTAAGCGGCCTGAGTCTGGCCGTGCTGACCGGCGTGTCGGCCGCGGTGCTGTTGGGCGGCGCCGCGCGCGGCACGTTGGTGCCATTGGCCCAGAGCACGGTGCAGGGCACCACCGCGCACAGCGTGTTGGAGCACGTGGTCGGTTTGCTGGTCACCGTGGCCGTGCTCGGAGCCTTCCACTTTGGACAACCGACCTCACGCCGTGGGCAAGCCTTGGTCGTGCGGTTACGTCAAGGGGGACAGGTCTTCTTGGGCCTGGCCCTGGCCGCGGTCTTTGTGGCCGTGTTTCGCACCGCGCTGTTCATCTTGACCGAGCGCGTGGTGGCGTTGGGCCGCCTGCTGCACTTCATCGTCTTTGGCGGTTGAACCCCACACCGCACGGCAACGCGAAATCGAGGGGCATATGCAGGGATCCCTGGTCGAAACCGATGTCTACTTGGCCCTGGATGTGGGCTCGGCCTTCACGCGAGCGTTCTTGTTCGACGGCGTCGAAGGCCAATATCGGCTGATCGCGGTGGGGCAAGCGCCGACCACCGCGGGCCCGCCTGTGCGTGATGCCCTGGTCGGCGCAGAGCAGGCCATTGTGGACCTGCAAAACCTGGCCGGCGTTCACTTGTTGGACGAAGACGGGGGCCTCATCGTGCCCACTTCGTCCACTGGCGAAGGGGTGGACACGGTGGTGGGCACGGTCTCGTGCGGCCGGCCTTTGCGGGTCGTGGTGATGGGCGTGTTGCCCGAATTGTCGGTGGCCAGCGCGCGGCGCATCGTCGCCGGAGCCTATGTGGATGTGGTCGAAGTCTTCACCGCCACCGACGCGGCCACCCCCGAAGAACAGGTCGAGCGTCTGGTTGAGGCCTACCCCGACATCGTGATCTTGGCCGGTGGCACCGACCAGGGCGCGCGGCACGCGGTCGCAGCGCATGTGGACCTGCTCTTGTGGGCCGTGCGCTTGTGGCCCTTGGTCCAACGGCCGTGGATTTTGTTCGCAGGCAACCAAGCCTTGGGCGAGGCGGTACAAAAGCGCTTGGGCGCGCATTACGAGGTGCGCTTGGCCCCGAATGTGCGGCCTTCCATCACCCAAGAAAACCTCACCCCCGCGCGCGAAGCCTTTTTGGACATTTTCCGCCTTTTGTGGGCCGCGCGCACCCCAGGCTTGGAGGACCTGCATTTGCTGACTCGCGGGCGCTTTACCCTGAGCACGTATGGCTTCGCGCGCTTGGCCCGCTACATGCATCGCTTGTACGCACCGCGCGGCACCATGCTGGCCGTGGATTTGGGCGCCGCGTATACCACCGCGGTTTGGGGACGGTTAGATTCGCCCCGACATGAAACCTGGCCCTGGGGCCTGGGCCGCGGCCTGGCCCCTTGGGAGGGCCGCCAGGACTTCATCGACGCGGTGACCGCTTGGGCGCCCCTGGAGCGTGTTGGGGGCAAAGAAGGCTCGGTGGCCGATTTCGTCCACTGGAAGCGCTGGCACCCGCACACCCTCCCCATGGATGAAGCCGGTGTGGATTTGGAAGAGACATTGGCCCGGGTGCTCTTGCAGCAAGTGCGTCAGCGCACCATCGGCCGTGGCGGTCGGGTGGACTTCGTCTTGGCCGCGGGCGGGGTGCTTTCGTCCGCGCCCACACCCCAGCGCGCGTTGCTCACCCTGCTCGACGGCCTGCAGCCCGTGGGGCTGACCACCGTGGTGGTGGATTATGCCCAAATGGCCAGCGTGTTAGGCGTGCTGGCCGAGGTGAACGAATATGTGGTGGTGCAAGTGGTGGGCTCCGCGGCTTTTACCCCCTTGGCCACCACGTTGGCGCCGGTGTGGCGCGGGCGCGTGGCTGCCGACCGACCTATCGCGGAAGTCACCTTGGCGTACAGCAACGGAGAAGAGACTACCGCTTCTCTCTTGCCGGGAACCCTGACCCGTCTCCCCCTGGCACCTGGGCGGCGGGCAGAGTTGCGGGTCCAGCCCGCGCGCGGCGTGGATGTCGGCGCGGGTCCTGGCGAACCCCTGCGGCGGGATGTCATCGGCAGTTTGTTGGGCGTTGTGTTGGACGCGCGCGGCCGCCCGTGGACACCGCCCACGACGGCCGGGGAACGGGCCCGCTCGCGCACGCGCGCCTTGCAAGCCATCCAGATCGCGCCCCAGGAGAAGGTGGCATGACCCAGAGCACCCAGGAACTCACCCCCGGCCCAGCCCGCCCCGCGGTGAACATCGCCCCCCTGGCGTCGGTGGAGCGCGAACGCCGCCTGCCGCGGCCAGGGCAAGTGCGCGTTGCGGAGGGCCGCGAGGTCACCTTCGCCGAGGTGGTCGCAGCCACGCCGCGCAAGCATCGCATCCTCATCTTGGACATCGCGCGTGCGCTGGATGTGCCACCCCAAAAGGCGCGGCAGGCCTTGCGGGTGCGGGCCAAAGATCGGGTTGAAAAGGGCGACATCTTAGCCGAATTACGGCGTGGCTTGACCCGCCGCCGCGTCGTGGCGCCGCAGCGCGGCCGGGTCATGGGGGTCGACGCTCAAGCCCGCTTGTTGTTGCGCGTCGGCATCGAGTGGGACGAGATTCGGGCCGGCCTCAACGGCCGCGTCGCCCGGGTGATCGAGCCGTGGGGCGTGGTCATCCGGGCCGAAGGCTCGTACATCGAAGGCGTCTGGGGCAACGGCCTGGTCGCCGCGGGGTTGCTGCGCCCCCTCACCTCCCGCCGCACCGCGCCCGTGGACGAAGAAGACCTGGGCTTGGAGCATCGCGGCGTGGTGGGCGTGGCGGGCTATTGTGTAGAGCCCCGGGTGTTGGCCCGGGCCGAAGACCTGTCCTTTCGGGGCCTGATCGTGGGAGGCCTGACCCACGCTTGCCTGGAGCAGGCCCGCCGGGTGTCCTTCCCCGTGTTGGTGACCGACGGGTTCGGCCCGGTGCCCATGAACGAAGACGCGTTCCGGCTGCTCTCGTCGGCTGAGGGGCGCAGCGTGGTCGTGCTGGCCGAGCCGTGGGATCAGGACCTGGGCGCGCGGCCGTGCGCCATGCTGGATCTGCCGCACATCACCCAGGCCGAACGGGCTATTGGAGGGGAGCCCCTGCTGGCTGGCCAGACGGTGCGCATTCTCAACGCGACCAAGCCCGGCCAGGTGGGCACTTTGCTTTCTTCCAACCCCCGTTGGGCGCGCCTGGCCAATGGCATCAAGGCCCTGGTGGTGGATGTGCGCCTGCGCACTGGCCAACACGTCGTCGTGCCGATTGTCAACATAGAAATTTTACGATAAAATAGGAGCAGTTTGCCGATTCCGTCCGCACAGGAGGCTGCTATGCCGGACGAACGCTTCGAATTTGATGACGATTACGGCGGTATGTTCGACGACGAAGAACTGCCTCAAGACCAAGATGAGGTGGAAACGGCCAAGTTGGGCGAAGAAGACTTTGCCGCAGAAGAGGAGGGGGAAGCGGGCGAAGCCACCGAGAGCAATCGGGCCTTCATCTTTGCGGTCGCGGGCCTGGGGTTGCTGGTCTTGCTCACCTTGTGCCTGATTGGGGGTTGGGCCTTGGTGCTCAAACCGCGGCAGGAGGCGCAGCGCAGCGCGCAGGCGACGCAGATTATGCTCACCAACACCGCGTTGGCCGCCACGCTGACCCAGACCGCGCAGGCCGCCGCGCCCGAAGCCGCGGGGCCGGCCCAGGCCACCGCCACGGCCCAGGCCGAGGCCGGAGGCGTTGGCGTCGCAGCAGAAACGCCCACGGCCACACCAACGCCCATCCCGCCGACGGTGACGCCGACCCCGCCCGCGCCCACGGCCACCCCGGTGGTCTTCGAACCTTCGCCCACGCCCGTCGTCGCGGCCGGCGCTGGTGGGTCCCCCACGCCGTTGGTGAACCCGACCAGCATCGCGGCCACCGCGACGGCCATCGCGCGGGCTGCCGCGGCCACCCAGCAGGCAGCGGCCACGGCCGCGCTGCCCGATACTGGCGTCGGCGATGGCCTGTGGGGTTCGCCCGTCGCGCTGGTGGCCATCACGGTGGTGTTGGTGCTCATCATCGTCTTGGCCCGCCGAGCCCGCCGGGCCTAACCACCTCAAGGAGGCCGGCCCATGCGGTTGGCCGCGCGTTTGTACCGTTTGCAGCAGTTGGACTTGGACCTGGACGCGCGGCGCGCCCGCCGGGATGCCTTGCGCTGGGATCTGCAAGGCGACCCCGCGGTGGATCGGGCCCAGGCCCAGTGGGAATCTGCTGACCAAGCCTGGCGCGCGGCCGAGGCTGCTTTGCGCCGCGCGGAAGACGAAAGCCGCCGCGTGCGCGACAAACTCCAACGCGAAGAGGCCCGCCTCTACAGCGGCGAGGTGACCAACCCCAAGGAACTGCAGGCCCTGCAAATGGAAGTGCACAGCCTGCGGCGCCGCTTGGACGCGTTGGAGGACCGTGCCGTGGCTTTGCTGCTGGAAGCCGAAGAGGCCGAAGCCGCTCGCGCAGCGGCCCAAGCCGCTCTGGCTCAGGCCCAACAAGCCTGGGAGCAACGCCGCCGCGCGGGCGAGCAAGAGTTGGCCCAACTGGAGGCCGAGATCCAAACCTTGGAAGCCCGCCGCGCAGCGTGGCTGGAGGAATTGCCCGCGGACGCGCGCACCCTCTACTTGACCTTGCGGGAGCGGCGTCGCGGGGTCGCGGTAGCCGGGGTGCGGGAGGGGAGTTGCTTGGCTTGCGGCGCGACGCTGAGCACCGCGGTGCTGCAGCAGGCCCGCATGGCCGTGCACGATTTGGTCCGTTGCCCCGCTTGTGGGCGCATTCTGAACCCACTGGATTGACTCCATGCGCTGGCCATCGTTCCAATGGTTCTGGTTCGTCGTCGGATACATCGCAGGCGTGGCCTCGGTGCTGGTCGGCCGGCTCGTCCGCCAACTCTTCACGCAGTGGAAGACCCGCTGGGCCCAGCGGCACGAGCGCCAGCGTGAGAGCCGGCTGAGCATCGCCCGCAGGCGTTGGCGCCAGCAATGGATTCGCTACTTGCAAGGCCTGCACGTGGCCGCCCCCCTCTTCCCCTTGGACGACGTGGTGCAAGAGCCGCGACTGCTGGCCTGGCCCACCTTGGTTCCGCCCGATGACAGCCCCTTGGTCTCCCAAGTGCATCAAGAATGGCCCTACACCCCCGACGAGCCCGTGCTGGCTACTGCCTATCGGGCCCCAACTTTGACGCTTCCGCAAGCCTTGCACTCCGGCGCGTCGGTGTTGGTGGTGGGCCCTGCTGGCAGTGGCAAGAGCGTGGCCCTGGCTTGGTTGGCCTTACGCTTGCTGCAGGCTCGGCCCGGCGACGAGGTGTTGGGGGATTTGGCCGGCTTGTGGCCGTGGTGGGTGCATGTCGACGCGCTGGAATTGCCGCCACCCGAGGACGGCGATGTGCTGACCCCGGTGTGGGCCGCGCTGACCCGCGATCTGCCCGCGTCCGACGCGCAATTGCTCGTCCAGCGCTGGCAGCGTGACGCGCGCAAAGGCAAGGCCCTGCTGTTGGTCGACGGCTTGGACGAGGTGCCCCCCGCGCGGCGCCCCCGCATCGTGGCCTTCTTGGAGCAGGTGCGCCAGGCCTATCCGGATCTGCCCATGGTGGTGGCGGGCGCACCCGACGCGTGGGGCCGTCTGACCGCCATGGGCTTGGTGCCCTTGGGCTTGCAGATTTGGGACGAACACCGGGCGCGCGCGTTCGCAGAGCGCTGGTTGCATCTGTGGCGCGAGCGGGTCGCGCCTCGCTTGGGCGCGGAGGCTCCGCCCGACGACATTCTGTTGCGCTGGTTTTTGGCCGCGCCTTATGGCGTTCAAACGCCTTTGTATTGGACTTGGCGTTTGTGGCAACTGTGCGCCGGCGACGCGGCGGGAGAGCATTGGGCCGACTTGGTGGCCGGCTATGTGCGCCGTATGGCCGCGTTGACGCCCGATGCGGCTAAACCCGAACGCTTGCAAGCCGCGTGGGAAGATCTGGCCTATCGCCGTCTGTGGCCCTTGGGCAGCAAAAGCAGCGACATCGACGCACCCCAAGGCGACAAAGACGCGTCTGCCGCACTGGAGGCCGGCGCCCGCAGTGGCTTGTTGTTGGTCCATCGACCGGGCGTGTATGGCTTCTTGCAGCCTGTGGCCCAAGCCTACTTGGCCGCGCAGGTGGTGGCCCAAGGCCGCGGGGAATGGCTCACCGGTCCTTGGTGGCACTTGTTGACCTGGACGCTGGGCTTCTGGGCGCAGCACGGGCAGGGCAGCGAGGCCGCCCAGCCTTTGCTGCGCGACGGGCGTTTGCCTCTCATCCCCGGCTTGTGGGATGCCGCGCGCGCGGTGGCCCTCGCCCCCCGAGTGGGGTGGGGCAAGGTGGTGTATCAGGCCCTGGCCAAGTACGTCCAGGCCGTAGGATGGCCTTGGTCCCAGCGCTTGCGCGCGGTGGTTGCGCTGGTGCAAGCGCGCCCCCCGCGGCTGGGCACATTCTTCCGCTCGCTGCTGCGGCACAAAGACCCTTCGGTGCAGGCCGCGGCCGTGATCGGCCTGGGGCTGCTGCGGGACGAGGTCGCGTTGCCGTTGTTGCGAGAGATGCTGGCCCAAGAGGGCCTGTCCCCCTTCTTGCGGCGGATGCTGTTTTTGGCTTTGGCCCGTTATGACACCCGGGTGGTGAGTGAAGAGTTGGCGGCTTGGCTGCTGGAAGACGACGACGCGGCCCGCCGTGAAGTGGCCGAGGCTTTGACCCTGGCGCCCCAGTGGGGGTATGAGGTACTGCGCGAAGCCGCGACCTATGAGGACGACTTGCTGGTGCGACGGGCCGCGGTGTATGGCTTGGCCCATGTGAACGAGCCCTGGGCCCGCGACTTGTTGGAGCATTTGCGCTCAGAAGACCCCGAATGGCTGGTGAGCAACGCGGCCGGCCAGGTGTTGGACGCGGCCAACGAGCCCTCGCCCTACGCCCCTGAGCCGCCCAAGCCTCTGCACGAAGAAACGTGGCTGTTGGCCTTTGCCGCGCGCTTGGGCCTGAGCATCGCGGCCGGGCCGCCCGCGCAAGAAACCTTGCGCCGTGTGCTCACCGAAGGCTCAGACGAAGAAAAGCGCCGCGCGCTGCGTCGCTTGGTCCATTTGCCCGATGAGCGCTGGCTGCCTGAGGTGGGAAGCCTGTTGGGCCACGCCTCGACGCCGGTCGAAAACGACGCCATTGCCACCTTGTGGTGCTTTTACTGGAGTGGCGTGAGTTTGCCGTTGACCCTGGGTTGACCGGGGCCGCCGCATCCTTGTCTCGGGAGGGTGTGCTATGACGTCTTCAGCCCCTCTGCCCACTTCCGCGGCCACGCCAACGCCCGGCATCCCGCGCGTGGCAGCCGAGCCGGTGTTGCTCACCCCCGAACGCCGGGCCGAAGCGGTGCAGGCCTTGGGCGCGGCCTTTGCCCAAGACCCGCTCATCTTGTGGATGTCGCGGCATCCCGAGTATCCTTACACCGCGTTCGACCAGGTGATCGACCCCTATTTGCACACCGGCGCGAGTTGGATTTTGGACAACGGCGCGGGCGCGCTGCTGGGCGCGCCACCCGGCATGCCCAAACCCAAGGCCGATATCGACGCGCACCTCATCGGGTTGCTGTGGCGTCGATATGGGTTCCGCACGCTGGTGCGGGGCGTGTGGTATGAACTGTATTCCGCGCACTTCCCGCCCAAGCAACGGCATTACTATGTGTACGCGATTGGGGTCAAGCCCGAATTCCAGGGCCAGGGCCTGGGCGCCCGTCTGATGCAGCCAATTTTGGGCTTGGCCGACGCGGAGCAGGTCCCCGTGTATTTGGAAAGCGCGAACGAACGCAACTTGTCGTTCTACCAACGCCTGGGCTTTCGCATCATCCGCGAGACGCGTGTGCCCTTGCGCGGCCCGCGGTTGTGGCTCATGTTGCGAGAGCCCCGACCCACGACCGCGGCATGAACCTGCAGCGTTTGGCTGTGGCGCTCAAGGACCGGGCGCGGGCGCTGGGCTTCGATTTGGTGGGCATCACAACGCCTGAACCACCCGCGCATTTCGCGCTGTACCGCCGGTGGATTGCCGCGGGCTATCACGGCGACATGCACTACTTGGCCTCAGAGCGGGCGCTGACGCGACGCGCGGACCCGCGCCGCATTTTGCCCGAGTGCGAGAGCATTGTGGTGCTGGCCGTGCGTTACGGGGCCCCACCGGAGGATATCCCCCCTCACCCCCAGCAGCATCCGCGCGGGCGCGTGGCCGCGTATGCCTGGGGCGCGGATTATCACGAGGTGCTCAAGCCGCGGCTGCGGGCCTTGGTGCAGTTCGTCGAAGAGCAGGTGGGGCGGCCTGTGCCTCATCGCTATTACACCGACACGGGCCCCATTCTGGAACGGGAATTGGCTCAGCGGGCCGGGCTGGGGTGGATCGGCAAGAACGGCAATCTGATCCATCCCCGGCGGGGGTCGTATATGCTGTTGGCGGAAATTTTGTTGGGCCTGGCGCTGCCCCCTGACCCGCCTTTCGCCACGGATCATTGCGGCCGTTGCACCCGGTGCATTGACGCGTGCCCGACGCAATGCATCTTGCCCGACCGTACGGTGGACGCACGACGCTGCATTTCGTATTTGACCATCGAGAACAAGGGCGCCATCCCCGAAGCGTTGCGGCCGCAAATGGG
>Ga0256914_1004642_pt1 | contig 10196 bp, 11 predicted proteins | sample HulkmetaG_FD_191571 | JGI IMG/M metagenome (GOLD analysis project Ga0256914, IMG submission 191571) | Hydrothermal chimney microbial communities from Main Endeavour vent field at the Juan de Fuca Ridge, Pacific Ocean - Hulk | ecosystem: Environmental > Aquatic > Marine > Hydrothermal vents ...
TGTACTATTAAGAAAATTCATGTTTAAACTGTTACCTGCACATATTCGCTTAGTAAAAGATATGTTTGAAATGCAAAATCCTAATATTATTGAAGTTATCTCTCAAGTTTCATTAGGTGCTGAAGTAAATTATCAAATTTCTAAATCATATCTGGTAAATATCAAATTTATAGACGGCAGTCAATTTTCTAAGCTTGGAATTTCGTCCACTTTTGTTGGTAGTGCATTAAAATTATTCTCACAAATATCTGCAATAAAAGATAATCAAATGCGTATAACCACAGCTCTAGTTAAAAAATACGAGGTTCTTTTTGTGGAATATTTATCATCAATACACTCTTTATATTACCCACTAAAAGGTAAAGTTCTTACTATTGATGAATTAAAGAATTATCTATCAAAAATTAGACTTGATGATAATGCAATTTCTGAGTTAGTTGGATTGCAAAGATTACTTAATTACACACGATCTTTAATTAGACGTTCAGATGCAATATTGAAAATGAGCAATATAACTCACAGAATCGTAAGTTTGTGTTTAGTAATTGCCCTTATTATTATGAATGCAAAAGGCAATTCATTTATTTCTCAGGATATAATCCATTTAGCTTTATCTCATGAAGTCGAATTATTAAATCAATTAGATGAAAACTAATGTAAATTTTTGAGTATATTATTTCTTAAAATTATGTGCTTTGGAAAAAACAAAAAAAGTAGAGCTCGGAAGTTCGAGCTTACTTTTCCAAAATTATTCTTGCGTCGATACATTTGACGCCGTCTGGATATGCAAAAACTGGATTCAAGTCTAATTCTTTGATCTGTGGAAAGTCCATAACTAATTTTGAAATTCCCACTAATGTTTTCTTTAGTGCTTCAATATCTGCTGGTTTTTGTCCTCTGATTCCGGTTAATAATGGATACCCTTTGATCTCATGGATCATATCATCTGCATCTTTGTCTGTTAATGGTGCTACTCTGAAGCTTACATCTTTTAGAACTTCTACAAAAATTCCACCCAAACCAAACATTATTGCCGGGCCAAATTGGGGATCCTTGACCATACCTATAATAATTTCAATTCCCAATGGCGCAAATTCTTGAATAAATACTCCATTTATTTTTGCATCTGGTTTGTACTTCTTTGCATTTTCAATTATTTTATTGTATGCTTCCTTGACTTCATCAGCATTTTTCAGATTTGTAATAACTCCTCCGGCATCAGATTTATGAATAATATCTGGTGAAAGGATTTTTAATACAACTGGGTATCCGATTTTTTCTGCTTTTGATACGGCTTCTTCAGGTGAAGAGGCTACTTCAAAAACAGTTGTAGGAATTCCATATTCTGCTATAATTGTCTTCGATTCATTCTCTAATAGAAATGTTCTGCCTTCATTTAAGGCGTTCTTTATTATATCTGCAGCTTTGCTCATTTAGATCACCTTACTTTTCCTTAGAATATATTTTTTCTCCTTGCTTTACAAGGGCATACATTGCCTTTGCAGCTCTCTCGGGTGTTTGATATACTGGGACACCCATCATTTCGAGAATCTTTGCGCCTTGTGTTGTAAATCTTCCACCTAGCGCGACAACAACTACTGGTTTGTTAATTTGTTTTGCATAGGTTGCAATTATATTTGTAACATCCATTCCTAATGCTGGTGTTTGTAATAATAATCCAACAATAACTCCATCTACTTCATCCGAGGCAGCTGCTATCTTAAACGCTATCTCATATCTCTTTGCATCTGTATCTCCAATAACATCAATTGGATTATGTGTGGCACATGCTGCGGGATAGTACTTCTTAAGTTCGTTTTGAATTTCTTCAGACAATTCTGGAACGTCTAGTCCTAAGCTTTCACAAGCATCAGTAGACATTACAGCTACTCCACCGCCATTACTTACAATTAGTATTCTATTTCCTTTGGCTGGTGGTTGCATAGCAAGTGCTTTTGCCATATCGAACATATCTTCGAAAGATTCCGCTCGGATAACTCCTGCCTGTTTCATAGCGCCATCAAATACTTTGTCTGACCCCGCAAGAGATCCTGTATGACTTGAAACAGCTGCAGCGCCTCTTGAAGTCCTTCCGGATTTAATTACCAATATTGGTGTTTCATGCCCAACCTCTTTGGCAACTTTTATGAAATCGCGTCCTGCACCTGGATCAAATCCTTCTATATATAGACAGATGACTTTTGTATTTGGATCTTCTTTTGACAAGTATCTGATAATATCCTCATCATTAACATCTGCTTTATTTCCCAAACTAATAATTTTTGAAATTCCGAGCTCAAGCATTGCTGACCAGTCTGAAATTGCTGCGGCATATGCACCAGACTGACTGATAAAACTGATATTTCCAGTTCTTGGTCTGTCACATCGCCATGATGGTAAAAAGAATGTGTCGATATGTGTTTCTGTGTCTAATACTCCTATACAATTTGGACCAATTACGCGTATTCCGCCTTCTTTAGCAATCTTTATCGTTTCATCTTCAAGTGCTTTTCCTTCAGGACCGATCTCTGAAAAGCCACCTGATATTATAATCGCTGCTTTAATTCCTTTTTTAACGCATTCTTGCATTATTTTTGGTGTCAGTCTTGCTGGCACTGCGATAACTGCTAAGTCTATGTGGTCTTCAATTTCCAATATTGATGGATAGCATTTCAGACCCGAAATTGAGTTATATTTCGGATTTACTGGATATACTTTTCCTTTATAAGCCGGATTCAAGAAATTTTGTAGTAATACATTACCGATGCTTCCTTGGATTCCTGAGGCTCCAATTATTGCAACAGACTTTGCTTTGAAGAATGGTTCAAGGGTTTTAATGTCTTCAGACAAATTGCGTCCCTCTTATAAATTTATTAACACTTATTTTTGCACATTTGATTATTAATTAAAGCTTCGGTTTATCGTTAATTATTAGGTGATATATACGTGAATATTAATAAAATAATTGAATATGCACAATCTAAGGATATTTTTGAACTTGAAAAATTGCGAAAAGAGGCATTTCGTATTCGAAAGTCAAATTATAATGATTATTTGCATCTTTATTTTCCTACGATGTATCCATATAAAATTCCGTCTCACAAGCCCTCTAATTTTTATAAATTTGTATCGACTAGTATTACGGGAAATGGATGCGCTCTAAATTGTGACCATTGTATGGGTACGATGCTGCATTCTATGAACCATACATTGACTCCTGAGTCTCTTTATGACTTAGCAAAACAGATAGTATCGCATGAAGGCTATGGTATTTTAATAAGTGGTGGCGCTCTATCTGATGGTAGAGTCCCTCTCGAGCCGTTTCTTCCAATAATTAAGAAAATAAAGTATGATTTAGATCTTACAATTACTGTTCATACAGGAATTCCTACCCGCGAAATTGTTGAAGGCTTGCATGAATCTGAAGTTGATTCTGTTATGATCGATGTTATTGGCGATATTGAAACAATGCATAATGTTTACCATTTGCATCGCACTCCAAATGATATTTACAATGCAATTGAAATGTTTAATGAATTCTCGATACCTGTCACCCCGCATATCCTCATAGGGCTTAATTACGGACACGTGAAGGGTGAATGGTTGGCATTACAAGAATTAGTGAAATATACTATTGCTGCATTGGTCTTTATTATATTGATTCCATTACGTAATACCCCTATGGCAAATGTACAATCGCCTCCTCCATCTCTTGTAGGTCGCTTGGTTTCAGCAGCTCGCGTATTGTTTCCATTAATTCCTATAAATATTGGATGTGCTAGGCCTATGGGCTCTCATAAAATTGAAACAGACAAAATTGCAATAGATTCCGGGATTAATGGTCTTGTATATCCAAGTCAAGAAGGAGTTGATTATGCTATTAAAAAGGGGCTAAAACCGATATATCGTGATATTTGTTGTAGTGTTGTTCAAAAGGATATTATTTTGCATAAGCTTGTGTTGTAAGTTTTGATGCTAAGATATAAAATGTATCGAATAATAAAAATCCTAAAGCTACATCCCAATATAATAAATTTAAAACCGCTAGAATAATCACTGATATCTTCATGAACGGTCTATATTGTAAAATATACCATTTATTTTCTTTTTCACTAATTGAATCGCCTTTTTCATCTAGTATACCCATTGCTGTTAATATTAAAAGTAGCAGGATTATTCTTGGAAGAATTGGTTCATAGTATAATCCTACAATGACCGGTGTTGCAATAATTATAGCTACACCAATAATGTATTGATAACTATCGATCTTAGATGAAAATAAAACACCTAATATTATGCTAATAACAATTGCTGCAGAATCATTTGAAATAGCAATTAATAGTCCCAATAGAATCGCTGTTATTATTAATGGTATGTTTGCAATTTCTCCTCTATGATGAACGTCAATCAAGTCATCACCAAACTTTAGCAAAAATCCTGCAATGGAAAAAAAGAGAAGAATTATGAAATTCATAAATTATGCCTCATTTGTTTAAATTTCGACCGTTTATATATAATGCATGTGCTGCTGCAACAACTCGTTCTGCAATTGGGTACATTGGGACTCCTACAGATTCAATTGCTTCTGAGATCTTCTTGGTATATGGACCACCTGCTGCGCCGCCCACTACGGGCTTACCCAATTTGTTGATCTTCTCCATTACATCAACGATACTCTCATCAATTAGTGTATTCTGGAATACAAAAAATGGCATCAATATATCTATGTTCGGGTCTTTTGCTAAATGTTCTAAAACGATTTCGTAATCTCTAGGAGTAGCTGAGCCTGTAATATCGACTGGATTATGCACGATGTAAAATGGTGGTAATTTCTCTTTGAGTTCTTTTTCTATATTTTCTGATAATGAGGGTAACTCTAAGTTTCTACGTTCAATTTCATCAATAGCCATTATCATGGGTCCTGCACCATTTGATACTAACCCAATTCTAGGTCCTTTAGCATAATTTTGCATAGATATTGCTTTTGATGCATCAAATAATTCCTCAAAATTGTTAACTCGAATTATTCCGGATTGTTTGAATGCAGCATCATAAATTTTTTCAGAACCCCCGAGCCATCCTGTATGACTAACTGCTGCTTTAGCACCCGCTTTGGATCTTCCTGCTTTTAGTACTACGATTGGCTTATGTTTTGTTATTTTCTTCGCAGCATTCATGAATTTTCTGCCGTCTGACAGTCCTTCCATATAAATTGCTATAACTTTCGTTTTTTCGTCCTGGTCTAAATACGTAATTAGATCTGCTTCATCTACATCGCTTCTATTTCCATAGGATACAAATTTACTTATTCCTACTGGGCTTTCAGCTGCCCATTCTAAAAAGCTGCATCCGAAGGTTCCTGATTGTGTGAGAAATGCAATATTTCCAGGCTTAGGGCGAATCATGTGCTCATGACTTTGGAAAAATGTATCTAATCCTATTTCTGCGTTCAGGACTCCTATACAATTTGGTCCTATTAACCGAACGCCATATTTCTTTGCATTTTCAATCATTCTTTGTTCGTATTCTTTCCCTTCTTCAGTGCCTAATTCTTTGAATCCGCCCGATACAATTACCATATTTTTGATCCCTTTCTTTCCACATGATTCAACGAGATCCGGTATGAATTTTGCACCTATGGATACAACCGCAAGATCTACTTCATCAGGAATATCCTCTATTCTTGGATATGCCTTTATGCCCATAATTTTTTCATGTTTTGGATTAACTGGATAAACTCTATCTTTGTATTCATAATCATAAAATGCTAAGTTTCTGAAAATTTCCGCACCAATTTTTCCTGCCTTTTCTGATGCACCTACTACTGCAATCGATTTCGGATAGAAGAACTTTTCAAATTGCTTTTTTAAGTCTGACATTATGACCTGCCTCAAATCTGTAGTTTTTTTAATTGCATATTAAAATTTTGGGAAGTGAGCTCCTCATTTTAACTATGACTCATCATCAAGATCAGTTAGCCATTTGTAATCATTGGAGCTCAAAAAAAGTTTATGAAAATTCATAGATATGTTTTTGGTTGGGGCCAGCTCATAGCCACCAACCATAAATAATGAAGTTTATTTAATAATTACATCTGTACCAATAGCTGTGCCCGGAAGTCCTTTCTTGAATCTAACTCTTACTATGCCCTTTCCACCATGTGGTGCAGTTATTTTGCCAACAAATTCTTTACCTGTTTCAGTCATCCAGATGACCTTTCTTCCGGCCAATTGTGCTGCTTCATTTCTAGATGTAATTCCTTCAATTTGGACTAACATTTGATTTGGTTTCTGGTCTCGTTTACTTCGTCTATATGATGTTATAATGCCTTTCAAGGTCATCATCTCTTAATATTTTATTCTATCGTTCAGATTTCTTTTGTATGTTATAAGATTTTTCTTAGATATACGTTTAAGAGATTTTTTATTTGTAAACGTAATCTGCAATTATGTGCAAAATATGTCTGGTGATTTTTAATGGAAAAAGTGAAGCACATTAGAATTGATGAAAACACAACTATCTCAGATTTGATGTTTAAAATGGAATCTGCTGGCGTTCTCGGTGCAGGTAGACTTGGTCGCGCAACTTCAATTCTAACAAAGATTTTGGAAGATCCCGATATCTTTACATTTCTTGCGATATCTGGTCCTTTAGTTCCAGGTGGTATGCGGTATCTTTTTGCTGATATGATTCGTGATGGTTTTGTTGATGTGATCATTACTAGCGGAGCAAATCTTGTTCATGATCTTTTAGAAGCATGGGGTGGTTATCACATCATTGGTTCTATGAATAGTTATGATCCTAAGCTTAGAGAAGAAGGTATTGGTCGAATCGGCGATATTTTTACGAAAAATGAACATTTTGAAACTTTAGAGACAAATCTGCATAATTTCTTTGATAAACTTTCAGATGATGGTATTTCCTCTTTAACTCCAAGTGAACTGATGTATAAATTAGGCGAACAACTTTCGGATGAGAATTCAATAATTCGACAGGCCTATTTGCATAATGTAAAAATATTTTCGCCCGGCTTGTTGGATTCTATGATCGGCTTCCACATATGGACATATAATCAATTTGGAAAAATGAATCTTGATTTTGTAAAAGACATGCAATATCTTAGTGATTTAATCTTTGAAGTAAAAAAGACTGGGGCGATAATTCTAGGCGGTGGTTTAACTAAACATTATACGATGGGTGCAAATATCTTACGTGATGGTCTTGATTACGCTATTCAAATAACAATGGATCGTCCTGAAACTGGTAGTTTAAGTGGAACGCCACTTAATGAAGGTATTTCTTGGCAAAAACTAAGAACATCCGCAAGATTTGAAACAGTAGTTGGTGATGTAACCGCATTATTCCCGATAATTTTAGCTGCGGCTTACCAAAGATTAAAAAAATAGAATTTGTGTAAACCGAATGCCTTATAAAAAAAGAGTCTATCTAATTGATAGATTATATAACCCTATAAAGGGGATATTAACAATGGGAAAGCGTCCAGGACATTGCTATCGATATCAAAAACATCCGCCATTTACCCGGAAAGAGTATATTCATCGACAACCCGGTAGTAGGATTACCATATTTGATATGGGTAATCGAAAGGCAAAGTTTGAGATACAATTATCATTGATTGCGCTTGAGAAATGTCAAATTAGGCATACTTCTCTTGAGGCGGCACGTATTACATCAAACCGTGTACTTGTTCAAAAGGCTGGAAAAGACAAGTTTCACTTAATTATTAGACCACATCCACATCACATATTACGAGAAAACAAAATGATTACTGGTGCAGGTGCAGACCGTGTCCAAGATGGAATGCGTCGTGCATTTGGCAAGTCTGTAGATCGTGCTGCACGAATTCGTCCCAATCAGCCTTTGATTACAGTGCAGGTAAATGCGCCTCATATTGAAGCTGCAAAACTGGCATTAAAGAGAGCATCATACAAATTTAGTACTCCAACCCGAATTGTGGTTGACTATGTTGCAGATCCATCTCTGCGTCAAAAGTTGGGCATCGCATGATGCCTTATTTATTTTCTCTCTTGTTGCATACTATTTCTGAAATATGCCTAAATATCCCAATTAATGTTGTAGCTTCACGTCCTGTAAGTCCTGCTCTACCTATCAAATTTTTAAATGTTTGAATTGCAATGGGCTTTCTGAAGTCTAATATTTCTAAGCAATCTATTGTTTTTTTATAAAAATTAAATAAGTATTCCTTTTCGGTTCTGTTTGCTAATTTTGGTTTTATGCGTTGGGTTTTTTCTCGTGTGTACAAATAAAATAGTATTACAGAAACAGCATGACTGATATTCATAGTTGGATATTCTGGATGTGTCGGGATTATTACTGAATAATCACACTTTATAATTTCTTCATTTTTCAAACCCAAGCTTTCTCTTCCAAATACAAGGGCAATATTTCCTTCATATTCTTCAGGATTTGGTAGATGCGATAAGGGCATTGGGACACGTTCTGTTGAATAGTTAAATCCAGTCTTTGCAGTCGTACCTATTGCCAAATCGATATTCTCTAATGCTTCATCCAGGGTTTCTACAATTTTGGCATTGTCTAAAATATCTCTTGCATGCATTGCTCTAGGATACGCTTCACCAATAGGATCTATTGGGGTTCCTACGATTACTAATTTTTTTACGCCAAAATTTTTCATTACTCTTGCTATGGCGCCTATATTCCCCTGATGTTCTGGCTCAACTAATATGATTGTTAGATTTCCTAAATTATTCATAATCATAATTGTATCCTGTCCTATGCATAAATCTGAATTATATCTCCTTCTTGTAATGGATATGCTAAACCGACTTGTTTTCTTTTTACCTTATCCGTTTCTCGGAATACTATTGCCATTTTAAAATTCTCTACAAAATGCTTGTGTATCTTTCTAGCCGCATCTTCGATTGTTGCACCCTTTTTCAAAACTAATGGTTGATCTGCTATTTTTCCACCATGGCTTCTTGTATATACTCGAATTATATCCAATGTATCATAGATTGCTTTCTTAAGTACATCCAAATTTTTGTTCATTAGTGCTGATATTGGTACTATTTTAAACTGGTCTCCAAATTCTTTCTTTAATGCTTCAAATCCTTCTGCAGAGCCAGGTAAATCCCCTTTGGTTCCAACAATTAATCCTTTTTTATAAACAATACTGGCATCTAATGCATCAACGAATTGTTGAAATGTAGTTGGTTTTTCAAAACGAATTACGATATTGTGAATTTTTGAATCTTTTAGGTATTCTTTTACGACTGAAATATCCTCTTGAAATTTACTTTCACCAAATATTTGGATTCCCCCACCGCCAACACGTTCTATTACAACTGGGGGCTTTTCTTGATTTAATCGAATATCCGCATTGTATAACTCTTTTATAACCATTCTAGCAGTTTCAACTGGATTGTTTGATAGATCTACTGTGATTAATATACAATCTGTATTTCTGACGAGAGTCATTGAACGCCTACCTGTTGTAGTTACCGTTGAATTTTCAAAAACTGCTGGGATTTCAATTAGTTGTATCAGTACGTCTTCATATGGCATCATTGCAGGTGTTGGAACTCTGGTTGTAAATGCAAAATTGCCTATTGGTATCTTGGCATTTGTAATTGAATTTATTAACGTGCTTTTTCCTGAATTTGTGGCACCCACGATACAAACTTGTGCTGCGCCTTCTTTCTTAATACTAAACTCGTCTTTGGCAGCGCCTGAGGATTGTTTCTCCATTGCTTTCTTTCGCGCCAGTTCAGATTTTAATTTTGCAAGTTGTCTCCGTAGTTCCCTCCGAAGATTCTCAGCGCCCTTATGGGAAGGCGCAAGTGAAATAAGCTTCTCTAATTCAATGATTTTTTGTTGTAGTGTGGTGGCTGCTTCGTATTTTTCACGTTGAGCTGAATATTCTGCACTTACATTCGTGGGCATATTTCATCAACCTGTTTTTATATGATATAGTTGAAAAGGATTTTACATTATCTTATATCCATAAAGTTTCTATCAATTATCCAATTTATTATCGCGAAGAAATATGCTGGATTATTGATTTCACATTTTGATATTTGATGTCCTTTATTTATTTTATTTACGTTAAATCCATCTATAATATGAAGAATTGTATGCGAAATATATTTTTTGATTTTGCCGTTTTTATTTATAATATAATCTTCTGGCAAATT
>Ga0256914_1004643_pt1 | contig 10195 bp, 9 predicted proteins | sample HulkmetaG_FD_191571 | JGI IMG/M metagenome (GOLD analysis project Ga0256914, IMG submission 191571) | Hydrothermal chimney microbial communities from Main Endeavour vent field at the Juan de Fuca Ridge, Pacific Ocean - Hulk | ecosystem: Environmental > Aquatic > Marine > Hydrothermal vents ...
GTCCAATCCGGGTAACATGGAATTTCTGGAATTAATCCCTTCTCATGCCTGAAATCAGGGCTTGGGTATGAGAGAGGACAGGGGATGCATACAGCTGGGGACCCGGTGATCAGTTGCGAGGATGTTTATATGTCACATCATGAGATTTCAACACGTTATTTTCAGGAGGCCAAAGAGGTCATCCCAGGCGGTGTGAACAGCCCTGTGAGGGCATGTCAGTCTGTTGGGTGCGATCCTATTTTCGTAGAGCGTGGCCAGGGGTGTTATATAGAAGACGCGGATGGCAATGCATATATAGACTATGTATGTTCATGGGGGCCAATGATCATGGGTCACAGTCATCCGGAGATCAATGCCGCTGTAGCCGCTGCCCTTGACTCCGGTACAAGTTTTGGTATCCCAACCTGGCGTGAAGTGGAGCTTGCCAGGCGTATATGCGAGCTTGTGCCGTCGGTAGAGATGGTGCGGCTTGTCAACTCCGGTACCGAGGCCACGATGAGCGCAATCCGGCTTGCCCGCGGTTATACAGGGCGCAAGAAGATCGTCAAGTTTGACGGCTGTTATCATGGACATGCAGATTCGTTCCTTGTAAAGGCTGGGTCAGGGGTTGCCACCCTTGGGATACCAGGGAGTCCGGGCATACCTGAGGAGATCGTGGCCAATACTGTTTCCATCCCGTTCAATGATATTGATACCCTGAAGTCACTGATTGAACAGGATGGGAAAGATATTGCAGCAGTGATAATGGAGCCTGTACCGGCTAATATGGGGGTCGTGTTGCCTGCGGAGGGTTATCTTGAGGGAGTACGGGCACTTACCAAAGAACATGGCATTGTGCTTATCTTTGATGAGGTGATCACTGGTTTCAGGCTCTCTCTCGGTGGCGCACAGGAATACTTTGGAGTGACTCCTGACCTCACCACAATGGGCAAGATCATAGGTGGCGGACTTCCTGTTGGGGCCTATGGGGGAAGGAAAGAGATCATGGAACAGATAGCGCCGTCAGGGCCTGTATATCAGGCAGGTACCCTTTCCGGTAATCCCCTTGCCACTGCCGCAGGGCTTGCTGCCCTGGACATACTGTCACGTCCCGGTACCTATGAAGTCTTGAAGGCCAAGGGAGAGGCACTGGCAGAAGGCTACAGAAAGATTGCCTCCAAGTACGGGGTCCTGTGCCAGGTACAGGGTATTGGATCCATGCTTACGGCATTCTTTGGGCACAGCGCCCCTGTGACCGATTTTAACGGTGCCATGAGGTCTGATACCGACATGTATGGACGCTTTTTCAGGGGCATGCTTTCCGAGGGGGTGTATGTCGCGCCTTCACAGTTTGAGGCAGCAATGGTCTCTACTGCCCATTGCTGGGATGATATAGATGATACCCTGAAAGTGGCCGAATCAGTATTCAAAACTCTTGCATAATGGATGATAATATGCTATCAGGTATAGCCAACTGAATGGAGCCTCAGTATAGACAGGGGAGGCCTCATTGGTTGTGGATTATGTCCGGAAACGGAGCAGATGCCTATCCGGTCTGGTGGAAAACGGGGCCCAACGGCAGGGTGTAAATAGATGGGTACAATAAAACAGGAATTTGCACTTGCCTTCAAGAGCCTCAGTACAGCTACTACCATTGCATTGTCTGTGGTCTTTTCTACCTTTGCCGGTGTGCTTGCAGGGTGGTGGCTGGATACCAGCTTTTTTGAGGGTAAGACATACCCGTGGCTCACGATTGTCTGCTTCTTTTTCGGGCTTGCCGGGGGGGTCAAAAATTTTATGATACTCACCAGGCGTTTTACAAAAGAGGCGGAAAAAGATGGGGGGAGAGGCGAGGGCCAACCCGGAGAGGAAGCCAGAGGAGGGAAGGAAACCCAGCATGTTGAAGATGGTTCTCAGGGGCGACCTTGATCCTACATTCATAAAGCTCTTCAGGGGGGCTAACTGGATACTCATGGTGCTCATGGTCGCATTGGCCGGGACACTGTCCACTCCCCAGATGGCAGCCGGTGTTCTGCTTGGCGGATTGATAGCCAATCTGAACTGTGTCGGCTTGGACAGGGATTGCCAGCGAATGATGCGCTGGCGGCATATGGGGGCCTACTACGGAGGGATGGCAGTGCGGATGGGGCTTATTGCCTTGTCAATTACGCTTGCGTTTCTGTATTTTCCAGGTAAATTTTCTCCTGTAGGTCTTTTTATCGGACTGTCAGTGGCAGTGGTGAACTTTAATATCGTGACACTGGCAATGGTAATTTACAGAGCTCGTTTTAAGGAGGCTACGTAGCCATGGAACATCCATTACTGTTTTTATCAATTTTGTTGGATGCCATTGGACTGCCTGCGCATGGGGGGGATTCGGCGCTGGCACAGATACTTGCACCACACATGCAGTATAGCTATCTTGCAATGATTATTTGTGTAATCCTTGCCAAGGTTGGGACCAGCAACATGAAGATGATTCCTACCGGATTGCAGAACATCCTTGAGATGTTCGTGGGTAGTCTGGAGGAGTTCATTGATGAGCAGACTCACGACAAGAAGAAGACGCGGCTCATTTTCCCAATGATTGCTACGTTTGCAATGTATATCCTGATAGCAAACTACATGGGGCTTATTCCTGGCTTCATGTCCCCGACTGCCAACCTGAATGTTACTTTAGGGTGCACAGCCATTTCAATTTTTGCCTATCATGCCCTTGGTATCAGGTTTCACGGTATCAAATACATAAAGCATTTCATGGGGCCAATACCTGCCATGGCACCTATGATGTTTCCCATTGAAATATTCAGCCATGTAGGCCGCATACTTTCACTCTCAATTCGACTTTTTGGAAACATGGTATCCAAGGAGATTCTCCTTGGGCTGCTGTTCATGTTGGCTGGTCCGTATCTCGCACCTCTGCCCATCATGATCCTCGGTGTGCTGGTATGTCTGCTCCAGGCGTTTATCTTCATGATGCTCTCTATTGTGTATGCAGTTGAGGCAATGTCTGAAGGCCACTAAGAGCAGCTTTATCTGTAGGCGTCCTTATCAATAGGACAACTAAAATTTAGCAAGAAGAAGGCCAAAACATATATAACTCTAAAGGGAGGAAAAAGATGAAAAAGGTTACACTTGTATCTGTGCTTACAGGCTTGATGGTTCTCGGACTGGCCGGTCTGGCAATGGCTGCCGATGGTGACGTTGCAAAGGGTGGTCACATTGGCTTCCTGATGGCTGCCTCTGTTCTCGCCGCTGGCCTGGGTGTTGGTATCGCCGCATCCGGTTGTGGTGTTGGTATGGGTCACTGTTCCAAGGGCTGCCTCGACGGCACAGCACGTAACCCTGAGCTCGCTGGTAAACTTACCGTTACCATGTTCATCGGTCTGGCTCTGATTGAGTCACTCACAATTTACGCACTGGTTGTTGCTCTTATCGCACTCTACGCCAACCCCATGCTGCCCAAGCTCATGGAGATCTTTGGTATGGGTGGTTAATCAGCCAGAGTGAATATGGATGTACAGAATCAGCCCCGGCCTTGTCCGGGGCTTTTTTTTGTACATTTTTAGCAGCAAATTTTATTCTATCTATGTATGGAAGCCCCTTGTCCCGTGCAATTATCGCATCTCAGTGATTATCAGGGTCTGTGGCAAGGCCCTGGAGGAACTTCCATGTGAGTGATTTTTCTGCCTTGGCCATCTCCTCTATGGTCCCCTGGAAGGTGATCCTTCCACCATCCGGTCCCCCACCAGGGCCTAACTCGATTATCCAATCTGAGACGGCAATCAGCCGTGGATCATGTTCTGCTATTATGACTGTGTGTCCCAGTTCAAGCAGGTCGTTGAATATTTCAAGTATGTTTGCCACATCCTCTAAGTGCAGGCCCATGCTGGGCTCGTCGAATATATACAGGGTCTCCTGCTGGTTTGATTTGGCAAGCTCTTTTGCAAGTTTCAGGCGCTGTGCCTCCCCACCTGAAAGCGTGTTGGTAGGTTGTCCCAGTTTCAGGTAGCCAAGGCCTGCACGTTCCAGCCATTCAAGTGGCTTGTGTATTGCGGTGATGTGTGAAAAGAAATTTGCGGCCTGATTCACAGTCATTCCTAATACCTCAGAGATCGTTTTCCCCTTGTATGTCACAGAGAGTGCATCCCTGTTGTAGCGTTTTCCTCCGCAGACATCACAGCGTGACTGTACAGGCGGCAGGAACTTGAGTTCTGTGGTCAGGATTCCTCTGCCGCGGCATTGCTCACAACGCCCCCCTTTTTTGGTCAGACTGAACCAGCCTGCAGTGATCCCCCTCTTCCTTGCCTCTCGAGTCCTTGCAAAGAGCCTGCGTATTGGGCCAAAGATGCCCATCCAGGTGGCAGGCATGGAGGTGGCAGGGCCTGATATGGCTGACTGGTCCATGATCAATACCCTGCTCACGTCTCCCCTGTCCTGTTCATAGCTGCCTGTCCTTCCCGTCTTTGGGGCCTTGGCGTTACAGGGCAACTGCCTTGCAATATCCTGGGCAAGGGTGCTCTTTCCGGATCCTGACGGGCCCACCACAGAGGTAAGGCATGCTACTGGTATTTTTATGGCAATCTCTTTCAGGTTGTTGCTCCTGAGGCCATTTAGCGAGATCCATCCCTGTCGGCCAGGGACAAGTCTGTCTCTTTCAAGCCCCTTTTTGCCTGACAGCCACGGGCCTGATGCAGTGTCCCTGTCTGTGTGCATGATTTCCTGGGGAGTGCCTGAAAATATAACCTTTCCACCCTGTTCTCCGGCGCCAGGTCCCAGTTCCACTATGTGGTGAGCATGTTGCATAAAGCCAGTATCGTGTTCGATTATCAGCACCGTGTTGCCTGCTGCGCATAGTTTTTCTATCTGCTTCCAAACTGCCTGGTGCTCTGCAGGGTGCAATCCTGTGGTAGGTTCATCCATTATGTAGAGGATGCCTGACATGTTGCGGGCAAGCTGTTCTCCTATCCTGATGCGCTGGAGTTCCCCTGTGGACAATGTCCATGTCTGACGTTCAAGGGTGAGATAGCTCAGATTCATCTGTACAGCAGGAAGTATCCTGTGCCTGATTGCCCTCAGGAGTCGTTCTCCTGCCATACGGTGTCCGGCCACGGTCCACGAATCGGTTTCAGACATGGATGCCTGTGCAGTGGTGATCCAGCAGAGCAGATCGTGCAGTGTCAGTCTGAATATCTCTCTCCATGTTATCCCTGCAAGCTCAACGCACCTGATGAATTCCCTGAACTCCGCTGCGTCCATGTGCGCTGGAAGGATTTTGTCAAGCTGCTGGTCTGTGCCCCCTTCAATAAGGGTGAAAAATGCAGGTTCCAGTTCTGGAAAGGTCCTGTGGCACTGTTTGCATGTAGGACGTTCTGTAAAGGTAAGGAGGCTGCTGGGATGGCCAGGCTGGCTGGAACCCCTTTGCATGACCTCGGCTATCAGTATGCCGTTTCCTGCCCTTAGGGCAAGTTGTGCAGAGTCGGTCAGCCTGCCAATGATGCCCGGTTTTATTACCAACCTGTCAATCACTATCAGTGCCTCTTCTATTGGTTCATGGTAGTCAACAGGCTGGTCAGTGTAGAACTGTTGGCCATTGACCATGACCCTGAGAAAGCCCTGCTCGCGGACGGTTTCAAAGGCCTTTTCAAGAGGCATTGACTGAAACAGGTGGGTGACAGGTGAGAACAGTATCAGTTTCGTTCCCTCTCCAGGCTGAAGCAGATGATCCACAATTTGATCAATGGAATAGGCCCTAAGGGGCTTGTGGCACGTGGGGCAGAGTGCTGTGCCTGCAGTGGCAAAAAGCATGCGCAGCAGGGGTTTGATTCCGGTCAGTGTTGCCACTGTTGATCTGTGATGGCCGTGGGGCCGTTTCTGCTCCAAGGCAACAGGGGGCGGCAGGCTGGATATGGATTCCACGTCAGGCCTGTCCCACAGTTTCATACTGAGCCACACATCCTGAGACAGGGATTGCAGATACCTGTATTGGCCTTCGGCAAACAGTACATCCATGGCAAGGGTGGATTTGCCAGAGCCAGATATCCCTGTGATTACAGTAATCTTGCCAACAGGAATCTGAATGTCGATACCTTGTAGGTTGTGCTGCCGCGCCTTGCAGATCTCTATCATATGGCCTTGTTGCATGTCAGTCACACTGTCTTCATTCGTCTGTTTCAGGTGAACACCTTGGTAGGAACGTGCCTTTCCTGAGAAATTGCGCAGTGAGCCTGGCAGCTTCAGAGGAAAAGAGCAGCCCTATGTGGTTGGTCCTTATGGTTACGTGTTCCTTTATCCAGGGTACGCGTGTGTCTTTGAGGGCAACAAGGCCATCTGCCGGCAGGTGGTCTTTGAGAAAGAACATTCCAAGCCCAATGTTGATACTGCCGGCAATCATGCCAGCCTCAAGTTTGCAACAGCCGGCTGGACATCCCTGCATGAGCGCATCCCAGCTCATTGCTGTGGCATGACGCAGAGGCCACCATGTTGCCCGCTCACGCACCACTGTTGATCCCGCAAGGGGAGAGCCGAGGAACACAACACGACATTGTGAACGCAGGCTGTGCGTATGGGCGTTGGCCATGTGGCACAGTACTATGCCGCCAAGACTGTGACAGACCACGTGGACATTGCTTTCATAAGAGTGGATAAGATTCCGGAGTCTTTCAGCATTGGTTCTAATCCCTGCCTTTCTGCTCTCATATGAGAAACGTACTGTGCAGAAGCCGTGCCGGCGCAGCCTGTGTGCCAACAGGGACATCTCCCTACCTGTCATCCACAGGCCATGAATCAGTACTATTAATGGCGGGCAGGTCTTCTTGTTGATTTTTCCCATTGATAACCCCACTCCTTAGTGATTTAAGTCAAGGAGATCGGCTGGTATAGTGATAATCTGTACTGGTATCTGCATGTGATATCCATGCGGCATTTGATGCCATAAGAGCGACATGTATTAGAGCGGAAACACCGGCTGGTTTCGTTTGTTTGCAGGACACCTGAGATGCTTCTGCCTCGGCGTGTACGCCGCATTGCGTGTCAGTTAAATTTGGGGATCACTTGATCCAGGATCATATAACCTAAATCATGCAATTGCCAGAGTTGTCACATAACCGCAGGGAGACTTGGCAGTAGTGTAGGGGCATTTCCTGTTTGTACGGCATTGTATTTGGTGTGGAGCAATTATGATTTTTGGGGATCATCATGAGACTTTTCAGGTGCAACATGCGGGTCTGTAACAGGCATTTTCAGAGATCAGCCAAGAGGGTAGTGCCACAGTTGTTGTCAGCAGTTTGGGACAAACAGGGGCTGCTAATTGCCGCATCTGTAGTGGCAGACTGCTATTTTGTGACGTTTGAGATTGCAGGGTTTTGGCATAACGGGGTAATGGTATGAGATGGACAGAAGATGCTGAGGCAAGAATAAAAAAGGTGCCTTTTTTCGTGCGGCGCAGGGTCAGGAGGCAGGTAGAGCAGGAGGCGGCTGCACAGGGGGCAACGGCAGTGGATATTACACATCTTGAGGCTTGCAGGAAGCGGTATATGTCTGATAAACATCATCAGACCAAGGGGTATGAGATAGACCAGTGTTTTGGTGCTGATCAATGTCCAAATCGTGCTGTTGAATTCGATAACATCTATGACCGGATGGAAGAAGTGTTGAAGGCCAAGGATCTTTCCGGTTTTTTACGTGATATTATTGACGGTCCTGTTAAGATGCACCATGCCTTCAGGGTGTCAATATCCGGTTGCCCCAACTGCTGTTCCAGGCCACAGATCGTGGACTTTGGCCTTGCCGGCGCCTCGGTGGTCCATGTTACAGATGAGGAGTGCGTGGAGTGTGGCCTTTGTGTTGATGCCTGCAGGGAGGATGCCCTGCAACTTGCGACCAATCCGATAGGTCCGGTGATTGATCATGAGAGGTGTCTGATGTGCGGGGAGTGTGCTGGTGTATGTACCAGCGGGACCCTTGCTGTGGCAAGGCGTGGTTTCAGGGTTATGTTCGGGGGAAAGCTTGGCCGCCATCCCCAGCTTGCGCAGGAGATCAGTGGGGTCTGGTCTCATGATGAGGTGCTGGAAATCCTCAGTCGTACTGTTGACCATTTCAAGGCGCACAACCGTGGAGGTGAACGTCTCGGCGATATTATCAATCGCACTGGCCTGGAGTTTCTTGACTAACGTGGCTCAATAAACCGCAGGAGTGATTACATGTCCATTTTCAAGAGATTTGATTTTCTGTTGCCTGTCCTGCTGATCCTGTTGGCAGCGAACATGTCTGTATGCCATGAGGCAGCAGCCAAGTCGGCATCAAAGGCAGATACCAAGGGGATATCTGCGCAGAGTGCGGATCAGACATCTGTCAATGAGGCAGAGGAGCCTGAAGTGCAGGACAACACCCTGCCTACCCTCAAGTCGATATTGGAACTCAGGATACAGCTCAAGTCCATCTTGAAGGAGAAAAAGAGGCTGCTCAAACGCGCATCTTCAGAGAGTGAGAAGGAGAGGCTCCTTTACGAGATTGAAAAGCTTAACAAGCAGCTTACCAAGTCAAGGAATGATTTTGATCGTATAGCAGCAGGCATTGATGTCTCCATGTTTCAGGATCGGAAGGATAAGAAGTTTGACTGGAAGGAGGAAATCACAGCCCTTGTCAAGCCCGCCCTGAATGAGATGAAGCGTTTGACAGCCAAGGTGCGTAGGAAATCACAACTGAACATGGAGCTTGAACATGCAGGGAAGTTGCTGCCTGAGGCAGAGGAGGCTGTCAAGAATATCAAGCAGCTTATTTCTGAGACCCAGGACAAGGCCGTGAAACGGGAGCTGAAAAAGGAGTTGAAGGATTGGGAAAACAGGGTCAGGCAACTTACCAATGAGCTTGCCATTGCCAAGATGCAGCTTGAGCAGCTTGAGCGTGAAGAAGAGTCAATGGTACAGGCTTCACAGCGTACCATCATACATTTCTTCCAGACCAGGGGACTTTACATATTCCTTGCCATAGCGGCCTTTGTGGGTATCATGCTTTTTTGTTGGCTGTTTTACAGGTTGCTTGTAAGGATACTGCCAGGGTATCAGGAGGAGCATATCTCCATAAGGCTCCGCATACTGGACCTGACTTTCAGGATAATTACAGTAGTCCTGGCTGTCACGGGGCTGTTTGCGGTGCTGTACGCTGCCCAGGACTGGGTCTTGTTGAGCCTTGCAATAATCTTCCTCCTTGGCATAGGATGGACTGCAAGACTTGCCATTCCCAAGATGTGGAACCAGGGCCGCCTCATGCTGAACATCGGGCCTGTTCGTGAGGGAGAGAGGGTGCTCATGGATGGTATCCCCTGGCTTGTCAAGAAGATTAATGTGTACTCCCTGTTTGAAAATCCCGAGCTTGGAGTCATGCTGCGAATTCCTGTTGAGAAACTTCTCAATATGGAATCACGTCCCTTTGACAAGTCAGAGCGCTGGTTCCCGTGCAGAAAGGGTGACTGGGTCATCCTGTCAGATGGTACCAGGGGCAAGGTGGTGAGCCAGTCACATGAGATGGTTGATCTCGTTATGCGTGGTGGCGCCAGGAAGAGCTACCGCACCTTAGATTTTCTCTCTCTCAATCCGCTTAATCTATCAAGCAACTTCAGGATCAAGGTGCCCTTTGGCATTGGCTATGATCTCCAGGAGCACGCCACTGCACTGATTCCCGACGCCCTTGCCGAGTATATTGAGGAACGGCTTGCCGAGGAGGGGTACAAGGACTCTCTTAAAAATCTCCGTGTGGAGTTCCAGGAGGCAGGCGCATCCTCCTTGGATATGGTGGTAATTGCCGATTTTGGCGGGGATATGGCCCCTCTCTATAATCGTTTGCGCCGTGCCATCCAGAGATGGTGTGTTGATGCCTGCACCATAAACAACTGGGATATCCCATTTCCCCAGCTTACTGTCCACAAGGCGTGAATCAGGGTATCTGCTCCCAGGGTAGTACACCTGCTGCCGTCGTAAGTGTTGCAACCTTGGGCTTTGCTGACACTCTGACTGGCGCAAAAAGGAGATAATAATGAGGTATGGTGTGCGTGGAGGATGTTTGGAGTCTTTTGTGTTTCAATGGTGGAGGCTATAGCAGCCTTTATGAGCGGCCTTGATCCTGCATCCTGCCCAGCGAGATAAACTCCTTGAAATGAAGGCCCGTCACGGCAGAGGCGGACCGGGCAGGGGCAGGCAAAAAAAGATTCCTAGGCAAT
>Ga0256914_1004644_pt1 | contig 10195 bp, 13 predicted proteins | sample HulkmetaG_FD_191571 | JGI IMG/M metagenome (GOLD analysis project Ga0256914, IMG submission 191571) | Hydrothermal chimney microbial communities from Main Endeavour vent field at the Juan de Fuca Ridge, Pacific Ocean - Hulk | ecosystem: Environmental > Aquatic > Marine > Hydrothermal vents ...
GATATGGTAAAGTATTAGGAGATGATAGATTTGTAGAGTATGCAAAGGAGAGATTTGAGAGGCGTGAGATGGATAAGAGCAGCAAAAGGGAGAGGATACAGGATATTGCATTTAAGAGGGAAGAAGAAGTAATAGATGAGTTTGAAGAGGAAGAAGGGATAAAGGTAGAAGAAATAGATGTACACAGTATAAGAGGGAAAAGATTAAGGATAAAACTACTAATCAGGTTGCGGGAAGAGAGCGGACTTAGATATAGTGAGATAAACAAGATGAGATTATACAGGAGTTTAAAATTATATTCGTTGAGTGTATTATTTAACCGGCACAGGAAGCACAGCCTAAAGTATCAGGAATAAATTTTCAGACGAATAAAATAAATTATAGAATTGCTGCTGTATGGGGGAATAAACATTTGTATTGAGGAAGTTCAGGATTATTATAGACAAAGATAGATATAGATATAATGAGGGATAAAATATTATTCTTGCCTGGGTATTGATATAAAAGATGTATTAAGTGTATATAAGTGTATAAAAGAGGGGCAAAGTAGAGGAATTAAACATAGAGAGATGATATTAATTAATGAGAGACTGCTTTGGTGGAGATAAAACAGGAGCTAAGAGTATATAAAGTATTGCACCGTCCCCGGCATATGGGCATGTATGGATATGAAGGGTGTTATAAAGTATATAGAGTTGTGCACCGTCCCTGTTTTTCCCGCTTTTTTAAGTTGACAATAGAAAATTATTTCATATATTAATCACACAAATTATGTAATAATTTAGAGGTGTTTTAGTATGAGTTTAAAAATATGTGTTATGGGAGCTGCAGGGAGAATGGGGAAAGAGATAATTAAGGCTATATCAAATTTTGAAAACATAGAACTGGCAGGTGCAATAGAAAAAGAGAATACACCTTTTATAGGTACTGACAGCGGTGAGATTACAGGTATTGGCAAAAATAATATACCTATTACTTCTTCATTAGAAGATATCATTGATAATATAGATATAGTAATAGACTTTACAGCTGCAGACGCAACAATGAAAAATTTAGATATATGTGAAATGCATAATAAAGGAATAGTAATAGGTACAACCGGTATAGATGACACAGGAAAAGATAAAATTAAAGATAAATCTCAGACAATTCCGATAGTATTCTCGCCTAATATGAGTATAGGTGTAAATTTATTGTTTAAACTTGTAGAAATTACAGCAGGAATATTAAAAGACGGATATGATGTAGAAATCATTGAAGCACATCACAGATATAAGAAGGATGCTCCGTCCGGAACAGCAAAAAAACTTGAAGAAATTGTTGTAAATGCTTTAAACATAGAAGATGTAAAATACGGCAGAGAAGGTCTTATAGGTGAGCGCAAAAATAAAGAGATAGGAGTATTTGCAGTAAGAGCAGGAGACATAGTAGGAGAGCATACAGTTATGTTCGGCGGTATAGGCGAAAGAATAGAACTTACGCATAAAGCTCATTCGAGAGCAACATTTGCAAACGGAGCTGTTAAAGCAGCTCTCTTTCTTAAAGATAAAAAAAACGGACTTTATTCAATGTTTGATGTTCTTGGTATTAATTAAATAAAAAGAGGAATTTTTATATGTATGCAGGACGATTTAAGGAAGGGAACAGAATTTTTTACGGAAAACTTGATAAAGAATCTGTTATTGAACTTTCAGGCGATATATTCTCAAAATTTTCAGTTTCCGACAATAAAATACCGTTGAACAAACTTACAATACTTCCTCCTTCCGAACCATCTAAACTGATTTTAGTTGGATTAAATTACAGAGATCATGCAGAGGAAATGAACTTCGATATTCCCGAATCTCCGGTTATATTTATGAAACCCAATACAGCAGTAATAGCACATAATGAAAATATAATACATCCGAAAGCATCTGAAAGAATGGATTATGAAGCCGAACTTGCATTTATTATAAGTAAAGAAGCATATAAAGTAAAAAAAGAGAAGGCATCTGATTATATTTTAGGATATACCTGTTTAAACGATGTTACAGCAAGGGACTTACAGAAGAAAGACGGACAATGGATAAGAGCAAAATCATTCAATACATTTGCACCTTTTGGACCGTATATTTATATTCCCGAAGATTCAGAAAATTTTAATCCGAACAATCTTGAGATTCAGGCAATACTAAACGGTGAAATAAAACAACATTCAAACACTAAAAATTTTATCTTTAATATTGAATATTTATTAGAATTCATATCCGGCATAATGACACTTTATCCGGGAGATGTAATTTCAACAGGCACACCGTCCGGCATAGGTCCAATGAAACCCGGTGATACTATAGAAATAAAAATTGAAAAAATCGGCAGTTTAAAAAACAAAGTAATTATGGAGGAATAATAAATGAAAATAGAATATTCAGAAAAAATAAAACAACTACCGCCTTATTTATTTGCAGAAATAGACAGATTAAAGGAAGAGGCAAAAGCCAGAGGTCTTGATATAATAAGTCTTGGCATCGGTGATCCGGACCTTGCAACTCCTGATGTGGTAATAGAGACTCTTAATAAAACTGCAAAAGACATTGATAATCATCATTATCCGTCCTATTCAGGACTTCTCAGTTTCAGGCAGAAGATAGCAGACTGGTTTAAAAGCAGATATGGAGTAGAATTTAACCCGGAAACCGAGATTTTGTCTGTAATAGGCTCAAAAGAGGCAATAGGTCATTTACCGTTTGCCTTTATTAATAGAGATGATATTGTTTTAATACCTGACCCGGCATATCCGGTTTATCGCTCTGCAACTCTATTTGCAGAAGGTATTCCGTATTTTATGCCGTTAAAAAAAGAGAATAACTTTTTTCCTGATCTTGATGCAATACCTTCTGATGTAAGAAATAGAGCCAAAATAATGTTTTTAAACTATCCCAACAACCCCACAGCTGCGGTTGCAACTGAAGACTTTTTTAAAGAAGTAATAAAATTTGCAGAAAAATATAATATAATAATTGCACACGATGCAGCATATAATGAATTATATTTTGACGATAAAAAACCTATATCTTTTTTTGAAGTAGAAGGAGCAAGGGAAGTAGGCATAGAATTTCATTCATTTTCAAAGACTTTTAATATGACAGGATGGAGAGTAGGTTTTGCAGTAGGAAATAAAGATATAATAGCAGGTCTGGGTAAAATTAAAAGCAATCTTGACTCAGGTATTTTTCAGGCTATACAGTATGCTGCAATGTCAGCTCTGGATAATTATGAAGAATTAAACAGAAAGAATCGGGAAATATTTCAGCACAGACGGGATATTGTTGCAGAAAATCTTGATGAACTCGGCTGGAGTTACAGACTTCCTCAGGCTACATTCTATATGTGGATTGATGTATTACCAGGTTATGATTCAAAAAAAATGGCAATGAAAATGCTTGAAGAACAGGGAATCGTTGTTACTCCCGGAGTGGGCTTCGGTGAAGCCGGTGAAGGCTTTATAAGAATGGCTCTAACTGTAAATGATGATAAAATTAAAGAAGTCTTTAACCGTATTAAGAAAATAGAATGGTAGAACACCATATCGCTTTTTTATCACTGGGTTCGAATATAGAGAATAAACTGAATAATCTGAAAAAGGCTTTATCTTTACTTGCTGAAAACAAAATTAACATAGAAAAAATTTCATCTGTTTATGAAACCGAGCCTGTGGGCTATAAGGAACAGAACAATTTTTATAATATAGTAGTCAAAATTATAACTTCATATCCTCCTGAAAAATTATTACATATAATAAATAATATAGAATCACAAATGGGACGAAAGCGCGAGATTCATTGGGGGCCGAGAAATATTGATATAGATATAATTTTTTTTGATAATAAAATCATAAATTTAAAAAATTTAATAATACCGCATAAAGAAATGCATAACAGAAAATTTGTATTAATACCGCTTATTGAAATAGAACCTGATTTTATACATCCTGTTTTTAATGCAACTGTATCCGAACTGCTGGAAAAAACTTCAGATACCGGTAAGGTATTAAAAACAGATATAAAAATTAAATAAAAAAAAATTTGACAAATGAAATTAAAAGAGTTAGATTTATAGTAGAAAAGGTTGTTTAAGAACGAATGAGATAATGAACAACATAGGGGGATTCTTCCTGTTTAATTCATTTTCAAATTTAATCTTAATACAATCTTAAAATATTATAGTAAGGAGATGTTTTGTATGGAGTCTAAATTATATGTAGGCAACATTAGTTGGGATGCAACTGAAGATTCACTCAGTGAACTTTTTTCTCAATACGGAGAAGTAATCTCAACAAAAATCATTACAGACAACTTCAGCGGGAAATCCAAAGGATTCGGATTTATTGAAATGGGTTCTCAAGAAGAAGCTGAGAAAGCTATTGAAGGCCTTAATGAGACCGAATTTATGGGAAGACCGCTAAAAGTTAGTGTTGCCAAGCCACGAAGAGACAATCGTGACAGAAATTCCAGAAATCGTTATAGTCAACGATATTAAAAAGGAAATATTTATTTGGGCGGAGATTAAAATTCTTTTCTCCGCCTTAATATATAACTTCATTTTCTAAAAATTTATATCTATACCGCTGTATATAGAATAATTAATCGTAGAATCAGTTACTTTAACTAATTGAGAAGTTGTAAAACTGCTATTTTTTGAATATGTTGTAGACACAACTTCCTGTGTTGTTGTAACATTATATATATTTAATGTTAATCCGAGATTAATATCTAACAACGAATTAATCTTTACTGTAAAATCCGGATTTATAGTATGAGAAGATGTTGAATCCGAGATTTTTATATAATCATAATAAACGGCAAAATTTATATACTCACTGTTTTTATAATAATTTAAAGATAAATCAATATTATTATCAGACTCTTTATTTAGAATATAAGTAATCTGAATTTCGATTGAAGAATTGTTTTTTAATAAAAATAATATACCTGCAAGATAATTTACACTGTCGAATGTTTGAAATGAATTTGTAACTATATCATTAAGATATTCTTCTTTAGACTTTTTTATTTCACCTTCTAAAATAAATGTATTTTTATTTAATTCGCCGTAAACAGAATACATAGAATATTTATATCTGTAATCACCTGTACCATAGGAACCGTATATACTTAAATCGAAATTATCAGCAGGAGTCAGAGTCAAATAACCTGAGATAAAACTGTTTTTTATATTAAAAACATAATCAGAGTTTGTATTTTCTACGGGAAAAGATGAAATCTTATAATTCAAATCTAAGGATAAGAAGTCAGCCGGCACCATACTTACACCGGCGCTAATAAAATAAGAGTATTCCCAATTATAAAACTGTTGCTGAATCTCTCCGCCGGAACTTAAAGAATAATATAAAAGTCTTCCATAATTTTCGTATTCACTAATATCATCTTCTGTTATTCTTATATTTAATATTTCTTTTGCTGTTTTTAATACAGCAGTTTCATCAACATTATATAAATCTATTATTGCTGCTGTACTCTTCTTTTTTATCTTTAATAAAAAAGCATCAAAATCATCATCAATATACATAAATACTGAAGACAACACGAGTATATCAGAATAAGAAAAACCAATTGCTTCAAGCTTTTTTATCTGGACTGGAGTAAAAGTTCCATAAACAAAAATTTTAGTAAATATCTCTTTCTGATTATAATTTTCTTTAACTTTATAAGAAAAAGATGAAATAGATTCTGCCTGTAAATAATATATATTAATAAGACAAAGAAGAAAAACCAGCAATGCTTTTTTTAATAAATTCATTACAATACCTCCTAATCACAATTTATCATTCTAATTAAAAAAACAAAAAAAGCAAGCAAAAAAATAAACCTTCGGATAGTGTATGGGAGCACCTATCCGAAGGCAATAGTTATGAAGTTATGATTATTGATATTGTATTGAATTTATTTTTTTGCTTTGCTTCTTTTTCGAATTCTTTCTTTGCTCTGCTTGTTTAATTGTTTCTCAGCTTTTTTTCGATTCTTTTTTTGTTTTTTTAATTTAGCATCCTTTTTCTTATTCTTTTTTAATTTTTTTTGATTTTTGATTCTTTTCTGTTCTTTTTTCTTATTTTTCTTTTTCAACTTTTTTTCTTTTGCTTCTCCCAGTTTTGCTTTTTTCTGATTTTTAATCTGTTTTTCATCACCGCTGTTTGCAATCTTATCCTGAAAAGCAGCTCCGTTACCGTCGCGTTTTTCAATAGCAGCGTTCCCGCCTTTTGCCGCAGATACTCCTGCTGCTGCAAATGATATAAACAACACTGCAGCCAATAATAAATTAAATATTTTGTGTGTCATATTAACACCTCCTTTATTTATTTTCACCTATATAGACACACTTACGCCATATTTAGACTACAAAAATTTTCTTGTTATTTGTTTTTTAATTATTATAATTATGTAGACTTTTTTAATAATATAAGTGTCTATTAATATGGAAGAAATAACAGAATTAGTTGAAAAAGCAAAATCAGGAGACCGGATTGCTTTTAATAAAATAATAGAAAGGTATCAGAAAATGGTAACTAAAACAGCATTCGGATTTACTCATAACTACTTTGATGCTGATGATATTGCCCAGGAAACTTTTATTAAAGCCTTTTTTAAATTATCAACTTTAAAAAATAATGACCACATAAATTACTGGCTCTATTCTATAACAATTAATGTTGCTAAAAATTATATTAAAAGAAAACGAAAAAATGATTTAAGTTTTAACGATGATATTAAAGGCTCTTATTTAAACTCAAAAACACCCGAACAAAATTATATTGAAACAGAATTGAGAAACAGTATAAATAGAGCCATAGATAAATTGCCGCTTAAACAAAAAAGTGTAATAATTCTAAAAAAAGAACAGGATTTGACTTTTAATGAAATAGCAAAAATTTTAAAAATAAGTGAAAGTGCTGTTAAGACTCATTATTCAAGAGGTGTTGACAAAATAAAAAAATTTTTGAAAAAAGAGGGTTTATATGAAAAATTGTAAAACAATTAAAAAGTTAATTCCTCTGTACCTAATAAATGAAACTTCTCCAAATACAAAAAAATTAATTGAAAATCATTTAAAAGAATGCAAATCATGCAGAAAGGAATTAGAATTTAGTCAAAAGGTTTTATTGAGTAAAGAAAATTTTAATCCTGATAATATTAATTTTATAGAACAGAAAGTATCTATAAATGAAAAAATAGACAAACAACTGAAGAAAAGTTTTAATTTTGCATTCAAACTAAAATTTGCAGCTATTGCATCTTCGATTATAATAATAATTTTAACAATATCATTACTGCATACTCCCAGAAAACAGAATATTGAGATTGCCTCTTCTGTAATATCATCAATAGATTTATACGAAAATCTGGATTTATATGAAAACCTTGATTTTTTTGAAAATAACGAAATTTAAACAGGAGTATATATGAAAAAAATATTTTTATTTTATGTAAGTATAATTTTGATTTTATCAATGTCGAAAACACCGGAGAAACCGAACAGCAGCAAGTTAATAAAAGAATACAATATTAATAAAAACGATATAAAATTTATTGAAGAAAATATAGAACTGATTTCCGATTTAAATCTGTATGAGAATCTTGAAATTTTCACAAATACATCTAAAGGAGAGAAAAAATGAAAAGATTAGCAGTAATTTTATTTTTATCATTATTTTCATTAAACATATATGCAGGACAAACATGGGATAATATTCCGGAAAAAGAAAAATTAAAACTTTTAAATAATTATATTAAATGGAGAAATATGTCTGAAACAGAAAAAGAAAAAATTATAAAAAATTACAAAAGATTTAAAAGTCTCCCGAAAGATAAACAATTAAGGATAAAAAACAATTACCGAAGGTTCAAGTCATTATCCAAAGCAAAAAAAGATTTAATCTTAAAACGATACAAAAAATGGAAGAAATTATCGAAACGGGAGCAGAGAGAGCTGTTAAAGAAATACAGAAACAGAAAGAAGAAAAATTCGCATCTTAAACATTAGTTTTTAATTTGCCGATTAAGACATTATCTTTAAATTCGGTTACAATTATTCTTTTATTTTTTTTTAAATACGGCTGAGCAGAATTTCTGTCTACAAGAACAGTTATGTAATTATCAGTCAAAGAAGTAACAAGATTATCCCTGGCAGGCTTGCCTTCTATAATTGCATCAAACTCTTTATTAATTAAAGTTTTAAAAAACTGATATTTTGATTCGTCTCTATATTTAATTAAAGTCTCCGAGCGTTTATTCTTTGTTATTTCATCCACTTCATCCGGCAATAATGCTGCTTCTGTATTTTCTCTTTTTGAATACTTAAATACATGCAGATAAAAAATATTATTCTCCTTCAGCAAATTAAAAGTATCATTAAAATCAGAATCAGTCTCACCCGGGAATCCTACAATTACATCTGCGCCAATAACAACATCAGCAGAAATACTTTTTAATCGATTTATTTTGTCAATATATTTCTCCCGTGTATAAGGTCTTTTCATAAGTTGTAATATTCTATTAGACCCGGACTGCAGAGGTATATGAAAATATTTACAAATTCTTGTATCTGACATTACTTCAAATAATTCTTCTGTAATATCGGTGGGCTCAATTGAGGACAACCTTATTCTTATATTTGATGTTTCAGACAAAACCTTTTTCAAGAGTCCGGCAAGTCTAACTCCTTTCCAATTATAATCCCCAATATTAACTCCGGTAAATACAACTTCTTCAAATCCTTTATTACTTAGATGTTTAACTGTTTCAACAATCTCATTAATATTATTACTTCTGCTTCTTCCTCGTGCTATTCTTACTTTACAGTAAGTACAAAGATGATTACAACCGTCCTGTATCTTTATTGCCGGTCTGCTCCTGTCAACATTGTAATTTAATATTTTCCCCGGTATATTAGAAATAACACCTCTGTTATATAATAAATCCACAATCTTTTCTTTTTTACTGTTGTCAACAATTAAATCAATTCCGGAAATTTTATTAAGTTCTTCCCGCTCGGTTTGAGCAAAGCATCCTGTTACAACTACAAATGCATTCGGATTGTTTCTTATAATTTTTCTAATCTCTTTTCTGGATTTTCTGTCAGCAACATGAGTAACAGTGCAGGTATTTATAATACAGATGTCTGCATTGGCATCCACCCGCGTAAGTCCTATATTTTTAAGTTCAGAACTTAAAACATCTATTTCATACTGATTAAGCCGACAGCCCAGTGCCCGTGCAAAGAAAGAATTCATTTTTTTCGTTTAATCCGTTTCTTTTTTCTTAAAATTCTTTTTACTTTTTTTAACTGTTTCTTAGCAGAATCAAAATCTTTATTTAATTTTAAACATCTTTCATAACTTTTTTTAGCTTTTTCATATTCACCGAGTTTTTCATACGAAAGCCCGAGATTATAATAAAAGAAAAATACATTACTGTCCAGTGCTATAGCAGTTAAAAACGCAGTATTTGCTTTATTATACTTTTTGGTTTTTAAATAAATTAATCCAAGCATATTGTAATTATAAGCATTTTCAAAATTGAGTTCAATTGCCTTTTTCATTGCTTTTTCTGCTTTCTCATAATCTTTCATATTATAGTATCCCTGTCCCAGTATACTGAAAAGTCTCGGATTATCCGACTCATACTGCAGGGCATATATACATAATTTAATAGAAAGTTTATACATTCCACCTGTTAAATACACATCTGCTAATTCTACATATATATTTATATTATTCGGCTGCAGTTCAATTGCTCTTTTTAAAGCAAGCACTGCGTTATCCGTATCCCCTAATATTTTAGATACTATTCCAAGATAATAAAACGCAGTAAAGTTTTTTGAATCATTTTTTATTATCTCAAGGAAAGCTTCTTTTGCTTTGTTATACTCATTCTGTTTATAATATTTTATAGCCTCTTTTAATGTAACGCCGGATAAATTAACTGCTGCTATTAAAAAAAATATCACTATTATTTTTTTCATTAATCAACCCCTGATTAAACTTAAAAATTCCTCTTCACTTATTATTTTTATGTTAAGCGATTTTGCTTTATTATATTTACTTCCGGGATTTTCTCCAACAAGTACAAAATCCGTATTTTTGCTAACAGAACTTATAACTCTGCCTCCATTCTCTTCTATTTCTTTCTTTATCTGC
>Ga0256914_1004645_pt1 | contig 10194 bp, 9 predicted proteins | sample HulkmetaG_FD_191571 | JGI IMG/M metagenome (GOLD analysis project Ga0256914, IMG submission 191571) | Hydrothermal chimney microbial communities from Main Endeavour vent field at the Juan de Fuca Ridge, Pacific Ocean - Hulk | ecosystem: Environmental > Aquatic > Marine > Hydrothermal vents ...
CGTTCGCCCTTCTCCACTTCCATTTGATACTGATAGGCACTATCCGCGATTTCTCGCTGAATGTATCCCGCTTCGATCGCCTTGACGGCCCCTCCCATCTCATCGATCTTCCGGATATATTCACTCGCCTTATCCTCGATTTCCTGCGTGAGACGCTCTATGAGATAGGATCCTCCCAAGGGATCGATGGAATCGGCCACGCCCGTCTCATAAGCGATAACTTGTTGCGTCCGCAAGGCGATCGTGACGGACTTCTCGGAGGGAAGGGCGTACGCCTCATCCCATGAGTTGGTATGGAGTGATTGCGTCCCACCCAACACGGCGGACAATGCCTGCAACGTCACCCGCATGATGTTGTTTTCCGGCTGCTGGGCCGTCAACGTGGATCCCGCCGTTTGGGTATGGAAACGTAGCGTAAGGGATTTTGGATTCTTTGCTTTGAAACGTTCCTTCATAATGCGTGCCCACATCCTCCGAGCCGCTCGAAACTTGGCCACCTCTTCCAAAAAATTGCTATGGGCGTTGAAGAAGAAGGACAGGCGCGAAGCGAAGGCATCCACGTCCAGTCCCGCGTCGATGGCGGCCTGTACGTAGGCGATCCCATCCGCCAGGGTGAAGGCAACCTCTTGCACCGCCGTGGATCCCGCCTCACGGATATGATACCCGCTGATACTGATGGTATTCCATTTCGGCAAATGATCCTTACAATAGGCAAAAATATCGGTAATGATGCGCATCGATTCTTTGGGAGGATAGATATAGGTTCCTCGCGCGGCGTACTCTTTCAAAATGTCATTTTGAATCGTCCCCCGGAGAATCTTGCTGTCCACGCCTTGCTTTTCCGCCACCGCAATATACATGGCCAGCAACATGGCAGCCGTGGCGTTGATGGTCATGGAGGTACTTACCTTGTCCAAGGGGATTCCATCAAAAAGGATCTCCATGTCCGCCAAAGAATCAATGGCGACTCCAACCTTTCCGACTTCTCCTGAACTTAAGGGATGATCCGAATCATACCCGATCTGGGTGGGAAGGTCGAAAGCCACCGACAACCCCGTCTGACCCTTATCCAAGAGGAACTTATACCGCTTGTTTGTCTCCTCGGCCGTGGCGAAACCGGCATATTGGCGCATCGTCCAGAATCTTCCGCGATACATTGTCGGTTGAACGCCGCGGGTGTAAGGATATTCCCCCGGGAATCCCAAATCCTCAAGATAATCGAGCGACTCCACGTCCAAAGGAGTGTAAAGCCGTTCGATCGTTGTTCCCGAGGTCGTCTGAAACACTTCTCGGCGTTCGGGGAATTTACCGATCGCCTTTGCCACCGTTCCCTTTTCCCATTTCTCCTTCTCTTCACGAATCCTTTCGAGATCCTCTTTCATCGCATACCTCACTAAAGTGTTTCTATTTCGTTGAAACCCGTTCGATGTAGCTTCCATCCCTGGTGTCGATCTTCAACACATCCCCCTCCTTGATAAAAAGCGGAACTTGAACCACCGCTCCGGTCTCCAACGTGGCGGGTTTGCTCCCTCCACTCGCGGTGTCTCCCTTGACGCCGGGATCCGTCTTCACCACCTCCAGCTCGACGAAGGTCGGCAACTCGACGCCTATAGGTTTCTGATTATGAAATAGGATATTCACATCGGTATTTTCTTTGAGGAACCGCACCGCCTCTCCAATGGCATCTTTGGAAATAACGATCTGTTCATACGTCTCGTTATCCATGAAGGTGTAGTCTTCCCCCTCTGGATAAAGATACTGCATGGTGCGCTCTTCCACATCCGGGGTTTCCACCTTCTCCCCGGATCGGAATGTCTTATCAATCACATTTCCCGTTACAAGGCTCTTCAAACGTGTCCGGACGAACGCCCCTCCTTTCCCTGGTTTCACATGCTGAAAATCGACCATGAGAAAAGGCTCTCCGTTCAATTCAATTTTTAATCCCTTCCTGAAATCCGACGTAGATACAGCCATTTTTCCCCCTTATCACATCGTTTTAGTAAAAAATTACTGTAAGAGACTTATCCCGCTTTGTCAACATACGGCAACCATCCTCGGTCACGACAACCATATCTTCAATCCGAACTCCCCCTTTGTCTCTCAGATAGATTCCCGGCTCCACCGTGAAAACCATTCCAACTTCTAGTCGCGTGTCGTCTCTCGGACCAATCGTAGGACGCTCATGGATCTCCAACCCAACCCCGTGCCCCGTACTGTGTGTAAAATACGGGCCATAGCCCGCCTTCTCTATTACCTTTCTCGCCACCGCATCGATTTCAGCCGCCCTGACTCCTGGTTGAATCCTTTCTATGGCCGCATCATGGGCATCCTTGACCACGGCATAGATATTCCGAAAATCTTTCGAAGGCCTTCCCGTAAAAAAGGTAGCCGTCTCATCCGAACAATACCCCTCCCACTTGACTCCATGATCAAAGACAAGGGGAGCGCCGAGCTCCAAAGAAACAGGGGCAGACGTGGCGTGGGGAATCGCAGAACGCGCTCCCGAAGCGACGATCGTGTCGAAAGAGAGTGCCTCCGCACCCAACTGCTTCGCCTGGTACTCAAATTCAATGGCCCAGCGGCGTTCCGTCATGTCTGGAGAGACCCAGGCAAGGGTTCGATCCAAGGCGCGGGTATGGATCTCCACCGCTTCTTGTATCTTCGCAATCTCCTTCTCCTCTTTCACCATCCGGAGAGAATCGAGGGCATCTCGAAGGCTTTTGATCCCTGCCTTCGGCATCGCCCGTCTAAGGCGCCGAAAGCGGTCGACCGACAGGAAAGCGGTCTCGATCCCCACACGAATCTTCCCCTTCCTGTCCAAGAGACGACCAATATCCTCCCACGGGCGGGCCGCCTCACGCACCACTACTCCCTCGCTTTCCTCCTCTGCCCTCAGCGTATATCGCGGATCCACCAAAAGCATCCATTCAGGAGGAAAGGCGAGAAAAATCCCTTCCTCCCCACTGAAGCGGGTAAAATATCGTATATTGGACGGATGCGTTACGATAACGCCATCGATTTCTTTTTGCTCGATAAACGAACACAACCGTTCCAACCTACCTTCTTTCGAATACGCCATAAACAAAAGGTAAAAGGTTGAAGCCAACTTTGTCAAGGAAAACCCTCCCTTGATTCCTTGCTATTTATTCCCGATCATGTAAGATTGACAAAAGGGTCTAAATGGTTACTTTACCATTCAAGAAAGCGGAAAGGAGGCAGTCCATGAAAAGAATTCATAGAAAATGGGTGGGTGTATGCGCGATTTTCCTTCTGTTAATATGGATAACCCCCGCACACACCTTTTCCCTCTTCGGCAAAAAGGAAAAAAGCAAGACAGAAACACCCGCTCCCGCGCCGAACGTCAAGATGATACCGGCGAGCTTCGCCGATTTAGCCAAGAAAATCAATCCTTCGGTCGTCAACATCAGTACTACCAAAGTTTTCAAGACAAGGAAGTTTCATCATCCATTTTTGGGTGAAAACGATCCATTCAAGTACTTCTTCGGAGATGACTTCTATAAAAAGTTCTTTGGTGAAAAATTTCCGCGGGAATTCAAGCAGCGGAGTCTGGGATCGGGATTCATTATCGATCCAGACGGCTATATCCTTACCAACAATCATGTCGTGGCAAAGGCAGACAAGATTGTTGTGAAATTGGAGTCTGGAAAGGAATACAAGGCAAAGATTATCGGAACGGATCCCAAAACGGATGTAGCCTTGATCAAAATCAAGGCGGACAAACCTTTGAAGGCCGTCACTCTAGGTGATTCGGATAAGATCCGGGTTGGAGATTGGGTTGTGGCGATCGGGAATCCGTTCGGTCTTTCTCACACCGTTACCGCCGGGATCATCAGCGCAAAAGGGCGGGTCATCGGATCGGGGCCCTACGACGACTTCATCCAGACCGATGCCTCCATCAACCCAGGCAACAGTGGAGGTCCCCTCATCGCCTTGGATGGAACCGTGATCGGCATCAACACGGCCATCATCGCCACCGGACAAGGCATCGGTTTCGCCATTCCCATCAACATGGCGAAAAAGATCGTTCCTCAACTGAAAGAAAAGGGTCACGTGGTTCGAGGATGGCTCGGTGTTTACATCCAAGACATCACCCCTGAACTCGCTAAGAAATTCGGTCTTAAAGAAAATCAAAAAGGCGTGCTCGTCTCGAAAGTATTCAAGAAGAGCCCTGCCGAAAAAGGCGGAATCAAACAGGGAGATGTCATCGTCAAGTTCGATGGGAAACGGGTCCACTCCAGCCATGAGCTGGCCATCATCGTAGGCCAGACAAAAGTGGGGAAAAAAGTCGATGTGGTCCTGGTCAGAAACGGTGAAACCATGACAAAAACGGTTAAAGTCGGTGTTCGCAAAGAAGAGGGAGAAGGCGGTGAAGGGGAAGGAGAGGCATCCAGGGTTCCCCAAGAACTTGGGTTCGAAGTCCAGGAGCTGACCCCCGATCTGGCAAAACGGCTGGATCTGAAGGTCAAAGAAGGGATTCTGGTCGTGGACGTCGATCAGGACGGACCGGCGTACGAGGCGGGCTTGCGTAAAAACGACGTGATCGTCGAGGTCAACCGTAAAAAGGTGACCACCCTGGATGAATTTGAAAAAGCCATTTCGATGAAATCGGAAGGAGGCTATCTCTTCCTGGTGCGTCGTGGAGAAGGGGCCCTGTATATCGTCGTCCAACCGGAGGAGGAAGACAAAAAATAAGCCGATTCTCGATGAGTCATGGCCAAAGATTATTACAAGATCCTTGGCGTAAAGAAAACCGACTCGAAAGAAACCATAAAAAAGGCCTATCGGGATGCAGTTAAACGGCTGCATCCCGATGTGAACCAGGGAAGATTCGACAAGAAACGCTTTTATGAAATACAGGAGGCCTACGAAACACTGGGGGATGAAGAAAAACGGCGATTGTATGACCGGGATCGAAGCGAAGAGACAAAAAGCCCTATCAACCCCCGTGAGCCATTTTTCGGTGAAAGTCCGTCGTGGTGGAGTGAGTTATATGAATGGCTTGAGAGATGGCATGAACCCCTTTCCCGAAGGAAATCCCATTCGCACGTGGAGATCACCCTATCTCGAGCAGAAGCCTGGGAAGGAGGAAATATCACCCTCCCATTTCCGATTTCCTCCCCTTGCCCTTTTTGCGGGGGAGAAGGGACGGTGGAGCTCTTTCCTTGTCCCATGTGCGGCGGGGTTGGCCAAATCACGGAGCATCTTTCCGTCCAAATCTCCATCCCGCCACGTGTCGCCGATGGCACTATATTGAAGGTTCCAATCCCGCGCCGAACGGGAACCCTTCACACTCTTGTCGTTCTCGTCCGCGTCGATTGGCGAATGTAAAAAACAAACAACGTAAAAAGGAGGATAAATTACGTGGATAAACGAACCCATTTTTCACTTTGGTATCTCATCTTCGCCTTTCTGGTGATGTTTTTCATCCAAGGCGTTCTTTACGGGCCAAACATTGAAACGGTTCCATACAGTGACTTCATCAAACTCGTCAAAGAAGGAAAGATCCAAGAGGTCTTGATTTCCGACAAATTTATAACGGCTACCCCTACCAAAGAATACGTCGAATCTCTGGAAAAGTCGGGCAAGATCCCCAAATGGAAAATGAAAAAGCATCAAATCATAACTTCCGTGCGCGTTCACGACCCTCAATTGGTTTCTTTTCTTCTATCCCACAACGTTCGCTTCGCGGCCAAACTGGAGAACAAGTGGCTTTCGGAATTCCTTTTTTCCTGGGTGCTGCCTCTCATCCTTCTTTTTGGGATTTGGTCTTTCATTTTCAGAAGAATGGGCCAAGGAGGCCCTGGTCTGCTCTCCATTGGAAAGAGCAAGGCCAAGATCTATGAAGAAAAGGAAACGGGCATCACCTTCGAGGATGTAGCAGGCCAAGACGAAGCCAAGGAAGAGCTGAAAGAGATCATCAATTTTCTGAAGTACCCCGAACGGTATCAGAATATCGGAGGAAGGCTTCCCAAGGGAATCCTCCTCGTTGGGCCGCCGGGAACAGGAAAGACGTTACTGGCCAAGGCGGTGGCCGGAGAGGCCCACGTCCCTTTTCTAAGCATCAGTGGATCCGATTTTGTCGAAATGTTCGTGGGCGTGGGGGCCGCGAGGGTACGGGATCTCTTCGCAGAAGCGGAAAAACGGGCGCCTTGTATCATCTTCATCGACGAAATTGACGCCCTCGGAAAGGCACGGGGAATCGGAGGGCTCGCAGGAAACGACGAGCGGGAGCAAACCCTAAACCAGCTTCTTGCCGAAATGGACGGATTCGACACGAAAAAGGGCGTGATCATCCTCGCCGCCACGAACCGTCCGGAGATCCTTGATCCCGCTCTCCTACGCGCGGGCCGTTTCGACCGTCAGATCCTCGTAGACCGCCCCGATATCATCGGGAGAGAGGCCATCCTGAGGGTTCACGCGAGAAAGATCAAAATGGCCGATGACGTTGATCTCAGCGTCATAGCAAAGCGGACGCCAGGATTCGTAGGGGCCGACTTGGCAAACCTCGTCAACGAGGCCGCCCTCCTAGCCGTTCGAAAAGGCAAAAATAAAGTCACGATGGAGGAGATGGAAGAGGCCATCGACCGAATCATCGCGGGGCTCGAAAAGAAAAAACGGGTTATGAACAAAAAGGAAAAGGAAATCGTTGCGGTCCATGAAACCGGCCATGCCCTCGTGGCGGAAAACGTACCCAACGCCGATCCCGTTCACCGTATCTCCATTATCCCTCGAGGCATTGGGGCGTTGGGATATACCCTTCAGCTTCCCACCGAAGACCGGTATCTCATGACAAAGGAAGAACTCCTCGATAAAATCGCGGTGCTTCTAGGAGGAAGGGGAGCGGAAGAACTCACATTCCAGGAAATCTCAACGGGAGCCCAAAACGATCTGGAACGGGCGACCGACATTGCCCGCCGTATGGTCACGAGTTACGGAATGAGCGAAAAACTCGGTCTGGTCACGTTCGACAAGACCTCCCACCCCGGCTTCCTGGATGGCAATTATCCCACGCCTGGTCAGGGTATCAAGGAATACAGCGAAAAAACGGCTTACATGATCGACGAAGAAGTCCGGGAAATTATTCAGTCAAGTTATGAGCGCGTCAAAAAGATCCTTACCTCCCATGCGGACGACTTAAAAAAGGTAGCCAAGACACTGATGGAAAAAGAGGTCCTGGAAGGGGACGCCTTCCGGGACATGATCGGAAAAGGGAAAAAGGAGGAGGAAAACTGACCATGAACAACACGAATGTCATCCTCGTTAAATGCAAAAATTGCGGAACCATGAATCGGATACCATCCGACAAACTCCACTTGAAGGCCAAATGCGGGAAGTGCAAGGCCCCCCTCGAGCTCCAAGAATTCGCGGGGGGCGTCCCGGTTACCATCACGGATGCCAATTTCGATGTCGAAGTCGTACAAAGCCCCATCCCCGTTCTCGTGGACTGCTGGGCCCCTTGGTGCGGGCCGTGCCGAATGGTTTCGCCCATAGTGGACGAAATCGCCCGGGATCTGGCGGGTTCCCTGAAAGTCGGCAAGCTCAATGTTGATGAAAATCCTCTGGTCGCCTCGCGATTTCAGATCATGAGCATTCCAACCCTTCTCATCTTCAAAAACGGGCAGGTGGTCGATCAAATCGTGGGAGCCCTCCCAAAAAATCAAATCATGGCACGGATCAAGCCTCACATTCCCTACAGCTAAAGGAGGAGAGAACCCCCATGGACGATTTCGACCGATATTACCTTCAACCCGACAGGCCTCGGATCCGGGGCATTGTTTATCGCTGGCTCGTAACGGCTTTTGCCCTTGCGGTCAGCGCGTGGATCGTCAAAGGGATTGAAATCGAGGGCGCCCTTTCCCTCTTCTTCGCCGCGATGGTCGTCGGCATTTTGAACGCCTTTGTCCGTCCCATCGTCTTGATTCTCACCCTTCCTCTGAACATTCTCACGATGGGACTCTTTACCTTTGTCATCAATGCCATCATGATCATGATGGCATCAAAAGTGGTCCGAGGATTCACCATCTCCGATTTCTGGTCGGCCCTCGTGGGAGCGATTTTCCTCAGCATCATCAGCTTTCTCATCAATCTCTTCGTGTCCGATGACGGAAGAATCGAGATAATACCACCCCGCTGGCGCTAAACAAAGACTATAACACGGTATCGAGAGAAGGAATCTCATCCTGAATAAAGGCGCGGAATTTCTCATAGATCTTTTTCTCGATCTGCCTCACCCTCTCCTTCGTGACGCCGAGCCGGTCTCCGATCGACTGGAGAGAGGCAGGGGTTTCCGCCATGATCCTATCCTCCCAGATCATGCGTTCTTTCTCCGACAAGGTCTTCAAGAAGGCATCCGCCTTCTTTTGCATGAATTCCTTCAGCTCCTCGCGGGCCAGCGATGTTTCCACGCTTTCATCCTGGGACGGAAACACGCTGTAAAGCGTTTTTTGCTCCTCGTCGATCGGGGCGTCAAGGGAGATCTCACTGGCGGAAAGGCGTCGATCCATCTCGATGATCTCACTTTCCTTCACATTGAGGGTATCCGCCAAAAGTTTGGGTTGAGGATCAAACCCTAGCTTCTCGAGAGTTTCCTTCGCCTTCTTGAGGTTGAAAAACAACTTCCGTTGATTCTGCGTGGTTCCAACCTTTACAAGCTTATAATTGTTGATGATATACTTCAAGATATACGCCCGAATCCAAAACTGGGCATACGACATGAGGCGAATGCCTCGGTTGGGATCGAACTTCTTGACCGCCTGCATCAGGCCCACATTCCCTTCCTGGATGAGATCCAACAGGTTGAAATAGAGCATCTTATGGTATTCCAAGGCAATCTTCACCACGAGGCGGAGGTTCGACACGACCAATTTAAGGGCCGCTTCGGGATCCTTTTCTCGGTAGTAACGCCACGCCAGTTCTTTTTCCTCCTCAGGGGTCAAAAGGGGATACTGACTGATTTCTCGAAGATACCTCTTTAGAGGGTCGTAAACAACGGGGGCTTTCCCCCCCTTCGATTTCAAAACTGGGAGAAATTCTTCTTCTTTTTTCCCTCCCATCGGAAAGGAATCCGTTTTCGCCCTCGCCCTAGATTTCCTCGTCGTTTTTTTTGCGTCTTTCACTGCCACCTTCCAACTTTCTTTCATCATACCACATATTCCCCGAATTTGCATTGAACAGAACACACAAAATCACTCTTGCTTGCGCCCCTCAAGGCTTTTCGGTATGGTGAACGTGTTATGCGAACCCTTTTTGAAAAATTCTTCGTCCTTTTGGGCGGTGCGCTGATCCTCTTTCTCGTTTTCCCCATCGTCAAGATGGTTTCCTCTCTCGACATCGGGATCGCTAAAAAGGCCATGGCCGACGCCGAAGTCCTCCAATCGATTTTTCTGACGCTGCGGTGCGCCCTCTGGGCCACCCTTTTCGGTTCGATCACAGGCATTCCTTTAGGCTACCTCCTGGCTAAGAAACAGTTCCCTTTGAAAAATATCGTTCAAGCAGCCGTCGATCTCCCCGTCGTGGTTCCCCACACCGCGGCGGGAATCGCCCTTCTAATGGTTTTTGGGCGTCGATACGCGGGGGGGAAAATCTTTTCCGCTTTTGGCATCTCTTTCGTCGGAACGGAAGCGGGAATCGTGCTCGCCATGACTTTCGTGAGCGCTCCGTTTCTCATCAACGCCGCCCGCGATGCCTTCATGAGTGTACCCGCAAGGGCAGAAGAGGTCGCTCGGATCCTTGGTGCCACCCCCCGTCAGGTCTTCTGCCGGATCAGTTTTCCCCTCGCCCTGAGAGGAATCCTTTCGGGAGCCCTCTTGATGTGGGCGCGGGGCATCAGCGAATTTGGCGCCGTCATCATTTTGACGTATCACCCCATGATTACACCTGTTCTCATCTTTGAACGGTTCGAAGCGTATGGTCTCAAATTCGCCTATCCCGTCGCGGCACTCCTGGTGCTCATTTGTCTCGTTCTCTTTTCCGTCTTCCGATTCCTCTCCTCACGCCGAGGGTTCAAAAAATGATCCGATTGGAAAACGTCGCGTGCAGGCTGGGCAACTTTCACCTAAGGGACATCCATCTTCACTTACAGGAGGGAGACTATTGGATCCTGCTTGGTCCCACTGGCTCAGGAAAAAGCGTTCTCCTCTCCGTCATCGCGGGGTTGATTCAGCCGGATAGGGG
>Ga0256914_1004646_pt1 | contig 10193 bp, 5 predicted proteins | sample HulkmetaG_FD_191571 | JGI IMG/M metagenome (GOLD analysis project Ga0256914, IMG submission 191571) | Hydrothermal chimney microbial communities from Main Endeavour vent field at the Juan de Fuca Ridge, Pacific Ocean - Hulk | ecosystem: Environmental > Aquatic > Marine > Hydrothermal vents ...
CACAAACAAGGCGTAGCGCAAAGCCCGTCAACCACCGAAAAAGGACATTTCATGTTGTACCAATCCCCTCCGGTCGCCGAGTAGGCCCGTCGCCTTGGGCACCACTGCACACCAAAACCCACCTGCAACGGGACCGCAGTTCCCAGTTCCAAGTTCCTAGTTCCCCCAAAGGGGCTCCTTTCCCCAAGGGTTCACTTTCGTGACGGAGCAAGTTCCCCAAAAGAACTCCCTGGAAGTAAATCCCCGATTATCAATAAATTATCACCAACTTCCCCGTCTTCGTACCAAGGGTACTCTGAATATGGTAAAAATACAACCCGGGAGCCACTTCCTGACCTTGCTGCGACAGCAAATCCCACGACTCCGAACTTTGTCCGTTGGTGTGATGCAAGGTGCGCACCAATTCCCCGGCAGAATTGTAAATGCGTATCTCGCACCGGGCGGGCAAACCCGTAAAGTCCAGACGACGTTCGCCCAGTTTCGATTCCCAGGCAGCCGAGGCAATGTACGGATTGGGAACCACCTGCACACTATCCAGCGAACGACCGGCCAGAGGCGCATGCGGCACCACCTCCACCGTGTTGTCATTGGGAAGAGAAGGATCCGTGGCAATGGAATTTTCGATCGGTGGTTTGGCCTTGCCGCCTTTAGTGTACGAGGTAACCGCATACCGATAATGGTAACCGTTATTCACCTGATGATCGACAAAATAATTAACCGTGTCACCATTAATCACCTTTCGAATCGGCTCCAGCCCCGTATCGAATCCCAAATTAAAACCGGGCACCAGAGGATTAACGCCGGTAATACCGTCTTCCAGATCGTACATGGCCAACGGTTTAAAGGCAATCACATCACCGTAAATATCCTTGATCGGCTGACCCCAGGTTACCCCGCCATCCACCGATTTGTAAATACGATAACCTTCGAACATGCTGTCCTGCTCTGCCTTACGATCCCAGAACAATTCCACTTTTTCATCACCGGCCACGGCCGTCACTCTGGGAGTCGGCGGCGGCGCAATCACATGCCAGTGATCTTTGTACAACTGAATAACCTGATCCACATTTTTGAACAAATCGAGTTTGGAAGTACCGAACACCGTCGCCACAATCATCGTGTCCATTTCGCCGGGTTGCAGCGTAAACGGCCCGGAAGCCATAATCTGCGTGGGTTCGGTATTGTCTTCGAAATACGGTTTGCCGTCAAACGTATCGTCAATGCCGTCGCCGTCCGTATCGCGGGGATCATCGGCGTTTACCAGATTGTAACGGTAAAACTCCACCTTCCGCGCCCCGTTTCCGATGTTGGTCGTTTGCGCATTCCAATTGGAAACGGCATCGTAGGTGGTTACGCCCAGCTCCTTCCCGTCATCCCCCTTGGGCGTTTTAAGCACAACGGTTCCTGCCCAGGCAATTTCGCTGGCATTCAGGGTTCCGCCCGTGGGCGAAGTTTCCACGCCGTCAATATCCCAACCATAGGCGAATTGCCTGTCACGATCGTAATAACACACATCGCCGTCGTCGCCCCAGGGATTGGGCGGATTAAACGAAGCGATAAACGAAAAATCACTCCACACGGCAAAATAGGTACGGGTAATCGGCGTGTGCCCGATGTTACGCGCAATAAAAATCCACACGATAAAATCTTCGTAATACTTTCCGCTCCAGGCCAGCCCCCGGTTGATGGTTTGCAGCGTCAGCCAGCGTTCCGGCGGTACCTCCGCCAGATGATCAATGGCATAACAGGCCGAAAAGCTCTCCTGATCGGCAATGCGTTCACCGTGCGGCCCGGCGCCGGGCCAACCGGTGGAATCCTTTAACAAGGGAATCGGATCGATACCCGGCTCAACGGTTTTGCTGCGATTCTCATAATCCGTTAACGATTTGTAATAATAGTTCGGAATGTAATCGGGAAAACCGCCCTGCGGCCAGCTCTCGGGATCGTCACTCATGGCCGCGCGATCCGAGGCGCCCACTAATTCTGCGTAAGGATCGTAATGCTCCGGATCCCAGTAATCGGCCGGGCCCTCGGTCATGCCCGCATCCACGCAGGGCAAATTGTCCGGATTTTCTCCGCCGCACTCTTCCTGATAGCCGCCGACAATAAAGGCCACATCCGTCCCGTAATTAATGCCCGAACCGGCCGGATATTCGAAAGCGGGCGGCATGGCGTAAAGGGTGTTTTGAAAATTTCCGTTACACAATTGATTGGCATTACTAAACTTGGTGCGCACTTTGTTAATATCAAAAATGTTCCAGCGAATGTATTCCCGCTGGGCCAACAAAACCAGCGGAAACAAAAGAACGATCCAAAAAACAGAGGCACGCTTTTTCATCTTCATTTTTCCCATTTAACCCGTCTTTCGATTAATGGTTAGGGCGAATCGCCACATCCCAGGGCGAGGCTCCGCCAATGGTAATTCGACGCAGTATCTTCAAATTTTCCGGATTCACGATGACCACCTGCGAATTAACGGTGCGTACCGTGGCAAACAGGAATTCGCCGCTGCGGTACATGTCCAATCCCTGAAAATTGATATCCTGCATCCGATCCGTAATGCTGCGTGTGGTCCAGTCGATTTTGGTCAATTCGCCGCTGCTGCCCGCGGTGTACAAAAAATTTCCGTGGGTGGCAAAATCGCTGTTATTGCCGGATTTTGCTTTGTAGCCCAAATCGAGCACGCCCAAAACATCACCGGTATTGGCATCGAGAAAGGCCAATTGCGTCCCGTTGAATTCCCGTACCGCAACGTAATTTCCGTCATCGGAAACGATGAGACGCAAACATCGGGTAAATCCGTCGATCGTTATCGTGGCGCTTACCGAAGCGGTGCCGGTATCCACCATCCACACCTCGTTGCTGCGGGCGCTTCCCACAAACAGCTTGCTGCCGTCCGGAGTAATGGCCATGCCTTTAGGAGTGTTGGGTACAGAAATGAGCGCCGTGGGCTCCAATGTATTCAAATCGATGACCGATATTTTTTTGGCCGTCTGATTGACCACGTAGGCGTATGTCGCGCTTACGGCAATTTCGGCGCTTTTGGCAACCGCCGAGCCGTCGGAATTGGTCTCGATCTTTTTCACCAGTGCGTAGTCATTGTCCGGATCGAAAAAATAAATGGCGCCGCCGGTATTGTAATCGCTCATAATCAAATACTTGCCGTCGTTGGTAAATGCCATTTCCAGTTGCCGACCAAAGCCTTCGATATCCCCCACCGTGTCCACTTTGAACAGGCCGTCTTCGTCGGTGTTAATGCGCGCCAGAAAATCGTCCGAGCCGTTGGAAACAAGCACATCCTGCAAACCGCCCTGCGTATAGTCGCCGTCGGTAATAAACTCCGTACGGGCCACCAACAGGGTGTCTTTGTCAATGCCGTTTCCGTGCGCGTCTTTTACGCGGGCCCGTAACTCCGTAAAATATTCGTGCGCTTTTTGCAGGGGTTGGGAAGGTTGGAAAATCACATCGTTGTTTTCCGTAATAAATTCGCCGCTCACCTCGCTTGTGTGCATCTCATCCGTCCACAAATGGAAATTTCCGGGAAAGGTTTCGGCATCCATCGGTTCGCTAAAGCGCATCCGCACGGGTGCATTTCGATCGTAGCCAAAGGCGCTGTCCACCGGCTGCACAAAACGGCTAAAAGTAGGGCGAACCTGCTCCACCGGCAACGGAACATCGCGACTTTCGTTGCAGGCCATCAGTCCGATTAATACGATCCCCAAAATGCTTAACTTTATGATTTTCATCTTAACTCTCCGTCCTTAAAAAGACAAACCAATGGTAAATCGGGTAATATTGTCCAGGCGTCCCATGTCCGAAAACGCATAGTCAAAAATAAGACGCCCGACCCCTTTCAGGCGATAATCGAAGCCCACTCCGGCGGAAAAGGTGTCTTCGTCGTAGCCCAGTTTGTAACCGCCGCGCAAAAAGAACATGGATTTAACGGCATATTCGAAGCCCACATTCCCCCGCGCTTTAAAATCACGCGGATCGTTCACATCGGCGGCAATGGTTAAGCGATGAAAATCCGATTTTAAAATATCTGCAGCCAGACCGACCCGAAAAATCAAAGGCAACGGCCAGGAGTAGGTTTTGAGGCGAGCTTCCACCAACTTATTGAAATCCGTATTGACATTGGTTTCCAGATCCAGCCCGTCCATTTTCATATTTCCGCCGAAATTGGAAAGGGCGATTCCCATGCGCACGTTGTATTTGTAGCTTAGAATAAAGATCGATCCAATGTCCAAAGCCACGGAACTGGCCGATTCCAGAGCCAGCTTTTCCGAAAGATATTTGGCGGTTACGCCTACCGAATAGCGATCGGTCAGTCGCCGTGCAAAAGAAAGTCCGATGCTCAAATCGCTGGCACTGAACACCCGACCGGTGCCGTGGGGCTTGTAAATGGTCGTCTCTTCGATATCTCCCGAAGAAAAGCTGATGATGCTCAGCCCCACCGTTCCCACACCGCGGAAGGGTAACACAACGCCGAGAAAGTTGTGTTTGGTATCCAAAATCCAGTCGGTGTAGGAAAAATTGACGGCAATATGTTGCTGGAATCCGAGTCCGCCGGGATTCCAGTAAAGCGCGCTGGGATCATCGGCAATGGCCGTAAACGCATCGCCCATGGCCACCGCTTTTCCTCCCACGCCTATTTTCAGAAAATTAGCCACCGAGGTTCCCACATGGTTCAGCGCGGCATGTGCGCTGCCAAACGTGAAAACGGCTAATGTCACAAGCAGTAAATCTCGAATCTTTCGCATCTATTTTCCTCCAATTTACCCTGGCGGTAAAATTTCAAACACGTTTCCCGCGGGAAATCGGTAGCGGCTTGCGCACGTTTTGCCACGACATGCGCAAACGCCTTCTCCCGATTCCCGCTCGGCAATCGATCAAAAGATGATCACAAACTTTCCCGTTTTGCTACCCAACGCCCCGGCATCCACATGGTAAAAATAGAGGCCGGGCGCAATTTCCTGATCCTGTGCGTTGTGCACATTCCAGTATTCAAAGCTGTTACCATTGTTGTGCTCTAACTTTACGATTTGCTCGCCGGCCGAATTGTAAATGCGAATGGTGCATTTAAGGGGCAAGCCCGTAAAGGCAATTTTGCGTTGTCCGATTTCCGATTCCCAGGCAGCGCTGACAATGTACGGATTGGGTACCACGCGAATGCTGTCCAGTGTGTGGCGGGCAACCGGCGCCGTGGGCGTAACTTCCACGGTGTTGTCATCCGGAACGGACGGATCGTTGGCCGGAGGCGTCTCCAGCGGTTCTTCCAGTGAATCGCCGTGGGTGTAGGCAGCCACCCAGTAGCGGTAGGTGTAATTGTTAACCACCGTGTTGTCTGTCCATTCGTAATACACATGGCCCTGTGCGTCCGTTTTGCGGATCGCGTCCAGCCCGGTATTGCTTCCGAAGTAAAACAAGGGATCTTCGTCGCTCACACCGGTGTAGGCATCGTCCAGATCGTATTGATCCATGGGAATGGGTGCAATGGGTGTACCGTTGGCATCCGTCGCGTAATTTTTGCTCCAGGTTGCGCCCTGATCATCGGAGCGGTAAATGCGGTAACCTTCGAACAATGGATGTTTTTCGCTGTCCGTTCCCCAGCGCAGGGTTACCTTTTGGTCACCGGCAATGGCCGTCACTCTGGGTTGGGGTGGTGGTTTGGGCACTTTAAAATTCAGTTTGTACAAAGCAATGGCGTTGTCCACGTTTTTCAGCAAATCTTCTTTGCTTTGTCCGAAAACGGTAGCCACAATAAACGTATCGATTTCGCCGGGTTGCATGTTAAACGGCCCGCTGGCCATAATATTGTAGGTGTAGCCGTATTTGTAATTGGCGTAGGTATTATCCCAGGCATTAAAATACGGGCCTTCGTCAATGCCGTCTCCGTTGGGATCGTCGGGATCGCCGACATTCATCAAATTGTACCAGTACAATTGCCGTTCGAAAATTCCGTTCTCGTCTTTGGTAGAAAACAATTTCAATCCGTCGAAAGCATCGAAACGTGTTACTCCCATGTTGTGCGGTGTTTTGAGAACCACCGTACCGCCCCAGGCGATTTTGTAGGCAGGCATTACATTGCCGCGCGGATCGTATTCCAGACCGTTAAAATCCGTTCCGTAGGCCAACTGCCGTTTTTGATCCCAGAACAGCATATCGTCTCCGCCTTCGCCGCCGGTTTCAAAACCGCCGAAGGGCTCAAAATCGGCAACGAACTGATAATTGTTGTAAATCCCGATAAGGCAGGAATCGATCGTATCGCCCATGTTACGCACAACAAAAATCCAGAAAATCATGTCTTCGTACTTGGGCAGTTTCCAGGCCAGACCGCGGGTAATGGTTTGAATGTTCAGCCAGCGTTCGGTTTGTCCGGGTTCCTTTTCCGCCACGTAATTTACCGTGTGATCCACAGAAAAACTTTCCTGATCGGCAATCAATTCGCCATGAGGGCCGGCGCCCGGCCAACCGGTAGCGCTATCCAGCAAAATGGGGATTCGCGGCAAATTCGGATTTTCCGTGGGTGTCAGGTTGAGCAACGCGTCCATGCTCAGATAGGTGTAATTGGGATAATAAGCGGGCCAGCCCCGGTTCGGCCCGTCGGTCGGCCAACTTTCGGGATCGTCGCTCATGGGCGTGCGATCGCCGTGTACAAATTCCGTGTACGATTCAAAATGGTGCGGGTCCCAAATCCAGGCCGGGCCCTCTTCCATGCCCGTGTCAAAATAGGCCCATCCGTGGGGATTTTTACCTCCGGCATCGGCCTGACGCTTTCCGCCGACCACAAATGAAACCCCGCCGCCATAATTTATGCCGCTGCCCGTTGGATATTCCATTGACGGCGGATAGGCGGGGAAAACGCTGGCTTGATTGGTTCCGCAGGCCAGCATGTTGGTATTGGAAAATTTGGTGGAAAGTTTATTGATATCGAATACATTCCAGCGCATCAAGTTGTGCGGATCTTTGTTCTGGGCCCACAACACAGCGACAAGTATCCCGAGGAAGAGGACGACTTTAACTGTTTTTTTCAATTTTGCACCTCCACTTCCTAATAATTAATATTCAACCCGATACGAATATGGCGCGGCGGCCCCCAGGCCGTGGGATCATTGGTGTAATCGAACGAAGTGCCCGGGTTGGCATCTACCCCCGGCTTGCCCGTATCCGGGTACACCCAATACACATTGCGCTGATTGAACACATTGGTAATATGAATGAAAACCGTTTGGCGGAAGCCCAACCATTTGAAACGTTTGAACAAATTTACGTCCAGATTTTTTTGCATGGGGCCCCGTTCCGAATTCGGATTCAAAGCATTGGGCGAATAGGGATAGCCGGAGCTCAAATTACCGATAATCGACACGCCGAAGTGAGAGGGAGACTCGTATTCGAAATCAAACGAAACCTTGTGCGGAATGTCCCAATCGGCCACAAAGGTCCGATTGATGGGGTACAACGGCTGGTACCAGGTACTTTGTTTGCTGGCCTCCACATGGGAATAGGTGTAATTGATAAAGGCACTGAAATTACGCGAGATGTTGGCGCGCAAGGCGATTTCGGCACCGCGGGCAATGCCGTAAGCATCGTTGGTGAACAGTTGGTACGTTCTGGGGCCAAAAATGGACTTCAGGCCGGTCAAATCGGAAATATCGCGATAAAAAGCTGTTACGTTTAACGAAACCTTTGAAGAAAGGCCCATTTGCAAACCAGCCTCGTAAGAGGTGGTGCGTTCGGGATCGATGTTACCGTACCCGATTTGTGTAACTTCGCCCAGACTGTAATTGGGGTAAACTTTCTCTTCTTCGTTGGTTCCCTGATACACCAAATAATAATGAGGAAACTGATAGTACAATCCGTAAGCAAAGCGAAAAGCCATCTTTTCGGAAATGGGATACGAAACGCCCAAACGCGGACTGAAATATTCTTTGTAAGTGGTTTTCTTCATGGGTGACGAGGTGGGACGCAAAATATCCACCGGGTAGTAAGTTTCAGGATACACCCGATCGTAACGCAGGCCTACGTTCATAATCATGCCGATATTGTGGAATTCCATTTTGTCCTGCACATAGCCGTGCACGGAATACGGTTTACGATGGTAGGCTTCCCAGGCCTTCATGCGCAGCACCGTGGTATCGGCATCCTGCGCCGTAGGATTGCGACGCGCATAATCGATATCGTGACGAACAAAACGAAAGCCCGCTTTAATTTGATGAATTTGATTCACCTGCCCCAAAATATCGAATTTGGCTTCGTCGGTTTTGGAAGCCGTATTAAACCAAACATAATCAATGCCCGAAACCGAAAAATTTTCGGGCGAAAGGATGTGCTTTTCAATCAGACTTGTTTTCAGATCGTCAAAAATGTACGATTTGAAATGGCGGTAATAATGGCTTAAAGAAACATTGTAAAAGTAGTTTTTGGAAAGCACGTGCTTAAACTGCACGTAACCCAGATAATAATCCGATTCGATGCGCGGCGCTCCGTAAGGATTGTATTTAAAAAAGTGATTGTACTGTTTGGTCTTTTTATTATTGTACAAACCGCCCAAAATCAGACGCATGTTGTTAGTCAAATTCAAACCTACCGAACCGATGCCCGTAAAAAAATCGTTGTAATTCATGGGGACTTTTTTCGGCGTTCCCGATTTGTCGTAGCCTTCGGAATCGCGGTAATCGGGATAAATGTAACCGTAAAAGCGGCCATCGGTGGTAAAATAACGGGCAGCCAGGTTGGCGCTTATTTTGTTTTTGGTGCCCGGAACAAAACCTTTAAAAGCCACTTCCTGATTGTAGGTGTTGTACGTTTCGATGTTCAAACCGTCCAATTTGTCGGTGTAGGCGGTGTAACTGATTTTGGCCTTGTGCTGTTCCGGCTCGCTGACCAAATTCATCACCGCCGACATGGCCCCGCCGTATTCGGCCAGGAACGTACCGGTGTAGGTTACCAGTTGGCTCAGGCCCATAATGGGTAAATCGTCGATGGAAAAGCCGCCCCAAATGGGATCGTTAAGCGAAATACCGTTTAACAGATAGGCGGTTTCATTGGTACGACCGCCACGAAAGTGCAAGCCGTCGTCCGGAGTGGTGTTAAACTGGCCGTACGGACCGGCCTGTTCGATGCGCACGGGCATAATGACAATGCCGGTTTGCAGACCGATGGCCTGTTTGTAATTGGTGATCGGCAACGTTTCCACATGCGAGGCATCCACAATATTCATGGTGGATGTCAAATCTTTTTGCACCTGCGGCCTTTCGGCCACCACTTCGATGGCTTGCTTGAGTTCCATGGTTTCGGGTGTTAATGCGATGTCGATTTTCGTGGTTAAATCGGCATTAATTTGCACATTGCGTACAATTTCGGTGTGGTAACCGACCATGGAAAATTCCACCGTGTAGGTGCCCACCGGAACATTCACCACAAAATATTCACCGTTTAAATTGGTAGCCGCGCCCATTAGCGTTCCCCGAATGACCACATTTACGCCGGGCAAGGGTTCGCCGCTGCTTTTGTCTTTTACGATTCCGGCCAATTTTCCGGTGGTACCGGCATAAAGCGCCGAACACATAAAAATCATGATAAAAATGGTGAGAATCTTTTTCATTTCCGACCTCTACCGCTTGTTTGAATAAAGGCGGCGTTCCCGCAAGGCACGGGAACACCACCGAAAATTGTTATCGCATTAAGATCATCTTTTGGGTAACCACCTGATGTTCGCCTTCCAATCGGTAAAAATACAATCCGGAAGGAACGTTCAAACCCTGATCGTTGGTACCGTTCCAGATAAGGCGATGGGTGCCCGCCCCTTGCATGCCGTTCACCAACGTGCGGACTTTTTGTCCCAAAACGTTGTAAATAACCAGACGAACATTCTGCGCCTTACGGATGGAATATTCGATGGTCGTCGTGGGGTTGAACGGATTGGGATAATTTTGCTGCAAAGCAAAATCCGTGGGTGCATTCGGGTTATTGTGATTGTCAATGGCCGTTACCTGCCCATAGGTGTACACATAGCGTTCGGAACCAATGGAATTGGGCGCAGCGTCGTTAACCCAGCCCTGCGTGGGATCCTCGGCTAAAAAGAGAATGGCCGTGGATTCGTATTCGCCGTTGGTTTCGCCGATGGCGGCACGCGGAATGGCCACTTCCATCTTGTTGTCGTCCAAATTCACAGCCACCAGACAACTGTCGTC
>Ga0256914_1004647_pt1 | contig 10193 bp, 7 predicted proteins | sample HulkmetaG_FD_191571 | JGI IMG/M metagenome (GOLD analysis project Ga0256914, IMG submission 191571) | Hydrothermal chimney microbial communities from Main Endeavour vent field at the Juan de Fuca Ridge, Pacific Ocean - Hulk | ecosystem: Environmental > Aquatic > Marine > Hydrothermal vents ...
TGATTATGTACGGGCGGGTTTGAAACCCGCCCATTACGGACACGAATCCTGGATGGTGTGAATATGAAGAAAACAATGCCTGACAAACCAAAGAAATTAGACCTAAATTCCATGGACATTTCTTCGGAAAACAGAGCAAAACTCAAAAGCCTGTTTCCGTCGGTATTTACCGAAACGGCGGGCGATAAAGGCAAACTGGTCGAGAGTATTGATTTTGAAAAACTTAAAAGCGAGCTGGGGACTTTCAGTGACCTCTTTGAATCCCGGCGCGAACGCTTTGGACTGGATTGGCCCGGCAAAAAAGATTGTATGAAACTCATTCAGGAGCCATCCCGCGCCACGCTCAAGCCTGCCCGCGATGAATCGGTCAACTTCGATGACACCGGGAACCTCTTCATCGAGGGCGACAATCTGGAAGTCCTGAAGCTCCTGCAAAAAAGCTACTACGGCAAGGTCAAGATGATCTATATCGACCCGCCTTACAACACCGGCAAGGAGTTCATATACCCTGATAAATATTCGGAGTCTCTGGAGACCTATCTGGAATACGCCGGGCTTGTGGACGGCGAAGGCAGGAAGTTTTCAACCAATACGCCCAATGAAGGCCGCTTCCACAGCAAGTGGCTCAATATGATGTATCTGCGGCTCTATCTTGCCCGGAATCTGCTTAGAGAAGACGGGGTTATTTTTATCTCGATTGACGATAACGAAGTGGCGAACCTGCGAAAGTTGTGTGATGAGATTTTCGGGGAGGAGAATTTTGTTGCAAATATTATTTGGCAGAAAAAATACACTAGAGCAAATGATGCTAAATGGTTTTCTGATAATCATGACCACATATTGTGTTATGCCAGGAACAAAGAGCTTTTCCGCATAAACCAATTACCAAGAAACGAAGAACAACTTTCCGCATATAAAAATCCTGACAATCATCCCAAAGGCCCATGGAAAGCAACACCATTGCATGCAAAAAGCGGCACAAATACAAAACCTTACACCTTTAAAAATGGAATCACTTGGACTCCGCCAGCTGGAACATTCCGCAGATTCAATGATGAATCAATGCAGCGCATGGAGGAAAATGATGAAATTTGGTTCGGTGATGATGGCAAACAAACACCTCAAAGAAAAAGTTTTTTATGTGATGTAAAAGATGGAGTGACGCCATTAACACTTTGGCCTTACGATGAAGTCGGTCATAACCATGAAGCGAATACCGAGCTCAAAACACTAGGACTTTCAGGATTATTCAATAATCCAAAACCATCCAGATTGATTAAACGTATGTGTGTGCTTTCAGATACGCCTGAAAAAGATACTATCATCTTGGATTTCTTTGCCGGTTCTTGCACTACTGCCCATGCTGTTCTCGACTTGAACAAAGAGGACCTGTCTGCGTCCGGTGACGGACAGGCAGGCGGTGGCAACCGCAAGTTCATCATGGTACAATTGCCAGAACCTACCGATGAAAAATCCGAGGCGTTCAAGGCCGGGTACAGGACCATTGCCGATATCGGCAAGGAACGCATCCGGCGGGTTATCAAAAAGATTGAAGAGGAACGTGCTGCCAAAGCCAAAGAAGCTGCTGATGCGTTACCCGGCATGGCTGAAGAAATGCCGGAACTCGACCTCGGTTTCAAGGTGCTGAAGCTGGATCGGTCCAATTTCAAGCCTTGGGAAAAACTCGACGCGAATGCCTCTGAAGAAGAAATCAGCAAGGCGATTCAGCAACACCTCTTTCATATTGATCCTGGAGCTTCTCAAGAGGATATTCTGTATGAAATCCTGCTGAAAGCCGGCTTTAGCCCTGCGGAAAGAATTGAAATTCTACATCTTGAAAATGGCCGCCTTGTACGGGCGGCTGTAAATACAAATATGAATCGTGTACGGGCAGGTTTTAAACCTGCCCCAAATACCAAGACAGTTTTCTCTATTGCAGACGGCGCTCTTTTCATCTGCCTGGAAGACGAGATTACCCGCGAATTGATAGACGCCGTGGCCGAAGCGGAACCCATGCAGTTTATCTGTCTCGATCAAGGCTTTAAGGGCAACGACCAACTGAAGGCTAACGCAGTACAGACCTTTGCCGCCCGCAACCAGGGTCGTGACAGGGCCGGACAGATTGTGTTCAGAACGGTATGAGGGGGGCGCGTATCATGAACAAGGACCAGCCCAAGGCAAAGAAAAAAGATCTGACCGTATCGCAGATTGACCGGCAGAATATTCTCAACAATCCATACGCGCTGCAGGAAATCGAAAAGGCAACGCAGATTCAAGGAGTACCTTTTGAAGGGGAAACCGTGGTTCTGAAAGAACAGGTGGCGGCGTTTTTTGAAGTCACCACCCGGACCATCGACAATTATATCGAGAAATTCGGCGAAGAACTGCGCCAAAACGGTTACGAGGTTATACGGGGTAACAGGCTGAAAAAATTAAAGTTAGCAATCCGCACCCACTTTGGTGACGAAATGAATTTCGTTACCAAAACAACTATTCTTGGCGTTTTCAATTTCCGTGCCTTTCTCAATATCGCCATGCTGCTGGCGGAAAGTGAACAGGCCAGAATACTGCGCCAGATGATCCTTGATATCGTCATTGACACCATCAACCAGCGGACCGGCGGAGCTACCAAATACATCAATCAGCGGGATGAAGATTTCCTGCTTTCATGGTTTCAGGAGGAAGATTACCGGAAACAGTTTACCGACGCGCTCCGAGACTGTGTTGATATGGGTAATTTTAAATATCCCATGTACACCAACAAAATCTATGTCAGCATCTTCCGGGAAAAAGCGGCTGAATACCGCAAGGTGCTGCGTCTTCATAAAAGGGACAAGGTGCGGGATACCCTTTATGCGGAGGTCCTTGACCTGATCTCCTCTTACGAGTGTGGTTTTGCGGATATTTTGCAAAAAGAAAAAAAACGGCTGGGAAGACGGCTGAAATCATGGGAAGTGGATAAACTGTTCAGTCAGTTTGAAAGGCAGCCCCACTGGAAGCCCTTGATCGAAAGAGCGCGCAATAAAATGGCCAGCCGGGACCTGGCCTTCCGGGATGCCTTGCACCTTCAATTAAAGGAATATGTCACCCCCTTACAGGCCGAAGAGTTTGAACGCTTTTTGGGTGAAAAAAGCAAAGAGCTCGCCGAGAGACTGGAAGAGGCCAAGGATGTCATGAAGCGGCTTAAGGAACGGCAATGACATGTCTCTTATATATCTCACGCTAGACCAGGCCATTGCAATACACCGGAAAACCGTGGAACTGAGCGGAGGTGGCGCCACGGGCCACCTTGACCTGGGAAAGCTTGAAAGCGTTCTCTTGCATATTCAAAATGATGATTATTACCCAACCTTTGAAGATAAGCTGGCGCATCTTTTTTTCAGCTCCTGTAAATTCCATTGTTTTCAGGACGGCAACAAACGTATTGCCATTTCACTCTGCGCCCAGCTTCTGCTTTTTAACGGCTACTTATACTGCGCAGAGCGGTTTATAAGGGAGATGGAAAATATCAGCTATCACGTGGCAGCAGGGCATATTGACAAAGAATTGCTGCGGGAAATCATTGTGGCTGTCCTGAACGACGAGATGGATGATGAAGTACTGAAACTGAAAATTTTAAAGGCAATTTCCAGGGGATAACAAAGGATGAAATTACAATTCGACTCCAACCTTGAATACCAACTGGAAGCGATCCGGTCTGTTACTGACCTGTTTGAAGGGCTGCCTCCAAAGCAAAGCGAGTTTGAGATCAGTTTCGCCGCCCGGGCCGGTGAATTATGGAGCGAACTTGGAATCGCCAACCAGTTGCCGCTTGACGCTGACCGCTTGCTTGCGAACCTTCATGCCATCCAGGAACGGAACGCTATCCCCAAGTCCCGCTTCCTGATTGAGAAGGATGACACATACAAGTGTCCAAACTTCTCGGTGGAGATGGAGACCGGCACAGGAAAAACCTATGTCTATCTTCGCACGGTCTTTGAGCTGAACCGCAAATACGGTTTCAAGAAATTTATCGTGGTCGTACCGTCAGTCGCCATCAGGGAAGGCGTGCTTTCATCCATTAACCTGATGAGGGACCATTTCAAGGGGTTGTTCGACAACGCGCCCTTTGATCATTTCGTTTACAGTTCGAAAGACCTGAGCAAGGTTCGGCAGTTTGCAGTAAGCAATGAAATCCAGATCATGATTATTAATATCCAGGCGTTCCAGAAAGACGCCGGGGATATTGAAGATTATTCGAAACTGACAGAGAGTGAGCGGAAAAAGCTCAATGTCATCCATCAGGAACAGGACAAAATGTCCGGGCGCAGGCCCATTGAGTATATACAGGCAACTAATCCCGTTGTCATTATCGATGAACCCCAAAGCGTGGATAATACACCAAAGGCAAAACGCGCCATCAAGACCCTGAATCCTCTGCTTGCCTTAAGATACTCGGCCACTCATATCAATCCGTATAATCTACTTTATAAACTCGATCCCATACGCGCCTATGACATGCGCCTGGTAAAACAGATTGAGGTGTCTTCCATTCGCACGGATGACAATTTCAACGATGTCTACATCAGGCTTGACAAAATCTGCTATGCCAAAGGGGCTAAAGTTCCACACGCCAAAGCAACGATTCACCAAGATACCAAAAGTGGCCCGAAAGAGAAAAAGATCACCCTCAAACAGGGAACTGATATCAGCCAGCAAACAAACCGGCCGGGATATGACGGATATATAGTTACCAATATTTGTGCAGAAGTTGGCCTGGAGCATGTCGAGTTTGCCAATGGCAAAGTGCTTGAACTTCATGCCGAAGTTGGCGGCATGGGTGACGAAGTTCTGAAAATGCAGATCCGCCAGACCATCGAGGAGCATTTCAAGAAAGAACGGAAATATAAGGACAAGGGAATCAAGGTCCTATCGCTTTTCTTTATTGATAAGGTGGCAAACTACCGCTGGTACGATGATGAGGGCAATCCACGGAAGGGGAAACTGGCCCGGTGGTTTGAGGAAGCTTACCAGGAAATATCCGGGAAACCGTTCTGCCAGGGCTTGATCCCTTACTCGGCAGAAGAGGTGCATGACGGCTATTTCGCTGCAGATAAGAAACGCGGAAAGGTGGTGAGTTTAAAGGATTCTTCCGGCAACACCAAGGCTGATGAAGAGGTTTATGAGCTGATTATGAAGGACAAGGAACGCTTGCTGTCTGTTGATGAACCGCTGCGCTTCATCTTCAGTCACTCCGCCTTGCGCGAGGGATGGGACAACCCGAATGTGTTTCAGATATGCACGCTCAGGGAGATGGGCACTGAACGGGAAAGGAGGCAGACGCTGGGCCGGGGCTTGCGCCTTCCCGTTAATCAGGAAGGTGTCCGTGTATTTGACGATAACATCAATAAGCTGACGGTGATTGCCAGCGAATCTTTTGAGGAATACGCCCGGGGCCTGCAGGAGGATATCGAAAAAGATACAGGTGTCAAATTCGGACGAATCGAAAAGACAGCTTTTGCCCGGCTGCTTGATACTGCGACAGACCAACCCATAGGACAAGTTGCCTCCGAAAATATCTGGAAAGCTCTCGTTGAACGGGGATATCTGGATGAGGCTGGAGACCTCACGAGTAAATTTGTTCCAGAGGAAAAAGGATTCAGGCTTGAGCTTCCGGAGGAGCTTTCGCCACTGCGCGCCGCAATCACTGATGAGATGAAGCGGTATATATTCAAAAATCGTGTGGTGAACGCCAGAGAAAGACGTACGCTCAAATATAACAAGCGTGTTGAGCTAAATGAGGATTTCAAGGAGCTCTGGCAACGCATTAACAAGAAGACTCGCTATTGTGTCGAGTTTGAGACAAAAGATCTTATTGAGCGTGCCGCGGGTAAGATCCGCAAGATGGAAACTGTTCAACCGGTCCGCATTCTCATTGACAAGACAAAAGTAGATATCAATGAAGCAGGCGTTGAAGGTGGCCGTGTCTTGGACAGTAAGACGCGCACTGCAAGGACGCACCAATTTTTATCTGACATTCTGGCCTTTCTGCAGCGTGAAACCGAACTCACCCGAGGCACCCTGGTTGAAATACTGAAAACTTCAGGTCGGTTGAAGGAGTTTGCTATCAATCCCCAAGCATTCATGACGGAGACAGCCAGACTTATCAACCGCGTCCTGCATGAAATGGTTGTAAACGGTATCAAGTATGAACAACTTGAAGGTCAGGTTTATGAAATGCGCCTTTTTGAGGAACGCGAGATCGAAGAATATCTGGCCAGGCTCTACGGAGTACAGAGTAAAGATGATCGTACTCCTTATGATTATGTTCCCTTCGACTCTGAAGTTGAGCGTGAAGTTGCGGAAAAACTTGATGCCAACGAAAATGTCAAATTCTTCTGCAAGCTTCCTCGCTGGTTTGTCGTGCCAACTCCTCTGGGAAACTATAATCCAGACTGGGCTGTTGTGACAGAAAATGACGAGAAGCTCTACCTGGTCCGGGAGACCAAGAGCACCCATGACCGCGACAAACGACGTGAAACTGAAAACCGAAAAATCGATTGTGGGCAGGCGCACTTCGATGCCCTTGGTGTCAACTTCAAGGTGGCGACTAACATCCACGAGGTGCTGGCAGAATAAGAAAAGGAATTATGACGAAAGCAATGGCAGCCCTGGCAGAGTGGTTCAAAGAACGTCCTAAATGGATGATAAAAGCCGCCAACAGGCTTCTTGAAAAGGGAGACCTGGAGAATCAGGACATCATCGATCTTGCAGAATTGTGTAAAAAAGAGGCCGTTGGAGAGCTTGATGTTGCTGAACCCATTATGTCAGGCCATGCATTTGGCGTTACCAGCACTAAGAAGCTTCGCTTATGTTCTATCGGTAACGTGCAAGGCATCAACGCCCTTGCGCCCAAGAAACCGCTCGATTTTGGGACGGGCAACCTTGCAATTGTATATGGCCAGAATGGTTCAGGGAAATCCGGCTATGTCCGAATTTTGAAACATGCGTGTGGGGCCCGATCCCCTGGAATATTGCATCCTAATGTCTGTTCTTCGACACCATCCCACCAAAAATGCTCCATTACATATGAACTGGATGGCTCACCGGTCAGACCCTATAGGAAAGGTGCGTAACAATCTGCCATTCTTTCAGAAATTGGCTATAGACAAATTTACACAAAATTCTTGACACTACCAGGGATTGGAGGAAAGATTTTAGGAAGCGGTCTGCAACAATTAGCTGACATGTCAGAATCAACAGGTTCAATGCTAGTGTGCTTTTGGGCGAAAAAAAAGGACAATGAAATTACGAGAAACCCATAAAGAACCTACAGGGTTCTCATGAGGGATCAAGTGAAAGGCGCAACTATACCAATGATCCTCTGGGCTGGAGACTCGGGTTGTGTCAATACCGCATTTGATGTGGCAGCGGGAATCGAACCCGCGCCTGCCTGTGCGGGCGAGCCGCACGCAGACAGGTATTCTCTGTTTGGGGAAAATGTGGAGAAAAACATTTCCCGCAGCGGGATGCGGAGAACGGCATTTGAAAACTTGTAAGGCATTGTAAATAAGGGATTTTTGATGTGCTGGCGCTGGGGAGACTGGATTTCCGGAAAGCAGCGAGCCCTCCACCATATGAATTTTGGACGAACCGGTCCGGTTGCCGCAAGCGGCATGTCGGAAGGTTCGTTTTTCTTTTTGTAGCAAGGGGTTACGGCGTTTCTTGTTGCCGCCAGCTTGCCTTGCTATCAGCCCGTTTTCGGGGAATCCCGGCGATTTTCCTTCTCTGTCCCGCCTTTTTTCTCTGTTTTCTCAAGTCCCTTCTTTGTGCCTCGTCCGGTTCGAGACACCCGCCTGCCGAAGCCTCGGCGCAGGCAGGTCTTTTCCTGCAGTCTCTGTTCTGCAAGTTCTTTTGCAAACCGCTCGCCAACCCTGGCAATTACTTCACAAAGTTCGTTAATGCCCATGGCTTAACCTCCTACTTATCCGTCTGCCTGCCGAAGCCTCGGCGTAGGCAGGTTCTCTGTTCCATACCTACCTGTCTGCCACCAGGCAGGCCGGAGAGACGGAGAAAGTGTAGGGAACAATTTGTGTTCGCCACGTTTTTTTCGGTTTGATGCTTGCTGAGAGTTATTTACCGGGAACGTCGGAGATATCTCGGGATTAATCAGGACTTCCTCTTGCATTGTACATAGCATATGTTATATTATGCAGGATGAATTCAGATCCGTTTAAACGATTTGACTGAAATGATCAAGGTTGGCAGATGAACCGAAAAGTAGAGAACTTTCCGAAATTGGTGAAGGAAGTCCGTCGAAAACTGGGGCTATCCCAAGAGGAGCTGGCCCATGAGCTGGGTGTAAGCTTCGCCACGGTAAACCGCTGGGAAAACGGCAAAACCATGCCATCGAAGATGGCTAAAACAGTCTGGAAACAGTTTTGCAAGAGGCAAATTAAAAAGGGAAAGCTGAATGATAAATAAGAAACAGCTCTCCGAGCGGGATATTTGCACGAAATTCATCACACCCGCCATCGACAAGGCGGGTTGGGATATTACATCCCAGATGCGTGAAGAAGTTTCATTCACGGATGGGAAAATTTACGTTCGGGGTTATCTAACCATGCGCGGAAAGTGCAAGCGGGCTGATTATATTCTTTACCACCGGCCTAATATTCCGGTCGCAATAATCGAGGCCAAAGATAACAAACACTCAATGGGTGCTGGAATGCAGCAGGCGTTGGAATACGCCCGCATCCTTGATATTCCCTGCGCATTCAGCAGTAACGGTGATGGGTTCGTCTTTCACGACCGAACAAGCGAAGATGCCCTTGAATCTACACTGACTCTCGATCAGTTTCCGTCACCGGCAGAACTTTGGGGAAAGTACAAGAAATATAAAGGGATCAGTAGTCCTGACCAGGAAAGAGTCGCCGCTCAGGACTATTACTTCGATGGAAGCGGCAGGAAGCCGCGTTACTATCAGCAAATTGCCATCAACCGCACCGTAGAAGCCATTGCACGAGGTGACAAACGGATTCTTCTGGTTATGGCAACTGGAACCGGAAAAACTTACGTGGCCTACCAGGTAATTTATCGGCTGTGGCAGGCCGGAGTGAAAAAACGCATCCTGTTTCTTGCGGACCGAAACGCCCTGATTGACCAGACTCGGCGGGGTGATTTTCGTCACTTCAAAGATAAAATGACCGTCATTAAAAACCATCAGGTCGACAAGTCTTACGAAATATACCTTGCCCTCTATCAAGGACTATCTGGCAGCAATCCTGAGCAAGATATCTTCAAACAGTTTTCTAAGGACTTTTTCGACCTTGTTGTGGTAGATGAATGTCATCGTGGCAGTGCCCGTGAAGATAGTGCTTGGAGACGAATTCTCGATTATTACAGTAGTGCTACTCATATCGGCCTGACTGCTACTCCGAAGGAGACCGAGACCGTTTCCAATATCGAGTATTTTGGCGACCCTATCTACACCTATTCGCTCAGGCAGGGAATAAATGACGGCTTTCTGGCACCATACCGCGTGGTTCGGGTAGGGCTTAATATAGACCTTGAAGGGCTGGAGACCGCCCAAGGGTTACCTCGACAAAAACGGCAATCCTGTTGAGGATCGAATCTACAACCGGACGGACTTCGACAAAAACCTTGTCGTTGAAGAACGCCGTAAGCTCATTGCCCGGAAAGTTACAGAGTTTCTCAAGGGAACAGACCGCTTTTCGAAGACCATCGTTTTTTGTGTGGATATTGAACATGCGGAAGGAATGCGTTCGGAACTGGTTAACGCCAATGCCGACCTTGCCAAGGCCAACAGTAAGTACATTATGCGGATTACCGGTGATAATGATGAAGGTAAGCGAGAGTTGGATAACTTTATCAATCCCGAAGAAACCTATCCTGTAGTCGCCGTGACATCAAAACTCATGACCACCGGAATCGATGCCCAGACCTGCAAGGTAATTGTGCTGGACAGCAATATTCAGTCTATGACCGAGTTCAAGCAGATCATCGGCCGTGGTACACGTATCAACGAAGAATACGGAAAGCGATATTTTACGATCATTGATTTCCGAAATGTGACAGACCTGTTTGCTGACCCTGATTTTGACGGCGACCCGGTAAGGATCAAGGTCTCTGGTGAAGATGATGATTTGACCGGTATCGAAGCGGAGGAAGAGGCGTCCGGCGCACCCATCGTG
>Ga0256914_1004648_pt1 | contig 10187 bp, 8 predicted proteins | sample HulkmetaG_FD_191571 | JGI IMG/M metagenome (GOLD analysis project Ga0256914, IMG submission 191571) | Hydrothermal chimney microbial communities from Main Endeavour vent field at the Juan de Fuca Ridge, Pacific Ocean - Hulk | ecosystem: Environmental > Aquatic > Marine > Hydrothermal vents ...
TTCAGGCCTGCGGCCAGGGGACGGCCTCCGCCGTCCAGGTCGCCGTAGGGCGACCGTTGGCGCGAAGCGCCTGCAGAGCCTGAGTTCACTCGGCCAGTGCGCCATTAGACAAATTGCCCCAAAATTGAAACGCACCCGAAGAGGTGGGGGTGCGTTTCAAAATGGGGTCGCTTTTTCGCATTTCGGGTCACGACTAAGGTGGCATGCTTGAACGTAACTTTTGCGGTGATAGCGGGCTTCGCACGGTAGCCCGAGGGTTTAGCCTCGGACGCGCAGCTGAGGAATGAATACGCCGCGGCTCACCGTAAAGTTTTGAGCCTGGTTCAATGGGTTGTAAACTGAATGCCATGAATCCAGCCATCCTTGCTGATCGTTTCAAAACCCTGTACTATGACCCGCACCAGGACGCTGTCATCCTGCTGAATCGCGCAAAATACCCGCACGAGATCGAATATGTGGCCTGTCGCACGGTAGAGGAGGTGGCTCGGGCCATCGAAAGCATGATCGTGCAGGGGGGGCCGCCGCTGGCCTATGCCGCGGGCCTGGGCCTGGCTTTAGCCCCGTCCACCGCAGCGGGCTACCAGGCCGCGGCCCGGCGATTGCTGGCCACCCGCCCCACCGCGGACGACTTGCATCACATCATTCCCGCAGCGCTGAAACGGGCGCTCGACGCGCTGGCTACGGAAGAGGACGCCAAACAAGCCATTCTGGATTATGTGAACAGCGAGATCGAGCGCGGCAACCGGGTGAGCCGCCTGTGCGGAGAGCATGCCGCCAGTTTGTTGCAAGATGGCGACAGGGTGCTGACCCATTGCATCGCGGGCGCGGCTCTGTGCTGGATGCTATGGACGGCCCAGCAGCAGGGTAAGAGCATCCAGCTCATCGCCACCGAAACCAGGCCCTATCTACAAGGCGCCCGACTCACTGCTCAATGCGCCATAGAGCTGGGTGTGGCGGTCACCGTCATCACGGATGGCATGCCCGCGCATCTGATGAGTCAGGGCATGATCGATAAATTCATCTGCGCGGCGGACCGCATCACCCTGGACGGGCACATCACCAACAAGGTGGGCACATTCCAGATTGCTATCGCCGCGCAATACCACGGCATCCCCTTCTATGTGCTGGGCTACGACGGCCCCGATCCGCAGACTGCTGGTGCGGACGAGATCGAAATCGAATGGAGAAATGGCGAGGAGGTGCTCTATTGTGCAGAGAAACGCACAGCCGTCGAGGGCGCTGACGCCCTTTACCCGGCTTTCGATATCACCCCACCCCATCTGATCTCGGGCATCGTCACCGATCGGGGCGTCTTCCCGCCCACGCTGGTGCGACGCTACTGGAGTGATGCGCATCTCGATTTGCAGGAGTAAAGAGGCTAAGGATTTGTGTCAGGCCGACGATCCTATGTTATAATCCTCTGCTGTGCATGTCGACCCCATGCCCAGTAACTCGAACGGCCTTTTAGGAGAATCCCCGCGTGATTAACCCCCTCGACTGGCTACTTGGCCTTTTCTCTCTCGATATCGGTATCGATCTTGGCACAGCCAACACCCTGGTCGCTGTACGCGGCAAAGGGCTTGTCATCAACGAGCCTTCGGTTGTCGCCATTGAAAAGAATACGAAAAAAGTCCTGGCTATCGGCCGGGAAGCAAAAGAGATGGTCGGGCGCACCCCCGCCAACATCGTCGCCATTCGCCCCCTTCGCGATGGCGTCATCTCTGATTTCGACGTCACGGAAAAGATGCTGGAGTACTTCATCACCAAGGTGCACGACAGCGTCTTCATGCTCATCCCCCGTCCGCGGGTCGTGGTGGGGCTGCCCTCCGGCGTGACGGAGGTGGAAAAACGAGCGGTTTATGACGCCTCCGTCAATGCAGGCGCGCGGGAGGTCTTCCTCATCGAAGAGCCCATTGCCGCGGCCATTGGCGCGGGCCTGGATGTCACCAGCTCCCGCGGCAGCATGGTGGTTGACATCGGCGGCGGCACCACCGAAGTCATCGTGGCAGCGCTGGGCGGCATCGTCGTCTCCCGGTCGGTGCGCGTCGCCGGTGACGAGATGGATGAGGACATCATCAACTACGCCCGTCAGAAATATAACCTGGTCATCGGCGAACGCATGGCCGAACAGGCCAAAATCGCCATCGGCTCCGCGTATCCCCTGGAAGAGGAACAGCTTTTCCCCCTGCGCGGTCGCAATCTCATCTCCGGTCTGCCAGAAGAAGTCTTGATCAGTTCTGTCGAGGTGCGCGAAGCTTTGAGCAATTCGGTCAACATCATCGTGGATACGGTGCGCAGTGCGCTGGATGAAACGCCACCGGAACTGATCGCGGACCTGATGGAGGACGGCATCGTCCTGGCTGGCGGCGGCGCCTTGCTCAAGGGGCTGGCCGAGCGGCTGGCCGAGGAGACGCGCATGCGGGTTTATGTGGCCGAAGACCCCATGAGCTGCGTGGCGCGAGGGGCTCAGGCTGTGCTGGAGGATTTGCCGACCCTGCAGAAGGTGCTTTCCGACACCCAGTGGCGCGGCCCGGTGCTATGACGGCCGCGCCGGCGCATCCGTCCCCGAGCTGGATGCGCCCGACTCCCACTACCGCCGGATAGACCTGCGGATTCCTGCTCTGCGCCGACGCCCGCGGCGTCATTCACATCATGCAGCATTTACGATTACGCCCCCTGCTCCTGCCTTTGGTGATCTTGGGGGCGATTGTGATCATCGGCCTGGATCTGGCAGGTTATCTCGATCCCGCCAACGATCTCCTGCACACAGCCCTGAAGCCCCCCTCCATCTTCTTCACCGAGGCCAAGCGCGTCGTCGGATCTGGGGTGGATGCGGTGCGCGAGGTCGGGACGCTTCGTCAGCGCAATGCGGAGCTGGAGGCGCTGGTCAATCGTCTGACGGTGGAGAATCTGCGGTTGGCCGAGGTGGAGACTGAGAACGAGCAGCTTCGCAAGCTGCTGAATTTTGCGCAGACCGCCCCTTCATACAGCTTTCGCGGGGGACAGGTCATCGCCCGGGTCATTGGCGGCGGCGCCAACCTGTTCACCAATCCCATCCAGATCGATCTGGGCGAGCAGCACGGCATCAAACAGGGGATGCCTGTGATCACCGATCGAGGACTGGTGGGGCGAATCGATCACGTTTATCCGCACTCCAGCGACATCATGCTCATCACCGATCCGCACAGCTCGGTCAATGTGATGACTCATGGCTCGCGGGCGCAGGGCATTTTGCGGGGCCGGGCCGACGAACTGCCTGTGATGGAGCTCATTCCGCCTGATATCGAGACCTCGGTGGGGGATATCGTCATCACCTCGGGCCTGGGGGGGCGTTTTCCCAAGGGGCTGGTGGTTGGACAGATCGTCGATGTGGTGCGCAATGACGATCTGATGTTCCAGACTGCGGTGGTTCAGCCGACCGTCGACTTCGACCGCATGGAGTTGGTGCTGGTCATCACCGGCTTCCCGCCCGAAGCAGCCTCGCCCGAAGCGCCACCGCCCCAGACCACGCCTCAGGCCGAAACGCCCTGACGCCAGCGCATCCTCCTCGGGACTGGCGGGGATTCTCGGAATGACGACTTCCTGCGGCCACCGCTTCGAAACGGGCGGCGATCATGCCCGCGTTTCCCCCGCCCCTCCATCCAAATACCACGCCTGATAGGTCAGCAGTATCCCCAGCATCAAGAACTGAATCATTGTGGGGATGATGGCCGTGAATTGGTTGAGATAGAAGGTCACCAGTTGCAGGAGAGTGAGTGAGAGCACGATCTGCACCAGTCCCCAGGTCAAACCCGAGCGATCATGCTTGCGCACAAACTGAATGATCGCCGCCAGAGCCACAAATCCGATGGCCACGTTCAGGGCAATGCGTATGGCCTGCCCCAACACACCGCCCGCATCCGCGGCATCTGCAGCCCTCACCACGCTCACCAGAAAGTTGACAGTCATTCGATGATCGAACACAGCAAACACTATCAGCAGGAAAAAAGCGAGCGCAGAAATTGCGTTCACGATCAATCCCAATAAGATCAACCGACGATGCCATTTCCGCCCCAGCCTTAAACCCCAGCTTTTCAGGGTATGCCCCATACGTTTGAAGAGACCGGGCCTGTACGTGGCGAACGAACCCTGCAAAGAAGCAAATTCATCGTAAAGCGTGGTGGCCAGCATTGCAATGCCAGGATCGTCACTTTGTCTGGCAAGGGCCAAATTCTCGAGAATCCGGCGCCCCTCCTCCTCATCCACCACGCCATACGTCATCTCCTTCAACCCATCCAGCGCCAGCACCATTGCTCGTTGCGGGTCCAGCTTTCCCCGTCTCCGCACGAACAGATAAAGCAGCAGGACGGCCAGAAAAACGCCATAGACAATCGGAGCCGCGGCAGGAAAGAAATAGTCATTGTTCTTTGTAATGAATTTTCCCACCTCGTCGATGAACAACCCAATGCCCACCCCGCTGAGCAGCGCAGTGGCATATAACACGCCGGGATTATCCCAGATCAGCACAATGAGAAGGCCCATGAACATGGCCAGTCCGCCCCACAGGAGATGGGCGATGTGGAGAACGCCGCCCCCCACCTGGGGGTAACCGGTCAGCTCCAGAAAGAGTCGCACTGCCACGATGGTGACAGCGAAGGAGATGACCGAGAGCAGGATTAAGGTGGATGCTCGTTCGCGTTCCACCAACAGAAATTGCTTTTTGTGAGATGTCATGGTGATGTCGCGCTATCTCCTTCTTTGCGGTTTGACGTCTTTGCGAGAGACGTTTTTGGGGGTTCCAGCTTGTCCGGGTTCGGGGAGGTGCGGAGCTATTAAGTGATTATCGCATCATCTTCGTCCGACGACAAGACGCTATTTGTGGGGGAATGCGTTTTGGACGCCCTCAATTTGTAAAAAAGGCCCGCGGCCAGCCGCGACGCGTGGCGCCTACGCCTCCACCCAGTGCATGCTGCGTTGCACCGCCTTCAACCAGCCAGCGTACAGCCTCTCTCGGGTCGCCTCATCCATCTGCGGCTGCCAGGTCCTATCCACCTGCCAGTTGGCCCGCAGATCATCCTGTCCATTCCAATAGCCCACAGCCAGGCCCGCGGCGTAGGCGGCGCCCAGGGCGGTGGTCTCTGCCACCACTGGCCGCACCACCGGCACATCCAGGATGTCGGCCTGGAACTGCATGAGAAGATCGTTGTGCACCATACCGCCGTCCACCTTCAGCGCTTTCAGCGCCACGCCCGAATCCTTCTCCATGGCCTCCAGCACCTCCCGAGTCTGGTAGGCAGTGGCTTCCAGTGCGGCGCGAGAGATGTGGCGTTTGGTGATGTAGCGAGTGAGTCCCACGATGACCCCGCGGGCGTCCGACTGCCAGTAGGGCGCGTACAGGCCCGAAAAGGCAGGCACGATGTAGATGCCGCCGCTGTCGGGCACAGCCTTGGCGTAATCCTCGATATGATGTGAGAAATCGAAAAAGCGGAGGTTGTCACGCAGCCATTGCACCAGAGCTCCGGCAATGGCGATGGACCCTTCCAGCGCATACACCGCGGGCGCATCACCGAACTTGTAGCCCAGAGTGGTGAGCAGACCGCTCTGACTGGGCACGATGCGCTCCCCCGTGTTCATCAACATGAAGCACCCCGTGCCATAAGTGTTCTTGGCCTCGCCCGGCTCGAAGCATGTCTGCCCCACGGTAGCGGCTTGCTGATCGCCCAGATCGCCGCTGATGGGAACACCCTGCCAGAAGCCGTAGGCGTTGGGATCGCTGGACGGGCGAATCTCGGGCAAAATGGCGCGCGGGATATCAAAAACCTCCAGCATCTCCTCATCCCAATCCAGCGTCTTCAGATTCATCAACATCGTGCGGCTGGCGTTGGTCACATCGGTCACATGGACGCCGCCATCGGGCCCGCCAGTCAGATTCCAGATGATCCAGGCGTCCATGTTGCCAAAGAGCGCGTCGCCCCGGGCCGCGGCCGCGCGCACGCCCGGTGCGTGCGCCAGAATCCACTTGATTTTGGGGCCGGAGAAGTAGGTCGCCAGGGGCAGCCCCGTCTTATCCCGAAAGCGATCCTGCCCCCCTTCCGCAGCCAGCTCGCTGCAAATGGCGTCGGTGCGAGTGTCTTGCCATACGATGGCGTTATAGTACGGCTCGCCCGTATGCTTATCCCACACCACCGTGGTCTCCCGCTGGTTGGTGACGCCGATGGCGGCCAGGTCAGCGGCCGTCAGTCCCGCCTTTGCCAGCGCAGCCGTCATCACCGCCTGGGTTCGGGCCCAGATCTCGCGGGCGTCATGCTCCACCCAGCCAGCCTGCGGAAAAATCTGCTTATGCTCCAACTGGTGAATGCTGACGACATCGCCCGAATGGTCGAAAATCATAAAACGCGTGCTGGTCGTGCCTTGATCGATCGCTCCGACATACTTAGTCATGGTGACCTCCAGTTCTGAAACAGCGTTGGAAAACGCGGTGAGGGCGGCAAAAGCTGAAGCCAGGCAGGCAAAGAGCGAGTCGCAGGGGGGCAGGCCATCTCATACAGATCTCCCGCCCCCTGCGATCTCAATTCTCGGCGAAAGACTCACCCCAGGCCCGACTGCTCGCGGCCGCGACGCGTCAGCGCATCCACCAGCACAGCCACCAGCAGCACCAGGCCCGTGATGATGAACTTGACGCCCGCGCTCAGGCCCAGCAACCCCATGCCATTCTCGATGCTGGAGATGATCAACGCGCCCAGCAGCGCACTGATCACGCGTCCATAGCCGCCGAACAGGCTGGTGCCGCCAATGACGGGCGCAGCAATCGCCATCAACAGCAGATTGCCGCCGCCCGCGGCCGTATCCACCGAACGCAGACGAGAGGCCAGCACAATGCCGCCCATGCCCGCCATCAGGCTGGAGATCATAAACACCAAAGTCTTGATGCGATCCACCGGGATGCCCGCGCGGCGGGCGGATTCGGTATTGCCGCCGATGGCGTACACATATCGCCCAAACCGGGTTCGGTCCGCCAGATAGGTGAACGCGGCCAGGAAGACCAGCAGCAGCACGCCCACAAAAGGCACGCCCCGGTCCAAATTGGCCACATACACCACCACGCCCATAATCACCGCCACCAGCACAATCTGCATGATGACAACCGCGATAGGTTCGGAGGAGACCTGACGGTTCTGCCGCCGCTTCCATCGACGTAGCTTGCTAAACCCGAACGCGGCCACGGCCACAACGCCTACAATCCAGCCCCAGACATGGGGCAGGAACGCGTTGGCAATGCCGATGATGACCGGGTCCTGAATGATGACCGTGCCGCCCGTGCCGATGAGGATCAGCACTACGCCATTCCACACCAACAGCCCGGCCAGCGTGACGATAAACGAGGGGAGTCGGGCTTTGGTGATGAAAAGCCCCTGCACGATGCCGATGGCCGCGGCAAAGAGCAGCGCACCAATAAAAGCCGCATACCAGGGCCAGCCATTGGGCGGGCGCAGACGCATGGCCAAAAACACCGCGGCCACCGCACTTACATACCCCACCGACAGATCGATCTCACCCAGCAACAGCACAAAGACCAAACCGATGGCAATGGTCGTGATCCCGGCCATCTGCACGATGAGATTGACGAAGTTGCGGGGAGTTAGAAAATGCTCGTTTTGAGTTTGAAAAATAATGGCAATGACGATGAGCCCTAAAATAATCGGCAGAGAGCCCATGTCGCCGCTCTTCATCCGTCGGAGATAATTCCGCACATAATCGCCCGGCGAGGTGGGAGCCGTCGCCTCGAGCAAAACATTCTTGGGTTCAGAAGTGGGTTCTTGCGTTGTACTCATGACTGCACCATCCCTGGCACCTGGCTGAGTGTTCCGGCAGTGATTGCGTACACGACTTCCTGTTGGGTGGTCTGGCTGGCATCGAACACGTTGACCCGGTGTCCCAGCCGCAGCACGGTAATCCGATCGGCCACCTCGAAGATATCGTGGAGATTGTGGGAGATGATAACCACGGCCAGCCCCTTATCTCGCAGGGTCTTGACCAGATCCAACACCTGACGCGTCTGGGCTACGCCCAGGGCCGCGGTGGGCTCATCCAAAATCACGACCTTGGAATTCCACATCACAGCCTTGGCCACGGCAATGGCCTGACGCTGACCGCCCGAGAGCGACGCCACCGGCAGTCGCACCGAACGTAGCGTCGTCACCGAAAGGGAATCCAGGGTTTTGATGGCGGCCTCCTCCATGGACTCCTCATCCAGCGCTCCCAGACCCCCCACCTTCTCGCGGCCCAGGAACATATTGGCCACCACATCCAGATTATCCGCCAGCGCCAGATCCTGGTACACGATCTCGATGCCGAGCTCGGCCGCGTCACGCGGGCCGTGGATATCCACTTTCCTTCCTTCGAAATAAATCTCCCCTTCATCGAAGGGATAAATGCCGGCAATGCCTTTGATGAGGGTGGATTTGCCAGCGCCGTTGTCTCCCACCAGCGCCATCACCTCACCCGACCGCACCTCGAAATCCACATTTTGCAGGGCCTGCACCGCACCAAACCTTTTTGAAACGCCCTTGAGTTCAAGTATGGGGGTAATGTTCGCTTGATTCGACAAGTCGCCACCTCCTTGATGGTGTCACAAATCGGTGGGGACGCCGCAATGACGCCCCCACCGATGGCAGGATTCGAATTTAGCGATCGGCAGGGCAGTACTGCTCGAATTCGCCCACGCAGATCTCATCCCACGTGCGGAAGCCATCCGCAATCACCGTTTCCGCAATGTTGTCCTTGGTCACGGCGATGGGGGTCAATTTCATAAAGGGAATGTCGTTCTGACCATTGTTGATGGTGTCGCTGGTCAGGGTGGAGACGTCCTCGCCCTTCAGCAAAGCGATGGCGGCCTTGGCCGCAGCTTCGGCCTCCAGCTTGATGGGCTTGTACACCGTCATGCTCTGCCAACCAGAAAGGATATTCTGGATGCCGCCCACGGTCGCATCCTGACCGCTCAGAGGCATCGGGTCCATGCCCTGGCTCTTCAGCGCCGAAATGACCGAGTTGGCCAGACCATCATTGGCCGCAAAGGTCGCATCCACATCTCCGCCCGCAGCAGTCAAAATCTGCTCGTAAATGACCAACGCCTGCTGGTTGTCCCAATCGGGCACGGCCTGATCATCCACCAGCACCCAATCGCCCGCATCATAGTGCGGCTTGGCCACGCTGTAATAGCCTTCGCGGAACAACGTCGCATTGTTGTCAGTCGGCGAACCATTGAGCTGCACCACCTTCTTCGGATTCGCAGGCAACGCATCGATCAGCGGCTCCAGGGTCTCACCCATCAGGCGGCCCACTGCCACGTTGTCAAAGCTCACATAGATGTCTGCACCCGGACCCTCGATGGTCAGCCGATCGTAGTCGATGACCTTCACCCCGGCCTCACGGGCCTGAGCGATGATGGCCGCACCAGAACCGCTGTCCAGGTTGACCAGCAACAGCACCTTCGCGCCGTTGGTGATGGCCTGCTCGGCCTGGGTCTGCTGCATCCGGGCGTCACCCTCAGCGTTGACGATGGTGTAATCCACACCAGCAGCCTCAAAGGCCTCTTCAAAGAAGCGACGATCATCCGCTTCCCAGCGGGCGGAGGAGGCGCTGTCGGGCAGAAGCACCGCAATGCTCCCTTTGGACTCTTCCGCGGGCTTGGCTGTGGCTTCGGGGGCTTTGGTGGCCTCTGGGGCCTTGGTGGCTTCGGTTTTCTCGCCGCCAGAAGGGGCGGTGGTAGGGGCGGCGGGCTGACTGGAGGAGCAAGCCACCGCAAAGACGACAATCAACAAAAGTGAAAGCGCAACAAGAAGCTTTCGCATATTTCTTCTTCCTTTTTGAATTCAGTGAGGGTTGTAAGATGGATATGAATACCGGTTACTGAAAAATTCGAGCAAACGCACCTCCTTTGAGAAACAGGGTAAAACAAACTCATGATAGACCATGCGGATCGTTCACATGGCCGTAGCGATGGTTTCAATGTAACAATCCATACGAAAGTGCAGTTTACATCACGCACAGATTCCTGTCAATCTAACCAGAGAAGAGAGGGGCGTTTCAAAATGGGGGCGCTTTTTTGCGTTCCTGGCCGACTCAAGTCGGGCGCTTCAGGCCTGCGGCCAGCGGACGGCCTCCGCCGTCCAGGTCGCCGCAGGGCGACCGTTGGCGCGAAGCGCCTG
>Ga0256914_1004649_pt1 | contig 10187 bp, 6 predicted proteins | sample HulkmetaG_FD_191571 | JGI IMG/M metagenome (GOLD analysis project Ga0256914, IMG submission 191571) | Hydrothermal chimney microbial communities from Main Endeavour vent field at the Juan de Fuca Ridge, Pacific Ocean - Hulk | ecosystem: Environmental > Aquatic > Marine > Hydrothermal vents ...
TCTTCGCTTCGACATTCCTTCCACACTACGGGGAATGATTCACATGGTGCTGGAGATTTATGATCCCAGTGGCAGCAAAGTGCGGACGTTGTATAATGGAGTGATTGCCCCGGGGAGCTATGAGTTAACATGGCATGGGGAAAACAGTGCGGGCAAACAGGTGAGTAGTGGTATCTATTTGGCGGTAATGCGTACTGAATTGTTTACCCGTACCGTGAAGATGATGCTGATACGGTAAAATATATTCTGATTAAAATAGTTCTATTCATACGAGATTTTGATTCAAAAATGCCTGGTTTGTAAGCACCAGGCATTTTGTATTAGAAATTTTAATTTAAAAATTACTACATTATTTGCTTAATAATAATAGGCTCATAAACTATTAAATTTTTTATATATTTAGTAGCAAATTTAAATATTCTGGTTAAATAAAATAGTACTTGAAATTTTGGAATATAACATTAAATTCTATATACAATTGATCTATTATTTTTTAGAAATTTTATCATTACAAATATTTATTAAAATAATTTAATAGGAGAAACTAAGATGAAAAAAGTTATAGTACTTTTATGTTTTTTTTATTTTAGTTTTTCTTATGGCCAATTATATATAAGTGAAGTTTCTGATGCAAATAGTTACAATAATGAATTCTTAGAGATTTATAATAATAGTGATTCTCCAATTGATTTAACAGGTTACAAGTTGATAAGAGTAGATACTGATGGATTATATGTTTTTGATTTTGGAGAGGATGAAAGTAATGGGGGAGATTTAATAATTCAAGCAAAAAATTTTTTAATAGTTGCTAGAGGAAATACAAAATCGGATTTTGAAAGTGAGTGGGGAAGTCTGCCTACAGGAGTAGCTTATAATAGTGGGAATACAAGTTTATATTTTGGAACCAGCGTTCAAAGACGCTGGAAATTACGTTCAAACGATGGAACCTCCAATAAAGATGATGGTACTTTGTTAGATGATACTTATCAGGTGGTTGGGGGCAGTGGCAAAAGACATTATAAAGAGAATATCGGTGGTGCCTGGATTGAAGAGAGTAGTTCAACAGCCACTCCTGGCTCTTTCGATAGTGATCAATCGTTACCCATTTCACTGGTTTCTTTTCGAGCAGATTTGATTAATAATGCTATTAGAATAACCTGGACCACCCAATCCGAGATGGATAATGCTGGCTTTGAGATTTTGCGTTCCACCTCCCGAGAAGGGGAGTATCGGATTATTACGAGTTATTTAAATAATCCTGCACTTCTGGGACAGGGTAATTCCAACTATGAGCATCGATATTCATTCGTCGATCGGAATGTCATTCCTGGTCAAACTTACTGGTACAAGTTGGTGGATGTGGATTTCAATGGTGATAAAATGTATCATGGACCTATTTCGGCAACTGTTCCCATGAATGGTCAGATTGTTCATGTGTCTTCGAAATTACCCAACAATTTTCGGCTCTATCCTAATTATCCTAATCCATTTAACCCCACTACGACTTTGAAATTTGACATTCCCGACCTGGATCACGGTGCCCCGGTGAAAGTGAGTCTGGTGATTTACAACAGCTTGGGTGAAGTAGTTAAGGAATTTTATAACGGTCCGTTAAGCGCCGGTACCTTCCAGGTGATCTGGGATGGTCGAAACCAGCAGGGCGTCAGCCAGCCTTCCGGAATTTATTACGCTGTATTACACGCAGATTATTTTACCAGTACAATGAAAATGATTTTACTTAAATAATTTTCATTAATTTAACTAATTGATGGAGGTATATTATGAGAAAAGCGCTATTAATGGTTCTGGGATTACTATTGATCATGTCTGTTTCAGTTTTTTCTCAAACAGACATTATTTCCAATGGTGGATTTGAAAATTGGACGGTGAACGGTGCGGGTGGTCCACCGGATGCCTGGGATTTATCGAGCTCGAGTGTCACGGCATCTCAAGAAGCTACCAATGTTCACACAGGTACATATGCTGTAAATCTCACCTGGACAACGACTTCGACGGAACGTTTTGAGCAAATTATTAATGTTACCAGTGGTCTCGATTATCAGTTCAAATTTTACGCGTTGGATAATGATCCGGGTGGAAGAGTTCGTGTAACAATACGCTGGTACGATGGAACAGGAAGTTTGATTTCTGGATATTATGGTGCTTATTCCTCCGATTCACCAGATTGGCAGCTTATTGATTCTGGTATTCAAACAGCTCCGGCTAACGCTGTTACAGCACATGTGGAAATTCGCGTTTACGATGTTTCAGGAAGTTGGTCCGGAAGTGCTACGGTTTATGTGGATGATGCCGTATTTTTAGAATATTCCACTCAGAATCTTACCATCTCCAACGTCACCCGGGAAGTTGTTGTCCCAACATCCTCCCAGGATTTAATGGTAAATTGTGATGTGACTGGCGGTACACCACCTTATACCGTTCTGCTGAAATACAGCGTTAACGGAGTTCCCCAGCCCGATGTCACAATGACAAACATTGCCGGGGATACATACAGTGGGACTATTCCTGCTCAGGTCGATGGTGCCCGGGTGGAATACTATATTGAAGCAAGTGATGCTGCCAAAACTACCACCACAAGCAGTACTTATGGACTCTTCTGGGGTACCAGTCCTATCTCCTCCGGCACAAACGGAATTAAAGAAGTGGATGCAAGTGGAGTGCTGAAATATACGGATTACTACGCACGTGTCACCGGTGTGGCCACGGTGGGCAGTGGAATATTTACTACAACCAGCCTGGATGTGTATATTCAAGATGCTTTTGGTGGTATTGATGTCTTCAAATGGGGGGCGACCTCTCCCACGATTATCGAAGGCAATAGTTATACTGTTGTGGGAAAAATAACCCAATACAACGGAAAGGCAGAAATTATTCCGGATGATGCCGATAATGATATTACCGATAACGGTGCTGTGGGAACCCCCAGTCCGCTTATCAAAACCATTGATGAATTGCTGGCCAATCCGGAAGCGTACGAAGGAATGCTGATAGGAATTATGCATTTAAATAAGGATAGTGGTTCGTGGCCCTCTTCCGGAAGCAATGGTACATTGGTGATGAACGATGGGAGCACCAATAATTTGAATATGTACATCGATAAAGATACGGACCTGGATGACAATCCCGAACCTGTCTGGCCGAAGGATGTGGTGGGAATTTTCAACCAGTACGATACCAGTTCTCCCTATGATGAGGGATATCAGATTGTTCCGCGTTCTTACAACGATATTCATAACGATGGTTCTCTTCCGGTCAGTTTAACCTCCTTTACGGCGCAAGCGGGAAATAATCAGGTGACACTGCAGTGGATCACTGAGAGTGAAGTGAACAATGTCGGTTTCGAAATTTTACGGGCTACCAGCGAAGATGGGGATTACACAGTGATTTCCAGTTATGAGAATAATCCCGCATTAAAGGGACATCTCACTTCCAACACCCGCCATGTATATCAGTTTACCGATCGCCTGGTAATGAATGGAATCACTTATTGGTATAAACTGGTGGACGTGGATCTGAATGGACGTCGTAATGTTCATGGACCACTGGCCGTCACACCCAACGAAGCTGGTTCAAACATTACCCATACCGGCAATATTCCGCAGAAGTATGCGCTGTATCCCAACTATCCCAATCCCTTCAACCCGGGAACCACACTGAAGTTTGATATTCCTGCGTCACGTACCTCCATGGTACAAGCTTCACTGGTGGTTTATAATGCACTGGGCCAGCAGGTAAAAGTGCTTTACAAAGGTCAGATTGCACCGGGAAGCTATCGTCTTTACTGGGATGGAACCAATCAGAATGGTAAACCACTCTCCAGTGGTATTTACTATGCTGTGCTGAAAACGGATCGCTTTACCAAGAGCGTAAAGATGATTCTGATGAAATAAGAACGGGTTATTTTTCGTTTTAACCGCCGATGTTTCCCTCCGGGAAGGTCGGCGGTTTTTTATTTCAATAAAAAATAATGATGAACATCGGAGTGATTTATTGTGCGAATTCAATTAGAAATCTTAAAATAAAAGGTGTAGCCCACACCATGCAGTGTAGGAGCACAGCTCATAGCACACGGTGCAGGCACACAGTGCAGGCACACAGTGTAAAGTATTTCCTATGGAAAAATCGGTTTTGAATCAAGGCGTTCAACTTTCATTCTCGTTGAGTGACCGAATTTAGTCCGATGGTTAAGTCCTATACATACCGGTTGACCGCTTTTTAGAGTTAATAACCCAACGGGTTGTGCTGAGGATTGAGGATGAATAAACGTCCCGCAAATCAGTAGTTTAGTTTTAACCTGGGTTTACGATAATAGGATAAAAATCACGGAGGATACATGCGGGAACTCATTGGATTTCGGCAGTACCTGAAGAGCGAACAGAGTCATCAGGATCTGAAAAATCTTATCCTGAAAAGTGTTCAGGCAGTGGAACAGGGACGCAAGGAAACAGAATTTCATATTGCCATTTGCGGGGAGGACCCCGGTGAATTTTTAAGGCAACAGGATTTGCTTAAGCATGTTCAGTTGTTTGATTATGCACGGTATCGATTTTCTCCTAACCAACTGGTAAAGCACTTTGTGGGGGATTATCCCAACGGTAGTTCAGTCAAAATTATTTACTATTCACCGTATCCGGAAGGGCTTACTTATCCCATTGATTTATTCACTCAGATTGCCGTTTTTTTGAATTTCGATCATTTAGGGGTAAGCGATTCCGATTTTCAGATTCCGTTTGATGAGATGCTGCGAGCAGCTGATTTCCATCGGGAGCATGCTGTTCCCAACGTTCCGGTGATTACTTTTCCTCGCCGCAAACGTCGCGGTCTGGATGCGGAAAATTATCCCATCAATCGCTGGGCAATGGAGGATATCGAAAATCTGTATGTTTATTTTTTAAGCAATATCCGGTTTCTGGATATGAAGCTGGATATTCAATCCGGTTTGTTTTTTACGAATCGTCGGGCTAACCTGCAACTGGATTTTAATCGGGTTGGGAAATGGGTGGGAACTTTGCATGTGGCGATTGCTTTACTTCGTGATCCCAACATTCAGGTGTTTCAGGTGGATGTGAATACCCGTATGCAGGAAGATTCCACCATTAGTTTCCAGGTACAGTGCCGAAAGATAGATGAGCTATACGATTATTACCTGATCCCGATGGAAAACATCATTCGCATTGCCATGGACAATCCCAGGAAATACTTAATGAACGATTGGAATCGCGGCTTATCTCGAAAACAGATTCAGGAAAAATTAGAACACATTTTTCAGGCCTATCTGGAATTTAAACAACATTAGCCATCTGGTTCAGCAGGCGGGCCAGATAAACAGTTATCTTTTTTCTGGATTCCGGTTTTGGAATCCGTTACATTCCTTCGACGAAAAATATTCATTTTCTATGCATACAGTTATTTCTGCCAGCAGACGTACCGATATCCCAGCGTTTTATTTACCCTGGTTTATGGAGAAAATTAAACAGGGGTACGTGGATGTTCCGAATCCTCTGAATCGCAAACAGGTGAAGCGGGTATCCCTTTCTCCCCGGGATGTTGCCTGGATTGTTTTCTGGTCCCGCAATTTCGGGCCGTTTCTAAAACATCACACTTTTTTTAATTTGTACCAGTTATATTTCCATTTTACCATTAATCCTCCCGATGCGTTACTGGAACCGCAAATGTTACCTCCCTCCATGGCTTTTAAGCAACTGGAAAAACTGGTGCAGCTGTACGGACCGGAGATGATTGTATGGCGGTACGATCCGCTGGTATTTTACCGAAAAAATGGAGAATTGCAGACCAACCATCGGATTAGCATTTTTCGGGATTATCTACGAATTGCCAGTTCGCTGGGGCTGGATCGCTGTTACATAAGCATTGCTCACATCTACCCCAAAATGATACGACGGGCACGCTCCATTCCCGATTTCGAATTTGTGGAATTGGCGCTGGAACAGAAGCTGCAAATTCTCTCCGAAATGGTGGATGTGGCTTCTATTTTTGGTGTTCAACTGTACAGTTGTTCGAACAAAGAGCTGTTGAAAGTGCCGGGGCTGAAGCCCGGAAGTTGTATCAACGGTCGATTACTGAATCGGCTGGGGTTCCACCGCGTGAGTGAACGTCGGGCACCAACCCGTCCTGATTGTGGATGCACTGCTTCCATCGATGTGGGAGACTATGTCAAAACTCCCTGCAAATACCGCTGCCTTTACTGTTATGCCCGTCCCTGAATCCTGAACCTTCTAATGAATGGTCACGGCTTTCTTCTCTTTTTCCTTTTTATCTTTTATTAATCTTTGAAATGATTTTCAGCTTTTCTCATCTCTCTGTACAATCAGTTTGCATAGAGACAACTCAACTGGTTTATGAACGCAACTTTTTCCTCAAAAAGAAATTTTTATTCTTTTGCAATTTGCCGTCGGGAATATTAAATTTACCAGCTAAAAATTATTACAAAAAGTTGAAAAATATGTTAAAATATTAACCATAAGTTGATCGAAACGGTTTAAACCTTAAGGAGGATGTGAAGATGGCGAAAAAGTATGTGTATTTCTTCGGAGCCGGAAAAGCGGATGGTACCAAGGATATGAAGGACCTCCTTGGCGGAAAAGGTGCGAATCTCGCGGAAATGACCAATCTGGGCGTTCCGGTACCGGCCGGATTTACTATTTCCACAGAAGTTTGTACGTATTATTATCAGAATGGATATAAATATCCGGAAGGGCTGGAAGAGCAGGTGATGGAAGCACTGCATAAAGTGGAAGATGTGATGCAGGCAAAATTCGGAGATGCGGAAAATCCGTTGCTGGTTTCCGTGCGTTCCGGTGCGCGTGTTTCCATGCCCGGAATGATGGACACGGTTCTGAATCTGGGATTAAACGATGAAACGGTACAGGGACTGATTAAGAAAACCAATAATCCTCGCTTTGCTTACGATAGTTATCGGCGGTTTGTCGCCATGTACGGTGATGTGGTGTTAGGAATGAAACCGGAAAGTAAAGACGACATTGATCCTTTTGAAGAAATTCTGGAAAAGAAGAAACAGGAAAAAGGTGCGCAATACGATACCGATCTGGATGTGGAAGCTTTAAAAGAACTGGTAGTGGAATTTAAACAGGCGATTAAAGAGCGCACCGGTCAGGATTTTCCGGAAGACCCCATGGATCAGCTCTGGGGTGCTATTGGTGCAGTGTTCCGTTCCTGGGACAACGAACGCGCTAAAGTGTACCGAAAGTTAAATAATATTCCTGATCACTGGGGAACCGCAGTGAATGTGCAGAGCATGGTGTACGGTAACATGGGTGAGGATTCTGCTACCGGTGTGGCATTTACCCGCAATCCTGCTACCGGCGAAAAGGAACTGTACGGCGAGTTCCTGGTAAATGCTCAGGGTGAAGATGTGGTAGCCGGAATTCGTACCCCGCAAAAGATTTCCCAGCTGGCCGAAATTATGCCGGAAGTGTACAAGCAACTGGTGGAAATTGCCGAAAAACTGGAGAAACATTACCGCGATATGCAGGATATGGAATTCACCATTCAGAATGGTCGGTTGTGGATGCTACAGACCCGGGTGGGGAAGCGTACCGGTTTTGCTGCTTTCCGCATTGCCGTGGATATGGTAGAAGAAGGCCTGATTACCGAGAAAGAAGCCCTGTTGCGGGTGGAACCGGATCAGTTGAACCAGCTGTTGCGTCCCATCTTCGATTTGAAGCAGAAAGAGGAAGCGGTAAAAAGTGGCAAGCTGTTAGCCAAAGGGTTGAACGCCGGACCAGGTGCCGCAAGCGGTCGAGTGGTGTTTAATGCTCCCGATGCGGCAGAATGGGCAGCACGGGGCGAGAAAGTGATCCTGGTGCGCATCGAGACCAGCCCGGAAGACATTAAGGGAATGCACGCTTCGGAAGGTATCCTGACCCAGCGCGGTGGTATGACCAGCCATGCCGCTCTGGTGGCTCGCCAGATGGGAAAAGTTTGTGTGGTTGGTGCTGGTGCACTGAACATCGATTACAAGAAACGACAGTTCGAAGTCAATGGTCGGGTGGTGAAAGAAGGGGACTGGATCTCCATCGACGGTTCTACCGGTGAGGTGATTGAAGGTAAAATCGAAACCAAACCATCCGAAGTGCTCCAGGTGCTACTGGATAAAACGCTAAAACCGGAAGAGTCGAAAACTTTCCACACCTACCAGAAGATTATGGAATGGGCGGACAAATATCGTCGTTTGGGTGTGCGCACCAATGCCGATCAACCCGATCAGGCTGCCAATGCCGTAGCATTTGGTGCAGAAGGAATCGGATTATGCCGCACCGAACACATGTTCTTCGGTGGCGATCGGATTGATGCGGTACGGGAAATGATTCTGGCCGATGACGAAGCGGGTCGCCGTGCTGCACTGCAGAAATTGCTTCCCATGCAAAAGGAAGATTTCATTGGCATCTTTAAGGTAATGGAAGATCGTCCGGTAACCATCCGCACACTGGACCCGCCTCTGCACGAATTCCTGCCTCACACAGAGAAAGAGATGAAGGAACTTGCTGAAAAAATGAACGTTCCTTTCGAAAAAGTGAAAGGTAAAGTGGAAGCGTTGCACGAATTTAATCCCATGCTGGGGCATCGGGGTTGCCGTCTGGGAATTTCGTATCCGGAGATCACTGAAATGCAGGCGCGAGCGATTCTGGAAGCGGCCTGCGAGGTGAAAAAAGAAGGTGTTGACGTAAAACCGGAAATTATGATTCCGTTGGTGGGCCACGTGAATGAATTGCGATTACAGAAAGAAGTGGTCAATCGGGTGGCCAAAGAAGTGTTTGAAAAGTATGGCATGGAAGTGGATTACAAAGTGGGAACGATGGTGGAATTACCACGTGCTGCCATCACCGCCGATCAGATTGCAGAGGAAGCGGAATTCTTCAGCTTTGGTACCAACGACCTGACCCAGACGACCTTCGGTCTTTCCCGGGACGATTCCGGTAAGTTTTTGCCTTTCTACGTGGAAAAAGGTATTCTCCCCCGCGATCCCTTCGAAGCCATCGATCGAGATGGTGTGGGACGATTAATGAAATGGGGAGTGGAGATGGGACGGAATACTCGAAAAGACCTGAAGGTGGGTATTTGCGGAGAACACGGTGGTGAGCCCAGTTCAGTGGAATTTTGCCATACGATTAATCTGGACTATGTTAGCTGTTCTCCGTTCCGGGTACCAATTGCCCGTCTGGCAGCAGCACAGGCTGCATTGAAAGAAGAAAATAAGTAATGTCAGGAAATGACCGGTCGGGGAGAATGGCCCTCCCCGACCACTTGTAAATGGTCTAAAGGGATTCATTAATCAGGAGATGAAAAATGGCTCGAAAGAAGGAACGGCAGTTTACGATCAAACAGATTATTCAGAGCGAAAAGATTTCCAACCAGGAGACGTTGCTGAAACGTCTGCGGGAACGGGGGTTTAAAACCACCCAGGCAACCCTTTCGCGCGATTTGCATGATATGGGCATCGTGCGGGTTCCCACTGCAGATGGCTACCGCTATGCCATTTCTGAGGAAGAAGGCGGACATTCTTTCCGTCGCGTGGTGGGGATGGAAATCCTGGGTGTTTATCATAACGAAAGCAATATTGTTGTCAGAACCATTACCGGCCGCGCTAAAGGGGTTGCCCTGTTTATCGATCAGATGAAACATAAAAATATTCTGGCAACCATTGCCGGGGAAAACGCCATTCTGGTGATTCCCGATACGGTGAAAAATATTCCACAGATCAAAGAAGATCTGGAAAGAATCGCTTACGAATAGGGAATCGAGACCGTCTCAATCGGAAACAAACGGGGCGATCCGAAATAGCTCCGGTCGCCCCGATATTCCTGGAGAATGACTCCAGCACGATGATGTTAATTCACCGATTCTCGATCGTAACAACGTGTACCAGAAAAAATCAGACCAGCACAGGTGGTCAAAGATTGGGTGGTAGAACCAATTTTCCATTATGCCATTTTTCCGATTGAGATATCGGGCGCGGTCATCCAACAAATGTGAAGAGAATGGGGGATAGGGTAAAAAGTATGTCAGATCGTACCGTATGTTTATAGTGTGTGTTTAATCGATAGAAAAATTTGACCAGTTTGTACCCCTCCGGGGTTGGTGCGACTTCTGACATCATCCATATCCACCGGTAAACGACTGATTAC
>Ga0256914_1004650_pt1 | contig 10187 bp, 7 predicted proteins | sample HulkmetaG_FD_191571 | JGI IMG/M metagenome (GOLD analysis project Ga0256914, IMG submission 191571) | Hydrothermal chimney microbial communities from Main Endeavour vent field at the Juan de Fuca Ridge, Pacific Ocean - Hulk | ecosystem: Environmental > Aquatic > Marine > Hydrothermal vents ...
CGGGTTCTGCAGAATATATCATTATAGAAGATAATAAGCAGATAACTTATGATAAAACAGTTAATATTGCAGTAGGTGTTACAAATGTTACAGAAGTAATAGCATATTATATAGGTGAGAACACAGAAACACCGGAAGTTAATTCAGCAGGTTGGCAGTTTACAGGAATAAAGAAAAATTTTAATGTAGAATATGTATTAAGCGAGGGATATGGAAATAAAACAGTTAAAATCTGGTTAATGGATAGAGCAGGGAATATAAGTAAATTTAAGAGTGACGGGATAGTATATGAAAATGAAAAACCGGATATTCCGGAAAACAGTTTCATTGTGTATCCTAATCCGTTTAATATTAATAAACAGGATAATATAGTAATAAAGTATAATGCGAAAGTTACAGCAAATGTGTTTTTTGATATATATACTATAACCGGAAATTATGTAGGAACAGTCAAAGGAAAAGATTATACTGCATTATGGAACGGGAGGAATAAAAACAATCGAGTAGTGGCAAGCGGATTATATTTGATTTTAATGCGTATAGACAATAAAGTTGTAAGTAAAAAACCGGGGAAACTCGGGGTGTTAAAATAGAAATGAGAAAGATATTAATAATTATTGTTTTTTTGCTTGGGGTAGTTAATACTGGTTTTGGAGCCGGCGAAACAGGGGCATTTTTTTTAAATATTAACCCTGATGCTAAAGGAGGTAGTCTTGCCGGCGCAGTTGCTGCAGAAGTTGATGATTTGAGCAGTCTTTATTGGAATCCTGCCGGATTAAGTGAAACTGTTAAAAATAATGTTTTGCTGAGTTTTAATAAATGGATTTCAGAAATTAATTGCTTTTATGCAGGTTATTCTATTCCGGTAAATTGGTTTAAACAGGGAACTGCAGGAGTGAGTTTATCTTATGTGGATCTGGGAGAATTGGAGAGCAGAAATACAGAAGGTGTTATTGAAAACATATTTAATTCGTATTCTGCCGGATACACCGTAGGGTACGGTTTTAAATTAAAAATGAATATTGAGCTGGGTATTAATTTTAAAATGTATTATCAGAAATTATTTTATGAAAATACAATCGCTGTGGGAGCAGATATAGGAAGTAAAGTTATTTTGCAGAAGGATAAAAATTTGATTTTAGGTTTAGTGCTGAAAAATATAGGAACAGCAGGTGTTTTTGTTGAAGATAATGAAATAATGCCTGTTTCAGTAAATTCGGGAATTATGTATAGAATAAAAATAAACGACATCCGCTATGTGAAAATTTTAGGTGGTATTGATTATATTTTATATCAAACACCTTTTATTAATATAGGAATAGAGTATGTGTATAAAAATATGGTTTATATTAGAGCAGGTTATAGTTATGATACAGGGGTTAATTATTTAAACTGGATTAACGGGTTGACAGCAGGATTAGGGTTGAAAATAAAACAATTTTATTTTGATGCAGCCTGGATCTCATTAGGTGAACTTGGTTCGTCATTACAGACTACAGTAAAATACAGTTTTTAGTATTAAATATAACTTGACATGTAGTTTTAAGATAGTATAATTTAAACATAAAAGGAAGCGATTCCATTGGATTAATGTTATGGATACAGCAAATATAAAGAAGAATGTAACTATCGCAGATGTTGCCAGAAAAGCAGGAGTGGCGATATCTACAGTTTCACGTGCATTTAATAATAAAGAAGGCTTGATAAAAAAAGAGACTAAAGAACGAATATTAAAAATTGCAAAGGAATTAAATTATACCCCCAATGCTTTAGCACGAGGGCTGGCATTAAAGCGTTCGGAAAATATAGGTTTTTTAGTTAAGGATATAGATAATCCTCAGACAGTACCGTTCTTTTCAGATATTTTTGCTGCAGCTACATGGGAAGCAAGTAAGAATAATTGTAATATCCTGTTCGATTCTATTAAATGTGATAATAAAAAATGGGATGGTAGTTTGCCTAAAATGATTCAGGAACAGAATGTAGAAGGAGTTCTGTTGTGTGGAAATTTTGAACCTGAAATTGCAGAGACAATTGAAAATTTGGGGATAAAGGTTATTTTAATTGATAATCATTTCAATGAGGGCTCTTTTGATACTGTATTTGTAAATAATGTGGATGCAGCTTTTACTGCAGTTGAATATTTAATCGGTTTAAACCATAAAAAAATAGGATTTATAAGTGATTCTTTGCAGAATATAAGCTTTAAAGAAAGATTTCAGGGATATAAGAAAGCTCTGCGCAAATATAAAATAGAAGTTGATTCTAATATAATAATACATGATGTGCATTCAGATTATACTAAATTTTTAGAGAAGAAAGATAAAATAATGAAAGTAATAAACGAGAAGCCAACAGCGATATTCTGTGCTCAGGATAGACTTGCAATAAATTTAATAAGACTTTTAAATGAAGAAGGCTATAAAGTTCCTGAAGATATTTCTATAATAGGATTTGACGACATATATGAGAGTCAGTTTGTTATCCCGCCGCTTACAACTATAAGGGTGTTTCGAAATGAGATGGGGAGTATGGGAACAAAATTGCTGCTGGAAAGAATATTCAAATTTAGAAAAGAACCAATAAGCGTTAAGTTATCTTATGAACTTGTAGAGAGGGAAAGTTGTAGAAAGATATGAGAAGATTAAATTTTATAGGGAGGAATAATACAGCGGACAATTGGAAGCGCTTGCATTGAAGGTGGTGTAATATGAAAGTTATTATGGTTATGTTCGATTCTCTTAATAAACATATGCTCCCGCCGTATGGTAATGATTGGGTTGTGGCTCCGAATTTTAAAAGACTTGCTGAAAATTCTGTTGTTTTTGATAACTGTTTTGCCGGTAGTTTGCCCTGTATGCCGGCAAGAAGAGAAATTCATACGGGAAGATATAATTTCCTGCATAGAAGTTGGGGACCCCTTGAACCTTTCGATAATTCTATGCCGGAAATATTAAAAAATAATGGAATTTATACTCACCTTATAAGTGATCATTATCACTATTGGGAAGACGGCGGTGCTACTTATCATACAAAATATAGTAGTTGGGAAATTAGCCGCGGCCAGGAAGGTGATCCGTGGAAAGGTGTTGTCGGAAATATTGATATCCCACATAATATTAATAAAAATTCACCGAGAGCAAGACAGGATTGGGTTAATAGAATATATATGCAGAATGAAAATTTGCACCCCCAAAATAAAACTTTTAATCTTGGTCTGGAATTTATTGAAAAAAACCATTCCGAAGATAACTGGTTTTTACAAATTGAAACTTTTGACCCCCATGAGCCTTATTTTACTTATAAAAAATTTGAAGATTTATATCCGCATAACTACAATGGTCCGTTGTGGGATTGGCCGGAGTATAAAGAAGCAGATAAATCAGATGCAGAAATCCGCCATATTCGTTATAAAAATGCTGCTCTTATTAGTATGTGCGACGAAAATCTCGGGAAAGTCCTTGATCTGATGGATAAATATAATTTGTGGCGTGATACTATGTTAATAGTTAATACTGATCACGGTTTCTTGCTCGGAGAACATAATTGGTTCGGAAAATCTGTTATGCCGTTATATAATGAAATAGTTAATATCCCTTTTTTTATTTATCACCCTGAATTTAAAGTTAAAGGTGAACGCAGAGGTACGCTTGTTCAAACAATAGATATTGCTCCTACCATACTTGATTTTTTTAATGTTAAAATTCCGGATGAAATGTTGGGAAAAAGTTTAAAAGAAACTATAAAAAATGATAAAAAAGTTAGAGAGTATGCTCTTTTTGGTGTACATGGAGGGCATATTAATATAACGGACGGGAAATTTGTTTATATGCGTGCTCCTGTAAATGACGATGGTTCCCCTCTTTTTGAATATACTTTAATGCCTGCTCATATGCAGCATTCTTTTTCTGTTGAAGAACTTCAAAATATAGAACTTTCAGAGCCTTTTAATTTTACTAAAGGCTGTAAACTTATGAAAATACCTGCTTTTGATTGGAGAAATCTTAAAAGATTTGGAAATTTACTTTTTGATTTAGAAAAAGATCCTGCTCAAATGATGCCTGTAACAGATAAAAATGTAGAAAAGTTAATGCTGGAAAATATGATAAAATTAATGAAAGAAAATGATGCACCTGAAGAACAATATGTTAGAGTAGGTATAGAAATTTAATTAAGGAGGATAGAATGAAAAGATATAAAGAATGGTTTACTCCGCTTAATGTACAATCGTTGAAAAAGTTCGGAGCTTTAAATGTTAAATTTGATAATACAGAATTTTCACCAAATAAAAAATTTAAACAGGTATGGCAGATATGGCTGCTGAAACCTAATGAAAGAGGATATAATCATTTCGGATATATTTTATTAGAAAAAAGTAATGTAACAGAACAAGACTTTCGCTTAAAGGTTTCGCAGCAGGTTATAGAGTTTAATAGTTTGTTTACTATTGATGCAAAAATATTATGTAAGAATGATTTATCGGCAACACCTTTAAACTGGGATATAAAATATAATCTTTACTATAATAAAAGAAAAATTAAAGAAGCATCTATTTTAAAAAAAGGGAATTTAACCGCCTTAAAAAAAAGAAAAAATATAAACGGAATAGTTACATCTAACTGGAGTTTTCTGGAAGCACTACAGCGTATTTCTTATGAATCAGAAGAAAAATTAAATTTTACAGTAATAGATGAACTTGATAAAATAAAGAATAATCAGATATTAAGATTTATAAAAGAGCAGAGAATATTTTTTGGCGGAGAAAAACATAAAGTAAAAGTATATCAGCATATAGGGGAAGGTTGGCTTCCCTGGCTTTATTATATTGATAATACCGGTAGATTGCTTATTGCTATTAACGGATTAAAGGCATACATTTTAAATCCTGATGCTATAACTATACATAATCGAATTGTGCAACAACTTAAGATAAGAGGGATTTCCAGATGAAAGAAAAGTTTAAATTTACCAGAAGAGAATTTTTAAATTTATCTTTAGCCGGAGGAACTATCATGGCAAGTAATATAAAATTTAGAAAAAATTTATTTGCGGGAAAGAAGGATAAAAGACCTAATATAGTATTGATAATGACAGACCAGCAAGGACTTGATACATTATCAGCATTGGGATGTTCTGATGTTAATACTCCCAATATGGACAGATTGAAAAAAAGCGGTGTAACTTTTATGGAATCATACAGCACTAATCCTATTTGTTCTCCTGCACGAAGCAGTATTTATACCGGCAGGATGAGTTCTGAAACAGGTGTTATAAAGAACGGTCTGGCTATTCGTTCAGATATTCCTAATTTAGGTGAAGTTCTTTCTGAAAACGGATATGAAACAGTATATGTTGGAAAATGGCATCTGCCTAACGGATATCAGGATAAAATACCGGGATTTAAAGTTTTACCTGCAGGAATAGGGGTAAGAGGTACTCTTGGGGATTCCGGTGTTTCAGGTGTTAGTGAAGCTTTTCTTAGAAATTATAAAGGTAATAAACCGTTTTTTCTCTCAGTATCTTTTTTACAGCCGCATGATATATGTAATTGGATAAAAAGAAATGCAGATGAAATAGAAAATCTGCCGTTTAAAGATATTGATAAACTCCCCCCATTGCCTCCGAATTTTAAATTTAATTTTAAAGAATCTGCAGAGTCGCATATACCAAGAGCACAAACTAATAAATGGAATGAATTGAATTGGAGATATTACTTGTGGAGTTATTACAGAATGGTTGAAGAAGTTGATAAGGAAATAGGAAGAGTATTAGATGCTATTTACGATTCTGAATATGCTGATAATACAATGATAATTTTTACTTCTGATCATGGAGAAGGAATGGCACGACACAGAACTGTTACAAAAAATTTCCTTTATGAAGAATCTGTAAAAGTCCCGTTAATAATATCTTTTCCCGGCAGAATCCCGAAAAACAGAATAAATAAAAAGAATCTTGTTTCAGGTCTCGATTTGTTCAGCACTATTTGTGATTATGCTGGAATTAAACCTGCAGATAATGTTAAAGGACTTTCATTAAAGCCTATTCTTGAAAGAAAAAATGTTAATTGGAGAGAGTTTCTTGTTACAGAAGTAATGCATGATATGGGACGAATGATTCGTACAGATAAATTTAAGTTGATTGCTTATAGGAATGACCCTGTTATTCAACTTTTTGATTTACAAAACGATCCGTGGGAAAAGAATAATCTTGCTGAAAAAAAGAATTATAAGTCTGAAATAAAAGAATTGAGCAGTATGCTTGAAAAATGGGAGCAGAAGTTGGATTTTGCTGAAAATGCAAAAGGTGTTTTTAAAGTTAAAATTTAGTATCAGGAGGTCTATTATGTTGAAAAGAATATATGTAGTATTATTATTTATGATTTTTCTTATAATAAATGTTAATTTAGACAAAGGAATAAATGACGCACCTCTATTCTTAGTTCGGGAAAAATATAATAAGGTTAAACAGAATTTTAAAATGATAGATATTTCAGGTGTAGTAAATAAAGGATATAAGGATGATGTTGAGGATGATGGCAAAGGCGGTTGGATTGATGCAGGAAATAATGATTTTAGAACTTTTAATCTTAAAGGTGTTCATAAATTTTTAAATATACCTTTTTTACTTATTGATGGAAATAAAAATAACGGAAAAACAGTTTTAATACTTCGAGGAGATGACAATAAATCGTATCCTGTTTCTGCCGAAATAAAAATAGATTCCCGATGTGCAGGTATATATTTTCTGCATTCAGCCAGTTGGGGCAAAGGTATAGCGGGTAAATACATCTTTGTGTATGAGGACGGGAAAAAGATAGTTAAAAAACTTGAGTATAAAAAGCACATATTTAATTGGTGGGGAAAATTCGAATCTGATTATGCACGGCCTGTCTGGACAGGTAAAAATGCAGTTACAGACGAAGTATCAGTATATCTTTATGCATGGAAAAATCCTCGGCCTGATAAAAAAATAAAAAAAATTATTGTTAAAACTGAAGGAATAAAAAATTATCTGATGCTGTTTGCCCTTACTCTGACAGATAAAGGACCTTATCTCCCGGCAATAGTAGAAGAGCTTGTTAAATTAGATACTTCTGATTGGTTCCCTTATGTAGAATTTTCACCTGAAGATGCAGAAAATAGTGTGATTGATATGTCTTATTTACTTGATCCGCCGGCAGGCAAATATGGTTTTATAAAAATTAAAAAAGATAAATTTTATTTTTCTAATGGAAAAGAAATCAGATTCTGGGGCTTCAATATGGTTGCTTCCGGGAATTTTTTAACTAAAAGTAAAGCAGAAAAAATTGCTGCGAGAATTGCACAAATGGGAGCTAATATTGTTAGATTGCATCACTTAGATGCTGAATGGGCTAATCCTAATATATTCGGGAATGACCCGAATAGTACACGAAAATTGTCTGAAGCATCATTGGATAAACTGGATTATTTGTGGTATCAGTTAAAAAAACGGGGTATTTATATATATCTTGATTTGCTCGTCCATAGAACGGCCTTGAAAAATGACGGTATTAAGGCCAGAAGTGATATTGTAAAAGGATATAAAATTGAAGGCGAGTTCGACAGACATCTTATAAATTTACAAAAAGAGTATATTAAACAGCTGCTGCTGCATAAAAATAAATATACAGGTAAAAGATTAATAGATGATCCTGCTATGGTAATGATGGAAATAATAAATGAAGACTCTTTATTTTTTATTAAAAAAACAAGCAGATTTTCTATAAGATCTAAATATTACAGAAAAATATGGAAAAAACTTTTTAATAAGTGGCTGATAAAAAAATATAAAAATAGAGCAAATTTGTTGGCAGCATGGCGAGAAGCAGGTAGAGTCGGCTTAGAAGATTTTGAAGCCCCTGAAAATGAAACTGTTGAAATTCCTGCTGATTATAGAAAAATTAAAGTCCATAACTATAGTAAAAAAAGAATAAAAGATATATACAGATTTATATACGATACTCAGTGGAAATATTATAAAGAAATGTATTCATTTTTAAGAAAGCTTGGAGTTAAATGTGCTATTACAGGAAGTAATCATTGGGTTAAAGATATTGCAGATGTGCATCTTAATGCAAAACTTGATTTTGTTGACCGACATAATTACTGGAAAAAGAGCGGAGGAAATAAATTTGCAAAAGGTGCATGGAGTAATCCTGATCCAATGGTTAAATCAGATATCGGCGGAATTATCGGAGAAATGAGTACAAAAGCGGTCTACGGAAAACCGTTTGTTATATCAGAATGGAATTGTTATGCGCCTAATGAGTTCCGTGCAGAAGGTGTCCCTATTCTGGCTTTATATTCTTCGTTGCATAACTGGAATGCAATACAGTTTGCATATACTCATTCAAGAGAGTTTAAATATAGTTTAACACATGTTCTTGATGTATATAATAAACCTGCTATAACTGCTTTATGGCCTGTCTGCTCTTTAATTTTTCATAGAAGAGATTTAAAAGAGGCAGATACCGGATATTTTTCAAAAATTACTCCGGAAGAGGCTGTTAATCCTTTTTCAAAATTAAAAGTATTTCCCCGTATGGGACTTGTAGCAAAAGCCGGTTTGATGTTTACGGATATAGCAGTATCGTCTAAATTTAATAATAAAGAACTGCTTAAATATAATGATAAAAATAATTATATCTTCCCTTCGTCAACAGGGGAGTTGCTCTGGAATACTAAAAAAGGATTGATTTCATTTGAAAATAAAAAAAGTCTTGGTATCATCGGTTTTACAAAAGGAGATAAAGTAAAATTTAATACTGCTGAAATAAATTTAAAAACAGACTTTGCAATTGTTATTTTAACTTCTCTCGATAATAAACCAATTAAAAAGTCAAAACATCTTCTTTTAACGGCTGTTTCCAGAACAAGACAAAAAGGAATGAAAATAACTAAAAACGGCCGGCTTGTTGATACCGGTACTCCGCCTTTGTTAATTCAACCGGTAAAAGGAACTGTTTTTATTAATGCAAAATCGCCTGAAAGTATTTATGCTTTATCTTTATATGGAAAGCGAATGAAAAAAGTTGATTTTTCAAAACATAAAAAAGGATTTAATTTTGAAATGAAAGCAGATTATAAAACTGTTTACTATGAAATAAAATTTTAATTTAATAATTGCTTACAACTTGACTTTAATTTTAAAATTGATTTATTGGTGTAGATTATGAAAAGAAAAGTAAAATCGGATACAGATATTGAAATGTCGTTCCTTGATCATATTCGTGAACTTAGAAAAAGACTTTTTGTATCATTTATTGCTTTGACTATAACCTTTATTGTGGCTTTTATATTTTATGAACAGATTGTAGAGATATTAATAAAACCGCTGAAAGCAGCAAACAGCTCTCTCGGCAAGGAAAAACTTTTTATAAATTCAATCTATGAAGGATTTGCAATTAGAATTAAAATTTCTTTTATTACAGGGATAGTTTTATCTTTACCTGTACACCTTTATAATATTATAAAATTTATTTTTCCCGGGTTAAAAAGAAAAGAGAAAAAGATTATTATCTATTCTTTAATCAGCAGTTTTTTTCTGATCCTTTTTAGTATCTATTACGGATATTTTAAAATTATTCCTGTTTCAGTAAAATTTTTAACTGATGCAGCGTTTGTTCCTGCTAATGTAGGACTTCTATTAAATTTCGGAAAAAACATTTTTTATATCCTTCAGTTTTTATTAATAGGATTATTGATTTTTCAATTACCTTTAATTCTTGAGTTGTTATTATATTTAAATATGATAAAAAGAAAAACTGTTTTGAAAATCAGCAGATTTATAGTAGTAGGTATTTTTGTGCTTTCTGCAATTGTAACTCCGCCGGATATATTTTCTCAGATTGCTTTTGCTTTGCCGTTAATTGTTCTGTATTACCTTGCTATTATAATTGCAAAAATATTTAAATTTGGTGAATAGATTATGTTTGGTATAGGTTTTTGGGAAACAATTATTATAATAATTGTAATTATTCTTGTTGTAAAACCTGATGATATCCCTAAAGTAGTGTATAAGGTTGGAAAATTTATCGGAGAATTAAAAAAGTCTTATGATATGTTTATTGATACTTTACACGAACTTGAAGATAAGGTTAAACAGAGTATTGAATTCGAAGATAAACCTGCTCATAAAACTAAAACAACAAGAAAACGAAAAAA
>Ga0256914_1004651_pt1 | contig 10187 bp, 9 predicted proteins | sample HulkmetaG_FD_191571 | JGI IMG/M metagenome (GOLD analysis project Ga0256914, IMG submission 191571) | Hydrothermal chimney microbial communities from Main Endeavour vent field at the Juan de Fuca Ridge, Pacific Ocean - Hulk | ecosystem: Environmental > Aquatic > Marine > Hydrothermal vents ...
TTCTAAGTCTTTAATATTATTGCTTTTATCAATAAGTAATTGAAATAATATTTGGGAGTCTCTATATTCTAAAAAATAAACCTTAGGTCTTTTTTCCTGATAACTTGCTACTACTTCTTTATATATATCCTGTTTTTCTTTTTGAGCTTTACACCAATCTTCAATAGGTCTTTTAAAATGGAAGTTTTGAATCAAAAATTTTATATGTTGTTTTAATACATCTCTTGAACATATGATTGATATTGCAGAAAATGAATTTGAAAAAATAGTATCCTTTATTCCATTAGTTCTATATATACTTAAAATTTTGCTTATTACATGAGGACTATTTTTATGAGGAAATATAGATAATACAACGGCCTTATTTGTTACAATTTGTTCTATACCATAGGATTTAATCTTTTCTAATACTACTGAGACGCTTTCAGGATTTAACCCAATATTGACATGAGTATTATCTTTTTCTTTTATACAATTAATAAATAATAAATTAATCTTTTGTTTTTTTATTTGATTAAATATTTTTTGTAGTCTTTTTTTATCACCCCTTTCAATAAAGTTGATCCATACAACATTATTTAAAAATTTACATCCATCAAGTTCTATTTCTTTTACCATGGATTACAGTAATCTATTTATTGCTTCCAATAGACCTTGAGTATCTATCGGCTTTGCTATATATTCATCTGCCTCTGTGGCCATACCATCTGCATGTGTATATTTTGTAGTTGGAACTGCTTCTCCAACAGCTGTCAACAATATTATTGGTATATTTGCTGTATCAGGATTTGATTTGAGTTCTGCGCACAGCTTATAACCATCTTTTCTGGGCATCATAACATCTAATATGATAAGATCAGGCCTTTTTTGCTTAATTACTTCTTCTCCTTCCACTCCATCATATGCTTTTCCCACTTCAAATCCTTTACTTTCTAACATCATTGCTATTGTTTCTACTAAATCAGGATCATCATCTACTACTAATATATATTTTTTATCTATCATAATAAAACCTCCTTTTATATTTTATATTTCATTTTATTGATTCATTATTTTATAATTTTGGTCTTGGATATAATCCACTTCTCTCAACTATTTCTGGAACTATTTCTTCCCATTCAATTGCCATTATATGGAATCCTGCTACTCCTTCACATTCTTTAAGTCTTTGAATAGTCTCAATACATATTTTTATCCCTTCTCGGGGTTGTTTATCTTTTGGAATCCCACTCATTCTCTTTACCACTTCGTCTGGAACATCCATACCTGGAACTCTATTTTTCATATACTTTGCCATGCCAGCGCTTTTTAGAGGAGTAACTCCTGCAAGTATATACACCTTTTTGTGTAATTCTCTTTCTCTTAGCTGTCTCATCCATTCTTCAAATCTATCTAAATTGTATATACATTGGGTTTGAATAAATTCTGCTCCTGCTGCTACTTTTTTTGCCAATCTCTTTGCTCTAATCTCAAATGGATCAGCAAAAGGGTTAGCTGCTGCACCTACAAACATCTTAGGAGGCCTTTTTATAGAATCTCCATTTAAAAATTTACCTTCATCTCTCATTTTTCTGACAAGTTGAATAAGTTGCATAGAATCTAAATCGAATACATTTTGAGCCTCTGGACAGTCTCCAAACTTTTGATGATCACCTGATAAACAAAGTATATTGTAAATATCAAATGATGCAGCTCCAAGTATATCACTTTGCATAGCAATTCTATTTCTGTCTCTAACTGTCATTTGCAATACAGGTTCTAACCCCATTTGTTTTAAATGTATGCAGGATGCTAAACTACACAGCCTTGTTACTGCTGTCTGATTATCTGTTATGTTTATTGCATCTACATAATTTTTTATCTTTTCTGCCTTTTTTATAATATGTTCTGGATCTGATCCTCTTGGAGGACCAACTTCAGAAGTTACAGCTATTTTTCCTGATACAAGGATTCTTTCTAATTTACTTGGTGTTTTTATCTCTGCTGTCATTGTCTTACATCCTCCCTAATTACCTTTCTTGGGCCTCCAGCCCTTTCAGTAGACCAATCTTTAATGGGGATAAGCCTTTCATAATCATCAAGTCTTCCCAGTTCTTTTAATCTATTTATTATAAGCTGCCATGCACAATCTATATCTTTACTGAGTTCACATTTTCCCCTCGTAGAACCACCACATGGACCATTCAAAAGTCTTTTGGCACATCTGGCAATAGGGCATATTCCAGCAGTCTGGCCAAGTATACATTTTCCACATGCCTGACATCTCTCTGACCATGCACCTCTTTCTTCACTTCCTCCCATAAAACATGTATCTACTCCAGGAAAAACAAGTTTATTGGGGTATGCTTCTGCAATAAATTGAACTCCAACACCACAAGCAAGGGATAGGATAACATCATATTTATCTATTTGTTCTCTTAGTTTCTCTACATATTCTCGATCACATTGTCTTTCAAGGGTTTCTTCATCTATATCTACTTTTTTCCCTTTATTCATAAAATACATCCTTAAAGCGGATGCAAGAATTCCCACCTCCTTTTTTCCTCCTGCTTCACACACTGTTACACATTCATTACATCCTACTATTAGGATTTTTTCATAATTTTTTATCTGGGTAATTATTTCTTCTATGGGTTTTTGTTTAGCAACAATCATATCTTATCGCTCCTTTTTATTATGCTGCTTTTTTTAACATTTTCTTTATGGGATTTGGCCCTATTTTTTTTATTCTTTGGGTCATTTCAGTAGCTATTTCAGCAAACTTTGGGCCTTCACTCGATGAAAGATTAAACATTTCGACCCTATCTTTGCCAATCCCTATTTTATCAAGTATTTCTTTTGCCTTTTCTACTCGTCTTTTGGCTCTAAGATTACCACTGTTAAAACGACAATCTCCTTCAAGACAGCCAACTAAATAGACCCCATCTGCACCTTTTTCAAATGCTCTCATTATATGTAGCAAATCTACCTTTCCTGTACATGGGACTCGTATTATCCTTATGTTACTTGGATAATTTAATCTCATGGATCCTGCCAGATCCGCAGCTGTATATCCTCAGAATTGGCAACAAAAAGCTAATATTATTGGTTCAAATGTCTTCATAATAATTCCCCCTCAAGTAATGCATCTATTTTGCTTACAATCTGATTATCCTCATACCATGATAACTCTATAGCCTTTGCAGGGCATTCTGAAGCGCATATTCCACATCCTCTGCAAAGGGCTTCGTCTATCTCGCTTACTCCTTGTTCATTTATATAAGGCACTCCAAATGGACAAACTCTTACACATACAAGACATGCTGCGCAAAGATCCGGATTGACTTTTGCTGTTACAGCAGAAAGGGTAATGCTATCTTGAGCAAGAAATGTTGATGCCCTTGAAGCGGCTGCAAGCCCTTGTGCAATTGATTCTGGAATAAGTTTTGGAGCTTGTGCCATACCACATAAAAATATTCCGTCATTTACCATATCAACAGGTCTAAGCTTTACATGAGCCTCCATGAAATAGCCTTCTTCATTTCTTTGAAGTTTTAATATTGAAGCAAGTTCTTCTGTATCTTCAGCTATAACACCTGCACTAAGGGCTAAGAGGTCTGCATAAACAGAAATATATCTATGCAATATATGGTCTTTAAAAGTTACTTTTATCCCTTGATCTGTTGATTCTACTTTAGGAGGATCATCTATATTGTATCTACAAAATATAACACCTTTTTGTCTTGCCTCTCTATAGTATTCCTCTAAGAAACCATAGGCTCTGATATCTCTATATAGAATTATTACTTCAGTTTCAGGATTCAAGTCTTTTATATGAAGGGCATTTTTTATAGCACTTTGGCAGCATACCCTCGAGCAATTAGGAGTCTTTTCATTTCTTGAGCCAACACATTGGATCATAACTACTTGTTTAAGTCCTTCAGCACCTCTTATCTCAAGTCTTTTGGATAATTCCACTTGAGTCATTACTCTTAAATCCTTTCCATATAGATATTCTTTTGGCTTATATTCTTTAGCACCTGTGGCAATTATTACTGCACCATGTTCAATTTTTCTTTCATACATTCCAGGACCTATTAGTACTTCTGTAGTAAAATTTCCCTGAAAACCACTAAATCCCACTACAATAGATTGAGTAAGTACTTGTATGTTTTCATGGTTTGTAACTTTATCTATAAGTTCTGATAGATATTTCTGAATATCTCTGCCATCAATAGTCTTGGTAAGTTCTCGGGCAAATCCACCGAGTTGTGCTTCTTTCTCAATGATAATTGTTTCAAAACCTTGATCTGCAAGACTAAGCGCTGCGTTCATTCCAGCTATACCCCCACCTATAACTACTGCTCTTTTTATAATAGTTATTTTCTTTTCTTTTAGAGGCCTTAAATAAGCTGCCCTCATAACAGCCATACGAACAAGATCTTTTGCCTTATTTGTTGCAGCTACAGGATCATTGCTGTGAACCCAAGAATCTTGATCTCTTATGTTTGCCATTTCAAATAAATATTTATTTAATCCACTTGCTTGAAGAGTTTCTTGGAATATAGGTTCATGAGTTCTTGGAGAACAAGATGCTACAACAACTCTGTTAATATTATATTCTTTAATTATTTCTTTTAATCTTGCTTGCGTGTCTTGAGAGCATGTGAAAAGATTATTTTCGGCATATACTACATGTGGAAGTTTTAAAGCATATTCTGTTAATGATGCTACATCTATAACTCCAGCTATATTTATTCCACAATTGCATATGAAAACACCAACTCTTGGCTCTTCTCCTTCTACATCTCTTTCTTTAGGAAGTTCCAAGGTATTATACATGCTCCATCTTGCCTGATTTAAAAGAATTTCAGCAGCACATGCTGAAGCACTTGCTTCTGTAACAGAGCTTGGGATGTCTTTTGGCCCTTGAAGCACACCACTTACAAATATGCCTTCTTTTGAGGTTTTAACAGGATAAAATGGATCAGTTAAAATAAAATTATACTTATTTAATTGAATCGCTGATTTTTTTGCAAGTTCTATAGTATTTTTATTTCCCTCAAAACCTATCGATAAGATTACTATATCAAATAATTCCTCATATAACTCTCCTTGCTCATCCACATATCTTATAATTAAATCTTCGCCTTTGTTATATAAGGTGTGTATTCTAGCTCTGATAAATCTTATCCCCAATTTTTTTGCCCTTTCATAGTATTTTTCGTAGTCTTTTCCATAAGTTCTCATATCCATATAAAAGATGCTACATTTAACGTTTGGCTCATGCTCCTTTGCTATCACCGCTTCTTTTATGGCATACATGCAACACACAGCGGAACAGTAAGGATTAGTATTTATATCTCGAGAACCAATACATTGAAGCCATGCTATCTTCTTTGGTTTTTTTTGGTCTGAAGGACGTAATAATTTTCCCATTGTTGGACCTGATGCAGAGAGTATTCTTTCAAATTCAAGACTTGTTAATACATTTTGGTGTTTTGGATAGAAGTCTTTTATTTTTTTGGGATCAAATGCCTTTGTGCCTGATGAAAATATTATTGAGCCTGCCTCTATTTCTATTTCTTCTTCTTTTTCAGAATGATTTATAGCTTCTGCTTTACAAGCTTCTACACATTGAAAGCATTCACAACAATATCCACAATTAAGACATCTTTTTGCCTCTTCTTTTGCTATATCTTCTGAATATGTAAGTTCTACTTCTTTAAAACTGTTTTTTCTGGTTTCTAATGATATTTCAGAAATAGGTTTTCTTTCTGTTTTTAAAATATCATCCGGTATGGTTCTAAAATTACTACCCCATTTTTGTTCTTTTCTTCCTCTTTTTAAATCTTCTCCCTTGATATATCTTTTTATAGACTCTGCTGCTTCCATACCAGAAGCTATAGCCCTTATGGCTATGTTAGGTCCTGTTTGTACATCTCCACCTGCAAATATCCCCTTTATATTTGTTTCATATGTAATAGGATCAACACATATAGTACCATTAGGATTTAATTCAAGACCTAATGAAGACAAAAACTCTTTATCAGGTCTTTGCCCAATAGCTACTATAAGTTCATCTACAGGAATTTGATATTCTGTGTTTGGTAATGGAATTGGTCTCTTTCTGCCAGATGAATCAGGTTCACCAAGTTTCATCCTTATACACTCTACAGATTTTATTTTTTTGCCATTCTTTATTATTCTTATTGGAGCTGTTAGATATATAATTTTTATTCCTTCTTTTTCTGCTGCCTCCACTTCTTCTCTGAGAGCGGGCATTTCTTGTTTTGTTCTCCTATAAAGTATTTGGACCTTTTGTGCCCCAAGTCTAAGTGCTGATCTTGCAGTATCTATTGCTACATTACCTCCACCTATAACAGCCACATTTTTCCCAATTGTTAATTCTTCTCCCATGTTGAGCTTTCTCAAAAAATCTACTCCTTGAATCACACTATCTGCATCCTCTCCATCTATATTCAGATTTATTCCTTTATGAGTTCCAGTTGCTATATATATGGCTTTATATCCTTGATTAAATAGACCATGTATATCTTTTACAGGAGTATTTGTCTTAATCTCTACTCCCAAATATTTTATGTATTCTATTTCTCTTTTTAGTATGTCTTTTGGAAGTCTGTGTTCAGGAATTCCATATCTTAACATGCCTCCTGGTTCAGGAAGGGCTTCGAATATAGTAGGTTTTATGCCTTTTTTTATAAGGTGATATGCACAAGAAAGTCCTGATGGCCCACTTCCTATTATTGCAACTTGAGATTTTTCTTCTTTTATAGGAGTGATCGGAATTTCATATAGGTCCGCGTTATCTGCTGCAAATCTTTTTAAGGCCCTTATAGCTATTGCTTCATCTACTTCTTGTCTTCTACACTTTTCTTCACATGGATGTGGGCAAATTCTACCTATTACACCTGGAAGAGGTAACTTTTCTGCTATCATGTTTAAGGCCGCTTGATATTTACCCACTTTTATCATTTGAATATAACCCTGCACATTGATGCTGCATGGACATGCCTGCCTACAAGGTGCTTTATCTGTTTTTTGTATACAATATGCTCCAGGTATTGCCTGAGGATAAAGTTTATATATTGCCTTTCTATCAGAAAGAGATAGATTATAAGTATCTTCTATTTGAACAGGACAAACTTGGGCACATTCGCCACATCCAGTACATTTGTCTAAGCTCACATACCTGGGATGTTTAAGTATTTTTACTTTAAAATTGCCAGCTTCTCCTTCAATACCAATAAGTTCTGCATTAGTGATAATCTTAATATTAAGATGACGGCCGACCTCGACCAGCTTTGGAGAAATAATTCACATAGCGCAGTCATTGGTGGGGAATGTTTTATCCAGTTGTGCCATTATTCCACCAATGGCACTATTCTCTTCCACTAAGTATACATAATAGCCACTATTAGCAAGATCAAGAGCCGATTGCATACCTGAAATACCCCCACCTATAACTACTACTGAACCAAGTATTTTATTACTTGCCATGTTTTCCCTCTCCTTTATATTTTTACATTATCCAGAATCATTGGTAGTTTATCTTCCCATCCTATAGTGGAGATCATTACTCCTGCCATACCCATTTTTTTTAGTTCTGACACCAACTCCGAAGCTATTTCTATACATCGCTTTCTTTTATCTGCTGCTTTTTGTATACTTCTTATTGTTTGTTCTGGTATAGAAATATGTTTGATATTTCTGTCTATATAACGGGCCATTCCAGCAGATTTGAGGAGCAATACAGTTGGTATGATAGCTATTTTATTTGGATCTATCTTTTTTAAGAATTGACTAAAATGGTGAAGATCAAATACTGGAGTAGTAATTACAAATTTTATTCCAGCATTTATCATATTATAGAGATTCTCTATTTCTATATCTAAGGCCCCTCCCATAATGCCCGCATTTACTACAGAACCTACAAAAAAGTTAGGTGGAGTATTTAATTCTATACCTGCAAGATCTCTGCCTGATTGAAGAATTTGTATTGCCTCGATTAATTCTATTAATTCCAGATCATATACTTCTCTTGCTTTTGGATGGTCTCCAAACCTGATATCCTCTCCAGGAACTGCCATAATATTAGGTATGCCAAGAGCTGATGCAGATAAAATATCTGCTTGAAGGGCTAATCTGTTTCTGTCTCTACAACAAATTTGGAAAACAGTTTCAAATCCATGATTCTGTAAATATAAACAGCCTCCAAGAGAACTTGCTTTCATTACTGCATTTGCCATTTCTGGAACAACAATGGCGTTTACTCTTCCTTTTATTAAATTGGCATTTCTAAGCATATAAGAAAAGTCTGCCCCTTTTGGGGGTTCAAATTCACCTAAAATCACGAATTCTTTGCTCTTTATCTTTTCTTCTATAGTTGACTTGGCCATTTTATTTGAACCTCCACTACAACTTGTTTATGGCATTTAAAATTGCCATTTCAAGGTCATTCATACCAAATGACTTAATATGATAAAAAAATATGCCTTGTTGCCTAAATTTACTCTCCAGTTCAGGGGTATTGGTTTCTGCGCATATAATTATAGGTAGATTTTTCTCCATTCCTTTTATTATTGAAACAAAATCTACATCCTCTTTTAAAAGATCTGCATCTAATACCAAAACATCTATTATATTGTTTTGAATAGCTTGAAGCGTTTTTTTGAGAGTGTTGACACATATCATTTTCATATCATTTATCCTTGAAAATATGTTAAGTTCTAAACATAAACTTGGTTTTGGCTCCGCTATAAGAAGTGATTTCTTTTCCCTCATTAAATTACCATTATATAATCACTTTAATATAAATATTATGCAAAGAATATGCCTATAGATTATGAATTATGTTTTTTTGTTATTAAGATGGTAGGAAGGCCATAAATTGAAAGATTATTAAATACATATGTCTATTTTTTGAGAAAAAAAGTAACATCGTGTTACAAAATTTCCCGATAATTTTTATATAATAAAAATAAATGTTCATAAATATTATGAATATTTATTATATAATTTATTATATAATTTGAAATCCAATTGCATCGAATATATAGGCATAGAGATATTTACCCCCTCTATGGAGGAAAGGAATAGGCAGATAAATAGAGAGCAGAGCCTTCCTACTTCAGTGGTGTAAGAAGCATAAAAGATAGGATTCAGGTAAAGAATGGCAAAAGAAGACATGAGATGGCAGGATACATGGAATTTATATTGATCCAGTTATGGTATTACTATGAATGGGTTAACTCCTTATGAAAAATTAAAGTGAAGGATGTTAAATAAATATATCCTTTCTTTTCTTATATAACACTTCTGAAACTATTTTTACAAAAATGTCTTTATTTATTCACTAAGTGCTATCTCAACAATCTAAAAAATATGTTTTTAAGGACAAAGACTGAAGTTTCAACTCATATGATTATTTTTATTTTCATATTGAATAAAGAATTGTTGAAGCATACTTTAAATAACATGAAAATTATAGACAAATTCAAAATTTTATGTAAAATATCTTTTATATCAAGTAATAAGGGGTAAAACATGAATAACTGGTTCACAAGGGTAGTGTTTTCTTCTATTGGAAAAAAACTAATTATGGCAATAACAGGGCTATTTTTTTGTATTTTTATGTTGATTCATATAATTGATAACATGATGATATATAGAGGCAAAACTGTATTTGAGTCATATGTAAGATCGCTTCATTCGTTTCCTCTTCTTATTTCATCGGTTGAAATAGGGCTTATAATATTTGCTTTTTTGCATATAGGGTTTGGGATGATACTTTTTTATGAAAACTGGCGAGCAAGGCCTATAAATTATAAGTTAATAAAAGGAGCTGGTGGAAAGACATTAAGTTCGAGGTTGATGCCATATACAGGACTCTATATATTGGCTTTTGTTATAATTCATCTTATAAACTTTCGTTTTGCAGAACAAAAAACAGAAAGTATCTATGATTTGTTAAATATTGCTTTTTCTAACCCCTTATATGTAGCATTTTATTTATTTAGTGTAATAGTTGTTGCACTTCATATTAGGCATGGTTTTTGGAGTGCATTTCAAAGTTTAGGCTTAAATCACTCTAAATATATGCCCTTAATAGAAAGGATAAGTCTTGTATTTGCTATAATATTAGCTATTATCCTGGGTTCTGTTCCTATATATTTTTATCTTTAATG
>Ga0256914_1004652_pt1 | contig 10186 bp, 9 predicted proteins | sample HulkmetaG_FD_191571 | JGI IMG/M metagenome (GOLD analysis project Ga0256914, IMG submission 191571) | Hydrothermal chimney microbial communities from Main Endeavour vent field at the Juan de Fuca Ridge, Pacific Ocean - Hulk | ecosystem: Environmental > Aquatic > Marine > Hydrothermal vents ...
GGAGACGATCTCCAGCAGGGGGGTGCCGGCGCGGTTGAGGTCGATGCCGGTGTAGCCGTGAAAGTCCTCGTGCAGGGACTTGCCGGCGTCCTCCTCCAAGTGGGCGCGGGTGACGCCGATGCGCTTGCGCTCGCCGTTCTCCAGCAGGATCTCCACGTGGCCGCGGCCCACGATGGGCAGCTCATACTGGCTGATCTGGTAGCCCTTGGGCAGGTCGGGGTAGAAATAGTTCTTGCGCGCGAAGACCGAGCGGCGGGCGATCTCCGCCTCGATGGCGGTGCCGAAGAGCACCGCCTTGCGCACCGCCTGCTCGTTGAGCACCGGCAGCACGCCGGGAAAGCCCAGGTCCACCAGACAGGCCTGGGTGTTGGGCTCGGCGCCGAAACGGGTGGAGGCGCCGGAGAAGATCTTGGACTGGGTGGTGAGCTGGGTGTGGATCTCCAGCCCGATGACGGTTTCCCACTGCATGGTCAGTACCCCTCCGGCGTCTGCAGGTGCCAGTCGGTGGCCCGCTGGAGCTGGTGCGCCGCGTTCAGCAGCCGTGCCTCGTCGAAGTAGTTGCCGATGAGCTGGAGCCCCGCAGGCAGCCCGCCGACCCGGGGCGCCGGCATGGAGAGCGCCGGCAGGCCCGCCAGGTTGACGGCGATGGTGTAGATGTCCGACAGGTACATGGAGACCGGGTCGCTCGACTTCTCGCCCAACCGGAAGGCGGTCTCGGGCGAGGCGGGGCCAAGGAGCAGGTCGGCCTGTTCGAAGGCCTTGCGGAAGTCGTCGGCGATCACCTGGCGCACCTGCTGCGCCTTGAGGTAGTAGGCGTCGTAGTAGCCCGCCGAGAGGGCGTAGGTGCCGATCATGATGCGCCGCTTCACCTCGGCGCCGAAGCCTTCCGAACGGCTGCGCTTGTAGAGATCCTCCAGGTCCTTCGGATCCTTGCATCGGTGGCCGAAGCGCACGCCGTCGAAGCGCGCCAGATTGGAGGAGCACTCCGCCGGCGCCACCACGTAATAGGCGGCCACCGAGTATTTCGAGTGGGGCAGGGAGACCTCCACCAGCTCGGCGCCGAGTCTCTTCAGCTCCTCCATGGCCTGCTCCATGGAAGCGGCCATCCCGCTGTCTAGCCCCTCCTCGAAGAACTCCTTCACCACGCCCACCTTCAGGCCGCCCAAGGGCTGCTCCAGGGCGGCCAGGTAGTCGTCCACGGGACGCTCCGCCGAGGTGGAGTCCTTCTCGTCGAAGCCGGCCATGGCGGAGAGCAGCAGGGCGCAGTCCTCGGCGCTGCGCGCCATGGGGCCGGCCTGGTCCAGGCTGGAGGCGAAGGCGATCATGCCCCAGCGGGAAACGCGACCGTAGGTGGGCTTGAGGCCGGTGATGCCGCAGAAGGCCGCCGGCTGGCGGATGGAGCCGCCGGTGTCGGTGCCGGTGGCCGCCGGCGCCAGGCGCGCCGCCACCGCCGCCGCCGAGCCCCCGGAGGAGCCGCCGGGCACCCGCTCGGTGTCCCACGGGTTCTTCACCGGGCCGTAGTGGCTGGTCTCGTTGGAGGAGCCCATGGCGAACTCGTCCATGTTGGCCTTGCCCAGCATCACCATGCCGGCGCCGGCCAGCCTCTCCACCACGGTGGCGTCGTAGGGAGAGACGAAGTTGTCCAGCATGAAGGAGCCGCAGCTGGTCTTCACGCCCTTGGTGCAGAAGATGTCCTTGTGGACCAGGGGAATGCCGGTGAGCGGCCCCGCCTCGCCCTTCTGGATGCGCTCGTCGGCGGCACCCGCCTGCAGCAGCGCTTCCTTGTCACAGACGGTGATGAAGCTGTTGAGCTCCCGGTCGTGGGCGCGGATCCGCTCCAGGAAGTGCTCGGTGAGCTCCACGCTGCTGAACTCGCCGGCGGCCAGCCCCGTGGCCAGTTCCCGCAGGCTCTTCTGGTGCAGGTCGCTCATTCGATCACCTTCGGCACGAGGTAGAGCCCGTTCTCCACCAGGGGCGCCACGGCCTGGTACGCTTCGCGGCGGTTCTCCTCGGTCACCACGTCGGGGCGCAGCCGCTGGGCCATCTCCAGGGGGTGGGCCATGGGGGTGATGCCGGCGGTGTCCAGCTCTTCCATCTGCTCCACCAGGTGCAGGATCCCCGCCAGCTCGCCACGCAGGGGCTCCAGCTCCTCCTCGGCCACGGCCAGGCGGGCCAGGTGGGCGATCTTCTCCACGTCGTCGCGTTCCAGGGTCATGATGTCCGCTTCCGGGCTGTTGCTGGAAAGGGAGGGCAAACTAGCACAAATCGCGCAGGTTTACATCCTCGGGCCCTTTTTCCGCAGCCCGTCGGGGAGACCGATAATCCCGTCGAATCAAGGAACTATCCGACATTTCCCGAAGCTCGGGGATTCCCCCCCTTGCCCCGGGTTGGGCCTGTTGATAGATTAGCGCTCTCGACTCCCGCGGGCCGCCGACAGCAGGCCCCGGTTTTCATTACGCTTTCCCGACTTTTCCCCAGGTCGCTCCGGCGGCTGCTCGAACGGATTTTGTTGATGCTTTTCAGACGTCTGCGCGGATTCTTCTCCAACGATCTCTCCATCGATCTGGGCACGGCCAACACCCTGATCTACGCGCGGGACCAGGGCATCGTGCTCAACGAGCCCTCGGTGGTGGCCATCCGCGAGGACCGCAGCCGCGGCATGAAGGCGGTGGCGGCGGTGGGCGAGGACGCCAAGAAGATGCTGGGCCGTACTCCCGCCAACATCACCGCCATCCGGCCCATGAAGGACGGCGTCATCGCCGACTTCACGGTGACGGAGAAGATGCTCCAGTACTTCATCCACAAGGTGCACGAGAGCCGCCTCATCCGACCCAGCCCGCGGGTGCTCATCTGCGTCCCCTGCGGCTCCACCCAGGTGGAGCGGCGCGCCATCAAGGAGTCGGCGGCGGGCGCCGGCGCACGGGAGGTCTATCTCATCGAGGAGCCCATGGCGGCCGCCATCGGCGCCAACCTGCCGGTGGACGAGGCGCGCGGCTCCATGGTGCTGGACATCGGCGGCGGCACCTCGGAAGTGGCCATCCTCTCGCTCAACGGCATCGTCTACGCCAACTCGGTGCGCATCGGCGGCGACAAGTTCGACGAGGCGATCATCAACTACGTGCGCCGCAACTACGGCAGCCTCATCGGCGAGGCCACGGCCGAGCAGATCAAGCACGAGATCGCCACCGCCTGGCCCGGCAACGAGGTGCAGGAGATCGAGGTGAAGGGGCGCAACCTGGCCGAGGGCATTCCGCGCAGCTTCACCCTCAACAGCAACGAGATCCTGGAGGCGATCCAGGAACCCCTCACCGGCATCGTGGACGCAGTACGCAAGGCCCTCGAGCAGACCCCGCCCGAGCTGGGCGCCGACGTGGCCGAGCGCGGCATCGTGCTCACCGGCGGTGGCGCCTTGCTCAAGGGGTTGGACCGGCTGCTGGAGGAGGAGACGGGACTGCCGGTGATCGTGGCCGAGGACCCCATGACCTGCGTGGCCCGGGGCGGCGGCCGCGCACTCGAGCTGATGGACGAGAAGGCGGGAGACTTCTTCAGCGTGGAGTAATCCGAAATCAAGTTCATATTCGCAGAAGGACCTTCTCCCGGGGCGCGACTCATCGGCGCCATGATGCTCTCCATCCTGCTCATGGTGCTCGACCACCGATTCCACCAGACCGAGACCCTGCGCAGCGTACTGGCCACCCTCACCTACCCCATCCAGCTGCTGGCGGAGCTGCCCGGCGACATCGGCGGCTGGATCGCCGACAGCCTCAAGGACCGCAGCCGGCTGGAGCAGGAGAATCGTGACCTCAGGCGGGAGAACCTCGAGCTCAAGGCCGAGCTGCAGCAACTCGCCTCCCTGCAGGCGGAGAACGAGCGGCTGCGCGACCTCCTCGGCTCGGCCTACAAGATCGGCAACCGGGTGCTGGTGGCGGAGCTCTCCGCCATGGACCTGGATCCCTTCCGCCAGCAGGTGGTGATCAACAAGGGCAGCGCCTCGGGCGTCTTCGCCGGCCAGGCGGTGCTCGACGCCCACGCGGTGATGGGCCAGGTGACCCACGTGACGCCGCTGCGCGCCACCGTGCTGCTCATCACCGACGCCCACCACGCCCTGCCGGTGCAGGTGCTGCGCAACGGCCTGCGCACCATCGCCGTGGGCACCGGCCGCATCGACCGGCTGGAGCTCCCCTACCTGCCCAACAACGCCGACATCCGCGAGGGCGACCTGCTGGTCACTTCGGGTCTGGGCGGCAAGTTTCCGCCCGGTTATCCCGTGGCGCGCATCGCCGGCGTGGAGCGGGTGCCGGGCAAGCCCTTCGCCCGGGTGACGGCCACGCCGCTGGCGCAGCTCGACCGCACGCGGGAGGTGCTCCTGGTGTGGGAGGTGCCCCCCCCCGAGATGGAGGAGGAACGCCCGGTGCTTCCCGCGGCGCCTCCCGGTTCGCCCGCACAGGAGCTGGTGGCCCCCTGATGCGCGGCTACAGCATCATCCTCGCCACGTTGCTCATCAGCCTGGTGCTGAGCGTCCTGCCCATGCCGGAAAACCTGCAGCTCTACCGGGTCCAGTGGACGGCGCTGGTGCTGGTCTACTGGTGCATGGCGGTGCCGGAGAAGGTGGGCGTGGGCTTCGCCTTCGTCACCGGGCTGCTGCTCGACATCCTCACCGGGACCCTGCTCGGCCAGCATGCCCTCGGTCTGTCGGTGGTGGGCTTCATCACCCTGAAGACCTACCGGCGGGTGCGGGTCTTTCCCCTGTGGCAACAGTCGGTCTTCGTGGTGGCGCTGCTGGTGGTGGAGCGACTGCTCTTCTTCTGGGTGGACGGCACCATCGGCCGCCCGGCGAAGACGGCCGAATCCTGGGTGGCACCGCTTCTCGGCGGCCTCATCTGGCCCTGGCTCTTCATCGTCATGCGGGACCTGCGCAGGCGCTTCCACACACCGTGAACACCGGCTTCGAGCTCAAGGACTACCGCCGTGAAGGGAGGCTCTTCAACCGCCGCGCCCTGGCAGCGGGAGTGGGCGTGGTGCTGGCCCTGGCCGGGATCTTCGGTCGCCTGGTCTACCTGCAGGTGATGAAGCACGACCACTTCACCACACTGGCCCAGGACAACCGGGTGAAGCTGATCCCGCTGCCGCCCACCCGCGGCCTCATCTACGACCGCGACGGCCGCCTCCTGGCCTACAACCGGCCGGCCTTCAACCTGGAGGTCGTGCCGGAGAAGGCAGGCAACCTCGAGGAGACGCTGAACCGGCTGGCCACCCTCGTCGAACTGCGTCCCGCCGACCTGGAGCGCTTCCAGCGGCTGCGCAGGCAGCACCGGCGCTTCGAGAGCATCCCCGTCAAGCTCGACATCAGCGACGAGGAGGCGGCCCTGTTCGCGGTGAACCAGCACCAGTTTCCCGGGGTCTCCATTCGCGCCCGCCTGACCCGGACCTACCCCCAGGGCGCGGTGCTCTCCCACGTGTTGGGCTACGTGGGCCGCATCAGCCTGGAGGACCTGAAGCGCATCGACCCCTCCAACTACGCCGGCACCACCTACATCGGCAAGACCGGCGTGGAACGCGCCTACGAGGAGACCCTGCACGGCCAGGTGGGTTTCCAGCAGGTGGAGGTGAACGCCCTGGGCAAGACGGTGCGGGTACTCAAGGAGACCCCACCCCGACCGGGCAGGAGCCTGCGCCTGCACCTCGACAGCCGATTGCAGCGGGTGGCGCTGGAGGCCTTCGGCGACTACAACGGCGCAGCCGTGGCGCTGGACCCGCGCAACGGCGGCGTGCTGGCCCTGGTGAGCAAGCCCGGCTACGATCCAAATCCCTTCGTCGAGGGCATCAATTCGAAAGCCTACAAGGCGCTTCGTTCCGATCCGGACAAGCCGCTGTTCAACCGCGCGTTGAAGGGTACCTATCCGCCCGGTTCCACCATCAAGCCCTTCATGGGACTGGCCGGCCTGGAGCTGGGGATCATCACGCCCCGCACCAGGCGCTACTGCCCGGGCTTCTTCCAGTTGCCGGGCCACGACCACAAGTACCGGGACTGGAAGAAGGGCGGGCACGGCATGACCGACCTCGACAAGGCCATCACCGAATCCTGCGACGTCTTCTTCTACCAGCTGGCGCACGAGACCGGCATCGACCGGCTGCAGGGCTACCTCGAGCAGTTCCGCTTCGGCGAGCGCACCGGCATCGACCTCCTCGGCGAGCAGCGCGGCATCCGCCCCTCGCGGGAGTGGAAACGCAGGCGCTACAACCAGGTCTGGTTCCCGGGCGAGACGGTGATCATCGGCATCGGCCAGGGCAGCTTCCAGGCCACGCCGCTGCAGCTGGCGGCGGCCACCGCCGCCATCGCCAACGGCGGACACTATTTCGAGCCCAGGCTGGTGGCCGAGCTGGTGGACGAGAGCACCGGCGCACGGACCCCGGTACCCGCCGCAGACCACCCCATTCCCATCCGCAATGAAGCCGACTGGCAGGAGATCCGCAAGGCCATGATCCACGTGGTGGAGGGCGCCCACGGCACCGCCAGGCGCATCCGGAGCGACCGCTACCGCATCGCTGGCAAGACCGGCACGGCACAGGTCTTCAGCGTGGCCCAGGACGCCGAGTACAACGAGGAGGAGGTGGCCCGGCACATGCGCGACCACGCCCTCTTCATCGCCTACGCGCCGGTGGAAGAGCCGAAGATCGCGGTGGCCGTGATCGTGGAGAACGGCGGCCACGGCGGCGCCACGGCCGCCCCCATCGCCAGGAAGATCATGGACGCCTGGCTGCTGGACGAGCCTGCCGAACGCAGTGAGGCACCGTCGGTGCCCACCGGAGAGAGCCGATGAGTACAAATCCTGCCTCGCCCAGCGGCCTGCCGCCCAGCGAACCGGCCCGCCCTCGCGGGCTGCTGGCACGGCTGCACCTGGATCTGCCCCTGCTCACCGGGCTGCTGCTGCTGTGCGGCTTCGGCCTGGTGGTGCTCTACTCGGCCAGCGGCCAGGAGATGGCCCAGGTGGAACGCCAGTTGATGCGCCTGGGCATCGCCTTCGGCGTCCTGTTCGCCCTGGCCCAGATCCATCCCCACACCCTGCGCCGCTGGAGTCCCTGGCTCTATCTCGCCGGCGTGGCCATGCTGGCCCTGGTGCTGGCCATGGGCGTGGTGGGCAAGGGGGCCCAGCGCTGGCTCGACCTGGGCTTCATGCGCTTCCAGCCCTCGGAGCTGGTGAAGCTGGCCACGCCCATGATGATCGCCTGGTACCTCTCGGCCCGCTCCCTGCCCCCCACCTGGAAACAGCTCGCCGTGAGCCTGGCGCTGATCCTGCTGCCGGTGCTGCTCATCGCCCGCCAGCCCGACCTGGGCACCGCCATCCTGGTGGCCGCCAGCGGACTCTTCGTGCTCTTCCTGGCGGGCATGAGCTGGCGCCTCATCGCCGGCCTCGGGGTGGCCGCGGCGGCCGCCGCGCCGGTGCTGTGGCACTTCATGCGCGACTACCAGCGCAAACGGGTGCTCACCTTCATGAACCCCGAGAGCGACCCCCTGGGCGCCGGCTACCACATCATCCAGTCGAAAATCGCCATCGGCTCGGGGGGCATCTACGGCAAGGGTTGGCTCAACGGCACCCAGTCGCAGCTGGAGTTCCTGCCCGAACGCCACACCGACTTCATCTTCGCCGTGCTGGGGGAGGAGTTCGGCCTGGTGGGCGCCGGCATCCTGCTGCTGCTCTACCTCTTTGTCATCCTGCGCGGGCTGCAGATCGCCGCCCAGGCCCAGGACAGCTACAGCCGGCTGCTGGCCGGCGCCCTGGTACTGGTCTTCTTCGTCTACCTCTTCGTCAACACCGGCATGGTGAGCGGCTTGCTGCCGGTGGTGGGCGTACCCCTGCCCCTGGTGAGCTATGGCGGCACCTCACTGGTGACCCTGCTGGCCGGTTTCGGTATGCTCATGTCCATCCACACCCACAGGAAGTTGCTGCCCAAATGAGGCTCGCCGTCCTACTGCTGCTGGCCCTCTCCACCACCGTGCAGGCGAAAGAGCACCCGCCCGCCGTGGAGCGCTTCGTGCAGCGGATGGTGGAGCAGCATGGCTTCGGGCGGAAGACCCTGGAGGAGACACTGGCCCGCGCCCGCGTGCGCCAGGACATCATCGACAAGATCAGCCACCCGGCGGAGCGGACCCTGAACTGGAGCCAGTACCGGCGCATCTTCCTCACCGACCGGCGCATCCGCGAAGGGGCGGCCTTCCTGCGGCGCAACCGGGAAGCGCTGAGGCGCGCCGAGGAGAAATACGGCGTGCCGCCGCGGATCGTCACCGCCATCATCGGCGTGGAGACCTTCTACGGTCGCATCACCGGCAAGGACCGGGTGCTGGACGCCCTCTACACCCTCGCCTTCCACTACCCCAAGCGCAGCCGCTTCTTCACCTCGGAACTGGAGAAGTTCCTGCTGCTCGCCCGCGAGGAGAGGCTGGACCCGGCCGAGCCGCGCGGCTCCTACGCCGGCGCCATGGGGCTGGGGCAGTTCATGCCCAGCAGCTACCTGGAGTACGCGGTGGACTTCGACGGCGACGGCAGGCGCAACATCTGGAAGAACGAGACCGACGCCATCGGCAGCGTGGCCAACTACTTTGCCCGCCACGGCTGGAAGCGCGACTTCCCCGTGACCCTGCCGGCGAAGGCGGTGGATCCCAAACGCCATGCCCGTTTTCTCGACGGGGGGGTGAAACCCGCCTTCACCCTGGCGGAATTGCGTGACGCGGGCATCCGTTTCGACGAGCTGGTCAACGACCAGCTCGAGGCCGCGCTCATCGGGCTGGAGACGGAGGAGGGCATGGAGTACTGGCTCGGCCTCGACAACTTCTACGTCATCACCCGTTACAACCACAGCCCCATGTACGCCATGGCGGTCTACCAGCTGGGGGAGGCCATCGCGCGACAGGAGAAGCCATGAGACACTCCCTGCCGTCCCTCCTGGTGCTGTTCTTCCTGTTGGTGGCGGGATGCAGCACGCGCTCCCCTTTTCCCGAGCAGGACCGCGGCCCCGACCACCCGGTGGACGTGAGCCACGTACCCGACGCCGTGCCGCGCAAGGTGCCGCCGAGCCGTTACGGCAACCCCGACAGCTACACCGTCCTCGGCAAGACCTACCACGTGCTCAGGGACGCCCGCGGCTTCCGCCAGCGGGGGCTGGCTTCCTGGTACGGCATGAAGTTCCACGGCCGCCGCACCTCCAGCGGCGAACGCTACGACATGTACGCCATGACCGCTGCGCACAAGACCCTGCCGCTGCCCACCTGGGTGCGGGTCACCAACCTGGAGAACGGCCGCTCGGTGGTGGTGAAGGTGAACGACCGCGGCCCCTTCCACGACGGACGCATCATCGACCTCTCCTACGCCGCTGCCGCCAGGCTCGGGGTACTGGCCCGGGGCACGGCCCCGGTGGAGATCGTGGCGCTCACCCCCGGCGAGGAGGCGCCGAAGCGGGGCCACCCGGTGATCGCCGGCAGCGGCCGTTATCTCCAGGCAGGCGCCTTCGCCAGCCTTCCCAACGCCCGCAGCCTCCAGCGTCGCATCGAGCGCCGCTACGCCTTCCCAGTGGAGATCCGCCGGGAGGACGGGCTGCACAAGGTAGTGGTGGGCCCCCTGGAGGCGGCCGCCGACATCGAGACCCTCTCGCGCACGCTGCAGGAGTGGGGCATCGCCTCACCCCATCTTGTACAATGAGCAGCCGTTTCGAATAGCACACCCCGATCCGTCCATGAGCCCGATGACACGCGCCCTCCTGCTGCTGTTCCTGCTCTGCCCGGTGTCCCCTCTGCTCGCCGCACCGCCCCCGGCCCCGCCGAAGGTGGAGGCCAGCGGATACCTGCTGATGGACTACCACAGTGGTGCGGTGCTGGCGGAGAACAACGGGGAGAAACGGCTGGAGCCGGCCAGCCTCACCAAGATCATGACCGCCTACGTAGTCTTCAGGGAGCTGGAGGAAGGCAACATCAACCTGCAGGACCAGGTGCTGGTGAGCAAGAAGGCGTGGAAGACCCCTGGTTCACGCATGTTCATCGAGGTGGGCAAGAAGGTCTCAGTGGACGACCTGATCCGCGGCATGATCGTCGTCTCCGGCAACGACGCCTGCGTGGCGCTGGCGGAGCACATCGCCGGCAGCGAAGAGTCCTTCGTCTCGCTCATGAACGAACACGCTCTCCGCCTCGGCATGA
>Ga0256914_1004653_pt1 | contig 10185 bp, 9 predicted proteins | sample HulkmetaG_FD_191571 | JGI IMG/M metagenome (GOLD analysis project Ga0256914, IMG submission 191571) | Hydrothermal chimney microbial communities from Main Endeavour vent field at the Juan de Fuca Ridge, Pacific Ocean - Hulk | ecosystem: Environmental > Aquatic > Marine > Hydrothermal vents ...
AAATACCTTGTTGTATCAGCTGCATCAATTATTGCAAAAGTGTTTAGGGATAATGAAATTAAAAATTTAAAAAGTAAATGGGGCGAAATAGGCGCAGGATATCCCGCATCAAATAAAACTATAAAATTCATACGTGATTATTATTTGATGCACAAAGAAATTCCAAATTTTGTAAGAAAAAGCTGGAAGACAATTGAAAAAATTAAAAAATCACTTATTCAATAGGTACAAATTGTCTTGCAGCTTCAGACAAAGAATTAATCTTACCAGAGGGTGTAATTGCACGTTTTCGGATTTTAGCAAAGGTTGGAAGCCGAACTGACTCGCCAATAAATAATGCCTCTCCAACATCCAACGTGGTAATACTATCTAGTGCTGCCTTATCAATACCCTCACTTGTTTCACCAATATGTTTGAGATCATAAGGATTTGTGACCCTTAAAATAACTTGAGAGTTGCATTGGCTTAAAACAGTAGTAGATAATCTAACTGGGCGTTGTGAGACCAAGCCTAATAGAGCAAAAAATTTTCGACCTTCTCTAGCTATGGTTTCGATTGCAGATTTTGATAATGCAGATTCTTGGCTTGATTCCGGGCAAAATTGATGCGCTTCTTCTAACATTAAAATAAATGGTGAAATTAGATTCTTCCTTCGTAAATCTAATAATCGTGTTGCAAGCCAATAGGCAATTATTTGCTTTTTACGTAAACTCAATAAGCTACTAAGATCAACAATAATCAAATGCCCAGGTTTTACTATGCTTTTTAAATTTGGATTTGGTATTTTTCCAAATAAATTATAATGCTCGAGCTGGCTGAGCCACCCAACTAAAGCTTCCTTTGTAGTTCTAGAAATTTCAGAGTTTATTATTTCTTCAATCAAATCAGACATTGCATATTCTTCTTTTTTCTTACGCTTTTGATAAATTATCTTTGACAACTCACGCAACTGTATTGGACTCATTTGCGGAGCAAGTGACGCAAAATCGTAAACACTTAATGATGAAGTCGGAATTTCAAAATAATGGCCTGGAATCAAAAATACGCGATCTTTATATCGTGATTCTGCAAAATATGTATATTCACCATGCACATCTAAAATTATAATTGATATTTGCCCTTCATCCTTTGTTCGCTTTAATAATTCTTCAATTAGAACTGAGATAAAATATGATTTACCAAATCCGGACATAGCTAAAACTGCTAAATGCTTGCCTAATAAACGATCAATATCTAATTTGAGCGGAATATCATGTGATGAAACATATCCTAAGTGCAGACCATGCTCAGTCAATCCAATAAATTTGAACAACAGTTCAGAACTAATTTTCCAAACTTTTTCACCTGGTGATGGAGGATATAATGGCTTTGTAATCATATCAGCATCAATAATTCCAAGCGGCACAGCTTCAACAAGAGTGTACTCCCATTTATCAGTAGGAAAAACATTACTTAAAGGCGCACCATGTGATTGATATTCTTTTACTGCTTCAAAATGCTGATAATATCGATTAACCTTACGAATGTTTGTTATACGGGATACCATTTTTTTATTATGTACGTTACAAATTACAAATTGTCCCAATTGTATTTTTTTCTCATCACCATCATAAGATTCTAATATAAATTCAAACTTTTTTAAACTGGGACTATCATTAGTTGAAACAATAGTACCAAGAAGATCCTTTTCAAGCAATATTCTTTCCTCCAAAGGGACTGCGTTCTCTTCTTTTTCTGAATAAGCTATATGGCATACCACTAAGTAGTGCAATATGCGTTATAATTTCCTCAATTCTTTGTGAATCAATTCTTGCGCGAATATCTGCTTCTATTAAGGGTGCAGGAAGAGCATATTCAACGTGGTGACCCATTATTGGTAACAACGCTGCCGAAAGCCTATCAGCTTCTATAGAAATATCAAAATTGTTTATGAATTCGATCCGGACAGGTAAATCGTATTGAGAACTCTTTAAATAAAAATAATAAATGTCATGTTCAAATAAAGAATTATTTTTCTCAATTTTAAAAATACAACTACGCTCACCTACTTCTAATAAATAATTTAATAAATCAACATCATTACAACGATTTAAGATATTGCGGTAATCATATGAGAGTATAGCATTCAAATCCGATCGATCTTTTAATAAAATAGGTAATAATGTTAAAATATTCCGAATTAAAGAATTAGAGTGGCTGTCTTTTATTAACCCTATAAGATGAACTTGTTTTTGCTTCGATACTTCAAATAATTGATTGTATAAATCTACAACCTCTAAAAACAATTTAAAATTACGAGACTCCTTATTAGGAACATCAGTGGGATAAAAATGTAAAGACCCATCCATAATTAAAATATCAATATGTTTATGTTTAATTGCATTGACTGCCGTTTGGATTTCTTTCTTAATTCTCATTAATGCCGCGAACTGATCTGTTTCAGTTTGATTTGTAATCCGAGTATAGATAATATCAACTTTCGGAAATGCTTCAGGAAAAAAATCAACATACGGAGATTTGTCTTTTATATATTTAAAAAATACCGCAACAGCTCGCAATAAAATTATGTTAAACGAAGCAATTTCTCTTTGAACAATACCACCATCAACTGCACAAAAAGATATGCCATAAGGATTTATCGGATCAACTTTGTATATCAGTGAAGACTCTTTGAAATCAATCCCGAGATTTCTATAATTTTTAAGATTAACATTATTAATGGACCTAAGTACCTTTGCAAGATTAGATTTTGCATTTTCAAACGCTTTTATTTGATTTGCAATATTAAATAAGACATCTCCAGAGTTAATATTCATTTACAACATTCCTCAGAATATTCAATAGCTGATTTCATAAATGCGAAATACAATGGATGAGGACGATTCGGTCTTGATTTAAACTCTGGATGAAATTGAACACCAATGAAAAATGGATGGTCTTTCAATTCAATGCCATTAATGATTTTTCCTTCACGATCATATGAATTAATAATAAGACCTTTAGGTTCCATTTGCGATAAATAGTTGTTCATCAAATGATATCGATGACGAAATCTTTCGCGGATAAATTCCATGTTATATATACTATATAATTTTGTTCCCTTTAATAATTTAACATCATATGCACCTAATCGCATGGTTCCACCCTTTAGATGAATATTACGTTGTGTGTCCATTAAGTCAACAACGGGATGAGTCGTTGTAGGATCAACCTCAGTGGTATGTGCATCAGTCCAACCCATAACACTTCTAGCAAAAGCTACCGTAGCTAATTGAGCACCAAAACATATACCCAGAAATGGAATCTTATGGGCGATAGCATATGATGCAATTTGAATCATTCCCTCAACTCCACGCGAACCAAAACCAGGTGTAAGTAAAATTCCATGTATATCGGACATCTTATTATCAATATCAATATTTTTAATATTATCAGTATCAATCCATTTTATTTTAATACTACGCCTATTATGGACTGCCGAATGTGTTAATGCTTCAATAATACTGACATAAGTATCTTTCATCTCAGTATATTTACCTGGAAGCGCAATTATAATTGGATTTGACCCTTTTGCATTTTCAAAAAGAGATACTAGTTCAGACCATTCAGTATAATCTGGCTTTGGAAAATCTAAATTCATCTTACGCTCAATAACAGATGCAACATTCTCTTCTTCAAAGCTTAAGGGCAATTTATAAATAATATCAATATCAGGATTGGACACTACTGCGTCAGGAGAAACATTACAAAACTTACTAATTTTTGTTTTTGCACTTTCGGAAAGGGGTTTAGTAGATCTACAAACAATTATATCAGGTTGCAATCCTAAGCCTTGAAGCGTTCTAACACTATGTTGTGTGGGTTTGGTTTTGAATTCGCCTACGGATTCTAAGAAAGGAACTAATGTTACATGGACTATTAAAGTCTGGTCCTTATCAAGCTCACTAATTAATTGTCGAATAGCCTCAAGAAAAGGCATAGCTTCAATATCTCCAACAGTACCTCCAATTTCGATAATAAGAAAGTCAGGCCTTTTCTCATTTTGAACTTGTCTTATACGATTCTTAATTTCATCAGTCACATGAGGAATAATTTGAACAGTTCTACCCAAATAGCTGCCTTCTCGCTCTTTTAATATAACTGCTAAGTAGATTTGCCCAGAGGTTATGTTATGCGAAGGGTGAACGTTATAATTTAAAAATCGTTCATAAGTACCAAAGTCTTGGTCAATTTCAGATATTTTAAAAGAAAAACCTTTAGCAGGCACAAACTCCCAACTATCTTCAGTAACAAAAACTTCACCATGTTCTACGGGATTCATAGTACCAGGATCAACATTGAGATAAGGGTCAATTTTCATTACTTCTACATGATATCCTCTGAACTGCAATATTTTAGCTATTGATGCAGTAGTTACTCCTTTTCCAATTCCCGAAAGAACACCACCAGTAACAAATATAAATTTGGTTAACCTCATATCAAATCCACACTTGAATTTTTATATAGACAATGTGTAACAAGATTATTCGAATATAAATATTTTATAATATGATTTCTTCTTCAGCGGTCTTCCTGAGAATTTTATTAAGTATATCAAGGAATACAGGCATAACATTTGTACCATCTTTGGCTATACCTGATGAAATTGGAATATTAGGTGGAATACCTAACATAAGTCTTAGTTCATCAATAGAAATTATATTATCCAAATCAATTTTATTCAGAAATATATTTAGGGGCATACCACTTTGTATATTATCCTTGAAATATTTATTTAATTCGGTCCAACTTTGTGCATTATCATCCAATATCGCTCGTTGGCTATCAGCGACAAAAATAATTCCATCGGTTCCAGAAAGAACAATCTCACGCGTTGAACTATAAAAATCCTGCCCAGTAGCAGACCAAATATGAACATCAACGATCCAGCCAGCACCCAATGAAAATGCTAAAAAGCCATAATCACAAAACATAGTACGACCACGAGAATTCTCAATAAATGATAACCGATCTTCCAGATTATAATATTTGAAAATTTGCTTTACCATAGTTGTTTTTCCACTCATTGCAGGACCAAATAAGACAATCTTTATCCCAATTCGTCGATTTGTATAGTCAATAATCATTTCCATCAACCCCAAAGACTTTCGACATATATTCCAATATTTGATAAAACACTATCGCGCACACAATTACGGAATTCTTCATTCCACTCAGATTGTATAAAGAGTAATATATACTCCAATGCACTTTCAGAAATACCAATAAGCTCGATGAAATTTCTTTTCCCAATTTGTATATCAACATTCAATGAACGCAATATCTTTATTTTCATTAATAGGAAATATGCACGTCTCGATGCATGATAAAAATCTTGCATTGCCTCATCAAACAAGTCGTGTATGATCATTTTAAATTCTGAATCCAGTGATAAGACTTCTTCAAATACATCTTTAGAAATTCTATGAATTTCTTTTTCTAGATGACGCCGAACATGTTCTACAGAAACTTTCGTTTTTTCGACTATTTTTGTAATTATTTTTTCAAAGTATATATTTCGATTTCTTTTTGAAACTAATTTCGGAATTGAATCCTCTAGGCGAATGATAATGGAATTTTGAGGCATTTTAAGTTCCGAAATTGAATTTTCTAAAATACCAATTATCCATCCACTAAAATTATCAAAAGTTGTTAAAGCAATGCTAGATACTTCTGCAGGAGAGCGGATAATAATTCGCGGCTCATTAGGCTCTTGTAATTCAAAATCCAATATAGAATATAATTCTTCTCTTGAAGTAAAACTCTTCCAAAAAACAATTTCTTTTCTAAATGATAATAAATTCGAAAGAAAGCTTGATAATAAGTCAATATTATGTTTATTAGAGCCAATAATGATTATGGGGTCACGTAGTAAGAGACCCCAAAGAATTTTTGAGAAGTCCGAAACCCCAATTGATTTAATTATTGCGTATATATCAAATCGCATTTCATCTCACCAATGCAGGCTCTGAATATAATAAAATTTCTCGTAATGATGGCGTAATTGATTTTTCAGCAAATGACTTGCTCAATATATTGTTCAATTTCTTAAGATAACTATTAATTAAAATACGAATCAACCCAAGTCTTTGTCTACCTTTTTCGATATTTATTCCTAATACACCATTAAGGGTAGAATACATAAAATAACGATTATATTGAGTCTCAATTAAGACAGATTCAAGAGTATCATTTCGCATATATTTCATAATTTTACTTGTTGATTTAAATAAAGAATGAATCATAGCAGATTTAAAATGATCTTGATTTGAAGTAGATATCTCAAAAATTCCTTCAATTGATAATGAAATGTTTTTTATTCCCGGTAAGGCCTCATTTAATTCATTAAGGGTCGTTTTCAAATTCAAGATTTGTTGAGGGGGCAATAAAATAATATGACGATCAATATGCTTTTCCTCATCAATTTTACGTTTTACTTCAAAAGACTTTGTAATTTTTGAAATATCATCTTTTGAAAAGGTCCTAAGAGGAACAGAAATATCCTTAAATTTCAAATAGTTTGCAATTTCTACTAAAACTTGTTTTAATTCAACAAATATTGCAGCTAAATTAGTTCGACTTACGGTTGTAATAATAAGATAATAATCAGGAGTATTTGGAATTGGTGCAATAAATACTTTTGATTCACGTGATTCTGCTAGAACATATTTTACATTTGAAAATATTTTAATAGCAATTCCATATATTCCACTTGTTGCTGAGGCAACCTCGAACACTTCATCCTTATTAAACCACACACCAGAACTTCCAATGGGCACCCCATCACTATGAACTAATACAACATTTTCAACACCATTAATAATAGTAATTTTATTTAATAATTTCTTAACAGAATCATTCAATGTAGTAACACTCCTGTGACTCTAACATAGAGTCCAGAAGGTTACTATATAAACTACCCAAATATTACATATGGATATTTGCAGTTTCAGGTATTTCCCCAAATACTTTCTTTGATGCTTTCATAACGTCCAATCGGTACTGGGGCAATGTAAATACCCTAATAATATCCAAATAACCTTGCATTACTTTTGCAATACTTGAATAATCAGAAAACTTGGCATGCTCTTTAGTATCCAGCACTCTAAAAATTGGGATTTCAAATGGATTTTCTTGATATGGATTATAAGGGATCATAGGTAATGTAGGAATATCAATCCAAATAAATTCAGCAGGAACATGAGCAGTTTCAGCAATTTTTATTTGTAACATTTCTTTTGTTTTTTCATCTGCCAAAATTTTGGAAATAAACTTATCCGCAGTCTCAATAACTTTTTGAAATGCAGGCTTATATAAATGCCTTTTTCTTAGTTTTAAGAATATATTAAAAGCTTTTTTACCGATACTCGACGTATCATTTTTCAGGCTTTTTGCAAGAGATAATACATATTCATCATCTAGTAATGAATATTCATCAGGTATTTTATAGCTTGTCAAAGAAAATATCTCTTCAAGATATTCTAAGAGTTCAACTAACATAATCTCAACAGCACGAACTGTTTTATGATAATAAACATTAAAAAATAGTTCATATCGCGCAACAAGAAAGGATTCTATAGCCCCTTTTGCCTTTAAATTAAAATGAATTATATAATTATCTTCATTTATTTCAGAATTTATAATTAAACGATGGGTATCAATTAATCCATATTCAACCCCACAATAATGTGAATCACGGGCTAGATAATCCATTTTGTCAGAATCAATTTGACCCGCAACAATACTACTAATAACACCATCAAGGGAACCATGTAGTTGCCCAGTAGCAATCTTTCCAATTTTTGTAGAGGAATAACCTGCATCGGATAAAATATCATGAATTTCACTATTTCTAATAAATTTACGAGTGACTTCTTCATGATTTATTTTTCTTTTTGGAATTAACAGATCTTCAAATACATGGCTAAAAGGTCCATGCCCAACATCATGAAGAAGAGCAGAAAGCCTAGCTAATTCGCAAAGATTATCATTTTGTTTACCCTTAAAAAGATAGGAACACCACAAATCAGCTATATACATAGCCCCAATAGAATGCCCAAAACGCGAATGCTCTGCGGAGGGGTATACCCAATTAGCGCCAGATAACTGTTTAATTCGTTTTAATCGCTGGAATGTTGGCGTCATTATAATGGAATATATAAGATCATCTACAATAAATATTCCATGTATTGGATCAACAATTCTATTTGGCAAGTAGTCCATTATTACCAAATCCATAATGATTTACATATAATTTCTTGATTTTTTATTTTATTAATGGAAGTATATATGAAATAATTGATTTAAATACTTCATCAATTGACAATGTTCCATCAACAATAAAATAGTTGTTCATTGTTTTAATATACTTCAAGTAATTTTCACGCACCTTTAATAGGGTTGAGAATTCTTCAAATAATTCATGCCCCTTACGAGATGTATCAATGCGTTTTAATGCAACATCGGGAGGTACATCGATCAATATTGTAATATCTGCCGCACGTATGTTTTGATTGATAGTACGGATCCAATCGGGAGAACAATCTATACTTTGATACGCAAGTGAGGACAAAATATAACGGTCCATCAATATAATATATCCATCGTTTAAAAATGAATCCAACTGACGAACATGCTCGTAACGATCTGCGGCAAATAGTAAAGCTAATGTATGTTTAGAAATAACATATTCCTTTTTTAGAGATTTGTGAATTAACATACCGATTGGACTTGTAGTGGGTTCTTTAGTTTTATATACCGGAAAACCAAGATCATAAAAATAATTATATAATAGTTCAACTTGTGTAGAACTACCAGCTCCATCTATGCCTTCAATTGCAATTAAATAACCCATACTAATATTACCTCACAATTATATTTATCAATTCTAGATTTAAAATGGTAAAATAAATAACTTTATCTTTATAGAAATTTCTTGATTTATCGAGGTCGAAATTCATGAATGAAGTGAAATTTTGGCAAGGAAATAAAGCATGCGCATATGCGGCAATACATGCAGGTTGCACATTTTTTGCGGGTTATCCCATAACTCCTGCATCAGAAATTGCTGAACAACTATCAAAATTATTACCCACTGTAAACGGAAACTTCATACAAATGGAAGATGAAATAGGAGCCATTTCGGCAATAATCGGCTCTGCGTGGGGTGGCGCAAGGGCAATGACCGCAACATCAGGTCCTGGTTTTAGTCTTATGCAGGAGGGCATATCTTATGCAATAATGACCGAAACTCCAATTGTCATTGTTGATGTTCAAAGAACAGGTCCTAGTACAGGCCAGGCTACAAAGACAGCACAAGGAGATTTTATGCAAGCAAGATGGGGAAACCATGGAGATCATTCAATAATCGTACTATCACCGAATTCAGTCCAAGAGTTTTATGATATGACAATTAGAGCATTCGACCTCTCAGAAAAATATAGAACACCTGTAATAATATTATCAGATGAAACTGTTTCACATTCACGCGAAAAAGTGATTATAAATAATTCAAATATTACTGTAAAGAGATATCTACCAAAGAAACATCCAGCACCAGCATTTTCTAATGAATGGCAAGATGGACACAGAATATTTCCTAACTTTGGTAATGGCGATAACTTGCTGGTCACAGGTTCGACACATGATGAGTGGGGACGAAGAAAAACATCAGATCCTGAAACCCACAGAGCATTAATGAAAAGGATAATGTCAAAAATATTTGATAATCTTGATGACATTTTTGATTTTGAGATACGTCAAGACGAAGACCCAGAAATTGGGTTCGTTTCATTTGGCAGTACTTCGCGTTCTGTATACGAAGCAGCAGATTTTCTTAGAAATAATAAAAAATTAAAAATTCGGGAAATAAGATTAAAAACCGTCTGGCCAATAGATGACCAGAAATTAAAAGATGCATTAAAGCCTCTAAAATATATTTTTGTTCCAGAATTGAATTTGGGACAACTAAAGTATGATATCGAACGACTTGCAAATAAGAATAGCAAAATAATACCAATAAATAAAATTGGTGGAGGAGAATTAATAACACCTGAAGAGATCATTTCCAAAGTTTTAGAGACTATATCCATATAAGGATTAGTCTCTTTGATTTTTGTAAAATTAAAATGTTCTACATAAAACAGC
>Ga0256914_1004654_pt1 | contig 10183 bp, 10 predicted proteins | sample HulkmetaG_FD_191571 | JGI IMG/M metagenome (GOLD analysis project Ga0256914, IMG submission 191571) | Hydrothermal chimney microbial communities from Main Endeavour vent field at the Juan de Fuca Ridge, Pacific Ocean - Hulk | ecosystem: Environmental > Aquatic > Marine > Hydrothermal vents ...
CAGGATGCACAAGAATGTCGTTGTACACCGGGAACGTTCATCCCCTATCCTCTCCCTGTACCCGTGTGGAGGATGATGCCTCCTTGTGTGTCTTAATAGGGGGTTCGGCTGGAAGTGGATCCACATAGATACGTTCGGCTTGCTCACGCCGCAGGGCGATGGTCGTGCCCCGCACGCGAAACGCCTTGGGATCTCCGTGGCCAAACGCGCTTTCCAGCACAGCCTCCACAACCGCGCCTCGGGTGAACCCCAGGTCCAACAGGCGGCGGCGCAATAACCCGCGGATGGAACGGGAAATGCCTACCACTCGCGCCCGCTCCCCTGGTTTCAAATCGGCTAATGTCCAGCGGTATTTTGTGACCTCTTCCACCTCTTTGGGCGCGGGGAGGACGTGGATATGAGACGCGACCACACTGGCTAACCAAATATCGTTGCCATCTACCTTCAGACGCACTCCCTGGGGGGAACTCTCCTCCACAATTACGTCCATGCCTGGCAGCAATCCCTCGGCCAACACCTGGGCAAAGATGGATTCGGGTTCATCCTCGATGTGGACAATGCGGGCAGGTTGACTGGTCGGCCAGTCTGTGAGGGGAATTCCTACATCGGCTAAACTCTCCCCTTTCTCCGTGGGGATAGGATCACCGTGGGGATCCCGTCGTGGGTGACCTAACCGCGCGGCCAGTGCTCGCACTTCTTCCTCGGAAAGGGTGTGTTCCTGGCGGTCGGCCAGGCGGTGGATTTCCGGCAAGGGCACATCTGTGAAATCGGACAGGTACCGTTCCCACAGGCGGTGGGCTCGTGAAATCTGTAAGCCTAACGCTTTGCCCGCCGGGGTGAGACACACGTTTCCCCCGCGCATCCGCACCAGACCGCGTTCGCTCATGCGACGCAGCAGGGACAACGTCGCGCGTTGACTCAACTTCAATTTCCCGGCCAAAGCCTCAGGCGTGGCACGGGTCCCTCGCTCCTCGCAATCCCACAGGAACTTGATAGCGTCTTCAATGGTCTCCCGGCGGCGTATGCGATACCACGACCACACCCGGGGCCACAGAAGGACCAGCACAAGGGTCAGGAGCGCTATTTCCCATCCGTAAGTCCACATGGTTCCTGCCTTGGTGTTCTGTGATTTCCCTGTCAACCGCGTTTAGTACAGTTCGATATTCCTTACGTTTCCCGATCCAGGCGCCGGATCTGTTCTCGGATAGATCGGCGGTACGTTTCGCCAGCCTCGCGGGCCTCTTCCAGGTCTGGGAAGCGCTTTTCCGCCTTGGCCTGGCCTGCCTTAAGCGCATCTTCCACATCTATGCCCATTTGATACGCTAACTTGAAGAGGAAGACAAAGAGGTCGGAGAGTTCCTCGGCCAATTCTTGACGCACGCGTTCCACGTCCTCGGCCTCTTTGTAGCCATCCATTGCCAGGACCAGGCGGGCAATTTCTCCCAGTTCCTCCACAGCGTGAATAAGCGTGTGGGCCGGGAGAACCCGGTCCCACCCGCGTTCCTTATCCCACTGTTCTAACCACTGTTGGTACTCGCGTATGTGCATTGCAGAAATTGGCCTCCGTGTTTCAGAATCCAGTACAATGTGGCAGAAGCACGTTAACCGAACTGATCCGTTGAGGAGACCATTAGGTGAGTATACCATTATGAGCCGTTCACCCCAAAGATTGTTCCTTGTCCTCCTGCTGATTTCCCTGGCCGCGTTGTTCCTCAGCGCCTGCACGCCTGCCGCCTCCCCCCTGTCGACTCCCTATCCCCCTACCCCCGTGGTTACGGGGATGCCCGCTCAGACGGTGACGCGTCCGCCAACCCCCACGCCCACATCAACGCGAACCCCTACCCCGATTCCCACGGCCACGTTTACCCCTACGGCCACGTTTACTCCCACGGCCACGCGTACCCCATCGCCCACGTTCACCCCGACACACACTCCATCTCCCACGGGCACGTTCACGCCCACGGCCACCGCGGTGAGTCGTCCTACGCCCAGTATGCACCTGGTGTACTGGGGGAATACCACCAAGCGGCAGGTCCACATTGGCTTTGACGTGGAAGGGGACCCTCGGATTCTGTACCGGATCCTGGATGTTCTGGATGAGTTCGATTATCAGACTACGTTTTTCGTGTCCGGCTATTGGGCCAAACGGTTCCCCCGGGCCGTGCAAGAGATTGTGCGGCGAGGACATGAGTTGGGCAATCACTCCTGGTCCCATGTGGATTTCCGCACCCTGACTGAGGAGGAGATCGCGCGGGAGTTGGACGATACCGAGGCGCTGTTGTTCCGTTTAACCGGGCAGAGCACGAAGCCGTATTTTCGACCCCCTTACAGTTTTCGGAGTGACCTCAGCGTGCGGGTCGCTTACCAGCACGGTTACACCCACATTCTCTGGTCCGTGGATTCCTATGATTGGCGCGACCAGGAGGCCGACCAGGTGGTCCAAAACATTGTGGACGCTGTACGACCGGGCGCGATTGTGTACATGCACACCAGTTACGGATTTGCTCCTGAGGTGTTGCGCCGGGTGTTGAAGTTGTTGCAGGACCAGGGGTACGCGCTTGTTTCCCTAACCGAGATCCTGCGCTGAGCCCGGAGGGTGCTTAGTGAGCAGGGCGGTGAAATTCCTGGCGCAGTCTGCGGATGAAGGTCAACGAGCGCAGGTCACGTTCTAACACGTGACGCAGGTACATTCGCATGAATTCTTCCAGTTCCAGGAGCACATCGGAACGCCAGGGGAGTGTGCTGGCCCGCTCAAATGTGGCGGTGTGCAGGAAACGCATAACTTTGAGTACGCGCGGGGGGAGCGGACGGCTGCCTTTCTTTGTTGCCCCACAGGTGGGACATACGACGCCCCCTTCTGCAGGAACCCAGTAGTTGGTGACGTCCACCCGAAGGGGTTCTCCGCATACGGGGCAGATGTATAACTGGGGCTGGAAGCCGGTGATGCGCAGGATGTGGGCTTCAAACCAACGGCTCACGATGAGTAGGTTGTTGCTGCTGTTCAGGTAACCGAAGGTTTCCAAGGCCAGGTCGAAAAGTGGATGGTCGGTTTCTCCCTCTGCCGCGAAGTGATCCAGGAGTTCGGCCACGTAGTACGCGTGCCCTGTGCGCCGCAGGTTCCCCCGCAAGCGCGGGTACGCGTGGAGCGTTTCTGCCTGGGTGATGATGTCCCACGTGCGCGCTTGGGCCACCTGTACCCGCACGTGGGTGAACAGTTCAAGGTGTCCGGCCTTGCGGCTGGTGATCTTGCGCGCGCCTTTGGCAATGAGAACTACTTTTCCCTGGGTGGGGGTTAATAATGTGATGAGACGGTCGGCTTCTCCGTAGTCTCGGCGCCGTATCACTAATCCGGTGAGGCGATAACTGCGTTGTCGTCGTTCGTGCGCACTCATCCTTCACCCCAGTAACGGCCACGGTATCCCTGCTTGGGTGGGGTGTCCAGCAGGAAGAAGACTAACTGGATTACTCGGGCGCGGTGTTGGAGCCATATACCGTGAAGGTTGTGAACCACCAGAAGGGCTTCTCCCCGCCCTGAGTAGCCTGCATCCCACAGGGCAGTGCCTACGTGGACTCCCATTCGGATCAGGGATGAACGGGGGCGGGCGATGGCATACACGTTCCGAGGCAGGTGAACGCGCTCGGCCAGGCGAATACGGTATGCTCCTGGGGGAAGGTGGACCCAGCCGTCTGCCCCGAAAGGCTGGATTTCCCCTGGGGGAAGTACGGTGGTTTCCGACGCGAATCCAATGCGGCCTACACTGTCGAGCGCGTACACTTCGCTTACGGTTAAATCAATTCCATGGGGCTGAATCTGCACGCGTTCGTCCAGCAATCCCTCGACGAGCGGTGGATCCGCGTGCACATATCGTTGTAATTCCTCGCTTATGAGCGTGCGCATGTACCTTCTCCCAGTGTTTTGAGGTGCGACCAGTACTGCACGTTCTACGCGATGGGTCGCGGTTCCGAACTTTTTCGTCCATCCATTATACTCTTCTTTGGTATCTTTTGGAAGGAGGGTGTTCCCGATGCGGTTGTGTCCGTCCTATCCTTTCATCCCTGGAGAGGTGGAGGTAGGATCGGGCCCTGGTTTTGTTGCGTCCCCTGGCCGGAGTGGGACGACTTTCTCCACTTTGATGGGTGCGTAGGAGTTAGGAGGTATGAGGATACGCTGGCGTTCGTCGCGAAGGACAAGGTTGTGGGAGCGTCTTGGGGAGGTGGGTGTTCTGTTGTTGGCGTGGGGTGTGCGGATGTACCGTCTGGACGCGCAGCCCGTTTGGTTGGATGAGGCCTTCAGTGTGTGGATGGCTTCCCACGTCCCGCGGGATGTTGTGTTCTGGACGCGGACGATAGACCAGCACCCACCTTTGTACTATCTCCTTTTGCACGGCTGGATGAAGGTGTGGGGGGATACGGAGTGGGCTATCCGCTTCTTCTCCCTGGTGGGAGGATGGCTGGCTGTGGCTGTGGGGATGGCTGTGGCCCGTGAGGTGGGGGGGAGACGGTTGATGTTCATGAGTGGGGTGTGGTTGGCCCTTTCTTCCTTTGCTGTGTGGTACGCTCAAGAGGCGCGAATGTACGCGTGGGTGCTGTGTGCTGTGGGCATTTCACTCTGGGGAGGGGTCCGCCTGTGGCGTAATCCTGAGGACCGGGTGGCCCTGGTTGCACTGGTGGTTGGGAGTGCTCTGGCAGCCTGGTTGCACAATGTGGCTTTGCTGTTTCCGGCTCTTGTGTTTCCTGCTGTGGCTTTCCGTTTGGGACGGCAGCGTTTCAAATGGGTGTTGGGCATGGGTGGGCTCTTCCTGGGACTGTGGGGGATCTGGCTCCCCGCACTGGTTGGGCAGTCTCAAGGGGTTTGGCATCGGTTTTGGGTTCCCTCTCTTTCTTTGTACCATGTGGCTGTCACAGGGATAACCTGTGTTTGTCCTTATTTCCCTGTGCCCCTGGTGGGGGGGGTGTGTACACTTCTGTGGGGTGTGCTGAGCCTGTGGGGAGGCTGGCACATGCTTCGGGATGAGCGATTGCGCGCTCGGGGCGGGCTGTTGCTTGTCCTGGCCGCGCTGGTAGCGCCCGGTGTAGTTGTGATTATCAGCGTGGTACGCCCCATTCTGGTTGCCCGCGTTTTGATATGGATTATTCTGCCTGTGACTGTATTATCGGCCTGGGGCAGTCTGCGCCTGCCTGGTAAGGGGCGGTGGATACTGGTGGGTGTGCTGGTCAGCGCGCAGATTCTCTCCTTGTACGGTTACTTCACCCGTTTTCATAAAGAGGCATGGGATGAGGTGGCCGCGTATGTTGCCCGCCACGCTTTGCCCCACGAACGTATTCTCTTTGAGGCGGGTTGGGTGCAGTTGCCCTTTGATTATTACTTTCGTGCGTACAATCTCCCCCTCGAGGAACACGGTCTTCCTGCGGATCCCTTTGTTACTGGGGAGTTGGAACCCCCGTTTCGTGTGTCGGACATCCCCCGTCTGAATCGTTTGATAGCAGGTGAACAACGGGTATGGGTGGTGCTGAGTCACGTACCGTACACAGACCCTCATCACCTGGTGGAAAAGACGCTTCGCTCCCGCCTTCGTTGCCAGGAACACCGGTTTGGGGATATCCGCCTGTTGTCGTGTTATCCCCGGTAACTGGGATGCTTGCCCCGTTCACTTTCCCTGTTTAGGGGGATCCAGGGAGGCATCCATCTTCTCCTTTTCAGGGGATTTCGAACCGTCCCCCGCGGTTTCGCAGGTGGAGGCCGCAGTTTTCAACTGCCGGCCGTATCGGGGCCCTCACCCCTCACCCCTCGGCATCGGCGCCGGATGAGGGAAAACGTGTTTCCCCTCTCCCCTCTCCCAAGGTTGGGAGAGGGGAGAGGGGCTGGGAGAGAGGGGTGAGGGCTTCATCTGCCAAGCCCCCTTGCGGGGGCTGCGCCCAACCGCCCCGGCGGTTTCGCAAGTGAAGGCCGCAGTTTCCAACTGCCGGCCTGCCCCGGGGCCAACGCCCCTTGGCCGCGTCCATCGTTCGTGGGTGGAAGCCGCACAGAACGCCCGGCAACTAAAAGTTGCGGGCTTCGTTTGCCAAGCCCCCTCACGGGGGCTGCGCTGAACCGCCCCTGGCGGTTTCGCCCCACCGAAGGCCGCAGTTTTCAACTGCCGGCCGTGTCGGGGCCCCATTGCCCCTTGGCCGCACCCACCACCCGTGGGTGGAAACCGCACAAAACGCCCGGCACCTCGACGTTGCGGGCTTCGTTTGCCAAGCCCCCTGACGGGGGCTGGTGGTGAACCGCCCCCGCGGTTTCGCAAGTGGAGGCTGCAGTTTCCAACTGCCGGCCGCCTCCGAGCCACCCTGCCCTTTGGCCGCGCCGGCCACCCGAGGCTGGGAAATGCGCGAATTCGCCCGGCAACTAGAAGTTGCGGGCTTCGTTTGCAAAGCCCCCTCACGGGGGCTGCACCGAACCGCCCCAGCGGTTTCGCAGGCGAAGGCCGCAGTTTCCAACGGCTGGCCGTCCCGGGGCCCTCACCCCTCACCCCTCGGCATCGGCGCCGGATGAGGGAAAACGTGTTTCCCCTCTCCCCTCTCCCAAACTTGGGAGAGGGGAGAGGGGCTGGGAGAGAGGTGAGGGCTTCATCTGCCAAGCCCCCTTGCGGGGGCTGCGTCGAACCGCCCCCCGCGGTTTCGCAAGTGGAGGCCGCAGTTTCCAACTGCCGGCTGTGTTGGGCCAACGCCCTCGGCCGTGGCCACCGTCCGTGGGTGGGAACTGCGCAGAACGCCCGGCAACTGGAAGTTGCGGGCTTCGTTTGCCAAGCCCCCTCACGGGGGCTGCGCCGAACCGCCCCGCGGTTTCGCAAGTGGAGGCCGCAGTTTCCAACTGCCGGCCGTGTTGGGACCCAACGCCCTTGGCCGCGGCCATCGCCCCTGTTTCCTTTCACGTAGCAAGGGGAACTGTGTGGTTCTCGGTAACCGGACCAGGGGCTTTGCCGTCGGTGGAGATGCGTGGTACACTACGAGGGCCCCTTGACATTGTAGATGTGGCCCACTGGAGAATTTGTGTCTCTACCCGCATGGATTGAACAGCGAGAAGTTCAACTCACTTGGTGGGTGAGGTCGGAACGTACAGTGGCCGTACCTTCGGCAGAAGGAGCACATTATGGCACAGGCGTTGTATCGCAAGTATCGCTCACAGACATTCGAGGAGGTGGTTGGTCAAGAACACGTCACCACCACCTTGCGCAACGCGATCCGGGAGGGACGCATTGCCCACGCGTACCTCTTCAGCGGACCTCGAGGCACGGGAAAGACAAGTACGGCGCGCATCCTGGCTAAAGCCGTAAATTGCCTGAACCCGGATCCGGATAAACGGCCGGACAACACATGCCCCATCTGTACGGCCATTAACGAGGGGAGTTTGGTGGACCTGGTCGAAATGGATGCGGCCTCCCACACCAGTGTGGAGCACATCCGAGAACTCATTGAACGGGTGAACTTCGCTCCCTCGGTGGCTCGCTACAAGGTGTATGTGATTGATGAGGCCCATATGCTGTCCAACGCGGCCTTCAACGCACTGCTGAAAACGTTGGAAGAACCGCCTCCCCACGTCATCTTTGTGCTCGCCACCACAGAACCTCACAAGATCCCCGAAACAGTGCTCTCCCGTTGCCAGCGATTTGATTTTCGGCGCATTCCCGCGTCGCGCATTGTGGAGCATCTGGAGTATATCCTGGAACAGGAAGGCAAGGTGGCCGAGCGCGCGGCGTTGGAACAAATCGCCCTGGCCGCAGAAGGGTGTATGCGCGATGCAGTCAGCCTGTTGGACCAACTCCTCTCCTTTGGTGGCCCCCGCGTGACCCTGGAACAGGTGGAAGCGGTTCTCGGCGTTGTCCCAGGAGCGACATTGGCCCGTTTTGTGGACACGCTGGCGGCTCGCGATACCGCGGCTCTGTTGCAGGAGTTGCACACGCTGGTTGCCCGGGGCGTAGAACTGCGCCAGTTTACCGAACAGTTGGTGCGCTACCTGCGAGATGTTCTGTTGGTCCGGGTGGGAGGGATCAATGCGTTACCAGACATCCCCGCGGAGCGCGCGGACGTGCTGCAGAGGCAGGCTTCTTCCCTGGATGTACGTCACCTGATCATGGCCATTCGGCGGCTGAATGAAACATACCAGGACATACGAAGCGGAATCGAATCCCAGTTGGCCCTGGAACTGGCCCTGGTCGAGGTGGCCACATGGACTCCACCGGAGCGAAAGGTCCCCGCGGCAGAGGGAGAAGCCAAAACCGAGAAACCCCAAAAGCCCGAACCCGCGGAATCCCCTCGTGGCCCCGTGGAGGAAGTGCCGGTCGGGGATGAGGAGACCATGGCATTGTTGCGCAAGCGGTGGAAGCAGGTAATTCACTGGTTCCGAGATAAACGACGGTTCAAGATCCAGGCCGCGTTGGGAAATGCACGACCGGTCCGGGTGGATAACGGGGTAGTGTACCTGGTCTTTAAGCACCAATTCTCCCTGGAAATGGTGCAGCGTCCGGAGAACTTGCGGCAAGTAGAGGCGGTCATCTCCCAGGTGCTGGGCAAACGCTATCAGGTAGTGTGTGCCCTGGAGGGAGATTATGCAACCTTAAGCGGGGAACGGGCCGGTCCAACCCAGCAGACGGGGCCTCAAAGTCGGATGTCTGAGGTGTTACAGGATGAGTTGGTACAGGAAGCCGTACGTCGTGGGGGACGTATTTCCAAAGTGGAATAGTGTGTAAACTGTCAGCAAATCGTCATATCCTACATCCAGAGAATCTGGTAAGATGATATTGGTCGAGGAGGCAATCCATGGCACGACCGAAAAAACGCAAGGCGGCTCGTGGTTCTCGTCCCGGTGGCCTGGGCGGCGGATTGGGAGGAAATCCCATGGACTTGATGGCCCAGGTCCAGAAGATGCAAGAGGAGATGGCACGTGTTCAGGAGGCACTTGCCGAAGAGACAATAGAGGTCACCGCGGGAGGTGGCGCGGTGGCGGTCGTTATTACTGGTCAACAGGTGATTAAGAGCATCAAGATTGACCCCGACCTGTTGGACCCGGAAGATGTGGAGATGCTAGAAGACCTCTTGTTGGCTGCTGTGAATCAGGCCATTGAACGATCACAGGCCCTGGCTGCGGAACGCATGCAGGCGATAACCGGCGGTCTTTCGATTCCAGGGTTGTTATAAAGGGCGATGGGACAGACACCGATATCCGATCCGGTTGAACGATTGATAGAAGCATTTACTCGCCTTCCCGGCATTGGTCCCAAAACGGCGGCACGGCTGGCGTATTTCCTCCTCCGTGCCCCTGACGAAGTGGCTTTGGAACTGGCGGACGCGCTGACGGCCTTGAAGGAGAAGGTACATTACTGCCGACGATGCTTCAACGTGGCCGAAGGCGATCTGTGTCCGATATGTGCCGACCCGACGCGCGATCAGCGTACGATTTGTGTGGTGGAGGACCCGTTGGATGTGGTGGCTCTGGAACGGTCGGGAGCGTACAGAGGGGTATACCACGTGTTGCACGGCGCCATCAATCCGTTGGAAAACGTAGGACCGGAGGACCTGCGGATTAAGGAGTTGGTAGAGCGCGTGCAAACAGAGGATGTAGAAGAGGTGATATTGGCGACGAACCCGAACATGGAAGGGGAAGCAACAGCTATGTACATTGCCCGGATCCTGAAACCCCTTGGCGTGCGCATCACCCGTCTGGCTCATGGGTTGCCCGTTGGGGGTGATTTGGAGTATGCGGACCAGCAGACTCTGGCACGGGCACTGGAGGGTCGTCACGAATTTCGGTAAAGTGAACGTAAGCATGAAACGTCGGCAAAGTGGGGACACATGGGCGGGAAGGCGATTTCTGACGTGCACAATAAAACAGTGATGGATCTTTCGACATCCGATAATGATGTGTGGGTGGAGTATGCCCAGGCTCTGTTAGACGCATCCTCGGTGGAGGATGTGACCTCAGCCTTGCACCACACTCTCATCCGGTTGGGATATCCGGTCACCGCGTGCCGGGTTGTTCGCGAAGTCCCTTCCTCGGCTGTTTGGGCAGCACCGGTAGTGGATGAACGGTGGTTCCTGGTTGTTGAGTCCTCGGATGTCACCCTGCTATTGCACGAACAGCCGTACATGGATTTGGCCCGCTCTGCACTGAGACGCCTTCTCCTGGAGGAGGAACGTCGGCAAC
>Ga0256914_1004655_pt1 | contig 10180 bp, 8 predicted proteins | sample HulkmetaG_FD_191571 | JGI IMG/M metagenome (GOLD analysis project Ga0256914, IMG submission 191571) | Hydrothermal chimney microbial communities from Main Endeavour vent field at the Juan de Fuca Ridge, Pacific Ocean - Hulk | ecosystem: Environmental > Aquatic > Marine > Hydrothermal vents ...
ATCCGGAGTTTTTTCCCAAGCTGTGGTCTGCCGGTCTTGACGGGTTGAAAAGTTATGCTCCCCTGGCGGGTTTTCTTGCCATACTGCACGAGCTGGCCGCCAAGGAGCGGCTGACCCCGGAAAATATCTTTTCGGCCCTGCCCGAGGGCACTGAAAGAAGGTATGTGGCCAGGCTGTTCATGGAAGCTGCCAGGACGCCCCCGGAAGAGGATGGAGGCCCCGAGACCATGTGTGAAGAGCTTGTCCGCTGGCTGGAAAAAGAAAAACTGCAAAGCCGGGAGGCCGAACTTCTTGAGCGGATCAGAGAGGCGCAGGCAAAAGGCGACAGTGAACTTCTCATGGCGCTGTTGCGCGAGAAACAGGAATGCGGCAGAAAAAGAAGGTGTTTTTGTGATAACTTGTTGAAAAATGAATAAATACTGGTACATTACAAAACTGTATTCTGAGTAAAAAGTGCGGTCTTCTTTTTGCGACACTTTGTCATTTTATGTGTTTTCAGTATGTTACCTGGTCTTTTTTGAGTTGGTTCAATGGGGTGACAGGACACCGGGCCTGGTGGTTTGCCGGGCAGATCTAACTGAAGCAATCAGGTTGTTTTTGAGGAATTCGGTGTTCGGGAGAAAATGATGGTCGGGAATAATTCGGATTTTGATATGGAAATGAATGGAAATCTGGCAGACAACCCGGATGATCTGCTCGATGATCCCCTCAAGGAAGGCAACGGTGAAGGCGGGGAGGACAGCTGGGGGTTTGCCCTGGGCAAGACCGAACGGCGCCTTTCCGATGACCGCCGTACCGGCAGGGACCGTCGCCGCACCGATGGCGGCCGGGTCGGCACCAGCACCGATCCCATGAATATTTATCTTCGTGAGATGGGCAGCCAGTCCCTGCTCAGCCACGAGGAAGAGGTGGAACTTGCCCGGTTGATTGAAGAAGGGGAAGCCCGGGTACAGAATGCTGTCCTGCGGGTGACGCCGGGAATTACCGCCTTAAATGATCTGGCCGACCGACTCCTCTCCGGCAAGACCAAGATCGCCTCTGTTCTGCGCGGCGTAACGGAAAAGGATGAAAAACTGCTGGCCCGGATAACCGATGATTTTCTGGATCAGATTGACAAGGCCAACAAACTCGATGACAGCCGCCGGGAGTTGTTCCACCAGTTGAGAAAGGCGGCCGGAGACGAGAAAAAGGAACAGCAGATCAGGGAAAAGATCCAGAAAATCAGTGAGGAGATTTCAGCGCTTTTTTCCGGCTACCGACTCTGCTCAAGGGGCGTGCTTTCGGCTGGTGACGCGGTGAAAGAACTCAGCCGGAAGTTTAAGCAGGTACGAGTGGTGGCCCAGCAGCGGGAGATGCTCGCCCGGCGGCGCGAGCAGGCGGTCAGCGGTGGTCCGGAAGTAAACCAGGAAGAGATCGAGGAACGTATCTCCCTGGAGCTGGCCGAGACAATGGGGGTTGACTGGGACAGCTTTGACGAGATTCTCCAGGAGATCGACCTGGGACGGGAGATGGCCAAACAGGCCAAGGAGGCCCTGGTCCGATCCAACCTGCGTCTGGTGATCTCGGTCTCGAAAAAATTCCTCAACCGGGGCCTGCAACTGCCCGACCTGATTCAGGAGGGTAATATCGGCCTGATGAAGGCCGTTGAAAAATACGATTATACCAGGGGATACAAGTTTTCCACCTATGCGACATGGTGGATCCGCCAGGCCATCACCCGTGGGATCGCCGACCAGGGCCGCACCATCCGCCTGCCGGTACACATGATCGAGACCATTAACCGGATGCTCCGTTATTCCAAGGACTTCCAGCGCATCGAGAGCCGGGAACCGACCCCGGAGGAGCTGGCCGAACAGCTCGGCACGGACGTTGAAAAGGTGCACATGGCCCTGAAGACGGCCAAGGATGCTATTTCTCTTGATGCGCCGGTGGGCGAGGAAGAGGACTCCATGCTCAGTGATTTTGTCGAGGACCATGCCCATCCCGATCCTCAGGACGTGTCGATCACCCAGAGCCTGAAGCAGTGTCTGTGCAAGGTCATGGATTCCCTCTCTCCCCGGGAGGCCAAGGTGCTCCGGATGCGCTACGGTATCGAGGTCGGCTGTGATCATACCCTGGAAGAGGTCGGCCAGTGCTTTTCCGTAACCAGGGAGCGTATTCGTCAGATCGAGGCCCAGGCCATCCAGAAGCTGCGCCATCCCAGCCGCAGCGAAGAACTCTCTGTGTTCATGACTGATTGATCCCGACCGTGGCCCCTGTTTCGGCCAGAGCAGCCCAGTGGCTGGCCATCTCGCTGTTGCCCGGTATCGGCCCCGCAACCCTGTGCAGACTGGGCCGCTGCGTATCCTCCCCCGGTTCCATTGCCGGGGCAGCACTGAATCTTCCAGCAATTTCGCCGCGTCTGCGTGCCATTCTCACCGATCCGGTCGCCCTTGCCCGAAGCAGGGAGCGTGCCGCCTTGGAAATAGCCCGCCTGGAACAACATGGCTTTGGCCTTATCTGCCACCAGGATCCAACGTATCCAGACCGCTTACGCTCCATAGAGGATTTTCCGGTCCTGCTCTTTTATCGGGGCAGCATCGATACCCTCACCCGGCCGATGGTTGCCCTGGTCGGTTCGCGCAAGGCCACCTCCTATGGCCTTGAGAGCGGACACCGGCTCGCCGCCGAGCTGGCTGCAAACGGGATTACGGTTGTTTCCGGTGTGGCGGCCGGAATTGACGGGGCCGTTCATGGGGGCACCCTGTCCGCGGGCGGCCTGACCGTCGGCGTGCTCGGCTGCGGTCTTGATGTGATCTATCCGCGCAATCATGGCAGGCTGTACGATCAGATCGCCGGGCAGGGGCTCCTGCTCAGTGAATATCCCTGTACAACCAGGCCGGATGGATTTCGTTTTCCGGCCCGCAACCGGATCATCAGCGGCCTTTCCCTGGCCGTGGTTGTGGTTGAGGCTACCCTGAAGTCCGGTTCCCTGATCACAGCCCGCCTGGCCCTGGATCAGGGTCGGGAGGTCTTTGCCGTGCCCGGCCGCATTGATTCGCCCACCAGTGCCGGCACGCACCGTCTGCTTCGTCAGGGTGCGCTGCTTGTGGAATCAGCCGGGGATATCCTTGTTGAACTGGGCCTGGATGCCTCCCCGGCGGCCCGGGATGATCCAGGCCATGTCAAGGAGACTGATCTGGATCATGATACCCGCCAGGTCCTGGCGTGCCTGGACGCCTATGGTTGCGATATTGATGCCATCACCCGGCAGGCGGGTTTGCCCGGCGGCCGGATTCTGGAAATTCTCCTTCAGCTTGAGATGTCGGGCCTGATCCGCCAGGAGCCCGGCCAGATATACGTCAGGACAAAGCGTTCCTGAGCTGAATGGATGGAACCCGATGATGAAGGCCTGGCGTGGAGCCGTTCGGATTTTGTTGTGCTTCCCGGGTCAGGGCTGTACAATGTCCACGACTGTCTGAAACTGTTTCCCCTATTATTTCCCCCTCCCGGAAGAGATATGAAAGAGATAATGATTGCCCCCTCGATCCTGTCGGCTGATTTTTCCCGTCTTGGCGATGAGATCCGTGCCGTGGAAAAAGCAGGGGCCGAGGTTATTCATGTCGATGTCATGGATGGCCATTTTGTGCCCAATATCACCATTGGTCCGCTTGTCGTCCGGGCCGTGCGCCAGGTGACCGACCTGCCGGTGGATGTGCATCTGATGATCACCGAACCGGACCGCTACCTGCCCGCATTCGCCGAGGCCGGCGCCGACTGGATCACCGTTCATGTCGAGGCCTGCACCCACCTGCATCGGACCATTCACCATATCCGGGATCTGGGGAAAAAGGCCGGCGCGGTACTCAACCCGGCCACCTCGCTTTCCACCCTGGATTATATCCTTGCGGATGTGGACCTGATCATGCTGATGAGCGTCAATCCCGGCTTCGGCGGCCAGTCCTTTATCCGCTCCACCCTGGCCAAGATCCGCGAGCTGCGCAGCCGGCTTGATGCGGTCAACCCGGAGGCCGGTATCGAGATCGATGGCGGCATCAGTCCGACAACCATTGCCGAGGTGGCGGCGGCCGGAGCCAATATTTTCGTGGCTGGTTCCGCTGTGTACGGGCAGGACGATTATGGAGCGATCATTACCCGTCTCAAGGAGCTGGCCCATTCGGCGGGAACATGAGAATACAGCTCACAGGAGGATGAAGGCATGCGTTGTACTGATTTTGTTGATCTTGCGGCGGTGGCAAAACTGGGCATGCTGGCCGATGCTCCCTGTGATCTGACCCGGCCCGGTCTGCTGTCCGAAAAGAGGCTGGCCGGTTACCGGATACGCCAGTGCGGCTTTGATCTCTTTTACGGCACCGAGCGCGTTGACGACGAGGTGCTTGACGGGCTGCAGGAACTGGCCGACGAGGCCGGGCTGATCGATACCTTCCTTGCCATGAAGCAGGGCGCGGTCCTCAACCGGATCGACGGGTATCCGTCCGAAGAGCGGCAGGTGCTCCATACCGCGGTCCGGGATGTCTTCCGGGATGATCCCGATCACCCGCAAGCCGCTGCCCAGGCCAAGGAGCAACTTGCAAGGCTGAGACAATTTCTTGCCGATCTTGAGGGGGGACGGATCCATAATGGTGCGGGCCAGCCCTTTGAGACCATGGTCCAGGTGGGAATCGGCGGCTCGGACCTTGGCCCCAGGGCACTCTGTCAGGCCCTGGCCGCGTACGGCCTGCCCGGTCGGCAGGTTCGTTTCATCGCCAACGTGGACCCGGACGATGCCGCCGCTGTCCTGGCCGGGCTGGATCTCTCCCGCACCCTGGTCAACGTGGTCTCCAAGAGCGGTACCACCCTGGAGACCAGAACCAACGAGGAGCTGGTCAGGGCCGCCTTTGCCGAACGCGGTCTTGATCCCATGCGCCATTTTATCGCCGTAACCGGGGCCGGCAGCCCCATGGACAATCCCGAGCGCTACCTGGCTACCTTTCATATGTATGATTATATAGGAGGGCGTTATTCAGCCACCTCCATGGTCGGCATGGTTATCCTCGGTTTTCTGCTCGGTTATGAGCAGGCAGAGAACATTCTGGCCGGCGCCCATGCCATGGACCGGGCCGCGGAGGAGCGTGATGTCCGTGCCAATATTCCGCTTCTCATGGCCCTGCTGGGGATCTGGAACCATAATTTCCTTGGCTTTCCCACCCTCGCTGTCCTGCCCTACAGCCAGGCCCTGCTCCGTTTTCCGGCCCATCTTCAGCAATGCGACATGGAGAGTAACGGCAAGTCCGTGACCCGCCAGGGCGAGCTGGTCCGCTGGCAGACCGGCCCGGTTGTCTGGGGTGAGCCGGGCACCAATGGCCAGCATGCCTTTTACCAGCTTCTTCACCAGGGTACCGAGGTCGTGCCGGTCGAATTTATTGGTTTTCGCCGCTGCCAGTACGGGCAGGACCGGCGGGTGGATGGCAGCACAAGCCAGGAAAAACTGCTTGCCAACATGCTCGCCCAGTCCATTGCCCTGGCCCTGGGCAAGAACGATGACAATCCCAACCGCTTTTTTCCGGGCAACCGGCCAAATCTGCTTCTTGTCGGCGAGCGGCTTGACCCCTTCACCATGGGCGCCCTGCTCGCCCTGTATGAACACAAGATCGTCATGCAGGGATTCTGCTGGAACATCAACTCCTTTGACCAGGAAGGGGTTCAGCTCGGCAAGGTGCTGGCAGGCGGTCTTCTTGATGAACTGGCCGATAGGGATCAAGGCGGTGACGGACCCGGTGACCCGGCCCCGGAAAAGATCCTTTTCAGCCTGGTCGGTACAGGCTGAACCGCTACCTGCGCCGATCCGGGAGCCTCTTTTGCCGGGCTCTGGAATTGTGCTTTTATATTGACAAAATCAGGACGTCCGGTTAGTCTTTCTCGCTGAATGAGCGTTCAACATGGCACCCTGAACGGTCATTCAATGTGGTATTGCCTCGACCGAGGTTAACACCCTGTTATCAATATAATTTGTTGTTTAGGTAAAAGTTGTTTATAAAAAATGAACGAGGAGGAACACTGATGGCAAAGCATGACACGCCGATGTTGGATGAGCTGGAAAAAGGTCCGTGGCCGAGTTTCGTCACCGACATGAAACGGCAGGCAGAGACCCATCCGGAATGCTGGGACATTCTCGGGCAGCTCGAACTGTCGTACAAGGATAAGATCACCCACTGGAAACACGGCGGTATCGTCGGTGTTTTCGGTTATGGCGGCGGTATTGTCGGTCGTTACTCGGACGTGCCGGATCAGTTCCCCGGTGTTGAGCATTTCCATACCGTCCGTATCAACCAGCCGGCCGGTCTGTACTACTCCACCGAGAATCTGCGCGCGCTCATGGACCTGTGGGACAAGTACGGTTCCGGCATGACCAACATGCATGGTTCCACCGGCGACATGATCCTGCTCGGAACCCGGACCGAAAACCTGGAGCCCCTGTTCTGGGATCTGACCCATGATCTGGGCCAGGATCTGGGCGGTTCCGGCTCCAACCTGCGGACCCCTTCCTGTTGTCTTGGCCAGTCCCGTTGCGAGTGGGCCTGCTATGACACCCAGGATATCTGCTACGCCCTGACCATGCACTATCAGGATGAGATTCATCGTCCGGCCTTCCCCTACAAATTCAAGTTCAAATTCTCCGGCTGCGCCAACGACTGTGTTGCAGCCATCGCCCGTTCCGACTTTGCCGTGATCGGCACCTGGAAGGATGACATCCAGATCGATCAGGCCGCGGTCAAGGAATACATTGCCGGCAATTATCCCTCCAACGGCGGCGCGCACAAGGATGGCGACTGGGGTCCCTTTGACATCAAAAAAGAGGTCATTGATCTCTGTCCCACCGAGTGCATGTGGATGGAAGGCGATGAACTGAAGATAGACAACTCCGAGTGCAACCGTTGCATGCACTGCATCAACGTCATGCCGCGCGCCCTGCGTCCGGGCAAGGAAAAAGGCGCTACCATCTGCATCGGCGCCAAGGCCCCGATTCTCGACGGCGCCCAGTTCGCGACCATGGTTATTCCCTTTATCGAGGTCTCCAAGGACAACGAGTACGAGAACGTGATCGATGTTATCGAGCAGATCTGGGACTGGTGGATGGAAGTCGGCAAGAACCGTGAGCGCGTTGGCGAGACCATGCAGCGCGTCGGTCTGCCCACCTTCCTGAGCGTCATGGAGGTTGAGCCCATTCCGCAGCATATCAAGGAGCCGCGTTCCAACCCCTATGTCTTCTGGAAGGAAGAAGAGGTTCCCGGTGGCTTCGAACGTGATATCGTTGAGTTCCGTAAACGTCATGCCGCGTAATTGCCAGGCAACTGTCTCTATCTAAAGTTTAACACTATATAAGGAGAATATATTATGGGTTACGATCCGAATAATCCCATGGAGGGACGAATCACTGACCTTGGTCCGCATAAATACGACACCATGCTGCCGCCGGTCATCAAGGATAACTTTGGCAAGTGGCTCTATCATGAGATCCTTGAGCCTGGCGTGCTCCTGCATGTTTCCGAATCCGGCGCCGAATGCTATACCGTCCGTTGTGGTTCCGCCCGTCTGGTTTCCATCGAGCTGGTTCGCGAGATTTGTGACATCGCCGACAAGCACTGCGGCGGCTATCTGCGTTTCACCACCAGGAACAACGTTGAGTTCATGGTTGATTCCAAGGAAAAATGCGATGCCCTGATCGAAGATCTCAAGAGCCGCGGCAACAAGTTTCCCATCGGCGGCACCGGTGCCTGTGTAACCAATATCGTGCACACCCAGGGCTGGGTTCATTGCCATACCCCGGCCACGGACGCATCCGGTCCGGTCAAGGCGGTCATGGATGACCTGTTCGAGTACTTCGGTTCCATGAAGCTGCCGGCCCAGGTTCGTATCGCCCTGGCCTGCTGCCTGAACATGTGCGGCGCTGTTCATGCCTCCGATATCGCCCTGCTCGGCGTGCATCGTAAGCCGCCGATGATCGATAACGACCGTATCACCGGCGTCTGCGAGATTCCGCTCGCCATTGCCGCCTGTCCGCTCGGCGCCATCAAGCCGGCCAAGGCGACCAACAGCCAGGGTGAAGAGGTCAAGTCGGTCAAGGTTAACGCGGAACGGTGTATGTTCTGTGGTAACTGTTACACCATGTGTCCGGCCATGCCGCTGGCTGATCCGGAAGGTGACGGCATGGCGATCCTGGTTGGCGGCAAGGTTTCCAATGCCAAGTCCGCTCCCAAGTTCTCCAAGCTGGTCGTACCGTTTCTGCCCAATAATCCGCCCCGCTGGCCCGAGGTTACCGAGGTGGTTCGCAAGATCGTTGAGGTCTATGCAAAGGATGCCCGCAAGTATGAGCGTGTAGGCGAGTGGGCCGAGCGGATCGGCTGGGAGAAGTTCTTTGAAAAATGTGATATTCCGTTTACCGAGAAGTCCATTGACGATTATCGCCTGGCCTACGATACCTGGAAAACAACCGCGGCCTTCAAGTACACTTCCCACACGGACGCGTACACCAAGTAAGCGGTACTCGTTCCGGCCCCGAATCAGCGGGGCCGGATTATTTATTATCTCTGCCAATGAGGTGTTGTTATGGCAATGAGTGTAGAAGAAGTAGAAGCTGCAATGCTGGAAAAGGCGAAAAAGGCCCCGAAACCCCAGTTATATGTCAAGGATTTCTACAAGTGTGATCCGGATCGCAAACCGCGCGAGATCAAGAAGATAGCCAATGCGCTGGTTACCCAGGGCAAACTGATGTTCTGGTCCTCCGGATCAACCACCATGTACGCCCTGCCCGAGCGGATCAAGGATGAAGAGGGTGAAGAGGGAATCAACTGATTTAGTCAGTCCACTCTGTTGATCGCAAGCAGGAGCCGGTATACGGCTTCTGCTTTTTTTTTGGGGGGGCTGGTTGCCGGGATGAAGAGAGCATGCGGATCATTTTCCATGAACAGGTTGAGTCAACCAATACCCTGGCCCTTGACCTGGCCCGGCAGGGCGCTGAACCGGGAACCGTGGTCTGGGCGGGATACCAGAGCAGGGGCCGTGGCCAGTATGACCGCGAATTTGCCTCGCCGCCGGGCGGGCTCTACTTTTCCCTGCTGCTTGCGCCCGATCTGCCTCTGGCGCGCCTGCCCCTGGTGACCCTCGCGGCGGGGCTCGGCTGCGCCCTGGCCGTTGATGCGTTTTGTGGCCTGTCCGTGCGGTTAAAATGGCCCAATGACCTGTATGTGGAGGGCAAGAAGCTGGGTGGTATCCTCACCGAGGCCGTGCCTGACCGGCAGAATGATCCCCTCCGGGTGGTGGTCGGGGTCGGCATCAATGTCAACTCACGTCCTGATGATTTTCCCCACAGTCTGGCCGATCGTCTCACCTCGGTGCGGGCGATAACCGGCCAGGCCTTTTCCCTTTCCCTCCTGCTTGAACGATGTTGTCTTGCCATTATCAGCCAGGTCGGGCAGTTGCAAGAGGAACCGGATAAATTTCTGGCGAACTGGGACAGGCGTGATTATTGTAAAGGTCGTTCTCTGCGCTGGCAGTGCGGCGATGATATCGTGACCGGTGTCGGCCGGGGAATCATGGCGGATGGGCGCTACAGCCTTGTTGAGAAAAATGGATGCGGCCATGCTGTGCTGGCCGGCACCCTGCAACCATTATCAAATTGAAAGAGGTCGATGAACAAACCGCATTCTGAAACCGAATTCCAGGCCCTTGTGGTGCGAAAAGAGGAAGACGGTGCCTGTCATCGCCGGGTAGAATTGCGCACTCTTGATGAACTGCCGGAAAACGAAGTGCTTATTCGGGTCAGCTATTCATCACTGAATTACAAGGATGCCCTGTCCGCGAACTGCAACCGCGGCGTGACCCGCCGTTATCCCCATACGCCTGGTATCGATGCGGTCGGCACGGTCGCATATTCAACGGTACCGGATTTTTCTGCCGGCATGGATGTCCTCTGCATGGGCTATGACCTGGGCATGAACACGCCGGGCGGTTTTGGCGGCTATATACGGGTGCCTTCCTCCTGGGTCATGGGATTGCCGTCCGGCCTTTCTCCACTTGCATCCATGCAGCTCGGCACGGCCGGTTTTACGGCGGCTCAATGTGTGCATGCCCTGCTGGAACATGGCTTGCGCCCGGAATCCGGCCCGGTGCTGGTCACCGGGGCCACCGGCGGCGTGGGCAG
>Ga0256914_1004656_pt1 | contig 10174 bp, 7 predicted proteins | sample HulkmetaG_FD_191571 | JGI IMG/M metagenome (GOLD analysis project Ga0256914, IMG submission 191571) | Hydrothermal chimney microbial communities from Main Endeavour vent field at the Juan de Fuca Ridge, Pacific Ocean - Hulk | ecosystem: Environmental > Aquatic > Marine > Hydrothermal vents ...
CTTTCCGTCGTCGTAGCTTTTACCCTCTTTGACAAGTCCGGGGCCTTTCTCTTTCATTCTTGCTCTGGTATCCATCATCACCTTCCGCGGCGATAGCAATTTGCCGGTGATATTTGCCGGACATACCGATGTACAGCGTCCGCACTCGGTACATGCAAGCGAATTGAAGTATTGTGTCCAATAAACATCGTCAACATCAAGAACGCCAAAACGCTCCGGTTCTCCTTCATCATCCTGAACATTGTCGAAATCGGCATTGGGGTCAAGCATCAATTTTACCTCTTTGGTAATGTTTTCCATGTTGTCAATGTAACCCAAGGGCTCCAGTTTGCTGATAAACACATTGGGGATGGACATAAATACATGGAAATGTTTGGAATAAGGTAATATGTTGGCAAAGATGAAAATCAGTACTATATGTATCCACCAGTTTATTTGGTAATAGTTCCATGCCTGTTCTGCCGTTATACCGGGAAACAGACCTGTAAGGTAAGAGCTTACGGGATATATGCCTTCGGCGGGTTCGTTTACAATGCTTGTCCATTTAAGGTAGAAAGTGTTCATCCCCAACAGCGAAATCATCAAAATCAATATTATCGTAAGTGCCAATACGGCATCGTATTCCGATACCTTTTTCATCTCGATACCCGAAAACCGTTTTATGTGTAATACCAGTCTGCGCACCAAAAAAATTATCATGGCAATGGCAATTACCAACCCGAATATGTCGCCGAATGCCATAAAAAAGTCGTAAACCGCTCCTAAACCGCTAAAAGCTTTCTCGGTACCGAACAAACCGTCGATGACCATCTCTATACTGCCGAAAAGAATTATCATAAATCCCCAAAAAACCAATGCGTGAATAAGGCCTACAGCCGGACGCCTGAATATCTTGGTTTGAAATCCGGCAACTTTTATGGTTAACCAAAGCCTTTTGCCTATATTCTTCAGTGGTCTCTTTTTGGTGAATTTGAAAAATCTGAAATAACGTGCTATGCTGTATGCAAAAACAGCAAGTGTAATTATTAAAACTATCAGGAAAACTATTTGCTTTAACATAAATTGTACAATTTGGGTTCTACAAAATAAAAAACAATGTTACGGCAAAATTTGTTAAGAATGAATATAAATTTAATACGCATGCGTACTATCGGGCTTTTAATTTTAAAAAACAGAGAGGTAACAAGCTATTTAATAGCGATAAAAGTTTTAAGGGTGTTAAAATTATTTACATTTGCAGGTGAAAATTCCGGGAAGTATAAGTGTCCGGAAAATATAATTAACAATTTGGTATTAAATAATTTATAAAACATTAAGAGATGGCATTCAATCTAAGAAACAGAAATTTTTTAAAGCTCCTTGATTTTACTCCGAAGGAGATAAAATTTTTACTTGAATTGGCGGCGGATTTAAAAAAGGCGAAATACTCAGGCACCGAGCAGCAACATTTAAAGCGAAAAAACATTGCGTTGATATTTGAAAAGAGTTCTACGCGAACCCGCTGTGCCTTTGAGACCGCTGCATACGATCAAGGAGCCAATGTTACATACCTTGGCCCTACCGGTTCGCAAATAGGAAAAAAAGAGAGCATGAAAGATACTGCGAGAGTGTTGGGACGCATGTACGACGGGATAGAATACCGGGGATTCGGGCAAGATATTGTTGAAGATCTCGGCAAATATGCAGGAGTTCCGGTATGGAACGGTCTTACCACCGAATTTCATCCCACACAGGTACTTGCCGATTTTTTAACCATGATGGAGAACAGCGACAAGCCTTTGCATAAGGTGTCGTTTGCCTATTGTGGTGACGCGCGAAACAACATGGGCAATTCGCTTATGGTGGGGGCGGCAAAAATGGGTATGGATTTTCGTGCCGTGGCACCCAAAGCCATGTGGCCCGAAGAGGAGCTGGTAAAAGAGTGCCGGGAAATCGCCCAAGAGACAGGAGCGACAATTACCCTCACCGAAAGTGTTGACGAAGGAGTAAAAGGTGTTGATTTCCTATACACCGATGTTTGGGTATCGATGGGTGAACCCGATGAGGTTTGGGAAGAGAGGATAAATCTTATGTTACCCTATCAGGTAAATAAAGACATGCTTGAAAAGACGGGAAATCCCAAAGTTAAATTCCTTCATTGTTTGCCTTCGTTTCACAACCGCGAAACAGTAATAGGAGAGGAGATATATCAAAAATTCGGCATAGAGGCTATGGAGGTTACCGATGATGTTTTCGAATCGGAACATTCACTTGTATTCGACGAAGCCGAAAACCGTCTGCACACTATTAAAGCGGTTATGGTGGCTACCCTTGGCGATTAAACAAACCGGGCACCGGTAGTATTTGACGGGCTGTTTTGCAAAAAGCCCTATTTTATAAATAATTTTTTAACGGCAACGATTTTATTGCCGTTTGTCAATCTGACAAAATAGATACCGGATGTTTTAACGGGAATTGCATTGGTGATTCCCGTTATGTTTTTTTCGAAAACTTTATGTCCGTAATTGTCGAACACCGTGACGATTCCTTTTGTATTGCTTCTGTTTTCGATATTGATGTATTTTCCGGAAGCATAAACCTTAAAATCGTATTTTACTTTTTGTTTGTCGATTTTTGTGTTTATGTTTACTATTTTAAAGGTCTCTATGTTACTTCCGTTGTATTTGGTGGCGGTAAAGGTAAGAGTATCGCCGTTTATTGATATTTTGCAAAAATGATAGCTTTTGCTGACGGTTACTATGCTGTCGTAATTGGGATTGGGATTGTACAGTGGAGCGCCTCCTCCGCCGGTAGTAATATGGTGAACACCGTTTACCACTGCGCGGGCGTAATAGTGGTTGTGTCCGGCAATGGCAAGTTGGATGCCGTGTTGTTCGAACAGCGGCTGTAAAACTTGTTGTACTGTTGTGCTGTTGCTGTGTCCTCCGTCTGCCGACCAACCGGGTTTGTGAAACACAAAAATTTTCCACTTTTTATTGCTCGACGAAATGTCGTTTACAATCCAATTGTATTGCGGACTGCCCGTTTGGTAGTTTGTAAACTGGTCGACCACCGTAAAGTGTGCCGGACCGTAATCGAACGAGTAGTAAAAACGGTCGGTAGTGTACATGGGGTAAGGGAAATACTTTTTAAACAAAACACCCTGTCCTTCGTGATTTCCAATTGCGGCAAAATAGGGTAGTTCGGCCATCATTTTTCTGATATTTTCGTAGTCGGAGCTGAAAAATTGTTGTTGCCAGTCGTTTTCATGGTTTCCGTTCGAAACCAAATCGCCCGACGAGATAATAAATGTTTGGGTTTCGGGCGATTGTTCAATCTCTTGAACTACTTGTCCCGCAACGCTGTTATGGGCGTTGGGGTTGCTTCGGGTGTCGCCGTAAGCATAAAAAGTAAAAGAGGTTGCCTCGTCGCCGGGGCCGGTAAAGAAACTGCCCTTTTTAATGACATCGTTGCAATTTACCCTGTAATAGTATTTTGTTTCGGGCAATAAATCTGAAATTAATATTTTGTATTGGTGGTCGTTTCCATATTCATCTACCGTAAATGAACCTTGCGAATATGTGGTATCGGTTCCGTAGTCGAAAATACAAGAGCGTGTACTGTCGGTTTGCCAAAGCACCAACATCTCGGAATTGTCGCCGGTAAACAACAGGTAAGGCTCTTTTTTGAAATATCCTGAGGTTGTTTTTTTGTGTTTAAACAGGTTTTTGAAACAAAACGAACCGTTATTGTTTTTTTGGCTGTAAGGCCTACTTCCGGCCGTGCGGTTGTCAACGGGGAGTGATATATGATTTATTTGAAAATTTGTGTTGGATTTGAAACTTTCGTCAAAAGTTTTTTCGTTACCCGCATATGACGAAAAAAATATGGCCACGGTTAACAATACGGAAAAAAATAGTGATTTCATCGTTTAAAAAAATTTGTTTTAAGAAAAAAGTTAATGATAATCAGCATGTTAAATAATGAATTATCAATAATAATTACGGTAAAAATAATAAAAATCTATATTTGGATAATAGCGGTGCTTTATAAAAGTTTAATACCTTTGTATTTTTAATACGTAATAAAACGATTAAATATGAAAACTATAGATAATTATGATTTTACGGGAAAAAGGGCAATTGTAAGGGTTGATTTCAATGTGCCTTTAAACGAAAAATTTGAGATTACCGACGATACGCGGATAAGGGCTGCAATACCCACAATACAAAAGTTAAGGGAGAAAGGTGCGGCTGTTATATTAATGTCGCATTTGGGGCGTCCAAAAAACGGTTATGAGGATAAATTTTCATTGAAGCACATTATAAATGATTTGTCAGAAAAACTCGGTACGGAGGTGTTGTTTGCAAGCGATTGCATAGGTGAAGAGGCTTATGAAAAATCGAAGTCGCTTGGTGCCGGTGATGTGCTTTTGTTGGAAAACTTGCGTTTTTACAAAGAAGAGACCAAGGGCGACGAAGAATTTGCCGGAAAATTGGCACGGCTTGCCGATGTATATGTAAACGATGCTTTCGGTACGGCACACCGTGCTCATGCTTCCACTGCAGTTATAGCAAAATTTTTCCCCGGCGATAAAAAGATGTTCGGATATGTAATGGCCAACGAAATAAAAAACATCAACAAGGTGTTGAAAGAGGCCGAAAAGCCCTTTACGGCAATATTGGGCGGAGCCAAAGTTTCGGGAAAAATAGAGATAATAAACAATCTGCTGGATAAAGTTGACAACCTGATAATAGGCGGCGGTATGATGTTTACTTTTATTAAAGCCGCGGGAGGTAATGTGGGAAATTCGCTTGTTGAAGACGATTTGCTCGAAACGGCAAAAGAAGCCGTTGCAAAAGCGGAAAAACTCGGCGTAAAACTTTTGATTCCGCAAGATGCCGTTATTGCCGATAAATTCGATAATGATGCAAACAGGAAAACAGTGAACTCCGCTGATATTCCCGAAGGGTGGATGGGACTCGATATTGGTGAAAAGACCATTGAAAAATTTTCGGAGGTTATAGAAAATTCGGCAACAATATTGTGGAACGGTCCTATGGGTGTTTTCGAAATGGAAAATTTTGCCAAAGGGACAGTTTCCATTGCAAAAAGTATTGCCGGTGCCACTGCCAAAGGTGCTTTTTCGCTTGTCGGGGGTGGCGATTCGGTAGCTGCCGTTAACAAATTTAACCTTCAGGACAAGGTAAGTTATGTATCTACCGGGGGAGGAGCCATGCTTGAATATATCGAAGGAAAAACCTTGCCGGGAATAGCAGCTGTCGAAAACGACTAATGCGTTGCGAAGGGCGCATTAACCATATCAATTGTTGGCATTGGATATTTTTTAATTTCCGGACCCTTTCATGTATTAATACCTGAATTAACCTTTCATGGAGTCTTTTGCTCCCTGTTAAGCGCTTGTTTTTCATGGCACTGTCTGCTTTGGGAGCTGAAAATCGTAAAAGCGAATTTTGTGCCCTTGATTCGAAACTTATGCATATTAATGCTTTAATTTCATTAAATTTCAATAACGGTCACGGCTATAAGCAGATGGGGTTTTAACGCTACTCATTTTCAAACCGCTATGTCGTTTTTTTAGTCGTTAATTTCAATTTTAGCACTTTCCCCGCATTGTTTATAGCCATTGTTGTAGCTCGTTTTTCTTCCATTTTATCCTCTTAAAAATATGTTTTTACAGCAAATTCAAATTGCTCAATGAAAATTTTCTTAAAAGCAGTTATATTGTTCTGTTCATAAAACAATAACATTGCCTTTTTATAATCTATACTATCAACTGTTCTAAACGAAATAGGACAATACTTGTGATTTATTAATATTGCATTGCTTACTATCCTTGCTGTTCTCTTGTTTCCATCAACAAAGGGTTGAATATATGAAATCAATATCAGTGCTAATAAGGCTTGTTCAAAAACATTTACTTTCTCATTTATCAAATCACACATTTTCGACAATGCTTCCTTTATTTGAAATTCATTATCAATCGGGCGAAAGTTGGTGCCTGATATGCCAACTCGCCTTTTTCTTATGTTCCTGTCAACAGCGAGTTCTTTTGTTAGAATATTATGTATATCTTCTATTTTAGAAACAGTCAAAGGATACAGATAATCGGGATTATCAACTATAAAGTCAATAGCTTCTTTGTGATTTAAAAGCATTACAGCTTCTTCTTTTGTCTTTCCCGATGCTGTTTCTTTTTCTTTCAATAATTTTTCGGTTTCCAATAATGAATAAGTGTTACCTTCAATCTGTGAAGATTTCCAGCTCAAATCTATTGCCAAGCGTTCCAATTCCTTTTTGTACTGAAACTCACTTAATTCGGAGACGTTTTGTGTAAATTCATTTTGGAGGTTAGACAGCTTTTTCAGCTCGCTTTCCGTAAACAGATTTACATTAGGTAATATTTCCGTCAACAGTGAAAAGTTAAAGCTTTCAACGATTGTTCGTTCGTCAATATCATTTTTGTAATATTGGTCAATCTCAATATTTTCAAATAATTTATAAAAAGGTGAAAGTTGGTATTTGGTCGATTTCCCTTTTCCTGTGGTTGATATGAGCTTCTCGGATACAAGTTTTGATAAAATTCTTTTTATTGTCGCAATACTTTTCTTTTCTTCAATATTTTCTAAAATCCGATTTGAAGAACTTGCGGGATTACTTTTTAAAAATTCTAATATTTGTTTTTCGATATTCATTTTAATCTTTTTAGCTCACAAATGTACTGTATTTAGCTCACAAAATCAATTAAAATGAGCCATATTTCCTCTTTCAATGAGCTACAACAAGTATATAAAAAAACCCGGTGGATAACCGGGTTTTGCTATGAGGTACCGAGCGGATTCGAACCGCTGTATAAGGTTTTGCAGACCTCCGCCTAGCCACTCGGCCACGGTACCCTGAAAAATTTCGGATTGCAAAGATACAAAAAAATCGAATATCCGTTATTTTCCTTTAAAATTTCAAATTTTTTCGTTGAAATAACAAAAGCCAAAATACTCCTATGGTGATGGATGCATCGGCTATGTTGAATATGGGACGGAAAAACACAAGATGGTTGTCGGTGCCGAAGAGAAAAGAGGGCAGCCATGCTGGAGCCGATTCCCTTGAAATATCTATAATGGGGAAATAGAGCATATCCACTACTTTCCCGTGCAAAAACGATGAATATCCTTGACCGAAAGGAACAAGTTCGGCAATGGTGTGGTAGCCGCTTTGCGTAAATATCAATCCGTAGATTGCACTGTCGATAATGTTTCCCAAAGCTCCGGCAAAAATGAGCGAGACACTGATTATCAAGCCCGTTTTTTTGTTTTGCCAGCTAATCAAGAGTAAATAAAAACCTATTGCAATTACGGCAAGGATACGGAAAATGCTCAACGAAAGTTTTCCCCAGTCGCCACCGAATTGCATACCGAATGCCATTCCGTTGTTTTCGGTAAAATAGAGTAAAAACCAATGGTCGAACACGGGTAACTCTTCTCCCAGTTGCATTGTAAGTTTAATATAAAACTTCAATGCCTGGTCTAATAAAAGAACCAAAAATATTACAAAAGCCGCCTTTTTCAATGGGAAGAAACAGTTAGTCGTTGATATTCATTCTGCGTTTTTTCATTTTGGCTTCAATGCTTAGCGTGGCATGGGGGACTGCTCTCAAACGTTCTTTACTTATAAGTTTTCCCGTTTCGCGGCAAATGCCGTAAGTGCCGTTTTCGATACGTATTAAAGCGTTTTCCAGATTTGTAATAAAACGTTGTTGACGGGCTGCCAGACGGCTGTTTTCTTCTTTTGACAATACCTCCCTGCCCTCTTCAAGTACTTTAAAGGTAGGTGATGTGTCGTTGGTGCCTGATTCGCTAGTGTTGGTATATGCTTCAACTAACAGTGCAAGGTCTTCTCTTGCTTTTTCAAGTTTTTTCAAAATTATTTGTTTAAACTCCTCCAGTTCTTCTTTTGAATATCTGGTTTTTTCTTCTGTTGCATTCTCTTTCATATCTCCTCCGTTTTTTATGGTAAAACCAAAATTAACCGTATAAAAATAGTATATTTTAGCAAACCATCAATTATTTTTATAAAAAATTATAACTATATTTTTTCTATTGACAAATTAACGGTAATGCCGTCGATTAGTTCTACTTCGTCCCTGTTTTCGTTATCAAGTTTATCAACTGTTTTCAATTTTGCAAGTGTTTCGGAGCAAATGTAATCTTCGAATTGTTTTATGGCATTTTCCGTTTCGGGATTACGTTCAATTATCAGGTTTATTCTGTCTATTACGTCAAAACCTTTGTCTTTTCTAAGGTTTTGGATACGGTTTACAAGTTCGCGTGCCAAACCTTCGTTTTGCAGTTCGGGAGTAATTGTAATGTCGAGAGCTACCGTAAGGTTGTCCATTGACGCCACACTCCAGCCGGGAATATCCTGGGTGCTTATTTCCACATCCTCAGGTCCTATTTCCACCCGGTTGCCGTCTATGTCAAAAACGAACTTGCCTTCGGTCTCCAGTTTTTTTATGTCGCTTTGTTTCATGCCGTTTATCATTCCCGAAAGTTGTTTCATTATTTTGCCGTATTTGGGTCCCAGAGTTTTAAAATTGGGTTTTATCTTTTTTATCAGGACGGTGGAATCTTCGGTAAGATATTCCGCCGATTTTATATTTGTTTCGGAAAGTATGAGTTGTTCGACGGCTTGAACCTGTTTTTTAAAATGTTCGTTCAAAACGGGAATCATAATTTTATTCAGAGGTTGACGCACTCTTATGTTGTTTTTTTTGCGCAGCGACAATATCATGGAGGAGAACTTTTGTGCGAGTTGCATCCGTTCTTCCAGCATTTTGTCGATTTGCGAGTTGTCGGCCACGGGGAAATCGGTTAAATGTACCGATTCGGCATTTATGCGTCCGGTCACATTATTTAAATCGGTGAACAACCTTTCGGCAAAAAACGGGGCTATGGGTGCCATAAGTTGCGAAACCACTTCGAGGGTACGGTAGAGGGTTTGATAGGCGGCGATTTTTTCTTGGGTATAATTTCCTTTCCAGAAGACCCTTCTCGAAAGTCTTACATACCAATTGCTAAGGTTTTCGGTAACGAAATATTGTATTGCCCGTCCCGCTTTTGTGGGTTCATAATCGCTATAGGCTTTGTCCACATTGTTGACAAGGGTATTCAGTTCCGATAGTATCCAGCGGTCGAGTTCGCTTCGTTTTTCGAAAGGAACTTCCGGTTCGTTATAGGTAAAACCGTCAATGTTGGCATACATTGCAAAGAATGCATAGGTATTGTAGAGTGTGCCGAAAAATTTACGTTTTACTTCGTCGATACCTGCCGCATCAAAACGGAGGTTATCCCACGGTTGCGAGTTTGTGAGCATATACCAGCGCGTGGCATCAGGTCCGAATTTTTTTATTGTGTCGAACGGGTCAACGGCGTTGCCGAGTTTTTTCGACATTTTGTTTCCTTTTTTGTCGAGCACCAATCCGTTGGAGACAACGGTTTTGTAAGCTACCGAGTCGAAAAGCATAACGGCAATGGCATGTAACGTGTAAAACCAACCTCTTGTTTGGTCAACACCTTCCGCAATAAAGTCGGCAGGGAAAAAATCACTGAAATCCTCTTTATGTTCAAAAGGATAGTGATATTGGGCGTAAGGCATTGACCCCGAATCGAACCAAACGTCGATAAGTGCGGGATCGCGGAACATTTTTTTACCGCTCTCCGAAACCAAAACAATTTTGTCGATGTAAGGGCGGTGAAAATCGAAGGTGTCGTAATTCTCCCGACTCATATCGCCGGTGTCGAAATTTTTTAGAGGATTTGAGTCCATAAATCCGGCACTTATCGATTTTTCTATCTCCATTTTCAGTTCGGCTGCCGAGCCTATACATTTTTGTTCTTTTCCGTCTTCGGTAGTCCAAACGGGCAGGGGAACGCCCCAAAACCGTGAGCGCGACAGGTTCCAATCGACGAGGTTTTCGAGCCAGTTTCCGAAACGTCCTTCCCCTGTGGCTTTGGGTTTCCACGTGATGGTCTTATTAAGTTCTATCATTCTCTCTTTAAAGGCTGTTGTTTTTATGTACCAACTGTCGAGCGGATAATAGAGTACCGGTTTGTCGGTACGCCAGCAATGGGGATAGCTGTGGACATGTTTTTCGATACGGAACGCTTTGTTTTCTTTT
>Ga0256914_1004657_pt1 | contig 10172 bp, 11 predicted proteins | sample HulkmetaG_FD_191571 | JGI IMG/M metagenome (GOLD analysis project Ga0256914, IMG submission 191571) | Hydrothermal chimney microbial communities from Main Endeavour vent field at the Juan de Fuca Ridge, Pacific Ocean - Hulk | ecosystem: Environmental > Aquatic > Marine > Hydrothermal vents ...
TGACGACGACGCTCTTTTATTTTTAAAGCGAATCGCTCTTATTATCGATAAACTTCCAAAAGACATGAGAGTTCATGTCATAGGACATACCGACGATAGTAAACCCGTTTACTCTCCCTATGAAGATAACTGGGAGCTTTCGGCGGCAAGAGCCATTTCAGTCGTAAAAATATTGATCGACAACCACATAGAACCCAAACTCTTAACAGCTTGCGGTAAAGCTGAATTTGATCCGATAGCATCAAACTTAACCGCTGTCGGTAAGGAAAAAAACAGGCGCGTTGAGTTATACTTTTTTTCAAAAGACGAGGATGACGAGCAGAGTGTAAAAAAGAGCATTCTGGATAAAATTAGCGGAGGGTAAAGATCAAAATAGCAATTGCGGTATTTTTAGCTCTTACCTCTTTGGCTTTCGGCGGTGACGCCGTAACGGTACCGACTGTAAATCTCTCCCTTTCAGCTCCAACAGAACCAAAAGATCTTGTAAGTTCTCTAAATGTTTTAGTAGTTTTAACGCTTCTTGTTTTAGCTCCTTCACTGATTTTGGTCATGACCAGTTTCATCCGTCTTATCGTAGTCTTTTCATTTTTAAGACAGGCTCTTGGTACTCAGCAAATGCCGCCGAATCAACTACTGGTATCTTTGGCGCTGATTTTGACATTTTTTATTATGGAACCCGTAGGCAAAAAGACATACGATGAAGCGATAGTTCCCTATATGGATAAAAAGATCTCATACGAAGAGGCTTTTGAAAAAGGAGTCGCACCATTTAAATCTTTCATGATCAAAAATACCAGAGAAAAAGATCTGGCTCTGTTTTTTCGCATACGAAAGCTTCAAAATCCTCAAAACTACAACGACGTACCTCTTAGTATCGTTATACCGGCCTTTATGATCAGCGAGCTGAAAACCGCTTTTGAGATCGGATTTTTACTCTATCTGCCGTTTTTGGTCATAGATATGGTGGTGAGTTCGGTTTTGATGAGTATGGGTATGATGATGCTTCCTCCCGTTATGATATCGATGCCGTTTAAACTGCTCATTTTCGTCTTGGTTGACGGATGGAATCTGCTTATCGGAAATCTGATAGCGAGTTTTAGATGAAATGCGAATACTTTGGAAAATGCGGTAGCTGTACGCTTTATGAGATGGATTATGAAACTCAGTTGAACTTTAAAACGGATAAAATCAAAAAACTTTTCGAAATAAAAAAGATCGATGTTATAAGCTCAAAATCCGAACATTTTCGCTCTCGTGCGGAGTTTCGCATATATCATGACTATGAAAAAAAGAGTATCTCCTATGCGATGTTTCAAAGAGGTAGAAAAAGAGTTTTGCCTATAAAAGAGTGTCCGATAGTCAGCAAACCGATAGATAGAATGATGCGGCCTCTTTTAGAAGCCGTTTCAAAGATCGAAATTTTATCTCATCGTCTTTTTAGCGTAGAGTTTTTATCCGATGACGAAAATGAACTTTTAGCGACACTAATATATCACAAAAAAATCGACTCCGTTTGGGAAAATGAAGCGAAAAAGATCGCCCGAAAACTAAAGATCGATCTAATCGGAAGAAGTCGAGGTGTTAAAAAAATCGTAACAAAAGATTTTGTAACGCAAAAATTGATCATATCCGGTGAAAAATATATCTTCAAGCTGTACGAGAGCGGTTTTTCACAACCCAACAGCTATGTAAACCAAAAAATGATAGAGTGGGTAAAAAGCGAAATCGAACCGACCGATACGGATCTTTTGGAACTTTACTGCGGTCACGGAAACTTCACGATCCCTCTTGCGGAGAGTTTTAGAGCGGTTTTAGCCACCGAAATTTCAAAAAGTTCGATCAAAGCGGCAAAAGAAAACGCACTCTTGAACAATACGCAAAATATTTCGTTCGTAAGATTGAGCGCCAAAGAGTTGACCGAAGCTATAACAAAAAAAAGAGAATTTAAAAGACTTCAACATATAAATCTCGACGCATACGAGATATCTTACGTATTTGTCGATCCTCCTAGAGCCGGACTGGACGAGGCGACTCTGAATCTAATACAAACTTATGAAAATATCATCTATATCTCTTGCAATCCGATCACGCTAAAAAGAGATCTTGAAATTTTAAAAAGAAGATTCATGATAAAAAGATTCGCTATTTTCGATCAGTTCGCATACACGCAGCACATAGAGTGCGGGGTTTTTTTAGAAAAGAGTTAAACGAAGAAAACGGTACGAAGAAAACGCTCCGCACCGTTTTTTAGAGATTATCGAACCGCTCTGGTTTTTTCGTCGATAATCGGCTCCGCCTCTTCGACTATTACGGGTGCGGGTGCGGGCTCTACGATCGGAGCCGGTGCGGGCTCTACGACAACCGGAGCCGGTGCGGGCACTGGAGCCGCTTTTTCAACCACTTTTTTAGGCGCTGCACAAGGAGCGTTGTTACACGATCTTTTTTCCGCACAACCTCCTAATATCGCTAAAGCAACCAATGCGGCTACAGTCATAGAAATTTTCGTCATCATATATCCTTCAATATTTTTAATATAGCAAATTCCGAATACCGCCCTCTTGAGATGTATTACACTACCGATCTTTCAGTAAAGGCGACGGTTCATATGCTCTATAATGCGAATTATACTTAATATTTATAATAATTTACTTAAGGGTTTTATATAACTATGCTTAGATTAAATCTAATAAGTTACAATATTTGTATGAAAACTTTTATATTTTTATTCATTTTACTTATTTCGTTCTTCGTATATCTGTTTGTATATACACCCGCTGAAAAAGCGAAAAAAGTTAATTTTTCCAATACTTTAAACGCCCCCACACTGGATGCTATCGAAAAAAAAATGAGAGAGTTGTCACCCGTTATAAAAGAGAAGAAAATCGAGAAAAAAGATTATACGATATCCGAAAATCTACGCGACTCCATAGTCTATCAAGAGGATACTCCAAAACCTATCTCGGAGCATATCGCTTTTGATACTCTCGTCGAAATCATATTGCAAATAAGACCAACTTATCCAAAAGAATCCATTACGCTCAACACCCCTATGAATTCGTTACTTATCAAAGATGAAGATAAAGAGAGATTCAAAGAGAAAATAGGTAATAATTTCAAACTCCAAAATGGCGAATTAGAGAAGCTTATGAAAAAAAACAGATTGCTTTGGGACTGGGTAAACACCCTAAGACGATAAATCATGCATTTGATAAAAAGCGGCGAAAAGTTACCCGAAATAAAGACGGCCGGTCTGGTCATTCGTCCGAAATCTCCAAATTTAAAACCCTACTACGAAATTTTGAAAAACTCTCTTAAAAAATACGGGGTAACTCTTTTAGCAGCTCATAACAGCGCATCGCAACTCGGTATAGACGGCGTTACAAGAGAAGAGATGTTTGAAAAAAGCGATATCCTCATCTGCATAGGAGGCGACGGCACTCTTTTATCTTTGAGCCGAAGAAGTTACGCTTACAATAAACCTATTTTAGGCATAAATGCCGGAAATCTCGGTTTTTTAACGGATATACAACTTTTTGAGATAGAGGAGTTTATCGATAAAATTTTTCGCGGCGAGTATCGAATAGATCACAGAATGGTGCTTGACGTGATTCTCACTTCGCCGGTAGGAAACAAATCGCTCATAGCTTTTAACGATGTGGTACTATCTCGTCCGTCGATCGAAGGAATGGTAAATGTAAACGCATACGTAACTTCTTATGAAGCACATATGATGAAAAAACATTTAAATCGATATTACGGAGACGGTGTCATCATCTGTACTCCGACCGGTTCGACGGCCTACAACCTCTCTGCGGGAGGACCGATCGTATATCCGTTAACGGAAGCTTTGATCGTAACTCCCATATGTCCCCACTCTCTTACGGAGCGTCCTTTGGTATTGCCTGCCGATTTCGAAATCGAGTTTGAGAGTGAAGACGAAACGATCATAGTCGTGGACGGACAAGACATTTATAACTTGAAATTTTTTGATTCCATCTGTATAAAAATAGCTAAAAAAGGGATTAGAATGATTCATAGAGTCGAAAGAAACTATTTTGACGTATTAAAGCAAAAGCTTCACTGGGGGAGTAATTGATAGAGAGATTTTATCTTAAAGATCACTTTGGATTTAAAGAGGCGGAACTTGAGTTCGATCGAAATTTCATAGTTTTTACAGGTCCAAGCGGAGCGGGAAAATCGGTACTTATGGAAGCCCTCCTATCTTTGTTCGGATTTAAGGATTGTGATGCCGGCTTGATAGAAGCGTCGATAAATCACAAAATAGGTTTGGAGGATTTCGGCATACAAGAAGATGAACCGAATATCTTCTGTCTTACAAAACAGAAATCCGCAAGATATTTTATAAACAATCGACAAATTTCCAAAAAAAATATAAAAACTATTAGCAGCCGTTTCATAAACTATCTTAGTCTTCGAGAATTCAACGAATTTGAGAATGAAAACCTGCTCACTTTAACGGATGCGATAGCATCGGCTTCAAACTCAAAATATCAAAAGCTGCTAAATGAATTCAAGATCGGTTACGACGAATATAAAAGATGTAAAACGAAACTGCAAAAGGTTCTTTTTGAAGAGAAAAAAGTCGAAGAGTTGAAAGAGTTCACCGCTTTCGAAATTAAAAAAATAGAAGATATAGATCCCGATATAGACGAATACGAACAACTTATGCAACAAAAAAAAGAGCTCTCGAGAAAAGAGAAGATACAAGAGGCTATCTCTTCGGCTTCGGGAGTATTCGAATATAGATCAAAAGTAGGTGAAGCTTTAACTCTTCTTGAAAAAGAGAGCAGCAATTTCGAAGAGGCGCTAAGCGATGTAGAAGCGATTTTTCAAGAGGCTCTTATTAGACTCGGCGAGCTGGAAGATATCGAAATAGAATCTCTACTAAACCGAATAGAACAGCTCTCTTCCTTAAAAAGAAAATATGGCTCGATAGAAGAAGCTTTAATCTATCTGCAAAAAAAGAGAGAAGAACTTTCACGCTATGAAAATCTAGCCTTTGAAAAAGAGAATCTTCTAAAAGAGGCGCAAAAACTCGAGGAAAAAGTCAACCGACTCGCCGATGAGATAACGAAAGAGCGAAAAAAAGCTCTGAAAACATTACAAGAAAGGGTCGAGCACTATCTAAATCTATTATATCTGGAAGATGTGAAGTTTATCTTAAAAGAAAAAACGCTGACGGCATACGGAAAAGATGAGATAGAAACCGTTTTAAAAACTACGGATCTAAAGAAGGTAAGCTCGGGAGAGTTGAATCGTTTACGGCTAGCCCTTTTGGCCGCTTCCAATGAATTTATACAATCAAACGGCGGCATATTGATACTTGATGAAATAGATGCGAACGTAAGTGGCAAAGAGTCCATGAGCATAGCTTCGGTGCTGCAAACTTTAAGCAAAAACTATCAAATTTTTGCTATCAGTCATCAACCTCAACTCTCTTCGACCGCACAAATGCATTTTCTAGTACAAAAAAAAGACGGCGTAAGCAGCGTCACTCCTTTGGATAAAGAAGGACGTATAAATGAACTTTCACGGATGATAAGCGGTAAAGAGATAAGTGACGAAGCCTTGAATTTTGCAAAAAGTCTTTTAAAAAATCAAAACGGTTGAATTTTATGGTATAATCATCCCAACCTAATATATCAAATCAAGGAGAAGATCATGGCAAAAGTCGTTAAAGTTATAGAGGTGCTGGCTCAGTCTGGCAAAAGTTGGGAAGATGCGGCGAAGAACGCGATTGCCGAAGCCTCCAAATCCGTTAGAAACATCCAATCCATATACATCAAAGATAAAAGTGCTAAAGTGGTGGATAATAAAATAGTAAAATATCGCATCACCGCAAAAATCTCATTCACCATCGAATAACACAAGAGGATGTCAACAACGCATCCTCCTTTGAATCTTCAAAAAATTTCAGGATCGTTAAATTATGATTATAGATACTCATTGTCATTTAAATGACAAAAGATTCCGATCGGATCTCGAAGACGTGATAAAAAGAGCTAAAAAAGCCGGGGTCGGTGCGATGATAATCCCCGGAGCCGATCCGGTGGAACTTCCTAGAGCCGTAGAGATCGCACAAGAGCATGAAAATATCTATTTTGCCGTAGGAGTTCATCCGTACGATATTGAAAGTTTCGACTCGAATCTTTTGAAAAAATATATAAATCATCCAAAATGCGTCGCGGTAGGTGAATGCGGCTTGGATTATTATAGACTTCCAAAAGACAAAAATGAAAAAGAGGCTCAAAAAGAGGCTCAAAAAAAGATTTTTAAAATTCAGATCGACTTGGCGAAAGAGTATAAAAAACCTCTAATCGTCCATATAAGAGAAGCGTCAAAAGATAGTCTGGATATCTTAAAGGAGCAAAACGCCAAAGAGGTCGGCGGCGTACTTCATTGTTATAATGCGAGTGAAATATTATTGGAGTTGAGCGATGACGGATTTTATTTCGGTATAGGGGGAGTGATAACCTTTAAAAATGCCAGAAAACTAGTCGAAGTATTGCCGAAAATTCCAAAAGATAAAATTTTATTCGAAACCGACGCGCCGTACCTCGCACCCCACCCTCACAGAGGCGAGAGAAACGAACCGGCATATACGACTTATATTGCGGAAAAAACCGCTCAAATTGTAAAAACGGATAATGAAACATTAAAAAACATTGTACTTGAAAATACAAAAAAATTATTTCAAGTTTTTTAAAGTGGGCTTTAACTACAATCCTCTTCACATATAAGACAAGGAAATATCCTATGATAATGAAAATTTTGTTCATGATAGCTCTTTTGCAGCTTCTCATGATACAAAGTTTCGCAAAAAACATTATTCTTGAAATTGATCCCTATGAAGAGATTAAAATTTTAGAGAGTCTTGATATCGACACATCCTTTTTGGATGATCCCCATTATATAAAGATGAAAAAAAATATCGATCAACTTAAAACCATCTACTTTTTAAAAACGTTAAAAAGAGGAAATCTTTTTATGCCCAATCTTCAAGAACTTTTAGACGAGTCGGAAATTCCTAACACTTTTCTCTATATGGCGATGGTGGAGTCAAAATTTTTAGCGGACAGCAAATCACATAAACACGCCGCAGGATTGTGGCAATTTATGCCGGCAACCGCAAGAGAGTACAATCTAACTAGAAACAGTCACTTGGATGAAAGGTTAGATCCCATCAAATCAACTAAAGCCGCTATCGAATATTTGAAATACCTTCATGACAGATTCGGAAAATGGTACCTTGCGGCTATGGCGTACAATTGCGGGGAAGGAAGACTCGCAAATGCGATACGAAAAGCTAAAACGGACGACCTTGCAACTCTACTAGATCGAAAAAAGGGGTATCTTCCGAAAGAGACCAGAGATTACATACGCCGTATTTTGGTAGCGGCGCTTTTGGCTCAAGATAAAAATATAATAGAAAAGAACGACTATAATCACCTTTACGGTCTATGTAGCAATAAAAAACTCGCGAAACTATATTTCAAAGGGGGAGAGAGTCTCTACTCGATTTCACTGAAAATCGGAGTGCCGCTGAAAAAGATAAAAGCATGCAATCCCCACCTAATAAAAAATCGCCTACCGCCGAATAAAAAAATATTTTACATCTATCTGCCGGAAGATTTGGCTCAAGAGGCGAAAAACGCCATAAAATCGACTAAAGAGACATTTACATATATCGTCAGACCGAACGATACGCTCTTTCAAATAAGCAAGCGCTTCAATATAAAAATGAGCACGATCAAAAGGTTGAATCCAAATCTCAAAAGAATATTAAGAATAGGAACCCCTCTAACGCTTCTTGGAAATAATCCATATGAAGATAAAGAAAAAGAGCGTGAGATAAAGATCATCAAAAATAGAACCTTTCTTTATCAACTTGAAGAGAACCTCACACTTTACGAAATAAGTATAAAATTCAACAATAAGATATCGACTCTTAAAGAGTTAAATCCCAATATCCCGGATAGACTACAAAAAGGCGCTAAAGTCGTAGTCATAAGAGATGTGGAGATCAATACGACAAAAGATAGCGAACCCGTCGTATTCGCTACGAAAGCGATAACAAACGATACGAATGCAACTTCTAACGATTTAAATATGACCGTAAAAAAATATGCGGTGGAATTTAAAAATAAATCGAAAGATAATTTAAAAGATGGTAATGCTATGATATTAAATAACGAAAATAATAAAACAGAAAAAAAGTCGTATGAAGCAAATGCCACAATCGAACAAAATAGAACGAATATACAAAAAACCACTTGCATTACTCTCAATTAGTCTCCTCACGGCTATCTTTGTTTTACAGGGTTGCGCACTTTCAAATCCATTCGTGCCCTCAGGTGAAGAGTATCGACATACATCCTATAAAAGCGTACAACAACCCATAAAAAGCGACATAATGTACAAAGCGACGATGCGCCCGTACAGTGTAAACGGTACACGGTACATCCCCTCGACGGTTCGAATAGGAGAAAAATTTACGGGGGTGGCAAGCTGGTACGGCCCGAATTTCCATGGTCTTCAAACTTCAAACGGTGAATATTACGATATGTACACATATACCGCCGCACATAAAACCCTACCTATAAATACGATGGTAAAAGTCACCAACCTAAAAAACGGATTAAGTACCGTCGTACGAATAAACGACAGAGGACCTTTTGTAAAGGATCGTATCATCGATCTCTCCTATATAGCCGCAAAAGAGATCGGCGTTTTAAAACATGGAACGGCAAAAGTAGAACTTGAAGTTATCGGTTTTGATCAAAAAGCGAATAAATACGCCCACAAACCGATCTTGCAAACACAAAGAACGAAACTTCCAAAGATCGAAAAAAGTTCCCAAACTCTCGATAAAATCGGCTTCGGTATTCAAATAGCATCATTTTCCGATCAAAACAAAGCGCTGGAGTTTAAAAGAAAATGCTATAATGACAAATTAACGCATCCGATAGTCATAAAAACGAAAGAGATCGCGAACAAGCCGATATATACTATCGTTATATCCGGATTCTCTACGAAAGAGAAGGCTAAAGAGCATATAAGAAAATATGGCTTCAAAGATGCATTTGTTATAAGGAATTGAATTTGACGACTATACGAAGAGATACGAAAGAGACTCAAGTTGAAGTTTCGCTCCAGATATACGGAAACGGAGAAAACTCCATTTGTACGAAAATAGGCTTTTTCGATCATATGCTTGAGGCATTCGCAAAACATGCACATTTCAACTTGGAACTAAAATGCGAGGGCGATCGGCACATCGACTTTCACCATAGTGTGGAAGATAGCGCCATAGTACTGGGAGAGGCTTTATATAAAGAGATATATCCGATTGAAAAAATAGAGCGATTCGGTGAGGCGAGCGTCGTTATGGACGAGGCTTGCGTAAATACAACACTGGATCTATCAAATCGCCCTTTTCTTTACTTCGACGCGAAATTCAAAGATAAGATCGGAGAGTTCGATACGGAACTCATAGAAGAGTTTTTCAGGGCACTTTGTTTCAATGCCGGTATAAGCGCTCATATAGTCTCACTTAGAGGTAAAAACAGTCACCATATCGCCGAAGCGCTTTTTAAATCGTTTGCAATCGCTCTAAGAAGAGCTTTAAGTAAAAACGAACGCTGCGGTATTCCAAGCACAAAAGGCGTACTTTGATAGATCTGATAGTACTGGATGTTGACGGTTGCATGACAAACGGTGAAATTATCTATTCACAAGACGGCAACGAAACAAAAACCTTTAACGTAAAAGACGGTCTTGCGATCGTATCTTGGATGAAGCTTGGTAAAAAGGCGGCTATCATTACGGGGAGAGAATCTAAAATAGTACGAAAAAGAGCCCAAGAACTGGGTATAGACCACTTATATCAAAAAGTCAAAGACAAAAAACAAAAACTTGTCGAAATATTAGAAAAAGAGAATCTAAGCTTTGAAAATGTGGCTGTAATAGGCGACGACCTAAACGATTATCAAATGCTAAGTGTCGCAAAAAGATCCTTCTCTCCCAATGATGCGGTTTTACACATAAAAAAAAACGTCCAAACTATTCTTGCAAAAAAGGGAGGAGAAGGCGCGATTAGAGAGATGATCGATATTTTGATAGAAGAAGAGAATCTAAATGAGGAGTTTTTA
>Ga0256914_1004658_pt1 | contig 10172 bp, 8 predicted proteins | sample HulkmetaG_FD_191571 | JGI IMG/M metagenome (GOLD analysis project Ga0256914, IMG submission 191571) | Hydrothermal chimney microbial communities from Main Endeavour vent field at the Juan de Fuca Ridge, Pacific Ocean - Hulk | ecosystem: Environmental > Aquatic > Marine > Hydrothermal vents ...
GCCGGTGGCGGTGGACGGCCCTTGTGTCACCATCCGCAAGTTTGCCGTGATGGATTTTACGATGGCGCAATTGATTGAGTTGGGCACAGTCACCAAACATATGGCGGAGTTCCTGGAGGCTTGTGTCGTGGCTCGGCTCAACATTCTGATCACCGGGAACACCAGTTCGGGGAAAACCACCCTGCTGAACGTGCTCACCGATTTCATCCCCGGCTCGGAGCGGATTGTCACCATCGAGGACGCGGCGGAACTCAACCTGAAGCAGAAATACACCGTCCGCCTGGAGACCAAATCCCCCGGCGTTGACGGCACCGGCGAGGTCACCACCCGCGATCTGGTGCGTAATGCCCTGCGGATGCGCCCCGACCGCATTGTGGTTGGCGAGGTGCGCTCCGGCGAGGCGATGGATATGCTCCAGGCGATGAACACCGGCCACGACGGCTCCATCACCACCCTGCACGCCAACTCCCCGCGGGATGCAATCTCCCGCATTGAGACGATGGCGATGATGTCCGGGCTGGATTTGCCCCTGATGGCGATCCGCCAGCAGATTGCCTCGGCGATTGATCTGATCATCCACATGGAGCGGCTGACGGACGGGACCCGCAAGGTGGTCCGCGTTTCCGAGGTCCCGCGCATGGAGGGGGATATCGTCACCCTCTCGGATTTGTTCCGCTTCGACCAGACGGGTGTCGGCGCTGACGGCAAAATTCTGGGAAACATCCGTGCTACGGGGTTACGGCCTGTCTTCACTCCGCGGCTGGAGGTTGCCGGCTTCAAACTGCGCGGCGAGATTTTCGGCGGGTAGCGGGCAAAGTCAGGCCGCGGCCCCCCTCCCCAAAATTTCCGCCTTGGTTCCCCTCTCCCTGTGGGAGAGGGGTTAGGGGTGAGGGTAGGAGGAGGGGCCGGGGATGGGGGCACACTCGACAATGCAATGCTGAATTTGCTCAATTTCTGCATCTTCTGCCATGCACCCCCGCTTCACGGGTGCAGGCAAATGTTGTAGAAATTCCTATGTGTTTCCCTCGCCCCGCACACAAGACTGGCAGTCCTGCCAGGACTGCCAGTCTTCATTTGGCGAACAGGACAGGCACCGAACACCCTGCCCCGTCGGGGGGAAGGGCAGAGACATGCGGCTGCTCAATTTCTGCATCTTCTGCCATGCACCCCCGCTTCACCGAATCTGTGCTATTTGACGGCATTCGTGTTAGAATCTGCCACCAAAACGAACGCTGGATAATCGCTCTTGAACTTCCCTTTTCGGTTTTCACACCAGACCCAATACCGTTTGCTGGTGCTGCCTTATTTTGCAGGAACGCTTTTGCTTGTTATTTTGCCTGCGCTGACCACGGTAGCCATTTCGTTAATGCGCTACAATGCCATCAGCACGCCGGAATTTGCCGGAATAGATAATTTTCTGGCAATGTACCGCTCGTCTTATGTGCGGATCGGGCTAAAAAATTCGCTGATTTTCGTTGTTCTGGCGGTGCCGCTGCGGGGGATTGGCGCTTTGCTGCTGGCGCTTTTCATGCAGAGCAAGCGGGCCGGGTTCGGTTTCTTTCGTTCAGCAGTATATTTACCCACTATCATGCCGGAGGTGGCTTATGCGGTCATTTGGCTGTGGATTTTCAATCCCCTGTACGGGCCGCTGAACATTCTCTTGTCTGCAATTGGACTCCCTGCCCCGGAATGGCTCACCGACCCGATGCTGGCACGCATTGCTATTGTGCTGATGATGGGCTTTCAACTCGGAGAAGGGTTTGTCATCATGCTGGCCGGATTGCAAAGCATTCCGCATTCATTTTATGAAGCCGCGAGGGTAGATGGCGCAAATGCATGGCAGATGTTTTGGCAGATTACCTTTCCTCTGATTTTGCCCTGGCTGCTTTTGCTGACTTTTCGCGACCTGCTGGTAAGCCTGGAACACACCTTCACACCATCCTTTGTGATCACTTACGGCGGCCCCTATTATGCTACAACCTTCTTGCCTTTGCTGATTTATGAACTGGCCTTCGACTTTTTTGATTTCGGATTAGCCGCCGCGGTGATGGTGGTCGCTTATGCCTTTCTGATGCTGCTGGTGATTGGCGGGTGGAAATTGGTACAACGCAGAGGCCTGCATGTCTGACTGGAAAGTATGGCTGCGTTACTTCCTTGCGGTAGTGATCAGCATCGTGTTTATCCTGCCGCTCTATTGGGCTTTCGTGGCCTCCCTGCGCCCCATGGAATTGCCCCCGCCGTCAACCATCGAGTGGTGGCCTGCCGAGCCCGCCTGGGAAAACTACCGGCAGATTTTTGATGTTGTGCCTCTCGCCCGCTACACGGGAAATTCCCTGTTTGTAGCAGCGATAGCAGTGCCTGTTACGACTTTAATCGCCTCACTGGCGGGGTTTGGCATCAGCCAGATTTCCGATGAGCCTTTCCGCCGTCAACTGTTGTGGTTCAACATTGTTGCCCTGATGATCCCCGGTGCAGCGGTTTGGATCTTTCGTTTTCTGATTGTCAAATGGATGGGATTGTTTGATACTCTCTGGGCTTTGATCCTGCCTGCCTTTGCTGCAACCACGCCTCTTTTTGTTCTGCTCTTTTACTGGGGATTTCAACACGTCCCGCGCGAGATGTTCGATGCCGCCCGATTAGATGGCGCTGGACCGCTCAAACTGTGGTGGAAACTGGCGGTTCCTCTCTCCCGCCCGACGATCACGGGGGTTACAGTACTCACGTTTGTTCTCTACTGGAGCGATTTTATCTCGCCCGTTATTTACATTTTCACGCCGCAGCATTACACTTTGGCAATTGGCGTTGAGATTATCAAGCAAATGGATCTAACAAATATCCCGCTGCTGATGGCCGCCTCAATCTTTATGGCTGCACCGGTCATCCTGCTCTTCTGGATTTTACAGCGATTTTTCCTGCATGATCTTTCACTGGCAAACCTGTTCGACAGGAGTTAACAACCATGAAACAGCCTCGCGCATCTCGTCTTTTCCTGCTTTTGGCCCTTGTATCACTGTCCCTTCTTCTCTTGCTGAGCGGATGCGGGGGCGAATCTCCCCCCGATAAAACAGTCAGTTTTGCCGTTTTTGGAGACCCCGCGGAGTTCGCGGCCTATCAGCAACTGGTATCTGCTTTTGAGGATGCCCACCCGGATATCAAAATTGAACTCAGTCACATTCCGGGGCAGGGCGAATACCGTCAACGGCTGGCAACCGAATTCGCGGGGGGCGATCCACCCAACGTGGTGCTGCTCAATTACCGCCGTTTTGCCACCTTTGCGGCAGAGGGCGGTCTGACGCCGCTTGGCCCTTACCTGGAGTCCAGCGAGGTCATCCAGCCGGACGATTTCTACCCCATCACCCTGCAATCCTTTGAATACGATGAGCAACTCTGGTGCATCCCGCAGAACTTGTCCAGTCTGGTGGTCTATTACAACCGGAATTTGTTCGATGCTGCCGGATTGTCCTACCCTGCGGATGATTGGACCTGGGATGATTTTCTGACTGCCGCCCGTGCCCTGACACAGGACCTGGACGGAGACGGTCAAACCGACCAGTACGGAGCGGGAATCTCCCCGAAACTTTTTCGGCTGGCGCCTTTCGTATGGCAAAATGGCGGCGATATTGTGGATAATCCTGCCGCCCCTTCCCGGTTGACTCTGGATACCCCGGAATCCCGCGCGGCCTTTGAATGGTTTGTCAACTTGCAGGTAGAGGAACACGTTGTCCCGGATGCCGTAGCCGAATCCGGCGAATCCAGCGAATCCCGTTTTCTGAACGGCACACTGGGAATGTATTTCAACAGCCGCCGCGGGGTGCCCACCTACCGTACAATCTCAACCTTTCAATGGGATGTAGCCCCACTGCCGCGCAAACTCCAGCCAGCGGGAATCCTGCACAGCGATGCTTACTGCCTCTCCGCTGCTACTGAAGACAAAGAATCCGCCTGGACGTTTATCGAGTATGCAAACTCGGTTGCCGGGCAGACCATTGTGGCACAGTCCGGGCGCACCGTCCCTTCGCTGATTGCCGTGGCCGAATCTCCGGCTTTCCTGTCTCCCGATTTACCTCCGGCCAACAGCCGCGTTTACCTGGATACGGCACCCTTTATCCGGGGGGTGCCGATAATGCCCGGCTGGGTGGGGGTAGAAAAAACCGTCAGCGAGGAAATCAAAAAAGCATTTTATGGGGATGCCAGCATAGACGAAGCCATCCGGCAGGCCACCGACCTGGCGCAGCCTTATTTTGATGAAAACACCCCCTGATGGGGCGGGGGTGAGGGCGGTTCTGTCCTGGCGCAAAATGGAGCATCATCTTGTCCTCTCATACTTTAATCCCTGATTTGCTGCGCACACTCCCGGAGGGGGAAATCGTTGATGTGTGTATTGGCCTGCGCTGGACGGCAGTTGTCCTGGAAACCGGGGACGGACGCCGTTGCGGATTGGCCTCTACCCTCGCGGGAACACATGAACACACCGGAGAACCGGATATTCCCGCTGCCGGACATCTGGCTGGCTCCCCCGCATCGGAACTGGCGGCATATCTGCTTGCCGGGCACCCCACGCGGCGCAGCGTAGGGATGGCTACGGTCAACGCCCTGCTGCCGCGTACGCCCCAGGCCTGGGTGGATCAGAATGCGGAAGAGACCATCTTGCGGTTGGGGATGGGGAAGCGGGTGGTGCTGATTGGGCATTTCCCCTTTGTGCCGCGTTTGCGGGCGCAACTTGCCCATCTGGATGTACTCGACCAGAACCCGAAAGCGGGCGATTTGCCGCCGGAAGCCGCCCCCGACGTGCTGCCCCGGGCCGACGTGATTGCCATTACCAGCATGACCATTTACAACAACACGCTGGAGCCCCTGCTGGATCTTTGCCCGCCGCAGGCACAGGTCATGCTCTTGGGGCCGAGCACACCGCTCAGCCCGGTTTTATTCCGCTATGGCGTGAGTATTCTGGCGGGGTCAATTGTTGAAAATATCGAGGCGGTTGTGCGTGCAGTCGAACAGGGCGGGAACTTCCGGCAGGTACACCACGCCGGGGTGCGGCTGGTCACGCTGCGGGCGGATCATCTTTTGGGGGCGAAATTTGCCTGACGCCGCCCAGCCAGCGGATTGCCAGCATCCCGACCCCCAGCGGCATCCAGTAGGTGACACCGCGGTAAGTAATTGCCACGATTGCCGCGTCTCCCAGCGGGATAAAAAATGATGCCAGCAAAAGGGTCAGCGCGCCCTCCACAACGCCGACGCCGTTGGGCGTGGGGGAGACTACCGTGAACAAAAAGGCGATGCTGACCGCAGCCAGGATGGTCCCCGTGGAAGCGGGCACATCAAAAGCCAGGAAAACCGAATACATCACAATAATCAGCAGCGATTTCCCGCTCAACGAGAGCAGCATCGGCCAGAGCAGGTTCTCCGGTTTGCCGCGCAGTTCATTCATCCCCTCGGCGACATCGTGGGCAAAGGTGTATCCTCGCTCAAGGGAGAGATAGTCCCCCGATTTGTTGCGCCGGAAGGGGCGCACAATTTTGTTCACCAGTCGGGCTGCCCACACCAGAAACCGCCCCAACTGCTGCTCGGAGACCATACCCAGGTAAAGCACCGCAGCGATGAAAATTGCGATCAGCACCAGAATGCCCGTGGCGAGCAGTTCCGTGGTTTGCAGTTGCCCGCGCCGGAACAGCACCAGCAGCCCCAGTGCGAGAACCGCCAGATACCCGGCATAATCAAACAAAAGATACAGCGCCGATGCCACCGTGGTGCGGGCGCGTGAATAGTTTTTTCGCTTTGCCTCCGAGATGAAAACAGCCATTCCCCCGACGCCTACGGTTGGAGTGACAACATTGATGAAGTTCGCCGCGGCGGAGGCCAAAATCATATCCGGCAGCCGTTCCTCAATCCCCAGCACCCGGTACACTGCCCGGTACAGCGCGGCCACATTTACCAGCCAAAGCCCCTCCGCCAGCACTGCAATCAGCAAAAAGCGCACATCGCCGCGCCGTACCGTATCAATAATGTTCCCCAGTTCTTCAAATTGCGTGATGATGAAAACCGCTCCGGCAACCATCACAAGGGTAATCAGGATTTTCCGCATACCTGGCATTATAGCAGATAAAAAAGCGGACAAAAGCCCCCTTCCCTGCCTCGGGTGCCGGAAAAAGATGCAGAAATTTGGAGATGGGAACTTATCCTGTCGGGCATTTTCGGGCACGCAGTGCCCGAAAATGCCCGCTCATTCCTCCATGGGTCGTGCCGCTGCGCGCTTCAGGGAGCGGGATGTTCCCCGAAAGTGACCTCCATCTCCAGAGTTTGCTGGCCCCTCACAACTTCCAGCGTGGCGCGCTCCCCGGGCGCAAAGGTATACAACGCGTTGATAAAGGGATGCTCCTCGTTCAAATTCACCTCCCCGATGCGGGTGATGATGTCACCTTTTTGCAGCCCGGCCTGCTCTGCCGGACTGCCGGGGGCTACGCCGGAGATGTAAACCCCGTACTCCACCGGCAGTCCGTAGCGGCGGGCGATGCCGGGGGTGATCCATTGCCAGCGCACGCCCAGGTAGGGGTACGAGACGTAGCCCTTTTCAATCAGTTGCTGGCTGATCGCCCGCACGGTGTTGACGGGGATGGCGAAGCCCAGCCCCTCGGCCACCGCGCTGCCAAAGCCGCCGCCGCGCACAATCAGCGTGTTGATGCCGACCACCTCACCCGCCAGGTTGACCAGCGGTCCGCCGGAATTGCCCTGGTTGATGGCCGCATCGGTTTGAATCAGCCCCTCCATCTGGTAGTTGCCATTGACGTCAATCGAGCGTCCGGTCGCACTCACCACGCCGACCGTGACCGTGTTCTTGAAATCGCCCAGCGGCGAGCCGATGGCGATCACCGTTTCGCCGGGTTTGAGCGCGTCCGAGTTGCCCAGCGGGGCTACCGCGGGCACTTCGCCCTCCACCTTGAGCACGGCAATATCCGCGAAGGAATCCGCACCCACCACCTCGGCGGGGCGTTCCTCCCCGTCGGCGAAAATCACCGAGACTTCTTTGGTATCCTCAACGACGTGGTTGTTCGTCAGGATATACCCCTGCTCGGAGATGATTACCCCGCTGCCGCTGACCGGATGATCGGGCGTGGTGCCGAAGAAGGTAGTTTGTCCGGGGACGATGCCTACTACAGTGACAACCGCCGGTCCGACTTTTTCCACCGCTTCCGTGATAGGGGTTTCAATATCGGTGATGATGATTTGGTTAGCGGCGGTTGCCGCGGGTGCCTCGGAGGGGGTTGGGGCGGGTTCCGCTATGGAAAGTGGAATCTGCTGATGGGCGATTCCCTGGTAAACCGCCACCCCGCCGACCACCGCGCCGCCCAGCGCGGCGAACCCGGCCAGAGATACCACGAGAAATGCGTAGATGATTTTCTTCCACATAGTTCTGTACCTGTTCCTGATAAGTTTTGCGCCAGGACGTGTGAGGTACTCAAAGACCTCACACGTCTTGAGCGGGGGGTAGAGGAGAAGTAAGAAACACATTTGTTTTACGTGAATCATTGTACTGAGTATGCGTTATCCCCGTTTTGCGGTTTGGTTAAGATGCGGTAACAAATTGAAAAGCATCCCGCCTCTTCCTTCTGCCCCGAAGATTCCAGAAGATAAAAAAAAGACTGGCAGTTCTGCCGGAACTGCCAGTCTTGAAACCTGAAACGCTACCGTCGGCGGCCGGATGACCCCAGCACCAGCGAGGCGTAGTAGAGCAACTGCATAATTGCAGTGAACAGCGCGGCCACATAGGTCAGCGCGGCGGCGTTGAGTACCGCGTTGACCCCGCGTTGTTCGTCTTCGCCCGTGATGATGCCTGATTCCACCAGCATCCGTTTGGCGCGGGCCGAGGCGTTGAACTCCACGGGAATGGTCGCAAATGCGAACAGCGCGCCCAACCCGAAGACCAGCACGCCCAGCCAGGCCAGCCCCGTGAAGTGAAACAGCAGCCCGATGATGATGAAAATCCACCCCAGGTATGAGCCGATATTCACCGCCGGAACCAGCATGGCGCGGAAGCGCAGCGGGCCGTACCCTTCGGCGTCCTGCATGGCGTGGCCCAACTCATGGGCGGCGATGGCGATAGATGCCACCGAGGGCTGGCTGTAAACTTTCTCGGAGAGCCGCAGCACCTTGCTGCGCGGGTCGTAATGGTCGGTCAGGTTGCCGCGCACGCCCTGAATCTGCACGTTATACAGGTTCGCGTACTGGATCAGCCGTTGGGCGGCCTGAGCGCCGCTCAACTGGCTGCGGGCCGGCACCTTGCTCCACTTGCGGTAGGCTGAACTGACGTAAATTTGTGCGCCCAGCGTCAGCAGAATGGCCGGGACCATGCACAACAGGTAAGTCGGGTCGAAGTAAAAGAATGGGTACATCGGAGCACTCCACAAAACAGATGGATTGTTTCCCTCCCGCCGGATACGTTGGTTGCAGGGCTTTTGCCGAAATTGGGTTATTTCACCATGTCCTTGAGCACTTCGATGGCCTTGTCCAGTTGGGGATCAATCCCGTTCTGGATGTCCTCGTCACTCAGGATGATGACATCTTCCGGGTCCACATCCAGGGTTTCGATGTCAAAGCCTTCATCAATCGCGGCCTGCGGAACAACCACGACCATGTAATCCGGTGTCAGCCCGACCTCATGGATTTGCCGTTCATTCGGGGTCAGCCAGCGGGCGATGGTGACACGCACCGCGCCCTCATCGTTGACCAAGGGAACCCAGTTTTGGACTGAACCTTTCCCGAAGGTGGTCGTTCCCACCAGGGGGGCGCGCCCGTGATCCTGAAGCGCGCCGGAGACGATTTCGGAGGCGGAGGCGGTACCCTCGTTGACCAACACCACCAGGGGAACCTCGGTTGCCAGCCCGTTGCCCAGGGCATCGTATGTTTCGCGGCTGCCGTCACCGTAAACCTCGTACATCACTACCGTACCCTTGGGCAGGAATTCGGAGGCAACCTCCACCGCGCTGATCAGGTATCCGCCGCCGTTGTTGCGCAAATCCAGGATCAGCCCGTCGGGGTTCTGGGCGAGTAAATCCTTGATGGCATCGCGCAGTTCCTGGTCGCTGTCATCGGCGAATTGCAGCAGGTGGATATAGCCGATATTTTCATCTTCGAGCATCCAGTATTCGATGCTGGGGATGATGATTGTAGCGCGGGTGATGGTGACATCAAAGGGTTCCTCAACTCCCTCGCGGGCGATGGTCAGCGTGACCTCGGAGCCTGCCGGTCCCAAAACGTGGCGGATGACCACATTGCCGTCTACGCCGGTCATGTCTTCCCCGTCCACTGCGATGACCTTGTCACCGGGGAGCAGCCCCGCTTCCTCGGCGGGGGAACCGGGCATCGGGCTGACGATGGTCAGATAATCCTGGTTGGGGTCAACCCACGCGCCGATGCCCTCGTAACTGCCCTCCAGCGGGGCGTTGGCCTGCTGGAACTGGTCGGGGTCCATGTAGGAGGTGTGCTGGTCGCCGAGCGAGTCGAGCATCCCGCTGATCGCACCGCGCATCATGGCTTCCTGATCAACGGGCTGATCCACGTAACTGTCAACCACAATTTCCCAGGCCTGCCAGAAGGGCTGGAAGAGTTCATCCAGGTCTTCGGACGGAGCCGGGGGCGGGGTGATATTCTGTGCAGGCACACCGGGCTCGGTGGTTGTTCCCGATTCGCCCGCGGCAGGCGAATTTTCGTCTGCCGGGACGGGCGCTTCCGGCGACGATGCGGGCTGTGAGGCAAATTCGCCAATTGAGGCCGCCTGGCTTATCCCTGCGCCAACCAGCGCGCCGAAGAAAAACAATCCGCAGGCCAAAACAATTGCGGCAACTACACCGGCGATGATGGTAGTGGTTTTGTTCATCATTGCTCCTTTTGGAAAACTCGTGCAAGAATTCCTGTTACTCCCTGTATACCATATCGGGATTAGAGATGTGTTAGCGTTTTCCCGCTCCCTGCTGCTCCCAGAACTCCGGGACGGCCTGCGGCAGGTCGTGGATGTCTGTCAGGGTGCGGTCGGCGGCGGGATGGGCTCCGTTGCTCCCCACCAGGACGGTGAAGATGCCCATCTCGTGCGCCGGGGCGAGGTTGCGGGTGGAATCGTCAAGCAGGGCACAATCTTCGGGGGCAGCGACCCGCGCCAAATCCAGTGCGAGGCGGTA
>Ga0256914_1004659_pt1 | contig 10170 bp, 10 predicted proteins | sample HulkmetaG_FD_191571 | JGI IMG/M metagenome (GOLD analysis project Ga0256914, IMG submission 191571) | Hydrothermal chimney microbial communities from Main Endeavour vent field at the Juan de Fuca Ridge, Pacific Ocean - Hulk | ecosystem: Environmental > Aquatic > Marine > Hydrothermal vents ...
TTATGAGGAGGGTCGCCGAATACCACGGCATAACTAAGTCTGAGGTGCGTCGCGAACTCGAGAGGAGGGCCGCGTTCCTCGATGATCTGGCGAGGAAGGAGGTGTTCGACTGGCGCGAGTTCTACGGGCGCGTTAGGGAATTCTACGCTACCCGGCCGGAGGGTGGGTAAGCTTGAATGACGCGGCGAGGAAGGCGCTGGCCTTATCGATGCCGGCATCCGGCGCGGTGATCATAGTTCTCCGGTGCCTAGGCTACGTGCCCCTGCCGCATCCTTACCCGTTATCGCTGGTAATCGCCGTGCTGACGGCGTTCTCCGGCCCGGCGGTCTGGAGGAGGGTCGCGGCGGTCGACGCCGTCGTTTCGGCGGTGTTGGTCTGGCTGGACCCGGCGCCCTCAGCCGTCTACGCCGCGGGCGCGTTGCTGGGGATGGAGGACGTCGTGTCCGCGGTCTCCTGTTTCGCCCCTATGGCGTCGTCCTTAGTGGGTTTCGCGTACTCTAGGGACGTTATGTCGGTACTGCCCGCAATACCTTCCGCGACGGCCGTCGCGCTGACATTATTGGTGCTGATGAGGAGGGTGCGGGTAACGTACGAGGTAGTTAGGGCGGAGCGGCTGAAGTACGCCATGTACGTTGAGCTCACGGCGGCAGGGATATTCGCCGCGGTTGCGGCGGTAGGGATGATGTACTTAATGATTCCGTCTCCGTTCGCAACCGTCTCCGCCGCGATACTAATCACGTACGGTCTGGCCGGCGTCGCCTACTTCGTTCACAGGGCGCTGTCGACGCCCAGCGAATTAAGGGTGCAGCCTTATCGGCGCGACTTCTGGACGGCCTTCGTGGTTAGGCGGGAGAGGCTGTACGCCTTCGCGGTCGCGTACGCCTCAAAGATAGCTGAGCTGGTTAGGAGAGCCGGCGTTAAGGCGAACCCCATACTGCTCGCGTGTAAGTACGTCACGGCATCCGTGCTTATAGCGGCCATGGCCCCGGTGACGCTCCCCCTAACGCTCGTTAACCCGGTTCTCGCCGTGGCGGCCGCCGTATCGGTGCTCGCGGTTGCCGGGATAGCGCTGCTCTTCCCGATCATCGTCCTTAGTTCTAAGGCCGGGGATAGGAGGAGAAGGGTTGAGGAGGAGTTGCCGTGGTTCGCCCTCCTGGCCACGGTTGCGCAGCACGCGGGTGTTCCGCTGCATGAAGCAATGCTCATGGTGCTGGAGAGGCCGGACCTGTTCCCCGCAATGAAGGACGAGGCCCTCAACGTACGCAAGAAGATTGAGGTTATGGGGAGGGACGCCGTGTCGGCCCTGGAGGAGCTCGCGGAGGACCACCCGAGCAGGAGGTTCAGGCGGTTCATACGGGGCTACACGTCCCTGTTAAGGACGGGTGGCGACTTAACCGCGTACCTAGAGTCGCGATTGAGGGAGTATCTGAGGGACCTGGGCTTCAGGCTGAGGGAATACGGGCAGAAGGCCCTGACCCTCGTTGAGGTTTCAACGATAGTGTACCTAGTTATGATGTCCGCCTTGGTCTTCGGCGGCGCCGCCGGCAGTGCCGCGTCGGCGGGCGTGCTGGCGCTGTTCGCCGCGGTCGTGTGCCCGGCCGTGGCGGCGGTTATGTACGCGGTTGCCCACATAACGCAACCCAAGTTCAGGGATAGGGTTGGGGCCAACCACGTGGTGGCGGCGTTCACGGTCCTGACGGCGGGGATCGCCGCCCTGATCGCGGTGCTTCGGGGGTTGGGGGACCCGGCAACGGCCGTCCTGGCGATTACGGCGGCGCTGGGCTTCGGGTACGGCCTGCAGTTCCACGCCGCGCTCAGGAGGATCAGGAGGGAGGAGGACGCCTTACCGGACTTCGTGCGCGACGTCGCGGAGCTACGGAAGGTGGGCTACACGCCCGCCAGGGCGATAAAGCAGATAGCGAGGTCCAGGAAGTACGACGGCCCCCTAGACGACGTCGTGAAGTCGCTGGCGTCGCAGGTTTCGTTCAACGTCCCGCTCTCCGTAACGCGGGTACCGTCAGGCTCTTGGCTGGTTCAAACAGTGACATGGATCCTCGGCAAGATAGAGGACACGGGCGGCGGGACCCCGCGGACGCTCGAGCTGATAACGGATTTCCTGGAGGACGTGCAGCAGGCCAGGAAGCACATGGTGTCAAGCCTGAAGGTGTACGACGTGCTGACCTCCGCAACACCCATCATATTGGTCGCGGTCACCTCCATGGCCGCCGCATTCATAGGCATCATAGCGCCGGCGACGCGGAGTTCCGCCATACCGTTCCTTCAGTTCGGGAACGTGAACTGGACGGTCGTTAAGGCCGCGGTGGTCTCGGCATCCGTTGCCTCCGCCTTCGTCGCCGGCAAGGTCGTGGACGGCACAGTGAAGTCCCTGCTCCGCCTCCTCATCGTGAGCCTGGTTACGCTTGCCGCCATAACGTGGTTACAGCCATGGCTAACCAACTTATTCGTTACGCAGTTAACAGGGACAGGGTGACGTGTTTAGAGTGAGTTTATTCTATGAATTCCTTATGAGTTCGCAGAATAACCCTACTAGGCATTTTCTTTAAGAAAATTCCTCAATTAATTAAACTTCTGTGTTACGCGGCCTTTTGCGATGGATTAACATTTGTCCGTGCCTGCTGGTTGTGAGCCCCGTGCTAATTATTCCTTAAAGGAGCACATTATGTTGGGTGTTGGGTGTGTTGCTGAGGGTTCGTGATAAGGACGTGGTTAGGGAGGTCTCGAGGGAGTTGCGCGCCCCTATGACGGAGGTTGTGGACGTCGCCGTGCGTGTGTTGAGGGTGATTATGTCGGATGATGTATTGTTTTACGTGGTGTGCAGCGCCGTCCAGTCCGTGGATGCCGGTCTGGCGCGCAGACTTTTACGCATGCATTACGGGGTGCGGGGATGTGAAGCTTAGGACGCACATCGTGTTTTCCTTCGTGGTGGGGTACGGGCTCCTTAGGTTGCTGGGTGCGGGGATTCGGTGCGGGGTGGTGGTCTCGGTCGCGACGTCGGTTGCGGTTAACTTGATCGTGGATGCGGGGCATGCCGTGCGGGGCCGTCTGCGTGTGAGGTCCTACTTAACGCACTCCCCGGCAGGGATCTGGGTTCCGTTGCTGGTGTCGCTGTTGCCTTACGTCCTGGCCCGCTGGACGGGCTTGGGGGTTTCCGTGGGGCCTGCCCTACTGCTTGCGGCCGGGTTCGCATCGTTTGCCTCGCACCTGGCACTGGACATGCTTACGGAGTCCGGCGTCTACTTAACCCCCCGTAAGCGGGTCGCGTTGGCGCACTTCCGTTACGATGGGTTGGCCGACACGGTGTTCTTCGCCGTATCGGTTATCTTGGCAGCACTCATCATGGGTGCCGACGTCTTGGGCAACGTGCGGGGCGTGATCACGTGGCTGTGGGGTGTTGTGGGTGGCTGACCTAATCTACCTGCCTGCGCGCAGTAAGGATAGGCTGAGGGCGATCGCCGAAGAGCTGGGCATACCTATGTGTAGGGTTGTTGAGCTCGGCTCGGAATTGCTGTTGCGAGTCGTGAAGGACGGGGAGCTGTTCTTCACCGTGGGGACGAAGATCGCGTCCGAGGATCAGCTCCTGGCGGACAAGCTGCTCGAATGCCGCCTCAGGTACCTTGAGGGTCGCGAATGACATATGGCGTCGTAGAAGAGCCCTACTAGGGGATTTCTTTAAGAAAATTCCTCAATTAATTAAACTCCTCCTTCGACCCTCGGCGACGCTACTGAGGTATGCGGTTAATATAACGGTGGTTAGGTGCGCGAGGTTAGGACGCTGTGGTTCCGCGAGTGGCCCTGGTGGGAGGTCCCGTTCTTTACGTTGCCGTTCGTCGGGGACGTATCGTTCCGTAGGTTAGCGTACATGCTGGCGTTCGCGGTGTTGGGTTGGTTTGCCGGGAGCTACGTGGTGCAGGGTTACGGCGGTGTGGGCGGCGCCGCGGCTGGGCTGGTGGCGGGGTTCCTGCTGGGGGCGCCGTACAGGTTGCTCCCGCCCGAAGCCATGCTGCTACACGTGCTGTCGTCTCCGCCGGCCGCGCCTAAGAGGACCAAGGAAGGGAAGGCGAGGCAGGCGCCCGTAACGGTTAGCGTGTCCGATGTTGAGGAGCCCGTCAAGGTGTTCGGGACCGTGAGGGACGCGCGCGGCAGGCCCGTCGCGAACGCGGAGGTAACGCTGTTTGTCGACGGGCGGCCCGAGGCTAGGGTATCCACTGACTGGGACGGGAGGTTCGTGTTCTACACGCAGCTCTCCCCCGGCGTGCATGAGGTGGTCGTGAAGCACGGGGACGTCCCCGTGCTGAGGTCCGTGGTCCGTGTGGAGGTGAGGCGGGGTTGAGCAGGCGAGATCTGTGGTACCAGGTGAGGCCCGTGACGTACTTCCTGCTGAGGCCGGAGGATCAGAACGCCCATGTCGACGCGTTCAAGGAGTTCCTTAACATGTTGCGGCAGGGGATAGAGATCTATGCGGTTAGGAAGCCCATCGAGGTAAGGCACGAGGACACGGCCGTGAAGGGGTGGGTAACGGAGTTCTTCATCAGGTCGCGGGAGCCGATAAGGCGGCTGGACGTCAGCCCGCTCACGCAACCGCCGGATCTCCCCCGGCCCGAGAGGGTCCTGCCGAACGCGTTTCTCTGGCGCGGTAGGGCGTACTCCGCCGTCGCGGTCCTCGCCCTTCCCTCCAGGGTTGTTGAGGGAGTAACCATATCGCGGGTAATGGAGGTCCTGCCTTACCTGAGGATGGCGGTGGTCCCGGTGAGGGACGACCTGGCGCTGAACGTCGTGAGGAAGCGCCTTAGGTTGATGAGGACCCTTGCGGCGTCCTACGAGGTTGAGGGGAGGTTCGGTGATCCCCGCGTCAGGAGGGAGGCGGAGGAGCTGGAGGGATTACTTAACGAGTTAGTGGCCCGCGAAACTAAGCTCTTCAGGTTCAGCTTAGTCGGGCTGGCCGAGGGGGAGAGCCCTGCGGAGGCCTATGCGAGGGCTAAGGACGCGGCCAACCTTCTTAGGACCTTAGGGTTCGGCGCCGTAGCCCCTAGGTACGTGCATTGGGAGCTGTGGGTCGGCCGGCTCACGCCGCAGGTGTTCACGGAAACGCACACGGTCGGCGCGTTCTACCCGTTCATCACGTCCAGCTTAGTGGAGGCCGGGGGCGTTTTCGTCGGGCTGTCCAGGATAGATGAGTCCCCCGTGGTGCTGGACCTGTGGGGCCACAGCAGCTACAACATTACGGTGTTGGGGCGGATGGGTTCCGGTAAATCGAGCTTCGCGAAGAAGCTGCTCTACGAGTACGGGACCAAACATAAGGACATGGCCTTCTTCGTAATAGACAGGACCGGGGAATACGTCCCGGTTCTGAAGGAACTAAAGGCGCAGGTAATCGAGGTCGGCAGGGGCCGGAAGCTCGGGTTCGACCCGTTCAGGCTGCTCCCCCCGGAGCATGCCGCGGCATTTATCGCGGCGCACACGAGGCTCGAGCCGGAGCTGTACTCGCAGCTCCAGAGGCTTGCGGCCAGGCACAGGTCCCTTAGAACCGTGTACGACCGGGCCCCCAGGAAGCTTAAGGACATGCTGTCAGGGCTGATCCACGGTCCGCTCGGGTGGGTGTACGCCGGCGGGTCCTTGGAGCTCGGGGACAGGGTAGGGGTGGTTCTGAAGGACCTCGGCAGCCCGGAGGCGGAGGGGCTGGTCGGGGCGATGTTCTTGCTGGCCTTCGTGCAGAGGGTTAAGGACCTCCCCAGGGCTAGGAGGAAGATGCTGGTGATTGACGAGTTCCTGCAGGTCCTGGAGGCGTTCAGAACCTACGACGTCATCTCGTGGCTCCTGATGTTCTTTAAGAATACCAGGAAGTGGTTCACGAGCGTGGTCTACATAGCGCACGACCCGCGTGAGGTGTTCGTATCCGGGCACGGGGCGATCATAGCTTCCCAGCTCTCCGCGGTGAAGGCCTTGTTCGCGCACGACCCTAACGCCGCCAAGGAGGCGCAGCGCGTGTTCTCCTTGACGGACCGGGAAGTGGGCTACCTGACGGACGCCGGGGTCGGCGACGCGCTACTCATGGTTGAGTCCTCCAGGATCCCGGTTCACGTGGTTCTGAGCAGGAGGGAATTCAAGATGTTCGAGACAAGGCCGTTCGTGGGGGAGGAGGGGGCTACTGGAGAATAGCGTGTTACTTTGAGGTGAAACAAAACATGCGCGTGACCGGAAGGAGGTTCAGGAAGGGAATAAGCCCCGCGATAACCGCGATAATACTGATACTGGCCGCCGTAGTGGTGGGTACGGCGGTGTACGTGTTCGTAATGCCGATGACGCACCCCACCGTGACCAAGCTGGACGTCATGAGCATACAGGCCAGGTGCAGCGCCGACGGGAAGACGCTGGTGATTACTATCGACGTTAGGAACCCGGGTACGGTGCCCGTCAACATCACCGGGATTACCGTTAAGAAGGGCGCCACCGCGCTGACGCTGTCGTGGACCCCGGCGCTACCGTTCACGCTGATGAGTAACGCGGAGACGACGCTGTCCGGTAGCGGCACCCTAACCACGGCGCTGCATGACGGGGATCAGCTCACGGTCACGGTGACGTACGTCGGGCCGAACGGGGTTCAGAAGTCCGTGCCGATGATAGCGACGGTGCACGTGGTGTCCTGAGCACGCGTGGGGCGCCGGAGGAAACCGGGAAAACCAAGCGTTTTTCCTCCCCCTTAAGTCTCCCTCCCGCCGATTCTCTGCCCCGCTCAGTCCGCAGCCCTACTGGGTTTTCCGGTCTATATTTGAGGTGACGTAATGGATCTGAGGCGCAGGTTGAAGGATGAGCTGGGTTGCCCCGTAAGGATGGCGTACCGCGGGGGCAGCGTAATCGTCGAGATAGAGACCGCGTTAACGGACCTGAGCGACATTGTGGAGCTGGTTAACTCCGTGGTGTCTCGCCTGAGGTCCGCCGGGTACGGCGACCTGGTCAGGGTGGACCTCATACCGCGGGGAGGTAAGCACCTGATAGTGCTTAAGTGCAGCAACGCGCTGAAGCCCCCTAAGTCCGGGGACGCGGGGTGATGCGGGGTGGGGGTGTTCACGCGCGGGCGCAGGAGGGCAACGCATGTCGAGGTGCTGGTGAGCCTGCAGGCGTTCTTGCTGTCGGATAGCGAGGTGGTGATCCTGGGTACCGTGCGGAATTACTCACCGTACGCGCTGACCGCGCAGATCGGTGTGGAGGGCTGCGTTAAGTGCTCGTGGTTCCCTGAGGTCGTTAGGGTGGCGTCCTTAGGGGAGCGCTCCGTGTCGGGGCTGTGCGAGTTCGAGGAGGTCCCGCGGCGCGTGCGTGCGGAGGTTGTGGGGCGTTTAGAGGACGGTACCCCGGTACGCGTGGTTAGGGAGGTGAGGGTGGTTTGAGGTTTAGGAGGGGCGTGAGTGAGGCGGTCGGCGCGCTCATCGTGCTTCTGGCGACGCTCGCGGTGGCGGTCCCGCTGGCGGCTTACGTGTGGATGCAGGCCCACACCGGTGCGGAGACGCGGAACGTGCGGGTCGCGGCCCTGTACTGCGTGACGCCCACCGAGCAGGAGAAGCTCGACGTACCTAACGCCACGTGGCTGTGCTGGGTCCGCCCCCTAATCCCGCTGCCCGCGGGCACGGTGGTGGTCGTGGTCGACGCTCACGGCGCTTCCGCGGCGGTGCGGGCGGCCGCCGAGGTTCCGGCGGGTGGCATGCTGGTGCTGCCGGCGCCGCACTTCCCTAAGTACGACCTGGTGGCGTACGCCGAGGTCAGCGTGCCGGGCATGGGTACGTACGTCGTCGCGAACGTGACGTACGTTAAGCCGGGTGGTGGGGGATGAGGCGGATGATGCGCTTGCGTGCGAGGAAGGGGTTGGCGGCGATAGCGATGGTGCTGGTGGCACTGGTCATCATATTCATAATACTTTACGTCGGCGCCATGACCGAGAGGAGCGTGAGGGAAGCCGGGGAGAGGGCCGCCCGCGAGGTGTGGGCGGCGCACGAGTGGGTGTTCGTCACCAGCAACGGGACCGGCCTCAAGCTGTATTCCTGGTGGTACGGATTCACGTCCTTCCCGATGGCCGTGTACGACGTGCCTCCCGGCGGGTTGCCCGCCGTGCTTAAGGCGCTTAGGGCGGAGGGCGTTAGCTACTACCTGCTCACGCCCGGCAACTCGTCGGCCACCCTGGCCGAGGCGCCGGGGACGGTCATAGTGGTCGCGCTGAGCGGCAACATAAGCGCCGCGCCGGGTAAGGTCGTGGAGCTCGTGCGGCGGCCCTACGGTCTGCCGGCCTTCACCAACGGCTTCATGCCCGCCAACTACACCCCGGTAATGGCGGCCGTGTTCAACGTAACGGATAAGGTGTGCTTCGTGACCGCGCTGAACCACATATTCTGCAACGCCACCGTGCCCGAGAAGGTCGTTACCGAAACGAGGTTCGCGGTGCCCGTGGCCTCACCCGCGCAGCTCAACGCCGTCATGGTGCCGGCCACGGTGATCCCCGCCGACACGGTCTGGGAGGTGGACTTCTACGGCACGTCGAGCACGAGCATAGCTAGGGCGGGCTTCAGCAGGGTGGGTTACTTCCCGCAGAGGGTCCCCGCGGTGGTCGAGTACGTGTGGCCCAAGCCGCTGGACGTGGGTTACTCGGTGTCCGGCAGCGCGGTTACCGTGTCCGTGAACGCCTCCGGCCGGCCGCCGAGGCCCTTGATCGGTTCCGGCGTTGCCGTCGGGTCGTTCCGCGTCGCGGTGGATAACTGGGTGGTTAAGAACGTCACGCTCGGGCTTAACGGGAACGCCACGCTAACCATTAAGGTGGGTCATAAGGTAGGGGCCGCGTACAGGGTGGAGACCTACGCGCTGGTTGCGGGCGACTCCGTGCCCAACCCGTACCTCAGCTACGTGAACTGGGTGGAGGTTTCGGTGGATGGGGTGGTGCTTAAGTCCTGGGGCAGCCGCTACTCCCGCACCTACGTCAGCGGGTACCTGCACTACCTCCTTAAGACCTACGTGCTGGGGCAGAACCGGTACGGCGTCGGCGGCTACTACAGGATCGGCGGGGTTTACCGCGCGTACTACGCCTACGCGGGCTCCCGCTTCGGCAGCTTGGTGAGCGTCGACGGGGACGCCTACCTCGAGCTCAGCCCGACGTACTGGGAGGTCGAGCTCGTCGCCCAGGGTAAGTGGGTTGAGCTGACCGGGTGGGACACGCACTGGGGCACCGCCGCGTTAACGCCTGCCGGCGCGGCGTGGGCCGACCTCGGGCTGCCGGTGACCAACTGCACGGTGAGCGGCGGCGTGCCCGACTACGGGCTGCGCGCGAACGTCACGGTAATTGATGCGGGGTCCAACATCGTCGCGCGGTACACGGGCCTGACGATGACGTACGTCGGCAGCCGCTACGGCCTGCCGGTATTCGCGGCCCCCGTCCTCGACGTGCCCTTAAGCCCGGACTCCGGCCGCTACGTCCTCGTAAGCGTGTACAACGCCACCTCGGGCAGGGTCCTGTGGAACGCCACGCGGTTCCTGGCGCCCGCGTCAATTACCGTGACGGGCGTGTCGTTCACGGCCTCAAGCGTGGAGTACTACCTGGCCGGCACGGACTTCAGCAACTACACGCTCGTGGGCTGGGGCTCCCTCACACCCAACGGGCCGACGGCCGCGGTACGCGACACGGGCACGTCCTTCAACTACGTCGGACACACCTACAAGGTCCTGAACACCCAGGACTTCGCGTCGGCGCCCTCACTACGCATAAAAACAAACTTCGTACAGCTACCCGCACCCACACCCACCACGACCGCGACGACCACAACCACTCCCACCCCGCCATGGACCCCGCCACCGCCGACCACGACGCCGGTCACGTTCAGCCTAATCACCCCACTGCTGCCCGCGGACGGTAAGGCACACACCATCAACGCCTACGTAATAGGATCCCCCATACCCAGCAACTACGCAAACTACTTCGTAGCAACAATAACCGAATACACACCCTACGTAAGCGGTAAATCCTACGTGTGGGCTCCATACACTAATAGTGTCGTTACGCTGACGCAGACTACGGTGCTGGGTGATTACGTGCTCGCCGCCGCCTTCAACAAGCTGGGTTTGGTGGGTTCTTCGACGGTACCGATGATGTTCGAGGGCCAGGTAGTGGACCTCAGG
>Ga0256914_1004660_pt1 | contig 10170 bp, 9 predicted proteins | sample HulkmetaG_FD_191571 | JGI IMG/M metagenome (GOLD analysis project Ga0256914, IMG submission 191571) | Hydrothermal chimney microbial communities from Main Endeavour vent field at the Juan de Fuca Ridge, Pacific Ocean - Hulk | ecosystem: Environmental > Aquatic > Marine > Hydrothermal vents ...
GGCCCCCCGGAGCCGGGAGGAGGAGCAGCGGTGGCTGGCCGAGCAGTTGGCCCGCGCCCGGCCCCGGCTGGCGGAAGCGGAGCGGCGGTGGCAGAGCCTGACGGAGCGGGAGCGGGAGGTGCTGCGGCTGGTGGCGGCAGGATGCACGAACGCAGACATCGCCAAGTTGTTGCGGATCAGCGTCAAAACAACGGAGAAACATATCAGCAACGTGCTGATCAAATTGGGGGTCGGTTCCCGAACCGAGGCCGCCGTGTGGGCCGTGCGGGCCGAGTGCGAAAGATGGGGGAAATCCCCCATTGACGGGGCCTGCCGGGGGTGATAGAATGAAGGCAACCCTGAACTCCGTGGGGAGACGCGATGAGCCAGAGCCGGACCGAGATGCTGATCTTGATGCTGATGGGCATCGTCATCCTGCTGATGGTCGCCATTGGGGGGTTGTTCTTCCGCATGATGGAATTGCAGCGGGCGGTGTTGGCCACCTTGCAGCCCTTCCAGGCCGTCGAAGCGCCAGAGGGGTTGGCGGTGGGCAGCCCGGCGCCCGGGTTCACCCTGCCCGACACCGAAGGGCAGGAGGTCTCGCTGGCCGACTTTGCCGGGCAACGGCTGTTGTTGGTTTTTGCCTCGCCCCACTGCCCGGCCTGTCGGGAGATGTACCCTCATCTGAAGGCGTTCAGCGCAGAAAACCCGGAGATTCAAGTGGTGATGATCTCCAATGGTACGGCGGAGGAGAACCGTCGGCTGGTGGAAGAGCAAGGGTTTGGGTTTCCGGTGTTGCTTTGGGAAGATGCGGTGGCGGGCGCGTACCGGGTGCCCGGCACGCCGTTCTTCTATGTGGTGGACGGGGAAGGCGTGATCGTCGGCGAGGGCTTTGCCGGCACACGGGAGCAACTGGAGGAACTGGTCAAAACCGGTGGTGAATGAAAGGGGGTGGTAGGAGGCGAAAAAATGTGAAGTTGATATCGAAAAGGTTAGGCAGTTTGAGAAGGGAGGTGACGGAAATGGCAAAGCATGACAAAATGCAGAATTGGTGGAGATTATGTTCACGACCATGCGGGGACACGATTTGCATCTATCAACAAACGAGATGTGCGCGATATTGTATCCGCTCGACATCGGGGGATGCTGAGCTGATGCGGTGATTTGCTGGTGCATCCAGTACACCTATGGTGTCCATCCTCTGGACAAAAGCTGCCTGGGCCGGATCACAGTCCGGCACAGGCAGATATGCATTGTGATCCACGCCAAGCGGTGGAGAAGGCGAGGAAGATCCCATGCGCCAAGTCGGTATTGGATTGATCTTATTAGGGCTGATGTCAGGGTTGGTGGGATGCCAGACAGATCCCTCAACGGTGGTATCTATGCCGGAACCGATACCTGTGGTCATCTCGTTCGCTGATTACGAATCCAATCGCCAAGCTTACGAGCCGCTGATGACTCAGTTCCACGAGTTGCACCCGGCCATTGAGGTACAGTTTGTACCACTGGAAGACATCCTTTCCGGTGAGGGATACGACCTACAACAGGTAGCTTCAGCCGCCGAAACAGCCGTCCTCCGCTCACCGCCACAAGGTGTGGAAGTCACCTATTTTCGTGACCTGGTTCCTTTCATCGAAGCCGATCCAACCTTCGACACCGCTGATTTTTGGCCCGGCCTGCTGGCCGGGTGTCAACAGGGCGGGCACATGTTTGGCTTGCCTGTGGCGGTTGATCTGAACTTTGTTTTTTTCAATGGCACAGCCTTTGATGCAGCCAGCCTGCCCCGCCCTGCTCCCGGCTGGACGTGGGACGATTTCCAGGAAGCGGTGCATGAACTGACTCAGTGGGAGGACAACCAGGTAACCCGCTATGGCTTTGTCCCCTGGGGCAATCCCACTACACTCTTGGGTCCAATCGTGGATGCCGTCCTGGCTGACACCGACGATAAATTGGACCCCGTCGCGCTGGCCGCAGCCCTGGATTGGTACGTGACCCTGGTAGTACAAGGTTCGATACCTGCTGCAGGAGAAAACGAGGAAGCGTGGGAGCAGCATGAAACCCTGATCGGCAGCGGACAGGCGGCGATGTGGGTTGATACCCTGCTCAACTTGCCTTGGCGGCGTAGCTCTTTAAACTCAGAGATCGCGGTCGTCCCCTTCCCAGTTTCGACTGATGGGTTGATGTTGCATACTACACCGGCGATGCCTTCTTGCGTGGTGATGAGCACAGGTACGAGTCATCTACAAGAAGCGTGGGCCTGGTTGAATTTCCTGACCACCCATCTTGTCTATGAGGGACCAGGGCACGTGCCAGCGCGCCCCTCGGTAGCCGAGTCTCGCGGGTATTGGGATGATGTAACCGCTGAAACCCAGCAGGCCCTCCGTTTTGCCTTGGAGCATGCCTGGTACGGCCACGATTCCGGGACATTACAGATTGTAGACGAAGCGCTGGCCCTGACCCTGGCCGGCGAGTCAGATTTGGCGTCGGCACTGGCGTTGGCCGATAAAGTGCCACTCGCCCAAGCAACGGTGCCAGCCAGTAGCGTTCCCATCGTGGTTGCCACGCCCCAACCCAGCGCCGTGCCCAGAGATGCCGTCCTAGTTGACTACTTTGTCAACACCTTGGTCCATCCCGGTCGGGCGCCTATCGCGACGCTGGCCGAGGAGTTCAACCGTATCCACCCCGGCATTGAGGTTAGGCCTTCGACTGACTTGCCCGGCCCTGCCTTTCATTCCCTCACCATCGTGGACCTGGCGAAACGGTTCGACTGTTTTGCCTGGCCCAGCAACGCGCCTGCCCAGTTGCTCGGTCACTTCTACAGCCTGGACCCGCTCCTGGTGGCCGGAGATGCGTCGCTGGTGGACGATTTCTATCCAGCCTTGCTAGACACCTTCCGTGCTGACGGTGATCTGTACGCCTTGCCTGCGGCTAGCCAGCCCACAGTCATCTATTACAACGTCAACCACTTGGCCAAGATGAACCTGGAGCCCCCGGCCCTGGACTGGACGGTAGATGATTGGATAGCGTTAGCGACAGCAGCTACGTCAGGAGAGGGGAGTGACAAGACTTATGGCTTTGTCCCGTTTCAGGGAGACGTCACTAGCCTGTTGTTGGCTGCGCAGGGGGTCCGTTTGTACGATTTGGACACTGAATCGCCGACAGTGCACCTCGACGATCCAGGCGTGGTGAATGCTGTGGCCTGGATGGTGAGCCTGGCCAACGCTGGCATCATGCCTCCCTGGGACGATGGGGGCACACGCTCGTTACTGGGCAATCGCGTTTTGCGGGAAGAGTTAATCGTCTCGGGCCATGCTGCTTTGTGGACAGATCTTGCCTGGTGGTTGCCTGGCGGTTCTGTGATGGGCAAAGAGCTCGACTTTCAAATCGGCATGGCACCGCTACCCTTGGTTCGCGATCTGCCATTGGAACCGCCCCTGGCCCACGGCCTGTACATCTCCCATCAAGCTGAGGATCCCCACGCCTGTTGGTTGTGGCTCACCTTCCTATCGGAGCAGCCGGATATCTTTTGGGGCATGCCGGCCCGGCGTTCAGTAGCCGAGTCAGAAGCCTGGGAGCTGGCCGTAGGGGCCAATGTAGCAGCGGCCTATCGCGCGTCCCTGTCACGGGCAGTGCGAGACCACCCGAACGGGGATACGGCCAGATATCCATCGTGGCCCATAGACGCATGGTGGCAAGATGCTTTGGCGGCAGCTTTTGCCGGCCAGGACCCGGCTGTGGCTTTGGCTGTTGCCCAACATAAGGCCAACGCCTACCTGTCTTGCATGGCTCTGGCTCCCGGTAACAATGGGGGGCAGAGCAGTGCTTGTGCCAGAGAAGCCGATCCCGACTTTAAAACATTTGAAGAGTTGCTCCGGGAGGAGTCACCGTAATTGTCGCCAACGGCCAGGAGGCCGTGGACGCGCTCCAACGCCAGTCCTTCGCTCTGGCCCTGGTGGACATCTGGCTACCGGGGATGCACGGCTTGGACCTGGTCCAGCGCCTGCGGGAACTCGCCCCCGACCTCCCCCTGGTGCTCATCACCGCCCGCCCGGCCCTCGAGACGGCGGTCCTGGCCCTACGGCTGGGGGTGGACGACTATTTGACCAAACCCCTTGACCTGAAGAAAGTACAGGCCACCGTGGCCCGCCTGACGGCCCCCCAGAGCCGGGCGGAGGCGCAGCAGTGGCTGGCCGAGCAGTTGGCCCGCGCCCGGCCCCGGCTGGCGGAAGCGGAGCGGCGGTGGCAGAGCCTGACGGAGCGGGAGCGGGAAGTGCTGCGGCTGGTGGCGGCAGGATGCACGAACGCAGACATCGCCAAGTTGTTGCGGATCAGCGTCAAAACAACGGAGAAACATATCAGCAACGTGCTGATCAAATTGGGAGTCGGTTCCCGAACCGAGGCCGCCGTGTGGGCCGTGCGGGCCGGGTGCGAAAGATGGGGGAAATCCCCCATTGACGGGGCCTGCCGGGGGTGATAGAATGAAGGCAACCCTGAACTCCGTGGGGAGACGCGATGAGCCAGAGCCGGACCGAGATGCTGATCTTGATGCTGATGGGCATCGTCATCCTGCTGATGGTCGCCATTGGGGGCTTGTTCTTCCGCATGATGGAATTGCAGCGGGCGGTGTTGGCCGCCTTGCAGCCCTTCCAGGCCGTCGAAGCGCCGGAGGGGTTGGCGGTAGGCAGCCCGGCACCCGAGTTCACCCTGCCCGACACCGAAGGGCAGGAGGTCCCGCCGGCCGACTTTGCCGGGCAACGGCTGTTGTTGGTCTTTGCCTCGCCCCACTGCTCGGCCTGTCGGGAGATGTACCCCCATCTGAAGGCGTTCAGCGCGGAAAACCCGGAGATTCCAGTGGTGATGATCTCCCAGGGTACGGCGGAGGAGAACCGTCGGCTGGTGGAAGAGCAAGGGTTTGGGTTTCCGGTGTTGCTTTGGGAAGATGCGGTGGCAGGCGCGTACCGGGTGCCGGGCACGCCGTGGTTTCACTTGGTGGAAAACGGTCGAATAGTGACCTCTGGGAATGCGACAGCGGAGGAAGGCATTGTCAACTTGACCGTCCATGTATTGAGATGATAAGGTTCGCTGTCGGACGTCGTTGGTTACGTATTTTGCTCCGTCTTTTGCTCGCGGCGGATTAGAAGCTGCCGCCCTCCTGGTGCAGCCGCTTTGCAACTCAGAAACCGCCGGATTGTGAGCCAGTGGGAGCAAGGGGGCAGAAGTGTCTGGTCGTGAATGATAGGAAAGAGGTGGTGTGGAAAGCAAGGATATGTTGCACAATGGCTACCAAGGAGGACCGCAGTCAGTCTGTCATCAAGCAAGGAGGTGGATCGTGTTCGGTGAGCTAGAGTATCGCTGGTTGATCCGTGTGATGGGGATCATGACAGTCGTTGCCATCCTGCTGATATTGGTGACCGTAGCTTGGCCGCAACATGCCATGGCGGTAGGGGGTGGAGGAGACCGTATCAGTCCAAAATGGACGCATTGCGGCTATGCTTACATTTGCTATCCCCAGTTCAAATGTGATCCCTCCCACCCTGAGAAAGAGTGGGAAGATGTGTTATGCTATACCGACGGCGTGGGATGGTACTGGCAACGGATCTGCGTCAATTGTTGGTAGAGTATACACTGCGCCGGGACAAATAACCACCAGCCAGAGGCACCTAAAGGCGCCTCTGGCAGATTTCGCATTTCGATCAGAAAAGCCATGATCCTGGGATTCCGTCTGCTCCATCGTCACCGAGCACGCCTGGCCTTTTTGTTCACGGGCATCGTCTTGGTCAGCACCGCTTGGGTGACCTTCACCACTCTGGCCGAAACGATGACAGTGGTGGTGGACCAGGACCTGGCCTGCCACTGGCACACTTCTTACGATCTGCTGGTCCGCTCGCCGGGGACGCGTCTTCCAGTCGAGCGCGGTGAGGAGATGGTACGGGTCAACTATCTGGCCAATCTGCCGCCAGCCATCAGCCTCCAACAATATGAAGCTGTGCGAGCCATCCCCGAAGTAGAGATTGCTGCCCCTATCACCATGCTGGGTTACCTTTCCCTGCGCGTCACCGCCTCGGAACCAGCCCCCGCAGCCGGCCTGTTCCGCCAGGACATCCGCATCCAGGTGGACAATGGTTTGACCCAAGGCGTGGCCGTCGAGCAGGAGACCTATCACTGGTTGTTTTCGAGCCAGCACGAATCGATCTTCCAACAGCAGGGCCTGTGGTGCCCACTTGCCAGCGAGTCCGCTACTGGGAGTTCCTCTTGCGCCCCTCTGCCTGTATGGCTGGATGTGGTTCCCTGGCGTCCCGAGTATGCGCGTGCTGCTTTCCCCCTCTCTTTTTGGGTTCCTATGCTGGTGGCGGCGGTGGACCCGGAAGCGGAAGCTTCTTTGGTGGGATTGGACCGGGCGGTAGTTCAGGGGAGCTACCTTTCGTCTGCGTTCCCCACCTGTCGGTACGAGTCCCGTCCACCAGCGCTCCTGATCCCTGCTCTAGTGCATCGGGATCTCTTTGTGCACCTGCGTGTCGAACATCAGGTCGTACGCTTGCAGGTGCCGGCAGAACCGCTTGCATCTCTGTTGCAGCGCATTTCCTCAAAGCCGGCGGGTGTGCGACAGTTTCCCACCGAAGGAGTAGTGTTCGTCGACCGACGAACGGGAGGAGAATACTACAGTGCCCAATGGCAAGAGGCTTTGCAAATTGCCGAAGGAGATTTCGGGCAACGGGTGCAACACGGAGATTGCAATCCTCTCCCCCCTGGCGTTCCAACGCCGCTTGCGACAGACCTGTCTACTCTGGCGCTACCGGTCTTACCGGGTGGGGACCTCTGGCCTTTGCCCAGCCCGATCCGCTATCGCCGAGAAGAGCGCATCTTGGAGGCGCAGCCGGTGGACCGCGGGAACGCTCTGCAAGCGGTTCCGGATTTTACACAGGATTTTCCTCCGGCTCCTCCCGAACCTCTTTTCCGTTCCCCGCCCCGCCAATCCCTGGGACGGGTCCTGATCCTACCTGTTGGCCTGTATGATGTTTCGCGCCTAGAGTTGGAGGAAGACGTACTCGCCGCCATACCGGTCGAGACATATTATCCTCCTACCCTGACCATCCGTGCGGTAGACGACCAACCGCCGGACCAAGCGGTATTTCTGCATCCTTCTTTGTCTCCCCTGGGCTATTTACAATCACCCCCTGTCGTGCTGACGAATCTGCAGACGGCCTGTACCCTTCTTTCGGGACCATGCATCTCGGCGATCCGGGTCCGGGTAAGGGACATGGACCGCTTCTCACCTCAAGCCCAGAAGCGACTCGAGGCGGTGGCTGGGGAAATCGTGCGCCGCACGGGCCTGACGGTGGACATTGTGACCGGTTCTTCGCCCCGTGAGGTCTTGGTGCGCCTGCCAGGCAGAGGGCAAGGGGCGACGGTGACGGTGGCCGAGCCCTGGGTGCAAAAAGGCGTGCATATCACTTTGCAACAGCGGGTCCGTCTGGGAGATAGGCTGCTGGCCGTGCTGATGCTGCTCCTGACGGTGGTGTACATTTTCAACCTGATGCTGGACACGGTTTTTTCCTACAGAACCTTTCTCGGTGTGAGCAAGGCGGTCGGATGGCGGAGTGGGACTCTGTTTGGCTCCATTCTCTTGTGGGCAGTGGGGATTGGTGGAGGGGGCGGAGTGTTGGCCTGCACTCTGGCCTGGCTCTTTGCCCGGTGGATAGGCTGGCATATCCCGGCTGGTTACTTGGGAGCCATCCCTTTGTTGAGCGCCGGACTCACTGGGTTGGGAGCCTTGTACCCTGCCTGGTGGGCCTCGCAAATACCGCCAGTTGCGGTCTTGCGTCCCCCCCTTGCCCCCCAGTCCCGCTTTTTGCGAGTCGGCTCCTGGCTGTTACGGATGCTCCTCCGACAAGGAGTCCAGGCCTGGGGAGGATGGGTGATCATGGCCGGTACTTCTTTCGTACTCAGCGTGGCAATAGGCAGTTTGCTGAGCAATGCGGGGTACATGGCGTTGACTTTTCTGGGACGTTACATCATGCTGCACATAGAGCGATACCATTTTGCCCTTTTGGTAGGGTTGGTGGTCATCGGGGGGTTGGCGATCGCTGACTGGCTGTTCTCAGTGATGCACCGAGAGAAACCACTGTTGGGACTGTTGAAGAGTTTTGGTTGGCAGGAAAAAGATGTGTTCCACTTGTGGGTGTCCAAGGGACTCCTGATCGGTCTCTCGGCAGGCACGGTGGGGAGCGCATTAGGTGCAGGGGTGCTAGGCTGGATAGGGAACGCAAATTGCCAAAGTGTGATGGGCGGCGTCGGACTGGGGCTGACCATTCCAGCCCTGGTCTCTGCCCTGGCAGCGCTGGGACCTGCCCGCTTGGCCGCTCGCATTCCGCCGGTTGAAGCCCTGCGCGAGACCTGATCGGCCTTGTCCCCAAAAGGGGGGGGAATCATCTCTTATTGGCGTTGATCCTGCTGATGACCGTGACTTATACCTACAACGCTAGTGAGATGTGGATAGGGCAACGGTCTAAAAAGTGGACCGTCATGCGAGCAGTCGGCTGGTGTGGTTCTACCCTGATGGCCTACCTTTTGTGTCTGGGCTTGGCGGTTGGTGGATTGGCCGGGGGAATCGGAGTGCTGGTCGGTTGGGGACTCAGGCTGGCGTTGGGGTTGCAGGTTCCCGGCGGAACAATCGCTTGGATCGTGCCGTTGAGTGTGCTGTTGCTGCTGGCAGGGATGCTGTTTCCTGCCTAGCGGATGGGGCGTGTGCCGGTGAGCGATCTCTTGCTAGAACGGACGACCTACCGCCTCCCTCGACATCCCCTGGTCTGGATATTGGCACGCCACCGCCAACAGGCCATAGCCGGATTGGTAGTGGTGAGTGGCGCGTCTTTGCTCCTGACCGTCGTAGTGGGAGGGTTGTTGAGCACACGCGGATATTTGCAATTGACCCTGCTGGGGCAATATCTTCTCGTGCGGTTGCAAAACTATCACTGGCTGATGGTTGCCCTGGGGGGGATACCTGAGTGGCCTGGCCGTCCTGGACATCGGCTTGTTGGCCGCGCAGCGCAATCGAGCGATGATTGGGGTATTTTAGGCCATAGACTGGCGCAGCAGACACATCCTGATTTTCTGGGTGCGTCAGGGAGCGACTTTGGGGTTGCTGGGCGGGGCGATCGGGAGTATGGTCGGGGTTGTCCTGTTGGTGATAAGCGGGAGGCAATGGGATGTCGGGTACGGCCTGGCAGCCTTGGCGAGTGTCGTGCTATGCGCCACCCTTGCTGCCGTGGCTTCGCTATGGCCAGCCTATGTAGCCGTCCGCTACTCAGTAGTCGAGGTGTTGAAAAAGTGTGATCTCAACGTCCAACGAGGATGGCAGCAGCATGACTTCTTTGGGGGAAGCAAAAGGAAAGCATAGCGACGTGCGAAGGAAAGCAACAATCGTCGAAACGCACAGCTTGACCAAAGTGTACGGCGATGGACCGGCCGTGCGGGCACTGGACGGCGTGGACCTGAGCGTGGCCGTTGGCGAGTTTCTGGCCATCGTGGGACCCTCCGGGTCGGGCAAGACGACGCTTCTCAACCTGATCGGCACCCTCGATCGTCCCACAACGGGTCGGGTGGTGGTGGTCGGCACAGACGTGAACACGCTCAGAGGGGACGCCCTGGCCGACTTTCGCCGGGCGCACATTGGTTTCATGTTCCAGATGTTCTACCTGGTCCCGGAACTGACGGCCCTGGAGAACATCATGTTGCCCCTGCTGCCGTACCGCCGTCGGCTGGGATTCAATTTGAAGCAGCGGGCACGGGAGTTGCTGGGGCAGGTGGGGTTGAGCGACCGAGAGAGCCATCTGCCAGGGCAGCTTTCTGGTGGGGAACAGCAACGGGTGGCGTTGGCGCGGGCATTGGTGAATCATCCGGATCTATTGCTGGCGGACGAGCCGACGGGGAATCTGGACAGCGCGGCGGGTGGGGTTGTGCTGCGGCTGATTGAAGAGATGCGGCAGGAGTATGGGTTGACGGTAGTGGTGGCTACCCATGACGCGGTGGTGGCCAAGCAGGCCGGGCGGGCGTTGGAACTGCGGGATGGGCAGTTGAGGGCGTGAGTCGTCTGCTCTGAAAGCCTTACGGGCCACCGTGGCCCGCCTGACGCCCCCCGGAGCCGGGCGAAGGCGCGGCGGTGGCATGGCCCGCGCCCGGCCCCGGCTGGCG
>Ga0256914_1004661_pt1 | contig 10169 bp, 9 predicted proteins | sample HulkmetaG_FD_191571 | JGI IMG/M metagenome (GOLD analysis project Ga0256914, IMG submission 191571) | Hydrothermal chimney microbial communities from Main Endeavour vent field at the Juan de Fuca Ridge, Pacific Ocean - Hulk | ecosystem: Environmental > Aquatic > Marine > Hydrothermal vents ...
TTTTGCGCTTGATATAACAGATCCATTAAACCCAGAACTTTTATGGGAATTTTCCGATAAAGATCTTGGTTTTAGCTTCTCTGGACCCGGCGTCATAAGAGTTCTCGACGGCAACTCAGAAAAAGCAAAAGTATTGTTTGCATCTGGACCTACCCATTATACAGGAGTGTCAAAACAGAATTTAAAACTCTTTATACTTGATGCTGAAACAGGAAATATTGAGAATATTATAGATACAGGTATAACAGAAGCGTTTGGGGGAAGACTCCAGTATGAAGGTCCAGATCTTGATGAGGACGGCAATACAGACTATCTTTTCCTTGGTTATACAAAAGGAAGTTCAATATCTACACAAACAGGCGGAATACTTGCGATAAAAACAAGCGGCGGTTATTCAGTATCCAATCTCACATCCTCAATAGATCCAGAAATGCTGCCGGTAGTAACATCCGTATCATTCATGGACTGTTTTAATGTTCCATACATATACTTTGGAACAGGAAAATGGTTTTATAAAGACGATAATCCTCAAACCTCAAAAACAAATAAGATATATGGAATACCCTTAGATTGCGGATCATCAGAATGTACTGTTATAGGCTCCGTTTACAACATTTCAGGCTCCTCTACAGGTGTTTGCAGTTATATATCATCAACAAGAGCCGGATGGTACAGAGAGTTAGAATTAGGATCAGGAAGTTACATGAAAGAAAAAAATCTGGCAAGCCCATCAGTAACAAACTTTGGAGCTGTTTTCTTTGCTACATCACAGCCTAACGCAGACATATGCAGTATAGGTGGAAGACACCGAATATGGCATCTTAACTGCGCTACAGGTGCTCCAGTGACATACAACTGTGATGCAGGGTATTATGTGACGGCAAATTACACCCTGCTATATTCTGATACTGGTGGTAGAATTAATCAGGAAAATAAACCTGAAGAATCTACAGGGGACTTCTCAACATCAGGAAATACTGGATGGAAAAAACATCTTGTTGTTGGAGGACAGAGCCCGCAAACAGCCTATACTCCAGGAGGGGAAATACTTTTATGGTTGGAAAGATAAAAGGTTTTACAATTGTTGAACTTCTTATAGTTATAGTTTTACTTGTTATATTGGCAGCTGTAGCAGTTATACCTTTTAAAAACAAGATGGAGGCAAATAGAATAGAAACTGATATAAGAAGGATGTATGGGCTTTTACAGGAAGGTAGAATGACAGCTTTTGGAGAAAAAAGAAGACTTATTTTTACGCTCAGCCCATCTGACAAATCAGCATGTCTGATAGACGAGGCCACATCATCTACTATAAAGTGTATAAATCTGAACAAGGATAGTTACAATCCATTAACCATCACTATAGACAAGAGAGGAACTTTTACAAATGGAACTATATATTTTAATGGAGACAAAAAAGGTGCGGTTTTTGACTGTATATCAATAAGCTATATAAGAGTCAAAATGGGAGAATGGAATGGAACAGACTGCGTTGTTAAATAAAAAAGGATATACGCTAATAGAGGCTCTTGTTTCTCTTTTTATTTTTGCTCTTGTGCTTATTTTTATGCTTCAGGGGTTCACCGTAGCATACAGAATAAACCTACAGAAACTTATAAAAGACGAAACTGTAAAAATAGCGCAAGAGGAGATTGAATTTATAAGAAATATGGATCCTGATAGGATCTATGATATCAACAATGACGGCAGTTTTGAAGATGCTGTCAACAGAACAGACTGTCCTACATGTACGACGCAACCTACAGTCCCTGAATGCGTCATAACAAGACAGGTAAGAAATGTAAATATAAACTTTGGCAAACAGGTTACTGTTAATCAGCCTGATCCTACAGCTGATATTTACCGAATCACTGTAACTATTTGTACAGATTATACAGATTTCCATACAGGAAATAAAATAACACACACTATATCAACTGTGGTAGCAAGGGAAGAATAATGAAGATAGGAAAAAACAAAGGATACTCTCTTATAGAGGTTTTGATAACGCTTTTCATAGTATCTTTAATACTCAGCGCAGCTTATTTTACATATGTCAGCATTTTCAAAAGTATGAAAGGAGAATCAGAGTCCGTAGAGCTTCAAATGGAAAAAATTGTTGGTTTAGAACTTCTAAGGCTTGATCTTGAACATGTTGGCTATGGAATCGGAAAACCGTTAACTCTTAGTTCCGATTATCTGATATTAGAATCAATAAATGACGGTAAAGATCTTTTAATAAGATCAACAATGAACAATACAAACAATGCTACCATAGGATGGGTGTTGTGTAATAATAATGCCGGAAGCGATCCTATACATTCCGAGCTTGAAATACCTAATGACAATCTTGTATTTGTAGATAATGAAGGTTTTGTGGCAGGGTTTGTAAATGATGGACTGTGCCCATCAGATGGAATTCTTGTTGGATTTCCATTTGATCCAGCCTCAACAGGATGCGGCGGCACATGCTCCGAGATCGTTTACTACCTAAGCAGTACAAATCTCCCCTCGCACTGTCACCCCCAAACATACAATCTTCTGAGAAAAGTTGACAGTTCAACAGGAGGGAATCCACTCCTTTCATGCGTGTCAGATTTTAAATTTACAATAGATCTTGACACGGATGATGATAATGTCGTTGATATAACGGATCAGCCTGTTGACAACACTATTCCAGCTAATGATCTTAGACTCCAGTTAAAAAGAATAAATGTTTATATGCTAATACAGGAAGGAGGATTTAATCCAGATTATGAATTCAAAAATTACAGTTCAGACAGTGAAGGAAATTTTATCTCTATAAATGGAATAAAACTTTACCTTCCAAGCTCACCTGATTTTAAATACTACAGATGGAAAGTAATAAAAATCTCGGTAAAACCTATGTCAATAATCAAGTAGAGGATAACCATGAGAATAAAAAACGAAAAAGGAATGGCTTTGATAACAACAATGCTTCTTGGTTTTGTCGCAATGGCTATTGTTGCAGCGTTAATGACATTTATGATATACGGAAAAAAAACTTCTGTAATAGAAGAGCGATACACATCAGCTCTTGAAGCTGCAAAAGGCGTTTCAAATTATATAATGAACAGACTCTCAACAGATCAGTACATGGAAAGTGATGCAGATAGGATAATGTGTATAGGCGAAACAGCTCTCTGTCCCTGCTATAGAGTAAGATGGAACTCAGATTATAATAGACTTGAATGTCCTGATGGAAAACCTGTTGATAGATTTGATCTTGGAGATTACTCCAATATAGGAGATTATCAGTTGGAGGCTTTTATTATTCATAAAGATACAACATCTGGAGGATATGATATTTATGCTATAAGGGTTATTTCCTCAAGAATAGACAGACCTGAAAAAGCAGAGATAGATTTTATATACAGGACTTCTCCTCCGACAACACCTTAGTTCTACTTTTCAACTACAGAACATTTTATTCCTTCAGTTAAGAGATTGCATTCTGCTTTGTAATCTGGAATACTGTCAGCTTCAGCATTTATTGTTCCTCCAGATACATTTCCACCTGGATTACAAACAAAACTGCCCGAGACATTTACCGTTAGATTGTAATCTGGAAGAGAAACATCCTTACAGTTGCTCAAAGACAGAGAAGAAACATTTATAACAGTCGGTGTTTCAACATTCAAACCTATACAGTATGCAATAATCTCTTTTGAACAGCCATCAGCAATAGGAAGAGCTTTTGAAGTCATAATAGACTTTTGTCTATATTTTTGATACATTACCATAGACATTGATGACAAAATTCCAAGAATGACTATTACTATTAATAGTTCAACCAAGGTAAATCCGTTTTTATTAATTAACATTTTAGGCCTCCCAAATGATAAAAGATATATATTGATTACAAAGAAAAATTCATGCCAAATTATAATTTATAATCTGTCTTTTGCCCTTAATATAATTTAGAAGTTTACCTTATGATTATGAATTAATTGAGAGTTATTAGACGTGTAATTTTAATATAAAAAAAGGGGAGATTTTATATCTCCCCACAAAACAGAATACAAGATATAGGATAATGTAATTATTATTCTTTAACTGTACATTTAATACCTTGAGCTGTAACCTCACATTCTGCTTTATACTCACTTACATTGGCATGAGTGGCTGACACAGTAACAGTACCATTTACAGTTCCATCAGCCGTACAATCAAAACTTGTTGGTTCATCTACAGTTATAGTAGCATCATCTGGAGCCGTTGTATCTTGACAGTTTTGAAAAGTGGCTGCACTATTCCCTGTAGTATCTGGATTTTCAACACAGAAAGTAGTAATATCCATTGCACAACCTCTTGCAACTGGCTCAGCATAAGAAGATACTTTGGCTTTCTTTTGATACTTGATGTACTGAGGAATCGCAATAGAAGCAAGAATTGCTATAATCGCGATAACAATAAGCAGTTCGATTAGAGTAAAACCACCCTCTTTTTTACGTCTTTCTTTTAGATTTTCCATGGCTGTTACCTCCGATTAATATTTTGTATTTTTTATTGCAAGATATATGCCATTTCTATAAAGTTTTAAAAGTTTGATGATTAAAAAGCTATAAGCATTGAAAATACTTTATTATAGAAGGTATATTCTTCTTTTCAGTCAAAACATCTATGACAAAAATTGTCATTTCAACTGACAAAAATTGTCAATATTTTAATATGAGTTAGGACATGAAAATATCTGATAAACTGTATTATATTGTTTCAAAAAAAATTGGAGGATTTGTATGAGTGGATTAAAGAAAGAAGATGTAGAGAGGATGATAAAAGAAGGTGTTTCACTAAAGGGTATAGATCTTACATTTGCTGAGCTTGATGAAATAGATTTCTCAGGAGTTGATTTATCCGGCGCATCCCTTACAGGAGCTGAAATAAGAAACGCTAATTTTGAAGGAGCAAATCTGGAAGGAGCATTTATAGCAGACGCTGATTTTTCCGGCTGTAACTTTAAAAATGCAAACCTATCAAGAGCCGTTTTTCAAAGGGTACATCTTAGGAACGCAAACTTTGAAAACGCAAATATGTTTAAAGTTCAGTTAATGGTCTGCGACGCATCAGGTGCAAACTTTAAAAATGCAAACATGCAACAATCCAGACTTGAAAAAACAAGATTCAGAAGAGCCGTAATGGATAAAGCCAATATCTCTTACTCAAACATGAGAAGCACCGACTTTCAGGAAGCATCATTTATAGGAACAAACATAAGCTTCAGCGATCTTAGAAAAGCGCAACTTCAAAAAGCATGGTTTGAAAATATTAAAGCCGAGGAAGTTTTACTTTATGGAAAACCGCCGTGGATAGAAGGAAGTAAAGCAAAGCTGGATCTGGATCAAATAAAAGCTCCAAATTGGGACGACTAAATGATGGAAAGGCATCAGCCTTTCCTTTATACTTAGGAGGATAGAATGAAAAAGATCTCTTCATCAAATCTGATATTTTTACTGATAATAAGCATAGGTCTTACATACTACCTGTATCTTAAAGGTTATATATTTTCCAACTTTAAGAATATAGATCCAAAAACAGCATATACACTAATTAAAAATGAAAAAAATAAAGTATTCCTGCTTGACGTTAGAACTCCAGAAGAATATAAAGAAGAACATATCCCTGAATCTTATCTAATACCTATAGACTCTTTACCAAACCAGATTGATAAAATACCAAAAGAAAAAAAGATAATCATTTACTGTAGATCAGGAATGAGAAGTGCTTCAGCCTCAAGACTTCTATCTTCCTTAGGATATGAGGTATATAATATAACAGGTGGTATAAAATCTTGGAAAAAAGAAGGTCTCCCCGTAGAAAAATAACTACCAGTTCTTTACTCTGACAGAATTTGCAATCACAAAAGCACTACTTAGAACCATAGCTAAAGCAGCAAAGATAGGATTTAACTTGCCCATAAGAGCAAGTCCAAGTCCTATTATATTATAAATAAAAGCCCAAAACATATTCGTATATATAACTTTTCTAACTTTCTTAGCAAGTATAATCATTAAAGGAACTTTTCTCAGATCATCACCAAGAAGACTAATATTAGCACTTTCCCTTGTTAGGTCTGTTCCACATCCCATTGCAATTCCAATGTCAGCTTTTGCAAGAGCAGGTGCATCATTTATCCCGTCGCCAACCATAGCAACAGTTTTTCCCTTCTTTTTTTCTTCAGTAATTATTTTCAGCTTGTCCTCAGGAAGCAGTCCAGCATTTACCTGATCAATACCCAGTTTTTCTTTTATTATATTAGCAAAATATGGCGTATCACCTGTAAGAACAGCAAATTTTATTCTCAGTTTCTGTAAAACTCTAAAAACAACAGAAGCCTCATCCTTTATCTTTTGAGAAAAAAGGATAATTCCAACAACATTGTTATCATTAGCTATAAAAACTGGTATATTTCCTTCTTTTTCTGCTTTTTTTTCTATCGCCTCAAGCTGTGAATCAATATTAAATCCGAGTTTTTTCATAAATCTTTCACTACCTACATAAATCTTTTCACCTTCAACAACTCCCTCTATACCATAACCAAAATGAACCTTGAAATCCTCAACATCACAATCACAGTCAAAACCCCTGTCCAGACAGTATCTAACAAAACTTTTCCCAAGAGGATGCTCAGAGTTTTTTTCAAGAGCACAGACTTTCTTAACTGTATTATCGTCTAAAGCCTTCACATAGCTAACAATCATATCCCTTTCAGTTATCGTTCCCGTTTTATCAAAAAAAACCGACTTTACAGTTGACAGTTTTTCAAGGACATCTGCTCCCCTTATAATAATTCCCTCTTTCATAGCTTCTCCAAGACCAATCCAGAGAGCAAGCGGAGCACCTATACTAAAAGCGCAGGGACATGAGATCAAGAGCACGGATAAAGAAACAATCAAAGCTTTTTCAAACCCTTCCTGATAAAACCAGTAAACAAATGAACCTAAAGCCAGAATAATAACAAGGGGAAGAAAAAAGGCGGCAATTTTATCTGAAATTCTATTTATTGGAGCTTTTGAAGCTCTTATCTCTTTCATTAAATTTATAAATCTGTTTAAAGTCCAGTCTTCCAATGGTTTGTTTACTTTTATCTTAAAAAGACCATCTATATTAATAGTGCCTGTATAAATCTCATCCCCAATTTTTTTAAGAACCGGCTTGATCTCTCCTGTTAAAAGAGACTCATCAATATGACCCTGACCTTCCACAACAATTCCGTCAGCAGGTATTTTTTCACCAGGAATTATCTTTACAATGTCTCCAACTTTTATTTCATCTTTTGAAAGTTCAATCTCCTTTCCCTCCCTTATGACTGTTGCTTTCTCAGGTGAAAGTTCAATAAGCTTTTTCATAAAATTAGATGCCTTTGCTCTTGATGATGTCTCAAGATATCTTCCAAAAGTAACAAGGACAAGTATCATGGTAGCAGTTTCAAAATAAATTGAAGGTTTATCTGTAAAAACCGAGTAAACTGAAAGAAAATAAGCAGAAAAAGCACCCAAAGCTATAAGCGTATCGGTGTTAAGGTTTATCCTGCCTCCTGAAAATGAGTTTTTAAGTATAGGATATCCAAGTAAAATCATAACAGGTGTGGCAAGTATGAGAACTATATACTTGATAAAACCAGTAAACATCTGAGCTTGAGGATCATCGGGAGTAAGATGAGCTCCATATAAATATGTACTTAGCATAAAAACAAGCATTGCCAAAAAATATCCAAAACCAAACTTACCTAAAAAAGCTACGGCAGTACCTTCATCTCCTTTTAATCCTGTTGTTTTATATATTAAGTAACATCCAAAGCAACAAAAATTTTCATCCTTACCATCTATATCATATTTAACAGGCTTACCGGTTATTGGAATCCCACACTGAAAACATTCTACTGATTCATAAATAGGTTTTGTACAATCGCATTCGACTGTAGGCTTAATAGATATACCCTCTTTTCTCATATAGTTAATCCTGCTGCTCTTTTGAAAACCAATTATATCAAATTACTGAAAAAATAATATAAACAATTATCACTTGATTTCCAGTTCAGTATAAAGGATTATTTATAGAAAAGGATTAATAGGGATAGGAATAAGATAAATTAATGACCCTGGCACCGACCAACTTTCCCGACCGGTTTCCCGGCCAGTATCATAGGCGCAGGGGAGCTTAACTGCCGGGTTCGGAATGGGACCGGGTGTAACCTCCCCGCTATAGGCACCAGGGAAAAGGCAATAGAATAAGGGGCAAGTAGAGGTATTAAGAAGTAAGAGGCCAAGCCTCACGGGCGATTAGTACTGCTCGGCTCCACCCATCGCTGAGCTTCCACCTGCAGCCTATCAACCTGGTAGTCTCCCAGGGCCCTTCAGGCTCCAAAAGGAGCGGGAGTCCTTATCTTGAGGCGGGCTTCACGCTTAGATGCTTTCAGCGCTTATCCCGTAGCAGGGTGGCTACCCGGCGCTGCTCTTGGAGAACAACCGGTACACCAGAGCCTGCCCCACTCCGGTCCTCTCGTACTAAGAGTGGCCCCTCTCAAGACTCCTGCGCCCGCGGCGGATAGGGACCGAACTGTCTCACGACGTTCTGAACCCAGCTCGCGTGCCGCTTTAATGGGCGAACAGCCCAACCCTTGGGACCGGCTACAGCCCCAGGATGCGGCGAGCCGACATCGAGGTGCCAAACCCCGCCGTCGATGTGGGCTCTCGGGCGGGATTAGCCTGTTATCCCCGGAGTAGCTTTTATCCGCTGATCACACGCCCTTCCACGCGGAACGTGTGGGTCACTAAGCCCCGCTTTCGCGCCTGCTCGACCTGTCGGTCTCACAGTCAGGCACCCTTATGCCTTTGCACTCTAACGGTGGATTTCCGACCCACCTGAGGGTACCTTTGGGCGCCTCCGTTACCTTTTAGGAGGCGACCGCCCCAGTCAAACTGCCCGCCTGACACTGTCCCGGCTGTGGATCACACAGCTCGGTTAGATTACCCACGTGTCAAGGGTGGTATCTCACCGGCGGCTCCATCCCGCCCGAAAGCGGGACTTCCCTGCCTCCCACCTATCCTGCGCATGACACGCAAGCAATCAATGCCAGGGTACAGTAAAGCTTCACGGGGTCTTTCCGTCCTGCCGCGGGTAGTCGGCATCTTGACCGACACTACAATTTCGCCGGGACTCTCCTCGAGACAGCGTGGGGATCGTTGGACCATTCATGCAGGTCGGAACTTACCCGACAAGGAATTTCGCTACCATAGGACCGTTATAGTTACGGCCGCCGTTTACCCGGGCTTCGGTTCTGGGCTTGCACCCATCCCCTTAACCTACGGGCACTGGGCAGGTTTCACACCGCATACGTCCTCTTTCGAGTTTGCGCAGTGCTGTGTTTTTGGTAAACAGTCGCCCCCACCTGGTTTCTGCGACCCGCTTCCGCACCTAAAGGCACGGCGTGCGGGCACCCCTTATCCCGAAGTTACGGGGTCAATTTGCCGAGTTCCTTGAGGAGAGTTACCCCGACCGCCTTAGGCTTCTAACCCAGCCCACCTGTGTCGGTTTACGGTACGGTCAGCTGTGCTTCATCGACCGCGACGTTGTTTCTTGGCAGCCTGGAGTCACCCCCGTTGGGGAGATCTAAGTCTCCCCTCCCCTTCACGCCTCAGGCTTCTTGAGAGACGGATTTGCCTATCTCTCGCCCTAAACGCTTAGAGGAAGCAATCCATAGCTTCCCGAGGGCTATCCTTCTGCGTCACGCCTCGGCCTCCACACAGCTGGCGCAGGAATATTAACCTGCTTCCCATCGGCTACGGCTTTCGCCCTCACCTTAGGGTACCGGCTAACCCGACCCTGATTTACATTGGATCGGAAACCTTGGGCTTCCGGCGGACAGGTTTCTAACCTGTCTTCGCTGCTACTCATGCCAGGATTCTCACTACCCAGCAGTCCATCCCTCCTTCCGGTAGGACTTCACCCCGCTGGGTACGCTCCCCTACCGCTTACCTTACGGTAAGCCCGCAGCTTCGGTGGCACGCTTTAGCCCCGTTAAATTTTCGGCGCAGAGCCCCTCGACGAGTGAGCTGTTACGCACTCTTTAAAGGATGGCTGCCTCTAAGCCAACCTCCTCGCTGTCTTAGGAGCTCTACCTCCTTCCCCACTTAGCGTGCACTTGG
>Ga0256914_1004662_pt1 | contig 10166 bp, 8 predicted proteins | sample HulkmetaG_FD_191571 | JGI IMG/M metagenome (GOLD analysis project Ga0256914, IMG submission 191571) | Hydrothermal chimney microbial communities from Main Endeavour vent field at the Juan de Fuca Ridge, Pacific Ocean - Hulk | ecosystem: Environmental > Aquatic > Marine > Hydrothermal vents ...
AGGAAAACCACAAAAGTGGTGGCTTGCGCCAAAGAAAAATGAAAAAGGAGAGGGGGAAAGCGGCCGGTTGCCCGCCCGGGAGGGAATTATCCGTAGGATGCCCTGGCAAAAATTACGAATTACGAATTTGGGCCACTGATCTGCACAGATTGGCACTGATTTCCATCAACCATTAACTCTTTACCCTTACACCCTTAACCCTTCCCAATCCGGCCACCGAAGCACACCGAAAACCCCATTCAATCCCGAAGGGATGCCTACCACTTCGTGGTGGCACAATTCAACATCTAAACCAACTGACTTTCCTCCGGTGCGCCTGTCGTTCGCCATGTTTTTTGGAAAGTGGCGCCCCAGAAAAAATGCGCGTTCTGTGCGGCACTTTGCCATGAATTCTTTTTTATTTCCTTACAATTTATTATTTTACGGCAAGCAAAATTTGGGACGGACAAAATTGGCAGAGAAGCAGGACTTTAAAACCGCGGAAATTCCGGACTGCAACGTGCGTTTGGGGCGTTGGCACTACCGCATCGAAAGGAATCTATTCGGTGGATTGGAGATGCAAAAAAGAAGAAACACGGAACCGACGTTTGGAAAAAATGCGTAAAATGATTTTAAAAGTGAAAAGTAACTGTTAAAAAACAAAAGAAAAGGCGGGATGTATGAGATATTTAGCAATTTTGTCTTTAATTATTTTTCAGGCACTCTGGGCAGGGGAGAATCCCCAAGCGCGATTTTTGATTTATGAAGATGGTAAATACGGATTTATTGATGCTCAGGGAAATGAAGTAATCCCTCCTCAGTTCGAACGGTGTGCCCCATTTCAGGAAGGACGCGCGCGCTTTTTTGCCGCCGGAAAGTGGGGTTTTATCGATGCAAACGGAAGGGCGGTTGTTCCGGCAATTTACGATGAAGCGATGAATTTTTCCGAGGGATTAGCCGCTGTGCGCAAGGGGCGCTTGTGGGGCTTTATCGATAAAAATGGCTCTGTTGTTGTTCCTTTTAACTACACCAATGCTTTACGTTTTAAAGAGGGATTGGCGCCGGTCAAAATGGCCTACCGTTTAGGCTTCTTCTGGATTAATCGCGGGTATGGCTATATCAATTCGCAAAATGAAATTGTTATTCCTCCCCGCTATGACTACGCGTATTCTTTTTCCGACGGATTAGCTGCGGTCAACTACACTAAAAAAATTCTGTACATCATTCCCATTTACGAAAAACGTGAGTTCATTGATCATGAAGGAGAAGTACGCATTTCCGCCAACAATTACAAAGGGCTGACCAGTTTCTCGGAAGGTCTGGCCCGCTTTCAGGAAAAGAACATGATCGGATTTATTGACACTACCGGGCAGGTGATAATCGAGCCTCAGTTCCAGCGAGCATCCCAGTTTTCCGAGGGATTGGCAGCGGTTAAATTGGACAAATGGGGTTTTGTGAACAAAGCAGGTAAGTTGGTTATTCCCCCGCAGTACGATTACGCATTCTCCTTTTCGGATAGCCTGGCCGCCGTGCGACGGGACAACAAATGGATGTTCATTAATCACGAGGGCAAAGTGGCCGTTAAAGGCCTGTTCGAGAACTGTACCAGCTTTAAAAACGGGCTGGCCAATGTGTTGATCAACGGGAAATCGTGCTACATCAATAAAAATGGCGAGATTGTCTGGCAAAGCAAATAATCGGGCTCTTGTCTCAATCGATCGCCGCAAGTAAACTGTTAATCATGAAAGAAACAGATAACGGTGGGCACAATGAAACGAAGAAAATTTTTGCTTTTTCTGGGAGGCAGTGCCGTGTTAGGATTGGGGGCCTTCCGCTGTAGGGAAAAATCGGATCGGATGACCCGCTGGATTTGGATGTCGAGCAATTGCGCGTGGACCGATGATGATTGGCGGAAGCATCTGGATAGGTTACACAAGCACGGAATTGACCGGGTTCATTTGTGCGTGTATACCGGAAATAAAGCGTTTTTTCACAATACCTTGTTAACCGAAACCCCTTGCGATGTATTGCAACGGGTGCTGCCACTGGCAAAAGAGCGGGGCATGTATGTTCATGCCTGGATTTGGGTACTTCACAACAATTCAAAACAGCTTATCGAAAGACACCCGGATTGGTATGTGATTAACCGTCTGGGAAAATCCACAGTGACTGACCCTCCGTATGTTCCGGACTACCGCTGGTTGTGCCCATCCAAACCTCAAGTGCGAGATTACCTTCTTAAAGTTGTGCGTGAACTGGGGGCATACGAAGATTTGGCCGGTATTCACCTGGACTACATTCGCTTTCCGGATGTGATTTTGCCCGTGGGGCTGCAACCCAAATACCACCTTACCCAAACCGAAGAATTACCGCAATTTGATTATTGCTATTGTCCGACCTGTCGCCAGCAGTTTAAAAAGAAAACGGGAATCGATCCGTTACAGCTAAAACAGCCGGCGAAAAACCGCCAATGGGTACAATTCAGAGAAGACCAGATAACTAATCTGGTGAAATTGCTGGCTGCGGAAATTCGTAAATTCGGGAAAAGTCCTACGGCTGCGGTGTTTCCTACGCCGAGTCTGGCCCGGAAATTGGTGCGCCAAAATTGGCCTCAATGGCCACTGGACGCAATTTTTCCCATGATGTATCATGGTTTTTACAATGAACCGGTTCAGTGGCTTGAAAAAGCCACTCACCAAGATTTGCAGGCCATTCCTGCAAACGAAAAGCTGTATCCCGGGCTGTTTTTACCACATTTTACTCCTAAAGAATTGAAACTTGGCCTGGAGTTAATTCGCAGAGCCGGAGCGCCCGGTTTTGCGTTGTTTGATTACGGACTGTTGACGAAAAAACCGGAATTCTGGCAAATACTTTGAGGAGACAAGGCGTGGCAACATTCTTGACCAAACCTTACTTGCTAATTAATAAAATTCAACCATACGCCTGGGGCACAAAAAATGAACAAGCCTTTATTCCCAAACTTTTGGGCATGGAACCGGAGCCAAACAAACCTTATGCCGAGTTGTGGATGGGCATGCATCCCAAGGCCCCTTCTTTGGTAAGAACCTCCCGGGGCGATGTTCCATTGGGTGATTTTGTGCGTTCTTATCCCAACGAAGTTTTGGGGGAGCGGGTAGTGCAACAATTTGGCACTCAGCTTCCGTTTTTGTTCAAAGTGCTTTCTGCGGCCGAGGCACTTTCTATTCAGGCCCATCCCGATAAAGAGCAGGCCGTGCGTTTGCATGCCCGTGATCCCGAGCATTATCCGGACGATAACCACAAACCGGAAATTGCCATTGCTCTGGACGAATTAATCGCTCTGGTGGGTTTTTGTCCTGTTGATGCTTTGCTGCAAACCCTTGCTACCTATCCGGAGATCCGTGGCTTTGTGGGGGCAAAAAGGGTTGAAACCCTTGCCGCCGCCCGCAAAAGCGAACAAAAAGAAGCCCTGCGCCTTTTGTTTGCGACTCTCATGAACCGGGGAGACGATGAACCGCAGGCTCTGGAGCACACGCTCACAGAGCTGGAAAAGCGTTTACGCCATCAAAAAACATTAAGCGAAAAAGAAGTGCTCTTTCTGGAATTGCGTAGCAAATACGGCACGGATATCGGTTTGTTGGTTATTTTCTTTCTTAATTTACTTCATCTGAAAAAAGGGCAGGGCGTCTTTTTAAAGGCCGGTGTGCCCCATGCCTACATTCGTGGCAATATTGTGGAGTGCATGGCCAATTCCGACAATGTGGTACGTGCCGGCTTAACACCCAAGTTTAAAGATATTAAAACATTGGTTGAAATTTTAACTTACGAAGCCGCCGAAGTGGACGTGTTCACACCGCCACGAAACAGAGAGTTTGTTTACCGGGTGCCGGTGTCCGAATTTTCCATTGCCCACTGGCAATTAACGCAAAACGAAAAAATTGAGCACCGCGTGGACAGTGTCGAAATTTTGTTGGCAATCGAGGGAGCGTTCCTTTTGCGCTATGGCAATGACGCAGCACTACCGTTAAAAAAAGGCGAATCGTTGCTCATTCCGGCGGCCTTGCAAAATTACAGTCTGCAGGCACTTGACGAGGGAGAAGCGTTTTGTGCGTTTGTCCCGTAATGCTTTCGTTGCAGGCATCCGCTTGCATTTAATCCCCTTTAACGCATTGGCCTGGCAATTGGCAGAACAGGAGAAAATTTGCAAACGGTGTTGCGACAGCCCGGGGAAGGTGCGGCACGGCCAAACGTTCTTTGAAACGTTTATCACAGCGTTTTCCGAGAATGGATTTAATGGAATGGATTGTGCTAAAAGAGACTAAGGTAACTTACTTTGCAGTTAATTTTGGCACGTTTGAACTAAGGACGTTTAAACTGTTTTGAACAAGGAAGAAAAAGGAAGGAACCGATGAAGTTGATTGATTCCGAAAAATTTAAACGCAACATCGACGGCTACGAGGTAGGGTTGTACACCCTGCGCAATAAGAATGGCACGACAGCACAAATAACCAATTATGGCGCACGGCTGGTCAGCTGGTTTTTGCCCGATTCTCAGGGTAAAACGGTTGATGTGGTTTTAGGCTACGAAACACTGGATGCGTATTTGAAAGATCCCTTTTATTTCGGAGCCACGATCGGCCGTTACGCTAACCGCATCGCCCAGGGACGCTTCCACCTGTACGGCAGCGATTACCAGCTTACACAAAACGAAAAGCCGCATCACCTGCACGGGGGAGAGAAAGGCCTCCATCGCCAATTTTGGTTTGTCAATCATTACCGGGAAAATGAAATCGAGATGCACACGTCCAGCTTTGACGGAGACGACGGTTATCCCGGCCGCATTTCAGTCACCATGATTTATCGTCTGCGCGAAGATGACGCGTTGCACATTTTGTTTACGGCCACTACCGACAAACCGACTATTTTGAATCTGACCAACCACGCCTATTTTAATCTGCACGGGGAGGGAAATGGGACGATTCTGGATCATCAATTAATGGTGCAGGCCGATTATTTTACTCCGGTAGATACCGCCAGCATTCCCACGGGCGAAGTGGTTTCGGTAAACGACAGCCCGTTTGATTTTCGTGAATTTCGTACGATCGGAGAAAAGATTCGCCTCAACCACGAACAGCTCCGGATCGGAAAAGGGTATGACCATAATTTTGTGATTCGCAACGGGGAAACGCGTGTGAAAGAGATGGCAGTTCTGCGGGACACAGGCAGCGGGCGTGCTTTGCGCGTTTTTGGCTCTCAGCCGGGATTGCACGTGTACACCGGCAATCGGCTGAATGATGTCCGTGGCAAACACGGCCACATTTATTCCCGACATGCGGGTGTGTGCCTCGAAGCGCAATTTTTTCCGGATTCCCCCAACCATCCCCATTTTCCCCTGACAATTTTGATGCCGGAACACGTCTACCGTCATGAAATTATTTACAAACCGGAGAGATGAGACATTGCCGGGAAATGATTTGCCGAAAACGGAGACGGATTTCAGAAAAAATAATTTTTTTATTGCATTAATTTGATCTAAATCATAAATTGGCGACGCAGTGTTTATTAACCATTTAATTTTTGGAGGAGGGCCTACGATGTCAAGGATCTTCAAATTGTTACTCATTACCGTATTTGCACTTGGTTTAATTGCTTGCGGCGGCCAGAAAAAAGCGGAAACCAAAGCTCCGGCAGCGAAAACCGAAGTCGCTAAACCGGACACCACACAGCAAGATACGACAGCGGCCAAAGCAGACACGACGCAAAAAGCGGAAGAACAAAAGTAAACGCTTGTTGTTACGGAAACGGTTTTTGGAAGAGGCTGACCTAATAAGGCAGCCTCTTTTTTTTGGCAACACCTTAACGGAAAATTTAAAATTACGTTTGCAGCGCGACCGTTCCACGCGCAAGTTGCATTTTTTACTGCAGAAAGGAATAACGGATGAACATGAAAGATTTTTTGCGCAGTTTGGAGCTTTTCAAAAAACTTTCGGACGATGAATTGCAACACATCGAAACCTATCTTGCCCAAAAAACATTTTCACCCGGGCAACATCTTTTTCGGGAGAATCAACCGCGCGAGGCGGTTTTTTTGATTTATGACGGAAAGGTGGAGCTGTACAAATCCACGCCCATGGGTGAAGAAAAACGACTGGCCCTTTTCGGCAAAAATGATTTTTTGGGTGAAGGTGCCTTGCTCGATGACGATCCCCATTCCACTTCGGCCCGTGTTTTGCAACCCTCGGTTATTTTTACGATTAATGTGCGTAGTTTCAAAGCACACCTGGCAGAGCACCCGGAACTAAGTGCCAAAATTCTTTCCAATACGGCGGGTGTCATTGCCCGGCGCATGCGTCAGGCGACCACTCATGTCGCAACGCTGGCCAGTCAGTATCTTTCCGGGAAAACCCGCAAAGAACACGATTTATTAGGCGAGCGGGATGTCCCGGCCGAAGTGTATTACGGCATTCAAACACTGCGCGCTGCGGAAAATTTCAATATTACCGGCATCAGTATTTCGCATTACCAAAGCCTGATCGAAGGTCTGGCTATGGTAAAAATGGCTGCGGCACGGGCTAATTTTGATTTGGGGTTGCTGGACAAGAAAATAGCGGATGCTATCGAACAAGCCTGTCAGGAAATTATCGACGGAAAGTGGCACACCTATTTTGTGGTCGATGGCATTCAAGGCGGCGCGGGTACTTCTACCAACATGAATGCCAATGAGGTTATTGCCAACCGGGCCCTGGAGATTATGGGATACGAAAAAGGGCAGTATCAACATTGCCATCCCAACAATCACGTGAATTTGTCGCAATCGACCAACGATGCCTATCCCACGGCTCTTAAAATCGCCATTTACCGCAGCACACAAAAATTGATCGATGTATTAAACGATCTGGTTCGGGCTTTCAAGAACAAGGGAGAGGCGTTTAAAGATGTCATCAAAATCGGCCGGACCCAATTGCAGGATGCCGTGCCCATGACCCTGGGGCAGGAGATGGATGCCTACGCCAGCACACTGGAAGAAGAAATCGAACGATTGCAGCAAAACGCCAATTTGTTTCTGGAAGTGAATATGGGAGGCACAGCCATTGGTACGGGCATTAATACGCATCCCAAATATCGGGAGCGGGTGATCAAACATTTGCGAGATGTGACCGGTTTGCCGTTTAAATTGGCTCCGAATCTGGTGGAAGCCACGCAGGATACCGGCGCCTTTGTCATGTATTCTTCGGCCCTTAAACGGCTGGCCGTCAAGTTGTCCAAAATTGCCAGTGATTTGCGCTTGCTTTCTTCCGGCCCACGGGCCGGTCTGAACGAGATCAATCTGCCCAAAATGCAACCTGGCTCTTCGATCATGCCCGGAAAGGTGAACCCGGTTATTCCCGAAGTGGTAAACCAAATCGCCTACAAGGTAATCGGCAATGATTTGACCATTACGATGGCGGCCGAAGCGGGACAATTGGAACTGAACGTCATGGAGCCGGTCATTGCGCAAAGCTTGTTCGAAAATATTGAAATCTTGAAAAACGGCATGATCACCTTCAAATACCGTTGCGTGGACGGCATAACGGCAAACGAAGAACGCTGCCGGGAGATGGTGCAGAAAAGCATTAGCCTGATTACGGCTTTAAATCCGGTGCTTGGGTACGAAACCTGCACCGCGCTGGCCAAAGAAGCTCTGGAAAGCGGTAAAGGCGTGTATGAATTGGTGCTGGAGAAAGGCCTTTTGCCCAAAGACGAATTGGATGAATATTTAAAACCGGAAAACATGATTGCACCGCGGGAATGGAATCGTTAAACCCGCCGATGCGTCGTTCAAGCCGTGAAGAACCGCGTTGCTTTTGGAATTGGGCAGCATGGAGACAAAAAATTAAGCATTAAAATCATCTCCGGGATGCCTTTCCCGTGGGGCACTTTGTGGCGGCGGAACCGGCGAACGCGACTTAAAGGTTGTGCTGCAAAAGTGCTAAACCGATGTGGAAATGCGTACTAATTCAATCATTCAATTGCGCTACCGGCATTAACAGGCCGTAACACGACTTTGCGGAACAAGATAAAATAATTTGTGTTTTACCAGTAAAACAAGTAATTCAAAGGAAATAATGGCCAAGGAATTTAAACTGGTTTCGCCTTACAAGCCTCAGGGCGATCAACCACAGGCTATTAAAGAATTGGTAGATGGCCTGCGTCGCGGGGAACGTTTTCAGACCCTGCTGGGGGTGACGGGCAGTGGTAAAACGTTTACCATGGCCAATGTCATCGCACAGGTCAATCGTCCGACGTTGATTATTTCGCACAATAAAACTCTGGCCGCTCAGCTTTACGGTGAGTTCAAAGGCTTTTTCCCGGAAAATGCGGTAGAGTACTTCATTAGCTACTACGATTACTACCAGCCGGAGGCCTACATTCCCAGTACCGATACCTACATCGAAAAAGATTCGTCCATTAATGACGAGATCGATCGTTTGCGTTTGAAGGCGACCAGCTCGTTGCTTTCACGGCGCGATGTGATTGTGGTGGCCAGCGTCAGTTGTATTTACGGCATTGGCTCGCCGGAAGATTACCTGAACATGCTGGTCATCATCAAAAAGGGGGAATTTTACGAACGTTCCGCGCTGCTCATGAAGCTGGTAGACATTCAATACGCACGCAACGATTTTGATTTTCAGCGGGGGACCTTTCGTATTCGCGGCGATATTGTGGATGTATTTCCCGCGTACGAAGAATTTGCCTATCGCATCGAATTTTTTGGCAACGAGGTGGATCGTATTAAAATCATCGATCCGCTTACCGGGCGTGCCCTGGAAGAAACCGACCAGGCGGTGATTTTTCCGGCCAAACATTTTGTTACACCAACGGAAAAATTAAAACGGGCCATTGTTAGCATCCGGCAGGAACTGGAAGAGCGTCTCAAAGAGTTACGGGCGCAAAACAAACTTCTGGAAGCACAACGTTTGGAGATGCGCACCAATTTTGATCTGGAGATGATGCAGGAAATCGGCTATTGTTCGGGCATCGAGAATTATTCGCGCCATCTGTCCGGGCGGCCGCCGGGCATGCCGCCGTACACACTCATCGATTTCTTTCCGGATGATTTTTTAATGATTATTGACGAGTCACACCAGACCATTCCTCAAATCCGTGCCATGTACAACGGCGACCGCTCCCGTAAAGAAACGTTGGTGGAGTACGGCTTTCGTTTGCCCAGCGCGCTGGACAACCGTCCTTTAAAATTTCATGAGTTCGAACAAAAGATTAATCAGGTTATTTTCGTTTCGGCCACGCCGGCGGATTACGAACTGGAGAAGTCGGGTGGCGTGGTCGTGGAGCAGGTAATCCGCCCCACCGGACTGGTCGATCCCGAAATCGAAATTCGCCCGGTTGCCACGCAAATCGACGATTTGATTCACGAAGTAAAGGAACGGGTAAAAAAAGGCGAACGGACGTTGGTCACCACTTTAACCAAACGTATGGCCGAAGATTTGACCGATTACTTGCAGGCGGCCGGTATTCGCGTGCGGTATTTGCATTCCGAAATCGATGCGCTGGAACGGGTGGGCATTGTGCGGGATTTACGCCTGGCAGAGTTTGATGTTCTGGTGGGCGTGAATTTGTTGCGGGAGGGTCTGGATTTGCCGGAGGTTTCGTTGGTGGCCATTCTGGATGCGGATAAGGAAGGATTTTTACGTTCGTACGTTTCTTTGATGCAAACCGCGGGGAGGGCAGCGCGCAATGTGGGAGGCAAGGTCATTTTTTACGCGGATCGCATGACTGATTCCATGCGCAAGACAATCGAAGAATCGAACCGTAGGCGCAAAAAACAGATGGAATACAACCGAAAGATGGGCATTACACCCCAGACCATTTTTAAAACGGCCGAAGAAATTATGCGCACCACCTCGGTGGCCGATGTGCGTAAAAGTTTGCCTAAGGTCGTGGCCGAGCCGTCTGTCGAATACGGCGATCACCTGAGCCGCGAAGAGTTGATTGACCGCTTGACCAAAGAAATGCAAACGGCAGCGGCCAATCTGGAGTTTGAACGTGCCGCGATTTTACGCGACGAGATCAAACGTCTAAAAAAACTGCGTAAGAAATAATCAACGCATTTGGCGGAGCAATGCCGTTAGGCCACCAACGCAGGGCGGGGGAATATGAATTACGAATTATCCGTAGGATGCCTGCCCCGAAGGGGCCACTTCGTGGTG
>Ga0256914_1004663_pt1 | contig 10165 bp, 10 predicted proteins | sample HulkmetaG_FD_191571 | JGI IMG/M metagenome (GOLD analysis project Ga0256914, IMG submission 191571) | Hydrothermal chimney microbial communities from Main Endeavour vent field at the Juan de Fuca Ridge, Pacific Ocean - Hulk | ecosystem: Environmental > Aquatic > Marine > Hydrothermal vents ...
CAATCTTTTTCCTTTTCTTCTTCCGAGACAGGCTTAAACCCTTGTTCTAGAAGAAACTCTATGACTTCTTGCTCTTCTGTTCTTCTTCGAACCATTTAAGGTACCTTTCAATCAAAAATTCGTATTCCTTTTTGGTTCGTTGATAGCCAAGCTCAAAATAGCGAAGATAGCAAGGCTCATGTCGAGGCCGCCGAGGGCCGCCTCAGGTGTATTCGCGGAAGAGGAGATCGTGAAGGGCCGGGCGAAAGGCCTTGATCTTGACATTTTCCCTCGTGGGATGAACCCGGTTGGTCAAAAGGACGATGATCATGGCCCTTTCGGGATCGATCCAAAAGGAAGTCCCAGTAAAACCCAGGTGCCCAAGGGCCTTTCGGGAAATAAGGCCCCCGGCACTTGAGCCTTCTGGACTAGGGCGATCAAAACCAAGGGCCCAGGTGCCAGCCTCACTCCGCCACTCCCAAAAGATCCGAACCAAATCTTTGGTAAGAAAGGAGGACTCTTCTCCAAAATAGGCCAGAAGGAGTCTCTCAAGCAGGGCCAGGACCGCCTCCGCCGAGCCAAATAGCCCGGCTTGGCCGGCTACGCCACCGATGACCCAGGTGTTTTCGTCATGGACCTCGCCCCGAAGGAGCTTCCCCCGCCAGGGACAGATTTCCGTAGGGGCCAGACGAGAAAGATCAATACCTTGTTTACGAGGGATAAACATAAGCTCAGGCCTTCTTTGTTCAAACAATAATCCCAAGGTTTCCTCAAAGAAGAGATCGAGTTTCTTCCCAGTTCCCTTAGTGATCAGTTGGCCGAGCAGAAAAAACCCTAAGTCGCTATAGATTTGTTTCTTACCCACGGGATAGCTCGGTGGTTCGGCCAAGATCCAATCTTCAAGGAGCTGGCCACGGTCTTCAAACGGATAGGTGATGAGTTTGGCAAAATAGGGCCGATGGGCGGGAAAGCCGGCGGAATGAGAAAGTAAATGAAAGAGGCGTACCTCGTGAAACCAAGGCGGGGCCTCGAAATAATCTGCTGGTCGGCTCTCAAGACTTAAGACCCCTTCGCTTATGAGGCGCATCAGACAAAGGGTGGTGGCCAAAGGTTTGGTAAGGGAGGCCAGATCATAAATGGTTTCCGGATGATTGGCCTCAAGTTTGGGTACCCAGGCACGCCAGCCAAAGGCCTCAAGCCAGACTCGCCCTTCCTGCCAAAGGGCCAAGACCGCTCCGGGGAAAACCCTTTCCGCCACTCCTCGGGCCATCATGGCCCGAATCGTCGGTTTAAACCTCAAGTGATCGACGTGGTTTGACCTCAATTTGTTGGCGAATCCTTCGGAGTTCTTCGAGGTCAAAGAGGTATTTTTCTCCACAAAAGTCACAAGAGATCTCGGCTGGTTGTCCTCTTTTGATTAATTCGTCGATTTCTTTTGGCCCCATGGCAATCAAGGCCCGTTCCGCCCGTTCTCGGGAACAACGACATCGATACTGAAGGGGTCTTATTTCTAAGATCTCGACCTGCTCGGGGCCAAAGATGCGTTTCAAGATCTCCTCCGGGCTGAGGCCTTCTCGCAAAAGGGTGGTTACCGGCGGTAAATCAAGAAGGGCCTTTTCGGTAGCGCTTATCTCTTCCTCACTTGCCTGGGGCATGGTCTGGATCAGGAAGCCCCCGGCGGCGGCCACGGTGTTGTCCTGTTCGACAAAGACTCCTAAGGCTACCGCTGAGGGAATCTGCTCGGAAACGGTCAGGTAATAACTCAGGTCCTCGGCAATCTCACCGGAGATAAGCTGAGTTGAGCCTTGATAAGGTTCTTTGAGCCCTAAGTCCCTGATCACAGAGATAAATCCATTGCGCCCCACGGCTTGACCGACCAGAAGCTTACCCTTTTGGGGAGTGAGGTGGATGTGGGGTCGCTGAACCAGTCCTCGAACATTACCCTCGGCATCGGCCTCGGCGATGATCTCCCCCAGGGGCCCGCCGCCGTTTATCTGGATCATGACCCGGCCTGTCTTGAGATCAGCCCCGAGAAGAGCGGCAGCGGTAAGGGCTCGGCCTAAGGCCGCGGTAGCCGTGGGAGAAGTGCGGTGGCGATTCCTGGCCTCCTCGACCAGGTCTTTGGTATCCGCGGCAAAGATCCGAAAGGCACCATTTTGGGCTAGACCTCGAACCACGTAACTCACCTTGGCCTCCTAGTCCTGGGTAATAAGCTTTGAAAGCTCTTCCGAGCGCTTGGTAGCGGCCTCCACCGCCTCCATTACCGTGGCCGAAAAGGCCCCTTCAGCCATGGCCTTAACCCCAGCAATAGTGGTCCCCCCGGGAGAAGTGACCATAGCCTTTAGTTGATATGGATCGCGCTTGGTCTCTTTCATCAGCTTGGCTGTCCCAAGGACGGTCTCTACCGCTAATCTTTCGGCCACCGGCCTAGGAAGGCCTACCTTTACTCCGCCGTCAACCAAGGCCTCTATAAAGAGGGCTACAAAGGCTGGCCCACTGCCGGAAAGCCCGGTCACCGCGTCAAAATAGACCTCAGGGAGTTCCAGACATTCGCCTAAGGCCGAGAGGATCTCTCTGGCCAGGGCCAAGTCTTCAGCCGTGGCCCTTTGGCCAGGGGTATAGGCCGAGATCCCAGAAAGGACCAGGGCTGGGGTATTGGGCATGACCCTGATGACCCTAGTCCCTTTGGGTAAGCGTCTTTCTAAAAAGAGCAAAGGGATTCCGGCGGCAATGGAGATGATCAAATGATGCGAAGGATTAACCACCGGCGAGATCTCTTCTAAGACCCCAGCCAGGACTTGGGGTTTGACCGCCAGGACAACGATTTCCACCTCTTTGACCAGGGCGGGGTTGCTTTCTAAGGCCGTCACTTTATAGGTTTTAGCCAGATAGTCTCGGCGTTCGGGCAGTGGTTCAGAGACCAGAATTTGTTCCGGCTGAACGGTCTTTGAGGCCAGGAGGCCTTTGATCATGGCCTCGGCCATCTGCCCCCCACCGATAAACCCAAGCCTCTTCTCTAACGCCATAATTCCTCCTTCGGTCTCTTTTCACCCTATCATGCTTTCTTCTCCGTGCAGCTTGCAGAAGACGTTCTTGTCCAAAAACAGAACGAATTTCAGATCAAGGACGAGATTATCGCCGCAAAGTAGCCTTAAGACGCAAAGGATTCAGCAGTAAATCAAGGGCATCAAGGATATTAGAGACCAAGATATTGGCCACAAATAAAGTCTCGCGGGCTACGCCTTCGTTTAGGAGCACCGCTACCCCTAAGGCAGCGGCCTCTAACATAAGGCTATCGTTCCGCCCATTGCCAAAGGCCACCACCTTGTCTTCCCCAAGCCCCTTAACAAATTCCAACTTGGCCTTGTCTTGATCCCCTTCAGGCAAGATGGTGATCTCACAAGGGCTATCTTTTAGGGCCTCCTTGACCTTACCGAAGGTGTCAGCGGTGATCACATAAATCTTGAGCTTATCTGCCAGTTTTTCCAGGCGTTCTTTCACCCCGGGGATGAGGTTACCATCCACCGCCATGGTGCCGTTGAAATCCATGACCAAGTATTCCAAACGAAGTTCTTCACCACCAGGGATCTTTACCTGGATCATCTAACCCTCCTCAAAGTTCTATTCGTTTGATCCGGGCGGCATGACATTGGATGTTCACCGCCACCGGTAAACTGGCAATATGGGTGGGGAAGGCCTCGACATGGACCGCCAAGGCTGTGGTCTGTCCGCCGAAACCAAGGGGCCCAATGCCCAGACGATTAATGGCCGAAAGGAGTTCGGCCTCGAGTTCGGCCACCTCCGGTCGCAAAGAAGGGGTACCCAAAGGGCGACACAGGGCCTCTTTGGCCAATAGGGCCGCCTTTTCAAAGGTACCACCAAGGCCCACGCCTACTATCACCGGGGGACAGGGATTGGGACCGGCCTCAGCCACGGTTTCCAGGACAAATCGTTTGACTCCTTCAAGCCCCGCCGCCGGGGGGAGCATAGTCAGACGGCTCATGTTTTCACTACCACAACCCTTGGGTAAAAGGATAAATCTAAGCCGGTCTCCTGGGACTATCTTTAGGTGAATAATGGCCGGGGTATTGGTGCCGGTATTTTTTCGCGTGATCACATCAGCCACGGACTTGCGCAAGAAACCCCGCTCATAGCCCTGCTTTACCCCCTCATTGATGGCTTCCTCAAGCCCTTTGACCCGTACTTCTTCTCCTAATTCAACAAAGACCACCGCCACCCCTGTATCCTGACAGATGGGCAGGTGTTCTCTTCGGGCAAGGGTAGCGTTTTCCAAAAGGATATCCAAGGTCTTGCGTGCCAGAGGAGAAGGTTCCTTCGCTTTGGCCTCACGTAGGGCCTCTTCCACCTCTGGGGGAAGATCACAACAGGCCTCGATGACCCCCTGGGCCACGGCTTCGATGATCTTTTCACAGGCAATTTCTCTCATAGCCTTTCGCTTAACATAGGAAAACCAAACGGAAAAGGGCTGGTTAAGAGACCTCCAAAAAGATTCGGCCTTCTTTTTCTTTGAAAATTAGAGACAAGTCCTTTATTACTTACGGAAATGAAAATCCTTGCCTTTCAAGGAAGCCCTAGAAAGGGCGGAAATACCGATCTTTTGCTCGATGCCTTCCTAAAAGGGGCCAAAGAAGCCGGGGCTAAGACAGAAAAGATTTATCTGGCCAAGGTCAGGATTACCCCTTGTCTCGAATGTGGCCAGTGCGATCAGACCGGAATATGTGTCATCGAAGACGATATGACCCGGATTTACCCCAAAATCGAGGAGGCTGACCTTATCGTTATCTCTTCCCCGGTCTTTTTTTACAACCTTACGGCCTACACCCAGGCCTTGATAGAAAGGGCCCAGGCCTATTGGGTCCGAAGATACGTCTTAAAAAAACCGCCTCCTTTGGGAAAAGAAAGGCTTGGTCTCCTTTTTTCCATAGGGGCCACCAAAGGCCCTCGATTATTTGAGGGCATGATCCGGGTAGTACGCTATTTTTTCGAGGCCATCTATGCCCGATACGAAGGTGGGCTTTTTTATCGGGGAATAGAAAAAAAGGGGGCCATCCTTGAACATCCCAAGGCCTTAGCCGAGGCCTTCCATCTGGGCCGATCGATTAATCTTCCTCCCTCAGAGTGGCCGGTGACGAGGAGCCTCTCCCCTTGATCTAAGCTTTACGGTCAAGACAGAGTTCTACCACCATCTGAGTCCCGTCAACCTTAAAGGGCATGGCCATGCGTTGGCTCTGACAGAGAGGGGTTACGGTGTGTTTCTCACCGGTGATGATCACCGGTACGGCGGCCTGGAGGGAAATGCCCTGTTGTTCAAAACGCCGCCTAAAGGACCCACAGATCTGATTGGCCAGCTCCCCGGCGGCATCCCGGACCTCTTCGTCTATTTCTGTTGGGGTGGTGCCGAAGAGACTGGAAACAATCTTGAAAATACATTCTTTGGTAAAGGTTACGGTAAGCATCCCGGTAAAACCGGAACCAGCCAGGCCGTTTATGGCCGAGATCTCGCCTAAGGCCTCGGGTTCCTTCCGAACAAAGGGTTTTCCGGCCTCAGGGGCCTGGCCGGTGTAAGCAGAGATTACCTCTTTGACCGATTCTTCCAGGGCTTCAAAGATGGTGATGCCCATTGATGCCTCCTCGTATTGATGCGGTCTCTAAATTCTTCGGAAAAAATCGGCCTTTTCTTGATGAGAAAAGTCTAGAGCAAGACTTAAAGCTTCTCTAATCGAAGCCGAAAAGTTATGAAGCAGTCTCCATCCATTAAAAATTTTTCCCCAAGGAGGGCCAAATGAAGGGATATTATGATCTTTCTCTCAAGTATAAAATTCTGATCCCTTTCCTTGCGGCTGCTTTTCTCCTTTCTCTCATCTCCTTTTGGTACACCTCTTTGGCTACCAAACGCTTAATCTTACGCGCCGGAAAAGAACAAGTTTCAGATAGCGTTTCTACTCTTAAGAAGAGTATCGATGAGGCCTTGACCGCAGAGACCATCCTTGTTGATACCGTTTCACAGATAAGCCGAGTCCAACAAGATATAGCTTCCAGGGATCGTCAAGCCCTGTTGGAGCTAGTGAGGCCTATTCTTAAGAAGGCCAAAAAACATTCTGGGCTTGATTTCGCCCTCCATTTTCATACCCCGGATGGTCGTTCCTTTTTGCGAACGTGGAATCCCAACGATTACGGAGATGATCTTACCAGCTACCGCCCTATGGTAGCGGCCATCCTTCAGAGTCACCAACCTGAAGAAGGGATCGAGATTGGACATCACGGCTTAGCTGTACGGGCCATTGCTCCTATTTTTTATCAAGGTAAATACGTTGGTAGTGTCGAAGCTGAAATCCCTATGGAAGAAATTTTTCGTCTAGCCAGTGGAGAAGAGAATGCCATGGCGGCCTTTGTGACTCCAGAAACAGCTCGTTTTATAAAGGAAGAGTTGTTAGGAGAAAGGGTAGGAGAATTTCGACTGGCCTCTTCTTTCAAAAAGATAAAACCAGGGGCTGTTACTCCAGAAATTCTGCAGCAAGGACTTAAGGGAGAAAGAGAAAAAATGTTCAAAGACTACGGTCTAGGCCTTGAACCGATCAAAGACTTTGAAGGCAAGACTATCGGCGTCTTGGTGGTAGGGCGAGATCTTTCCGATCTGGCTGCCTTGGCCGCCAAGACTATCAAACAAAGTTTATTGACCATGAGCCTGGCCTTTTTAGCAGCTTTAGCCATGGCCCTCTGGTTGGCCCGTGCCCTTAGTCGACAGCTTTCTCTTGCGGTGCACCGTATGGAAGATATCGCTCAGGGTGAAGGGGATCTGACCAAAGAACTTCCCATCACCGGACAGGACGAAATGGGCAAACTCTCCAAGGCCTTCAATCTCTTCCTCGATAAGTTGCGTCGGCTGGTTAAACGCCTGAAGGACCAAGTGGTCCACATTGCTCATACCTCAGACAGACTGGAAGACGCCGCCCACGCCCTGGAAGAAGGAGTCAATCTAGTCGAAAGCCAGACCGACCGCATTGCCGATACCAGTCGTTCTCTGGCCGGGCGAGCCGATGAGGTCCACCAGATGATCACCGAGATGGAACGGGCAGTAGCTGAGATCTCGCAACAAACTTCCAACGCAGCCAATATCGCCAATGAGGCCCAAGAAAAGGTCCGGCTGGTGGCCCAGGTAATCGAAGAGCTCGGGCAAGGGTCTAAAGAGATCGGCGAAGTGGTAAACTTTATCAACTCCATTGCCGATCAGACCAATCTCCTGGCTTTAAACGCCACCATTGAGGCCGCTCGTGCGGGAGAGGCGGGCAAGGGTTTTGCCGTGGTGGCCAACGAGGTCAAAGAGCTGGCCCGGCAGACCGGCGAGGCCACCGAGGACATTGCCCAGAAGATCAGAGGTATCCAGGAGGCCTCTGATCGGGTGGTCCAGTCCATCCAGCAAATCTCGGAGGTGATCTCCCAGATCAGCGAGGTCTCCGGGACCATTGCCGCGGCGGTCGAAGAACAAACGGCCACGGTCTCTGGAATCTCCGAAAACATGACCAATGTGGCCCAACAGGCCGAAGGGCTCTCGGCCCTGGTGCCGGAAATGAAAAAGGCGGCGGAATTGACCAGAGAAAGTATGAACCGAGTAAAAGAGGAACGCGAAAAACTGGCCGAACTCTCCGAGACGATGAAAAGACTGGTCAACCAATTCAAGACTTAAACCTAAAACCCTGCGAGGGGAGATGCCCTTCTCCTCGCAGGGTTTGCTCTTCTTTTACAAGATTAATGTGTCAGACGGGCTAACTTGCGTTCGGCGCGGATGAACTTGAGGGGATTCAGGGGACGGCCCCAATAACGTATTTCATAATGCAAATGAGGCCCGGTACTACGCCCTGTATTTCCCAGGTAGCCAATAATGTCTCCTTTGTGGACCCGCTCCCCGCGTTTGACTATGTATTTGCGCAGATGTCCATAGACGGTTAAATAACCGTGCTTGTGTTTGATCTTTACGTAGCGCCCCAGGCCCCGCTGATAACCTACCCGATAGACCACCCCATCGGCTGTGGCCCGTACCGGCTCTCCGTAACGGCCCACGATGTCGATTCCAGCGTGAAAGGCGCGTTTGCCGGTAAACGGATCTCGCCTAAAACCATAATAAGAAGAAATATATCCCTTACACGGTTTGCCTATGGGGACCTTTTGGATCATGCTCAGATATTTATCCATCCTCTTCAGGAGGGCTTTGTACTCCTCACGCGGGGGCAAATACGGACCACCCTGGCCCCTGGGTGGAAGGGAGGCCAATTTTTTTACGTAGCGGGAGAGCCCGAGCTCGGAGATGAGCTTCTTCATCAGGGAAGACCGCTGCCGGAGGAGCCCCACGGCGTTCTGCAAAAGTTCTTCTTTTTCCCGCTGCAGTTGGTTGATCTGGGTCTCTAATTCCTTTTCACGCAGCTCAAGGGCCACGACCTGGCGTTTGAGATGGCTTATCTCCTGTTGGAGCTGACGATTACTCCAAAGTAGTACCGCCACCAGGACGGACAAGAAAATGGCCAGGATGGAAGTCCCCAAAAGGGCGACGGTCTTAACGCTTGTAGGGTTATTTGCTTCGTCTGTTTGAGGTGGCACAGACAACCCCTCTCTCTTTTCCATGCCCCGGAGATTGCCAGAAAGACCTTCAAAAATCAAGTATTTTGTGCTTGAGTTGGAATTTATGGAAACAAAAGAAGAACGTATTTGGTTGGAAGTAAGTATCAATCTTCCTGAACATCTGGCCGATCCGGTGACCAATTTTCTGGTCGAGCTTACTGGGCACGGGGTCAAAATCGAAGACCTTGAGCCTCATCCCGAAGAGGGTCCTCGGGTGCGTGTCGTGGGATATTTTGCTCCGGAGCAGGCAGAAACCGGTCTTATCAAAAGGCTCTATCAATACTTGGCCGGGCTTGAAGAACTCTTCCCCGGTGAGGTCAAGCTTGATGTCGAAACCAAACCCCTGCCAGAGGAAGATTGGGCCTGTGCCTGGCAAGAGTATTTTAAACCCCACAAGGTCACCAAACGTTTAGTAATCAAGCCCTCTTGGGAGATTTATGTCCCGAAAAAGGACGAAATAGTGATTGAAATAGACCCAGGTCGAGCCTTTGGGACCGGACGCCATCCTTCGACTTATCTCATTCTTCAAAGGCTGGAATCCCTATTTGAGGAAGTCTTTTGGCCCAACGGATTTGAACCTTACACCCTTGACCTTGGCACAGGGACAGGCATCCTGGCCATTGCCGCGGCCAAGCTAGGGGCCAAAGAGGTAGTGGCCATCGATATTGATCCCGAAGCCGCAGAAGTGGCCAGACAAAATGTCTATCGCAACCACGTCCATGAAAAGGTCTACGTAAGTACCACCCCGGTCTGGGAACTGGCCGATTGTTTTGATCTCATCATGGCCAACATTGCCTCTTATGAATTAAAGCTCTTGGCCGAACCCATTGTCTCCATCCTTCATCCCGGTGGACGTCTATTACTTTCTGGTTTCTTAAAGGAAGAGGTGGAAGAACTCCTTGAAACCTATACCTCTTTGGGGCTTAAGCTCGTTTACCAGGCCATTGATCCCGAATTTGAAGAATGGGTGATGCTCGATCTCAAAAATCCCTAAATCGTTTTCTGGCCCAAGGCCTTAGCCCAGGGGCCCTGGTCTGGCTAGACGAAGGAGAGGCCCATCACTTGATCCACGTTTTGCGCCTAAAGGAAGGGGCTCAGGTAATCTTGATCGACGGTTGTGGGCATGAATACCTGGGCGAAGTGCAAAGTATTAAACGAAAAGAGGCCAAAATTCTGGTCCTCAGACTCTTGAGGGAAGAACCACCGCCTGAAAAAGAAATAACCCTCCTCCTCCCCTTACTCAAAAAAGAAAACACCTCCATGTTGGTGGAGAAGGCCGTGGAATTAGGCCTGAAAAGGGTAGTCTTATTGATCACCGAAAGGACCGTGGTGCACGGAGACAAAAGGTTCCGAGAAAAACTAAACAAGCGGGCCCTTCAGGCCTTAAAACAATGTCGTCGCCTCTGGGCCTTAGAAATAGAAGGCCCAATCCCCCTCCAAAACCTGAGAGAAGAGGCAGAACTCAAGATATTGGCCTATGAAAGGGAAGAAGAACGCAGCCTAAAAGAAGTATTAGAAAGCTTTTCAGGGAAAAGCCTGGCCTTACTTTCCG
>Ga0256914_1004664_pt1 | contig 10165 bp, 8 predicted proteins | sample HulkmetaG_FD_191571 | JGI IMG/M metagenome (GOLD analysis project Ga0256914, IMG submission 191571) | Hydrothermal chimney microbial communities from Main Endeavour vent field at the Juan de Fuca Ridge, Pacific Ocean - Hulk | ecosystem: Environmental > Aquatic > Marine > Hydrothermal vents ...
TGCTTCTGCAACTGGAAATCTCGCCCCTGCGGCTCTGCCTCATCAAGATGGGCGCCCTTTTTCTTACCGTTCTCATCGGCTATGGTTTATCCGCCCTGGGTGTCGTTGTCTGCTGGCGCCTCCTGGGCGGGACTCTCGTCTGGCCGGAACTTTTGGTCATGTTCTGCGGCCATGCGCTTTATGCACTCACCGTTGCCGCCATCGGTATGTGCGCCGCCGCGATCACCGACACCCTGCCCACCGCGGCCATGCTCTGTCTGGGGGTGACCCTGGGTTCCTGGGTGCTGGACTTTACCCTGGCATCCCGGGCCGCCGGTGCCGGTTACCTGGGCTCGCTTTCCCTCATCGGATTGCTGCGTCACTTTGAAAACGGCCTGCTCTCCTCGCACTATCTGCTCAGCTTTGCGGCCCTGATTCTCTTCTTTTTTCTGCTCGCCGTGATCTGGCTGCATCCCGGGGTGAAGAGGTGCAAAAAAATTTACGGCTCGGCAGCCGCCCTGCTTTTCTGCGGCGCCATCATCGTGCCGGCCGCGCTCTTTCCCCTCCATGCGGACGTGACCGAAAACCGGCGCCACTCCTTTGATCCGGACATCACCCGCGCCCTGCGCTCCCTCTCCCATCCCCTTACCATCACCGTGCATCTCAGTCCCGAAGACAGCCGCCTCCACGATATCGAAAACGGGGTGCTGGCAAAATTACGTCGCACAGTGCCGAAATTAAAGGTAGTATATGCAGACAGCGGTTCGGGCGGGCTGTTCGACGGCAGCGGCGATGAGCTGTATGGTCTTCTGGAATACGCCTATCAGGGCAAGACGGACCGCAGTTATTCCAGTTCCAGCCGTGAAATTCTCTCGATCATCTTTGCGCTGGCCGGGCTCCCGCTGGTGGAGGAAAGGCAATCCGGATATAGCGGCCATCCCCTGGTCGGTGATGGTGGTTACTGTCGTCTGCTGTTCTTCTGCTTCCTGCCGCTGGGCCTGCTGGTCGCCGGGATCATCTGTAGCCGCGGCAAACTTTGATCATCCAACTGTTTTCAACAACCTGGGAGATTTTTTTCATGAACAGGAAAACCATTCTCGCATGTCTCGTCTCCGGCCTCCTGGCCCTCACCGTTTTCGGCGGCTACCGGTACCGGCAGCCGTCGCCGCCGTCTCCGGAACATCCGGAATACCTGCCGATGCCCACATCCCTACGCCTTTCCCTCATCACCCCGGCCATGGCCGGCGAGACCAGGGAAAAAACAGCAACCACCCGGGAGATCCTCTTTGACTTTTCCGGCGAAACCATAGGCTCCCAGCCAACCACCTTCAGCGCCGCGGTGGGCAACTGGATCATCGGCAAGGACGGCGACAACACGGTCTTGGTGGTGGATGGCCGCAAGTGGAAACGGGGAATCACCTCCGCCGGCCTGGCCGACAAGGCCCGGGCCCTCTACGGTGAGCGCTATGCCGAGTTCCTCGACAACGTCACGGCCTACGCCTATTTTCCCTTTGTGGTTGCCAACGGGGTGGAAAACTTCACCAACGGCGAGATCAGGGTGCGCTTCAAGGCCATTGCCGGCCGCATCGACCAGGGCGCCGGCATCCTCTTCGACCTCAAGCCCAACGGCGACTACTACACGGTACGCGCCAATCCGCTGGAGAACAACCTGGTTCTCTGGCGCATGAAAAAGGGCAGGAGAAGCTCGGTGTCCTGGGTGCGCAACGTCGAAACTCCCAGCCGCACCTGGCATGAACTCAAGGTAACGGTGAAGGATAATCTGGTCAGGGGGTACCTCAACGGCAAGCAATACCTGGCCCATCGTCTGCCGGCCAAGGTCACCGGCAAGGTCGGCCTCTGGACCAAGGCCGACAGCGTCGTCTACTTCGACGACTACCGGGTCATTCCCCGCTGAGCCCCTGCCCCGGATTACGGATTCCACCCTCCGGGTGAGAAAAAACAACATGCCCAAGGCGCTTCTTCTCTCCATTTTCCACCTGTTCATTGCCGCTGCTGCCGCAGGGGCGGTGGAAATCGGCGATCAGACTCTTCTCATCACCCTGCAACAGGGAAGCGACGGCGTGGAGCTTGCGGCCGTCAGTAGCGGCGGCAGGCAACTGAACTCGGCCTCCTCCCCGCTTTTCAGCCTCACCCTGCAGCGGCCTGCGGATGGAACCGACACCGTGATCGACTCCATTCACGGCTGGGGCCGGGTAACGCTGGAGACCGGGCCGGAAAGCTGCCGGATCACCTTTGCCCGACCGCAAAACAGCGCCCTGCCCCCCTTGCTCGCGGTTACCGTCTCCCTTGAAGTCGCGGCCGGAAAATCAGCCTGGGACCTGCGGGTGAGCGGCATCGGCAGCGAGCACAGTCTCATTTCCACCCTCTTTCCCCAACTGCATATCAGCGCGCCGGGAAACGACTATCTCCTCATCCCCAAGTATTCCGGCACCCTCATTGAAAACCCGGCTGACGCCGGGGTTGATCTTGATCTCTTCTATCCCCGTGGCTGGAGCGCCACCATGCCGTTTCTTGCCTATTATGATGGGACGGGGGCCGGCCTCTACCTGGGATTTCACGATCCGGACGCTTCCCTGAAAAATATCTCCGTCAGCACCGGCGCCGGGGGAATTGAACTCCAGGGCGGGATAACGGCACCGGACCGGACAAGGACCGGTAACGACTGGGAAATGCCGGGCCATGTGGAACTGGATGTTTTCCGCGGTACCTGGTATGAAGCAGCGCTCATCTATAGACAATGGATGGACCGGGAGGCTAATTACCGGCCCCGACAGACGACCCGGCGCCGCGCCTCCCAGGCCGCCCTGGGAAGAGTCGGTATCTGGGGATACTGCATGGAACCGCCTTCGGTCTCCATGGAGGAGATTGAACGGCAGACGAGCGATTTCATCGACTTTTTCCAGGGTGATTCCCAGGATGACGACCCGGTCACGGTGGGGCTGCACTGGTATCGATGGAACGGCAAGGAGTTTGACGAGGACTATCCCGATTACTTCCCGGAACGGCAGGGAATGGCCGGCGTGGTGGAACGTCTCCAGAATAGCGGTACGGGTGTGATCATGCCCTATATCAACGGCAGGCTCTATGATACGGATCTCACCGGCGACTGGGATTTCCACCGGAGGGCCCTGGCCGATACCGCGAAACGGCCGGATGGCGGGTTTTACTCCCAGATCTTCAACAACAACACCTTTGCGGTGATGTGCCCCACCAGGACACAATGGCAGCAGATCATCGGCGATGCCGCGGTGACGCTCACCCGCCGTCTGGGCAGTGGCGGCATCTACATAGATCAGGTGTGCGCCGCCGCACCGGTGGAATGCATGGATGCCGCCCACAACCACCCCCTGGGCGGCGGTCACTGGTGGCGGGACGGCTACCGGGAGATGTTCTCCCGTCTGCGCGCCGCCATGCCGGAGGATCGCTTTGTGGTGGTGGAAGGCGGCGCCGATTACCTGGCCGACCAGGTGGACGGCTTCCTCACCGACGGCTGGACGGGCCCGGATCTGGTTCCGGCTTTTCAGGCGGTCTACAGCGGCCGGGTGCAACTCATCGGCAAGCGCACCGGCACCTCGGAATATGGTAAACAGTCCTTCTACTGCAAGCTGGCCCAGGCCTTTGTGCACGGGGTCCAGCCGGGCCGGGTGTCCTCATGGATCGTCTACGACAACCGACCCGACGGCCATGGAGACATTGCCCGGCCCTTTCTGCGAAAAATCGCCCGCCTGCGCTCAAAGTTGCGGAATTTTCTCGCCTTCGGCACCATGCTCGAGCCCCTCGCCCTGCAGGGTACGCTTCCGCGGATCAGCTCCACCTGGACCGATTACGGCGGTGTGCCGGTGACCGTAACCGTGGATGCTATCCAGACAGGTGTTTACCGGAGCGCCGGCGGCGGGGAGATCGCCGTTCTCCTTGTCAACAGTTCCATGACCGACACCCTGGAGTTTGCCTTCGACTTTCCGGGCGGACGCTACGGTTGCGGAGCCGGGAGCAGGGTCCGCGAGGTGCGTGAAAACCGTGAATCCATCCCGGAAAAAACCACCCCTCCCTTCACGCGATCCCTGCGGCTGCAACCCATGGACGCAGTTGCCTACATCTTCGACAACTGCGGCTCCTTTCCCTGGCCCGTCTTTTTGCCCGCCATCTTCCCGGAGTCACCGGTTTCCGCACCGCAGTGAGTTGGGGACTGAGGCCGGCTCTTTATTCCATTACCAGCACCTTGGCGCCGCGCAGGTGGCCCGATTTCAGATCCTGCAGCGCCCGGTTGGCCTCGGTGAGCGGATAGAGGCCGACATCCGGTTTGAGGCGCAACGTCGCCGCCATGAGCAAAAACTCCTCCACATCCCTGCGGCAGACATTGGCCACTGTTTTGATCTCCTTTTCCATCCACAGGTGGGCGGCATAGTCCAGGCCGGAAAGCTCGTCGCGGTCGGCGCCCTCCTTACGGATGGCATTGATGACCAGTCGTCCGCCCGGAGCAAGATGGGACAGGGCGGAGATCACCGGCCGCCAGGCCGGGGTGGTATCGATGATCGCGGCCGGCGGCTCGGGTGGTTTTTCCGCGGTGTCTCCGGCCCAATCGGCACCCAGCTCCAGGGCAAAGGCACGTTCCGTTGCACTGCGGGCAAAGACAAAAACCGGAGAATCGGGATAACGGTATTTCACCATCTTCAGCACCAGATGACCGGAGCCGCCAAAGCCGGTGAGACCTAGAATCCGACCGTTTTCCAAAGAGGTGAGTTTCAGGGCGCGATATCCCACCGCCCCGGCACAGAGCAGAGGCGCTGTCTCGTGATCGGTCAGGGTGTCGGGCAACGCATAGGCAAACTGTTCCGATACCGTCATATATTCTGCATATCCGCCGGGCGCGTCCCGGCCCGTGGCCCTGAATTGCGGGCAGAGGTTTTCCAGGCCGCCGCGACACCGGGAGCAGGAGCCGCAGGCTGAAAAAATCCAGGCAACGCCCACCCGGTCACCGATCTTGAACCGATGGGCGGCTGTTCCGGTTTCCGCCACCCGCCCCACCACCTGGTGGCCGGGAATCATCGGCAAAACAGCAGGTGGAGTCCGTCCCTCGATTTCATCCAGTTCGGTGTGACATACCCCGCAGCAGGAAACCCGGATGAGGATCTCCCCTTCCCGGGGCCGGGGAATAGGCAAACGGGAGCATGTCAACGGTTCAAAATTCTCGGCCGGCACCGCCACCCGGTGAAGAAGCTGTGCCTGCATGGTTGATGCCGTCATGATCCGTCGTCACAGGTAAAAGAAAAAATTTTCCGGCACCGCCGGTCAGGCGGGATTTTCATACCGGCTCCAATACAATTTTCAGCACATTCTCTTTCAATGTTTTTGGAATTATGTTCCGGCTGCGGTAGAGTGTGGTTGGCGATACTCCGGCGGCTGTCGTCGGACACCGGTGGCCGGCGCCGGAAAAATGTTCATGCTCGCAGAGAAATGACCATGTGGCCCGTAACCAGATTTCTGCTTTGTATCCAGTTGGTATATCTGATAATTCATCCATCGGCAATCTTTGCCGATTCAACCGGGGAGAACGCTGCCGTGCAACCGATCCAACCACTTGTCATGCAACCCATCGGCCGGGTCCGGAAAACGGATTCGCGCACCACCCTTCTCATCAACAGCGAATTTTCCCCTGCACTCAAAGGGCTTGAGGATTTTTCCCATGTCTGGGTGTTCTGGTGGTTCGATCGCAACGACAATCCGGACAAGCGCTCGGTGCTCCAGGTGCATCCCCGCGCCAACAGGGACAATCCCCTCACCGGGGTGTTTGCCTGTCGGGCCCCGGTGCGGCCCAATCTCATCGCCTTTTCCCTCTGCCGGATTGTGGCCATACACGGCAACGAAGTGGAGGTTGAAAAGATCGACGCCTTTGCCGATACGCCCATACTGGATCTGAAACCCTACATACCGGGCATTGATACGGCATCGCAGGCAACGGTGCCCGACTGGATACGCAGAAAGCGGAAACTGCCGGGTCGGGAGTGATGTTTCAGCGCTTTATTACCTTTCCGGCCCGTCATCTCATCGTGATTGTGCCGGTCACCATTCTCCTTGCCCTGATAATCGGTCTCCGGATCGATACCTCGCCCATGCGGCGTCTTATTCTGCCGGTGGCTATTCTCATGGTCTATCCGGCCATGATCGGCCTGCAGCTTTCCGAACTGCTCCACCTGCGGGAACGGGGCCTGATTGCCGCCAATCTCATCCTTAACTTCCTCATTCTACCGGCGGCGGCCTGGGGTATTGGCCGTCTGGTGCTCGCCGACCAGCCGGAACTGCGCACCGGCCTTTTGCTCATCTCTCTGATTCCAGGTGGCAACATGGTTGTCGCCTTCACCATGCTCTTTCAGGGGAATATGGCGGCATCGCTCAAGCTCACCGCCATCAACCTGATCCTGGGAGGATTGCTGGCCCCGCCGTTTCTCTCGCTGTTGGCCGGTTCCCTGGTTCCCGTCGATCTCGGGCGGATCGCCCGCACCGTGCTACTGGTGGTTGTCGTTCCCCTGGTCATGGGCCTCATCACTCACCGCATCCTCCTTGCCCGCTACGGCAAGCGGACATTCACCCGCCGGATCAAACCATGTTTACCGGGGATCAGTGGTTGGGGCCTGATATATATCGTCTTCACCTCGGTCTCCGGCCAGGCTGCTCACATCTTTGCCTATCCGGAGCTGCTGGTACGTTCGCTGCTGGCCCTTGCCCTCTTCTACCTGCTGATCTTTGCGCTCTGCCTGCCCATGGGCCGCCTCTGGTTTAACCGCAGGGACGGGATTACCCTGCTGCTCAATATCCTGCTGCGCAACCTGGCCATCGCCATCGCCCTGGCCGGCACCGTCTTTTCATCCCGGACGGCCATGCAGGTGGCCCTGGCCTTTCTCTTCCAGCAGCAACTCGCCATCTGGTTCAATCGCTTCGAGAACCGCTTTCACCTGCTGGGGTTGTGATCAGCGCTGGAGACAGCGGCTATCTTCACCCTTGCCGCTCATCCTCGCCGGACTCCACCCGGGCAACCACATCCTCAACCTCCTCGCCGCTGATCACCTCTTTTTCTTCGAGACGCCGGGCCAGGGCATCAAGAACCCGGCGTTTTTCCGTCAGAATACCGTTGACCCGGCGATGTTCGTCTTCCACGATCTTGCGGGTCTCCTCGTCGATCATGCGGGCGGTCTCTTCACTGAAATTGCGTTCCTCCTGACCCTGGATGCCGAGATACTGGAGATCCTGACTTTTACCATAGGTGATGGGACCGAGCTTTTTGCTCATGCCCAGGCGGGTGATCATGGAGCGGGCGATCTCCGAAGCCCGTTCCAGGTCATTGGAAGCACCACTGGAAACATCGCCGAAAACAATCTCCTCCGCCACCCGGCCTCCCAGCAGAATGGCGATCTGATCCTTGAGCTCCGCCTCGGTGGAGAGAAACTTCTCATCCACCGGCAACTGCATGGTATAACCCAGTGCGGCGATCCCCCGGGGAATAATCGACACCTTGTGCACGGGTTCGCCGGTTGGCACGGTCACCGCAACCAGGGCATGGCCGGATTCGTGGAAGGCGACCCGGTGCTTTTCCTCGGGGTTTAAGGCCCGGTGCTTTTTCTCCGGTCCGGCGATGACGCGGTCGATGGCCGCTTCAAAATCCCCCATGGTCACCTTTTCACCCTTGCGCCGCAGGGCCTGGATGGCTGCCTCGTTGCAGATATTTTCAAGGTCGGCGCCGACAAAACCGGGCGTGCGCTGGGCAACCACGGTGAGATCCACATCATCGGCCAGAGTCAGCTTGGCGGAATGGAGCTTGAGAATCGCCTCCCGGTCCCGCAGGTCCGGTTTGTCCACCAGCACCTGGCGGTCAAAACGTCCGGCCCGCAACAGGGCCTTGTCAAGGATTTCCGGCCGGTTGGTGGCAGCCATCACCACGACCCCGGTGGAGGGATCAAAACCGTCCATCTCGGTGAGAATCTGGTTTAAGGTTTGCTCCCGTTCATCATGCCCCCCCATGGCCGGTCCTATGCCCCGGGCCCGGCCAATGGCATCCAGTTCATCGATGAAGATGATGCAGGGCGCTTTTTTGCGGGCCTGCTCAAAGAGTTCCCGCACCCGGGCGGCTCCGACCCCGACAAACATCTCGATGAACTCCGATCCGGATATGGAGAAAAACGGAACCCCAGACTCCCCGGCAACGGCCCGCGCCAGCAGGGTTTTGCCGGTACCGGGCGGACCCACCATGAGGATTCCCTTGGGCATGCGGCCGCCCAGTTTTCTGATCTGGCTTGGATCTTTTAAAAAGTCCACACTCTCCTTCAGCTCCTGCTTGGCCTCCTCGGCTCCGGCGACGTCGTCGAAGGTAACCTTGGGCAGGTTGTTGGGATGGATGTGAATCTTGTTGCCGATGTTGAGCATGCCCCGGCCCATGTTTCCCATGCGCCTGGCCATCCAGCCCCAGAAGAGAAACAGCAGTCCAAAGGGCAGCACCCAGTTGAAGAGAAACTTGGCCAGCCAGTCTGAATTCTGGCGCACCGTATATCTGACCCCCTGTTTTTCCAGGGTCATGGCCAGATCGTTGTTCCACATGAGGGGAATGGTGATGAAACGCTTGGGCTGACCGGTTTTTTCATCCTTTTCGGTCAGGGTGCCGGTGATCATCCGGTCGGTAACCACGGCCTCGACAACCTGGTGGTTCTGCACCCGGGTAAGAAACTCGCTGTAGGGAATCTCCTGCTGTCTGGCCTGCCGGTATCCCTGATAGTATTGGTAGGAGATGAGAATGAAGATAAGATAAAGCCAGAAGGTGAAATTGGGATTTTGCCAGAATTTTTCCTTGCTGGTTTTATTGATCTCGATCTCCGGTTTGTTGCCGTTGCCCAAGGTAAAGTTGGTCTTTTTCATGCCCGGCCCCCTGAATTTATTATTTTTTTCTCTCTCCACGCTTCCGAGATCTGAAAAAACAATAACCAGGAAAAGGAGATATCGCAAGAGTCACAGCAGGGGAAAAGGTAACCGTTCACCGGCCCGGCAAACCGGCGCTATGATGTATTTCCAGGCTGTGGACGCCCACGGGAAAAACGATCCGCAAATACCGTCCGGCCCGGTGAACGCTCAGAGATCATTTACACAGGGGCAACTCCCGGGCGGCGGCTGAGCTGAGACAGGCGGTGAGCTCCTTCACCTCGTCATCACCGGCCTCAGCCCCGTGCTTCACCATGTTGCGAATGGTCCGCCGCCAGGAGCCCGCAATTCGCAAGACAGTCCAGCACCGGGGTGAGAAATTGCCAGCTTCGCTCCACGGCATCCTGCCGCCAGAAGAGCAGCTGATCCCCCTGGATACACTCGATGAGCACCTTGCCGTATCCGTCCACCGCCGCCTTGTCGAACTGTTCTTCATAGTGAAAATCCATGGTGACCGAGGTAAGGCAGAGACTTGGTCCCGGACTTTTGGTCTGAAAGGTGAGGCTGATTTTCTCGCTGGGGGCGATACCGATACACAGGCGATTGGCGGTGATATGCCTGCCGAGAAAACCACGCAGCATGGAATGGGGAACCTCCCGGAACCAAATGGTGATCTCTGTCCGCTTTTCGGCCAGCCGTTTTCCGGAGGTAAGATAGAAGGGCACCCCCTGCCAGCGCCCTCCCCTGCCGCTTCTTCACCATTCCGGCGCCGATCATAGCGGCCACTGAGGCATACAGGGTCGGAGGCAGGGCCAGGTAGAAAAGCCGGTTCCCCCCGATACCGTAGCCTGTATCCAGCTCATCCAGCCGCCGGGCAAGCGAGGCAAAATCAGCCTCTTCATCATAGGCGAGCTGCTGATAGCAGAGGATGGGGGCAAAGGTTTCCCAGGAGTCCCGGGGTATCTCCCGGTCGGCGGATCTTCTCCAGCCGGCTGTCCCGGGCAAAGGCCCGTTCGATATCCTCAAGGCGGTGGAGTCCGCGGGCGCCCTCCTCCACCAGCTGATCGATCTTGGCCGGGGTCCGGTTGTGGACGGTCACCTCCATGCCGTGACGCAGCAGACGCCGCGCCATGTTCTTTCCCATTCGCCCCAGACCGATCATCGTTACCCCTTTCATTGTAATCCTCTGTCGATTTTTTCCTGAATGGATGAAACACCCCGTCCATCCGACCCGGCTGAAATACCGGAAGTGAACCAAAAAGTC